>ERZ1740067.606-NODE-606-length-28238-cov-6.065891_pt1 | contig 28238 bp, 32 predicted proteins | sample MGYA00581736_ERZ1740067 | MGnify/ENA primary metagenome ERZ1740067 (study PRJEB43018, sample SAMN04849236) | marine metagenome | isolation source: floating plastic debris | place: Pacific Ocean | collected 2008-08-27 | study: EMG produced TPA metagenomics assembly... | reverse complement strand
GCTTGCCGCGCAGCCCCGCCTGGAACTGGTTTACCTGCCCGCCGTGAGCAACCGTGCAGGGGAACAGGGCCCCTACGACCTGCGCCACTTCGTCTTCAGGAACGAGACCGGCCTGGCGGGTCAGGATATGTATGTGGGAGAAGGACCGGCAGGCTCTCCGGCCATTCTGATCTGCTCGCGCGACGAACCGCTTTTGTGGTGCCGCCGCGAAATCCTGCTCAGCGAAAACGTGGTGCTGCGCTACCGCTACAAGCGGGCCTATCTGTCAGACTGGAAGACCATCGACAATCAGGCCCTGGCGCTGATCGCCCTGTTCCGGGACAATGCCAAACCGGCCACGCCACCGGAGGAACTGCGGCTGGCGCCTGCCGAGTAGCACTTCAAGACTTCCGCGTCCCGTGACCTCAACAAACCGGATCAAGCGTCGCCTACTCCGCATCTCCGGACTTGATCCGGAGCCTACTCGCAAACGATCAAAAGCATGGCGAGTGAGAGTGGACCCCGGAGCAAGTCCGGGGATACGGATTGGGGGAGGTAGGGGGTAGCTCAGTTAAGCTCGTGCGAGGCTGCCCCTGGATTCCGCGATCAAGTCGCGGAAAGGCAATTTTGGATTTTAAGAGCCCGTCTCAAGGTCAAACGCCAGAATGGCCATGTTGAAGTCGTAAGAGACTTCGCCGTCCTCATCGTCCTTGAACAGAACGCCGATGAACTCGTCGCCGATATAGACCTCAACCGAGTCATCCTTGATCGGACGCTGACGCACCTCGATGGTATCCAGCCGGAACTTCTTCCGCAGATAGGTTTCGAGTTGGCTGATTTCTGTCTGATCCACGGGGACGGCTCCAGGCTGGCATTGGGGGATACGTGTTGGGCGCGAAACCCGTGCGCCTGATGTAGCGCCTGCAGGCTGAGACTGCAAACGCGCTCATCTAACCCTTCGCCGCCCGCGCCGCCATCATCTTTTCGATCATGCAGCCGACGTCATATTCGTCGTCGCCCTCATAGCGCGGTGCATAGGTCGCGAAGGCTTTGCTCAGGGCCTCATAGCGCTTGTCGATATGCACCATGTTGTAGGCATGGGAGACGACGTACAGCTCACCGGCTTTAAGCTGTTTCAGTGTCAGGGCGGTGAACTCATCCGTCGGCATGCCGCCGGGATTGCCGGCGGTCATCTCTGATTGCACGTAACCGGGGCAGATGAGCGAGACATCGATTAAGTCCGGCACCTCTTCTGCCAGCTGCTCTGTAATCGCCAAAACCGAATGCTTGGAGGAGATGTAGGCGGACGAGCCGGGCACTGCGGGGAAGAAACTGTTTTCCGAGCCGACATTGTAGATGGCCGCCGGTGTGCCCTGCTCCACAAAACGCGCGCCAAAGACCTGAATGCCATAGAGCGTGCCGTAGACATTGATGCCCAGCACCGTGTCGAACTCTTCAAGATTGAGCGACATGACCGGGCCGCGCTTGCCCTGCGCCACGCCCGCATTGTTGAGCAGCACGTCCGCCTTGCCAAAAGTCGCCCAGGCGAAATCCGCCAGCGCCTCAACATCAGACCGCTTGGAGACGTCACAGGCTGTGCCCGCCGCGTCATATCCCATGTCCTTGAGGGCCGTGACGGCTTCATCCACCCGGTCCTTGCGGCGGCTGGCAATCACCAGTTTGGCGCCGTCGGCACCAAACTGCTTGGCAAAGGAAAACCCGATGCCAGTTGCACCACCGGTGATAACCACAACCTTGTCTCTGAAGTCCTGCATGCCCTCTCCCCTGCGCTGCCGCAGCCTTTAATGACCCGCGTTCATTTTCGTGCTTTAACAGGTAGTCGCCCACGACATTGGGCGCAATAGTATTTTTGGGAGTGAGTTCTAAAACACGTACGCATGCGGGGGTGACATTTACGCAAATCCCACCACATGATGTCGTGACACCTGAGAAAATCAGATTGACGGCCCAAACCTGCGCCAAAAGCGGGAGCGGCTGCGGAGGAAATTTTGGCTGACACCGCTTCTGCCGGCGCACCCGGCACCAGCGCATCTGCGGTTTTGCCCGTCGGTGAGCGTCTGAAAAACACCCCCCTCGCGGCCTATGCGGCCCTCACCTTCCCGATGGGTGGGCTCGGTCTTCCCATCACGGTCTATCTGCCCCCCCTCTATGCCACTGAAGTCGGCCTCGGCCTTGCGCTCGTCGGCACCATCTTCATGATCACCCGCATCTTCGATGTAGTGACCGACCCGATCATGGGCGTTGTGATCGACCACTATCCGACCCGCTGGGGACGCCGCCGCCACTGGATTGCCTTGTCGGTGCCGCTGCTGCTGGTCTCCGCCGTCTTCATCTACTTCCCACCCGAGGGGGCCAGCGCCGCCTATCTGCTCGTGTGGATGCTCATTTTGTATGTCGGCTACACCATGCTGACGATCGCCCACCAAAGCTGGGGTGCGGAACTCTCCAGCGACTATGCGGAGCGCAATCGCATCTATGGCTGGCGCGAGGTGGCAATCATTCTGGGCATGGTGTCTGTGCTTGCGCTGCCCGCAATACTGGAACTGACCGCCGGCGTGGATGCCTTCGGCAAAGTAAGTGCCATGGGCTGGTTCCTGATTATCAGCCTGCCCCTGACAGCCTTCGCCGCAATCATGCTGGTGCCTGACCAGTCGGCGCCCGTGCGCCAGGAACGCAAGGTGGAGTGGCGCGAAGCCCTAAAGGTTCTCTTCACCAACTGGAGCCTGGCACGCATCGTCGCCGCCGACATGATGACCAGCCTCGCCATCGGCATCATCGGCTCAAGTTATTTGTTCCTCGCCCGCTTCGTGTGGGAGTTGCCGCAATATTCAAGCCTCATGCTGCTGGGCTATTTCGTGCTCGGCTTTGCGGGCATGCCGTTTTGGATGTGGCTGGCCAAGCGCATGTCCAAACACCGTGCCCTGTGTGTCGCGCTGATCTGGAGCATGGTTGCGCAAGTCACCTATCTGTTTGTCGGCGCAGGCGACTTCTACTTCGCGCTCTTCGCGACCTTCTTCCTTGGCTTTGCCTTTGGCGCCGGGCCCTTCCTGCTGCGCTCAATGATGGCGGATGTGTGCGACAAGGACCGGCTGGAGACAGGCCACAACCGGACCGCGCTGATCTACGCACTGCTCACCACCACAGCGAAAGTCGGCGCAGCCGTCTCGGTCGGCGTAACGTACGCGCTCCTCGCCTGGGTCGGGTTTGATCCCTCATCTGACATCAACACACCCGAAGCCCTCAACGGACTCAAGCTCATCTACGCTTTGCTCCCGTTGGTGTTTCTGGTGGCAGCAGTCGCTTTGATATGGAACTACCCCATTGACCATGCAGCGCAGGCGGAAATTCGCCGCAAGCTGGCGGAACAAGAAGCTGCCGACACCGCACTGACGGCGGACTGAGTTTCAAAAACGTCCTGCCTGCGTCATTCCGCGCTTTCGCACGCGCGCGTGTTCGCGTTAAACCTGACGCACCAAATCGTATCAGGTTCAACTGTTCGAGGGGACGAGACATGATCCGCCGCATTCTGCTGGCCATGACGCTGATGACACCGCTGGCACTTGCTGCCTGTTCAGACGGCGGCGCAAGCGACATCACCGTTGAGGAACCCTTTGCCCGCGAAACAATTGGCGTCAGCACCACCGGTGCCGCTTATCTCGTGATCCGCAATGAAGGGGGAGCTGACCGGCTGATAGCCGCCGCCACCCCGGCAGCTGTCACAGCTGAACTGCACACCCATGAAAAAGACGGCGAGATCATGCGCATGCGCATGGTGGACGCCATCGACGTACCGGCCAACGACACCGTCACGCTAGAGCCGGGCGGGTTGCACATCATGCTATTTGAAATCATGGAACCGCTGAAAGACGGCGGCAGCTTTCCCATGACACTGACCTTCGAAAAAGCCGGTGACATCAGCGTGGACGTGACGGTCGTCGCAACCGGCGGACATTTGGGTGGCCAGGCGCACGATGGCATGGATCACAGTGACATGGACCACAGTGACATGGACCACAGTGAAATGGATCATGGCGACATGAACCACGACAGCCAATAGGCTGAACACATCTGGGGCGGGGGCCTTGTTGAACAAGAACGCACAGATACAGCAGCGCTTCAGGCGCAAGGGCACGGCCCTTGTGGGCCTGCTTGCACTGGCCGTGCATCTGGCCGCTTTCTCCCTTGCCGCCGTCATGCCCATCGCCACGGCTCAGGCCGCTGCCGAAGCAGAACCCTTTGAGATCGTGATCTGCACCATTCATGGCCCCGTGGTGATGGATGCCCGCGACCTGGGCATGGATGTTTCTGGCGAAACACCGCCGGAGATACCGCGCAGCGCTTGCGACCTTGCCATGCAGGCCACCGCCGCTATGGCGTATGACACACCGGTCGGGGTTGTCGCCTGGCCCGTCACCTATGAAGACACACACGTTTTGCGGGTGACCGACAGCGCTCCCGCCTATGCCGCACCTTTGATGCGGTCTGCACCGCCAAGGGCACCCCCCGTCACATCCTGATCCACTGAACCGTCACGTTCTGACTGCTGCCGATCCGGTGGCAGCAGCGTGGCATGCGTTTTCTATCAGGACGATTTTCAAAATGACTTTGCATCTTTCAACAGGCCTCAAGGGCCTGACAGCGGCCACCTGTGTTGCCGCCCTCACAATCGCCGCGCCCGCATCTGCGCATGACGGCATCGACCACTCCGCCCCCAGCGAGATCCGCGCTGACGGCCACGCCCCCATCGGTGTCATGGGGGACCACATGCACAAGGAAGGAGAAATCATGTTCTCCTACCGCTTCAAGCGCATGGAGATGTCCGACGTGCGCGACGGCACGGATGATCTGTCCAACGCCGACGTGCTCGCCACGCCAAACCGCTTCTTCGGCATGCCCATGCAGCCGCCGGGCCTGCGCATTATCCCCACCGAAATGACAATGGACATGCACATGCTCGGCGCCATGTATGCGCCCAATGATGTCATCACCCTGATGGTCATGGGCATGTACATGAAAAAGGAGATGGACCACATCACCTTCAACCCGATGGGCACCACGCAGATCGGCGGCTTCACAACTGTTGCGGAGGGCTTCGGGGACACCAAGGTGTCGGCCCTCATCCGCATGCATGATGAAGGCAACACGAAAGTGCACTTCAACATCGGTGTCAGCCTGCCGACCGGCTCCATCAAGGAAGAAGACCAGATCCTGACGCCGCTGGGCACAGTGCAGACCGTGCGTCTGCCCTACCCCATGCAGCTTGGCTCCGGCACCGTCGATGTGATGCCCGGCGTGACCTACACGGACCGCTCCGGCGATATCTCATGGGGCGCCCAGGCATTGGCCACCCTGCGTGGCGGCAAGAACGACCAGAACTACCAGTTAGGCAATGTGGGCGAAGTCACCACGTGGGGCGCGTATCAGTTTGCCCCGTGGATCTCGACGTCACTCCGCCTGAAAGCTGAAACAATCGGCAAGATCTCCGGCCAGGATGCCCGCGTCATGGGTCCGGTCCAGACCGCTGACCCAAGCAACCATGGCGGCCGCTTCCTGGAAGCCGGTGTCGGCGTCAATCTGGTTGGACAGGACGGCTTCATCCGTGGCCACCGCCTGGCCATCGAAGCCTCCATGCCCGTCGTGCAGGACCTGAACGGCCCGCAGATGAAACGCGACTGGACGCTGACAGCCGGCTGGCAATACGCGTTCTAAAGGCACACCCATAGTTCTTCGGGATCAACCCTCCCCCTCCCCCCTGTTGGAGGCCCGAAGAACAGGAAGGCGCAGGTACCCCATGCTTGCGCCTTCCGCTAGGGGCGCGTCATCACCCCACTTGGTCAGCAGCAACGAGAACTGACAGTTTGAGAGTCCGCAGCAACTGTAGAAGGTGCTTTCGGGATCGCGCCTTCTGCTTGGAGGACGATGCCGTTACCTGAACAAAATCGGCCAGTTGCTCCACCGTGTAGCCGGATGCCTCAATGGCTGCGGCGTATGGCGAAAGCACACCGGACAAGAGTTTGCGGAACTGTCGGTCACCGGACTTGATGGCCACCTGTCCCGCGTTGTTGAACCCCTCAACGATATCCTGCGCATTCGGCGTTGCGTTCAGCATGTCGTAGGGCTTTACGGAAAGGTGGTCGAGTATCAGATCTAGCTGATCCTCAAGGGTCGCTTGCCCCGTCAGCGCTGCCCGGATGTTGGCCAGGGTTCGTTCCGTGAAGAGGTCGATGGTGGCGCTCAGAACCTCATCCTTGCTGGAGAAGGCGTTGTAGAGCGTCTGCCGTGCCACTCCCGCTTCCTTGGCGATATCTCCCATGCCGGTTCGTTTGACCCCGTAGCGCGCAAACATCCTGAAGGCCGCCTCGATGATTTTCGTGTTCCGCTCGTGCATGAGTGCAATTTGACAAACAGACTCTTTTTGTCAAATATGGACAAATATGCAAAAAGTGTCCATTTGCACATGAACCACGGAGAACCTCATGACCCTGAACCCCGCCGGCCGGTTTCTGGCAAATACGATGCTGGAGCCGCTTCACCAACCCATCCCCAAGACACCCCACGATTATGGCATGAACTTTAGGGACGCAGCGTTCACCACCCGCGATGGTCTGACATTGCGTGGTTGGCTGGTGAATGAAAGTGCACCTAAAGTGATCGTCATGACCCATTTCGGTTATCGGGCAAACCGCTATGGATATCAGGTGAAGTGCCAGCCGAAGACCAGCAAGCCATATGATCACGAAATTGAGTTTGGCTATGTCGCCAAACGTCTGGTGGATGCAGGCTACGCTGTCCTCATGTACGACCTGCGCAACCATGGAGAGAGCGACAAGGATGACCTCGGCGTAGGGACAGGAGGCATCGGCGAGCGGTTTGACGTCATCGCGGCGGTGGAGTTTCTGGCTAACGAACCGGCCACCAGGGCAAAACCGATTGGGCTTTTGAGCTACTGCTATGGCGCCAACACATCATTCTGCGCCATGCAGGAAGACAGCCAGGTTTTCACAGACGCAGGCGTCAAGGCGATGGTGGCACTGCAGCCCCTGCGTAATGGCGATTATCTGAAAGCGATGAAGGTTCCTGACTTCATTTACAAGTCCGCCGACAAACACTACAGAGCCCGCGCTGGTGGCATCTCCCTTCTGCCGCCGATCGAGAACGCAGCAAAATCCGTGTGTGTGCCGACCCGGCTCGTGCAGGCCCGCCACGACCCCATGACGAATTTCGCCTGGGTGGCAGAAGTCTTCGACAATATGCCCGTCGAGAAAGAAATGTTCTGGCTCGAAGAACCAACCCACCGCTTTGACGGCTACAACTGGTTTGCGGACCACCCCGAAGACATGCTCACCTGGTTCGACAAATATGTCTGAGGACTACTGAATGGTGTAGCCGCCATCCACCACCAGCTCCGAGCCAGTGATGAAGCCGGAGCGGTTGCTGGCGAGGAAGACGACGGCGTCGCCGATGTCGCGGGCATCGCCCAGCTTGCCGAGCGGGTGCGCCATCACCAGCATGTCGATCATCTCGTTGGAGCTCTGGAACACAGCGTCCGGACGCTTGGTGCCTTCTTCCACCGCGTCGCGAACAAGCGCTGTATCGATGAAGCCGGGATGGATGGAGTTGACGCGGATGCCGTAGCCCAGTTCAGCGCATTCCAGCGCCACAACCTTGCTCATGATCCGCACACCACCTTTTGCCGCATTGTAGTCCGCGTTGCGCGGGAAGCCGACAATGCCCATCACCGACGAGATGTTGATGATGGCGCCGTCGGCAGCTTCCTTGGACGTGTATTTCTTGATGGTGCGGACCCCGTGCTTGCAGCCAAGAAACACACTGTCGAGGTCAATGGCGGTGACACGCTTCCAGTCTTCAAAGTCCAGGTCTTCGACATACTCACCGGCCGGGGCGACGCCTGCATTGTTGACGAGGATGTGCAGCGCGCCGAACGCCTCTTCCGCCTTGGCGACAGCCGCTTCCCACTGGTCTTCCTGGGTTACGTCTTGCTCAATGTAGACGTCCGTGCCACCCTCGTTCTAAATCTTGTCGACAACCACCTGGCCCTCATCAGCCCGCAGGTCAGAGACAACAACGCTGGCGCCTTCGCGCGCGAGCCCAAGTGCCGAAGCCGCGCCCAGTCCGCGTGCACCACCTGTCACAAGCGCGACTTTGCCCGCAAGCGCGGGTTGATCCTGTTGAGCCATCTTGTCCCTGCTTTCAGTCTTGTTGTTGTTGCGTCAATATCGGTTGTGCGTATTGTGCCGCCCATGGCGCCGAGCGCAACCACCAACATGCCCTTCCAGGAGACCTAAATGTCCAGCGAGACCGCCTTTGTCCACCTCATCACTTTCACGGGCGCGACAGACACGGTGGCCTCCAATTTGCGCGGCTATGTGGAACGCGAGCTGGCCCGCTCCGCTCCAAAAGGGTTTTTGTCCGCAGTGGTGATTGAAGCGCAGGACGGCGAAAGCGCCGGGCTCCTGTCCTACTGGGACAGCATGGAGGCCATCGAGGACATCACCGATGCCGCCCCCTGGGAAGCGGCGATGGATCTGTGCGAAGCGGTGTGTGATGAGCGTAAAGAGATGTCCTATGCGATCAGTGGGGCTGCGGCGGCTGGGTAGCGGCAAAGGCCACCCCCTTACCCGTATCCCCGGACTTGATCCGGGGTCCACTCGCATGAATGACCTGGCACAGCATCACTGTTTTGAGCACAGCGAACGCGCCATGCATCACCCACGGTCTCACAAGCGGAGATGCGAGTGGGCCCTCCGGTCAAGCCGGAGGGATACGGGGGTGAGGGATGAGAGCGGAAAGCCTCAAATAGACGACCCGTGTTCTTCTTCGCCGCAACCGAGCATCTGGTCCATGGAGCGGGCGGGTTCAGGGCAGCCGGACTCACCGATGACCTTGGCGGGCACGCCGGCAACGGTTGTGTTCTTCGGCACGTCCTTGGTGACCACAGAGCCTGCCGCCACGCGCGAGCAATCGCCTACGCTGATATTGCCCAGCACCTTTGCGCCGGCGCCCAGCAACACCCCGCATCCGATCTTCGGGTGACGGTCGCCGTCTTCCTTGCCGGTGCCGCCCAGGGTCACGGAATGCAGCATGGAAACATCATCCCCCACCACGGCCGTCTCGCCGATGACGATAGATGTGGCGTGGTCCATCATCACGCCGCGGCCGATCTTGGCGTTGGGATGAATGTCGACGCCATATGCTTCAGAGATGCGGCTTTGCAGATGGTAGGCCATGGCCAGCCGGTCTTTCGACCAGCACCAATGGGCAACGCGGTAGCACTGCAGGGCCTGGAAGCCCTTGAAGTAAAGCAGCGGTTGCAGGAAAAAGTCGCAGGCCGGATCGCGGTCGACCACGGCCATGAGGTCAGCCCGCGCCATGTCGGCAATGTCAGGCTCGGCCTCATAAGCTTCGTCGAACACCTGCTGCAGCAGCATGGCGCCCGCCTGCTTGTTGCCGAGCTCTTCCGCCAGGTGATAGGCGAGCGAACTTTCAAAGCTGCGGTGGTTGAGGATGGCCGCGTGCAGGTAACTGGCCAGAATCGGTTCAGCCGCCGCCGACGCTTCCGCCTCCTGACGAATGCGGGCCCAGACCGGATCCACCGTGGAGAGGTGGCTTGCAGATGTTTCAACTGACTGGGACATTCATCCCTCCCGAAACGTCAGGCTCGCCGGATACATCGACATGGCCTGATTTACTAATGCTCGAAATTACCACATATGGTCTTTCCAGCTAATTACAAATACCCACAGAATTTACGGATATCAACTCATATGCCGATCACGCATGCAGGCGACATTAACGTCTATTGGGAGGAGCTGGGGCCGGAAGACGCACCGCCCGTGTTTTTCATCGGCGGGTCCGGCGGCGACCTGCGCAAGAAACCCAATGTGATGGACGGACCACTCGCAAAGGGTGCCCGCGTCCTGACCTATGATCAGCGTGGCCTGGGCCAGACCGACAAGCCGGATGCCCCCTACTCCATGGCACAATATGCGGACGACGCGGCAACGCTCATGGAGGCACGTGGCTGGGACAAAGCGCATGTGATCGGCGTCTCTTTCGGCGGCATGGTGGCCCAGCATCTGGCGCAACGGCATCCTGGCAAGATCGACAGGCTGGTGCTGTGCTGCACCTCACCGGGGGGCGACGGCGGCAGCTCCTATCCGCTGCATACGGTGGCCGACATGAGCGAGGAAGAGCGCATCCGCTTCATGGCGCCGATCTCAGACACCCGCAGCGACGAAGCCTGGCAAAAGGAGAATGCAGACCTGTTCACCAGCCTCATCAAGATGCAGGTGGATGCGGAAGAACCGTACAAGGATGAACACCGCCGCAGCGAAGGCGCCCTGTGGCAGCTGGAAGCCCGCAAGGACCATGACGCGTGGGATGGTCTGGCGACCCTGCCGCACACCACGCTCATCTGCGGCGGCAAGTATGACGGCATCGCCACGCCGGAGACCCAGCAGCGGATGGCGGATCGCATTCCCAACGCCACGCTGAAGATGTATGACGGCGGTCATCTGTTTCTGCTGCAGGACCGGACTGCGTGGACGAATATCCTAGCGTTTCTTGATCTGGATAACGGCAAATGACCATCCGGACAGAGACCGAAGAGACTGTCGGATGGATCATCATCGACCGCCCGGATCAGCGGAACGCCCTGACTACTGCCATGTGGGAGGACATCCCGCGCGCCGTCGCAACACTCGATGCCGATGACAGCGTGCGGGCAATCATCCTTCGCGGCGGGGGTGACGAGGTCTTTGCCGCGGGGGCTGACATTCGCGAGCTGCACCGGATGGGCAACGACCCCGGGGCACTGGCAGACTTTGAAGAAAAATTTGAGGCTGCTCAGGCCAGCCTCGAGAATTGCGGCAAGCCGGTGATCGCCGCCATTCAGGGTCCCTGCATGGGCGGCGGTCTGGCGCTCGCACTGGCCTGCGACATGCGTATGGCGTCCACCGAGGCAACCTTTTCAATTCCCGCGGCGCGTCTTGGGCTGGGCTATGCGGCGCCCGCCGTTGCCCGGCTGATGCGCGTCGTCGGTGCTCCCAACTCTTTTGAGATCCTGATGACGGCGCGACGGTATGAGTCAACGGGCGCGCTTCGTATGGGCCTCATCAACGACCGCCTGCCTGAGTGGGACGTCTTCCGTCATGCGGAACAGGTGGCGAAGCATATGGGGCAGAACGCCCCGCTGACACTGAAAGCAGCCAAGGCAACGATCACCGCCATGAACCGTCAGGATGGTTCGCTGCAGGCCGCCGAGGATCTGATCATGCGCTGCGGTGCCAGTGAAGACTTTGCGGAAGGCAGAAAGGCCTTCACGGAAAACCGGCCGCCGAAGTTTGTAGGGCGCTAGATCAACGGCCATTTGTGGCATGCGTTATGCCTTGCGGCTGTTGGGCAGCAGGCCAGTCTGGCTTGAACTCGTCAGCAGGACACCATCTTGCGAGAACATGTGCTGCGACCCATGAACCGCACCGCGCACGAAACCCGCAAACTGGGTAACGCACAGGACCCACTCAGACGGCACTGTTGCATGCACCCGCAGAGTATTGTCGAGGCTGGTGCCGCCGCGCGTTGCCGGGTGCGCACCAAGAAAGAAATCTGACATGAGGGCAAGCAGCGGCGCATTCACCTCAGCATCAAACAAGGGACGCATCCACATGCATTCCAATCCGCGGTCATTGTCTTCAATGGCTGTGCGCCGCTCGAACTGCGCCAGCAGATTGTCCGGACGGCCAAAAGCGTCATCCGCTTTCGGCGCGCAGCCACCTGGCGGCGGCACATCCGGCATGGAGACAAAGACATCGCCCCTGCCATTCGGCCGCTCACCAAGGGCGCCGATCACGCGCTGCAGAACCACATCCCCCTTCGAAAGAGTTGCCATCATCTGTGTCACGTTGCGGCCGCCGCCGACTGTCTTAGCGTCAATATCGATCTCGTCATCGAGAAAGCCGTGGCTTAGAAACTGGATCGTTGCCCATAGCAGCGGTTTGCCGGTGGTCCGCTCCAGCGCCTCCACGGCAGCAGCCATGGCCACCCCGCCCATGAAGAATTGATGTTCGTCCGGACCAACGCACGCCTGAGGCAGCGCCGTCATGCGGAACGCTGCATCACCACCCGCAGGTTTCGTATAGGGTTCAGGACTCCAGAACGTCACGGCAGGTCCGGCTGGCCTGGCGCGACGGTGAGCGCCGTATGGGATTCACAATCAAACCCGTCGGCCGTCGTATCGGCAATCTGCTGTGCAACCTCGTTGGCGTTCTCAACGGCCCTGGCATCCACATAGCCGACATGACACGACCGTTCTCCCGGTGTGGCAGGCACTTTGGTAACGACAAGCACATTGCCCTTGCCGCTCTCTTCGCCCATGCCGCTATCCGTGAAATAGCGCAGGATCATGGCGTAAGGCTCAAACGACCCGGCGGCAATCTCGCCGCGCCATTCCGCCTTGCTATTCACGTTGTTGAAAGCGGACAGCGTCTGGAAATGCATCTCGGTCTGCTCGCCAGCCCGGCGCGGCTCAACCCAAAAGCGCAGATCACCTTCCATTACCCGCAGTTCCCATCCGTCCGGACCCGGACAGATGGCTTCATAGGCAGGCTCATCCCCAAAGTCCTGCCCCTTGGGACAGGCCTCCAGATCAATATCAGAATACTTACTAACCGGCTGCGCTGATGCAGTTGTTGCGAATACCGCAACGAACACGCCCGCAATTATGAAATGGCGCATGACCTCTCCCCCTTTGATCAACCGTCTGTTCTGGCGGCTCTAGTGTTCTTCGACCTTAATGCGATCCGTGTAGAACGCCAGATGGTCCTTGATGTCGGCCCATTCCGCGAACGGGTCTTCATAGGTCCACACCGCATTGACGCCCGCCTCTCCACCTGACGTGACCGAGTAGTAGGAGGCGGCCCCCTTCAGGGGACAATAGGTGGTGTGATCGGTCTTGGTCAGGCCGCTGAAGTCAGCGTCCGCCGCCGGCACATAGATCATCGGCGTGTAGTCCCCCTCATGCAGTCGGATAGCATTGGTCGTGCGGGCGATCTGGGTGTCGCCCATGGTCACCACCACCTCGCCGGCGACAGGCTCCAGCCGGATGCGGCCCGGGGCTTCCGCCAGCCGCGATGGAAGTTCTGCGCCTGAAACCGTTTTTGAAGTTGCTGTCATTCTAGCCTCCAGTATTTCGCCATTCCGCACTTGCAGTCCGGCCCCATCCCCCCCTTAGTGGGCGCAATAAAAATTACACCTTCAGGGAGAATCATATGCGTATCGACGGTTTGACCGCCATTGTCACCGGCTCTGCCACAGGCCTTGGCGCCGCCATTGCCATCAAGCTGGCAGAGCGTGGCGGTAATGTGGTGATCAACTTCACCAAAAGTAAGACCGAAGCCGAAGAAACTGCGAAAGCCTGTGAAGCCGCCGGCGGCAAGGCCGTGCTCGTGCAGGCGGACGTCTCCAAGGATGAAGACTGCCGCCGCATGGCCCAGGAGACCGTAGATGCCTTCGGACGCATCGACATTCTGGTCAACAATGCAGGCGGCACCAAATTTGCTGACCACAACAAGCTCGACGATCTGGACGCGGACGACTTTCACTGGATCTACGGCCTGAATGTCGTTGGGCCCTACCAGATGATCCGCGCCTGCCTGCCGCATCTAAAAGAAAACGGCAAAGGCAAGGTCGTGAATGTGTCGTCCATTGCGGGCGTTGCGGGCATCGGCTCATCGGTTGCGTACGCAGCCTCAAAGGGTGCGCTCAACACCATGACGCTGTCGCTTGCCCGCTCGCTGGCGCCTGAAGTGCGCGTCAACGCCATCTGCCCCGGCTTTATTGGAACGCGATGGTTCAAGGACAAGTTCGGCGACAACATGTATCAGCAGATTGTTGCGGACCAGGAAGCGACCATGCCGCTTAAGCAGGCAGGGACGCCTGAGCTGGTCGCAGATGCGGCGGTTTTCTTTGCCTGCGAGGGCGGCGACCACATCACCGGCGAAACACTGATTACGGACGCCGGCATGCATCTGGGATATGCGCCACAAGTCGCACGTTAAGGGCGCCGACCAAACAAGTCGCACGTTAAGGGCGCCGACCAAACAACTCGCCCGATAGGGGGCGGTCAAAGAAAACGCACGACAGGGAGAACGAAGATGACCATCAAAAAGATCAACCCGGACAATATGCCGGACGCAGGGTCCATGGGGTACACACAGGTCACCACCTCGCCCCCAGGCGAGATGATCTTCATGTCCGGCCAGGTGGCCTGGAGCCGCAATGGTGATCCCATACCCGAAGCCCTCAAGGACCAGTCGGCGATCGCTGTCGAGAATGTGCGCAAGGGGCTGGACGCCGCCGGCGCGGGCCCGGACAACATCACGGCGATGCGCGTCTATGTGGTGGGACTTACCGAAGAAAACTCCGCCCAAGCCATTCCACCCGTCATAAAGTTCTTTGGCGGGCAGGCCCCCTGCGTGACCATGATCGGCGTGTCATCGCTGGCCTCGCCGGACCTGAAGATCGAAATCGAAGTCATGGCGGTCAAATAGCGCCGCAAACATGACTGAGTCACATGAGAACCATTATCAAAACCCCTGATTTCAGCGGTTTTTTAGCTGTGTGACATTTTTATCGCCCAAAAATGACGCACTTGTTGCAGTTTTTTGACACCGATTTTGCAGCGCAAAATCTAGGCATTCGCACGCGCAGCATAAAATCTGTGCACACGAATTATGACACTGGTCATTACTTGGGCGAAAACGCCATTAACTCAATAGTTTAGAGTCTTTGACGCACTGTCATAACGCTGGTAGCGAGGATTGAGGCCTCCTGCCATTCCTCCGGCAGCGGCTTCTGACAGAAGACTGGGAACTACTGGACTCCCATGACGCAAAATTGACTGTTTTGCGAACACTATCTGCAACTCTTCTTCGAGAGTGAAAAATAGATGTTCGTTTCATGAGTATAGAAGGGCTCTACACATGACGAATAATAGGGATAAGACTGCTTTGATATCAAAGCATGGTCTAAAGATCACTGCTTCAGCGCTTATGCTGGCATCTGCGGCACTGCTCACGCAGCCAGCTTTGGCTGAAGAGGCAGACGACGGCATGACAATTTTCGGCGGTGAACTGTCGGGCAATGTCGGCTTCTTCACGGACTACATCTATCGCGGCGTCACACAGACCGACAACGAAGCAGCCATTCAGGGCGGCATCGACTGGGCGCACCCCACTGGCTTCTATGTTGGTGCCTGGGGCTCCAATGTGGACTTCAATGACGGCGACCAGGCTTCCATCGAAGTGGACGGTTACTTCGGGTTCGCCAATTCCCTCGATTCCGTGCCGGAACTCTCCTACGACGTCGGCTTCCTCTACTACTGGTACCCGGGCGCAACGGAGAACCTCGACTATGACTTCCTCGAGCTCTACGGCTCGCTGGGCTATGACTTCGACTTTGCGTCCGCGAGCATCGGGCTTGCCTGGTCACCGGAATTCTTCGGCGACACCGGCGACGCGTTCTACTACCAGCTCGGCGTTGAAGTGCCACTGCCGTACGATGTATCCATCGCCGCCGGCTACAACTTCCAGGAGTTTGATGAAGGCGCACAGGACGATTACTCCGACTGGAACATCGGCCTTGGCTACAACCTGTATGGCCTGGACCTGAGCCTCGTCTACTCTGAAACCGTTGATCTGGGCACAAGCGACAATGAAGCCCTGACCTTCGGCGTCGGCTACGCGTTCTAGAAGCGAAGCTGACACCACCAAAGGAGCTCGTCCCTCCTTGCACGGGCCGGATCACTTGGGGGAGTGATCCGGCCCGTTTTGCTTTTCAGCGTCCGGCTGTCAGGAACCCGAGCACCTCGGCCTTGGTCACCTTGTCGCCGACAGCGCGCATGTGATCACGCCGCGGCACCACCACACAGTCAGCACCGGGAATGAGGGCCGCCAGTGGCGCCGGGTCTCGGGCAACATCATCGGTTTCCCCGGCAATGACCAGGGTGGGCGCAGCAATCGCCCCAAGATCTTCCGCCGTAAAGACCTTGCCGATGCCGCGGATGCAGGCAGCCAGCGCCTTCTTGTCCGCCCCGGTCTGATCTGCAAACAGGCGGAAGCGGCGTGGCACTTCCTGCGAGGGCGGAGGCACATCGTCCCGCAGCAGACCCTGCGCGATTTCCTCGTTGCGCTGGCCTGTCTCGCGCAGCATGTTCTCGCCAACGCCCGCAAGAACCAGCCGCGACACCAGCTCCGGGCGCGAGGCCGCAAGCACCGCAGAGGTGAACGCGCCCATGGAATAGCCCATGACCCGAACAGGCCCGGCATCCAGGCCCTCGATCAGCACAGCGACATCCGCCGCCATTTCTTCCAGGGCATAAGCCTCAGGCTCATAGTGCTTGGTCGATCGCCCGTGGCCGCGCAGATCAGGTGCGATGGCCCGAAAGCCCGCATCCACCAACGGCGCAATCCATCCCGGGGCCACCCAGTTCGTGACATGATCGGATGCGAAGCCATGGATGAGGACAATAGGTGTCGCGCCCTCGGCACCCTCATACACATGGATGTGTGTGTCGCCGCGCGTCACCTGCGTCATACGTCTTCCATCTCTGCATTACGCTTTGCGCGCCCTGTCCAAGGGCGGATGCCTTCGTTAAGCTGAACGCGACTTATGCCACAAAGGAGCAGGCCCCGTGAGCAATCTCGACGCCCTGAAGCGCGAAACCTGTGACCGCATCGACGCCCTGGCGCCGGAGCTGATTGACATCAGCCACCAGATCCACGCCAAGCCGGAACTGGCGTTTCACGAACATTTTGCAGCAGGACTGCTGGCCGACACGCTGGAAAAGCACGACCTTGAAACCAAGCGCAATGCCTTCGGGCTTGAGACGGCCTATGCGTCGTCATTCGGCGACGGCGACACAGAAGTCGCCATCCTGTCTGAGTATGACGCCCTGCCCGGTATCGGCCACGCCTGCGGCCACAACATCATCGCGACCACAGGCCTTGGCGCAGCACTTGGTCTTGCTGGCCTCAACGGCAGGCTGCCCGGCAGTATCCGCTATCTCGGCACGCCTGCCGAAGAGATGGGCGGCGGCAAGGAACTGATGGCGCAGGACGGCGCTTTTGACGGTCTGGACGCAGCCATGATGGTGCATCCGGCCGGCATCGATCTTGAAACGATGCCGTGCATCTGTGTCAGCGAAGTGCGCGTCACCTATCACGGCAAATCAGCCCATGCCTCCGCCATGCCCCATGCCGGCCTCAACGCACTGGATGCCCTGGTCACGGCCTACCAGACACTGGCCCAGCTCCGGCAGCACATCCGCCCGACGGAACGCATCCACGGCATTTTTACGGAGACCGGCCTTGCCCCCAACATCGTGCCGGATAGAGCGTCCGGCCTGTTTTACGTGCGCGCCAAAAATGCAGGCGAGCTGGCCGACCTGAAACAGCGGGTGCAGAACTGCTTTGACGCAGGCGCGCTGTCCTCTGGCTGCCGCGCAGACGTGGAATGGGCAAAGGCCGACTATCTGGACATGAAGACCAGCTTTGCGATCTCCGAAGCCTATGTGAAGAACGCCGAAACCCTGGGCCGGGACTTCATCGACCTGTCGATGCTGCCGTCCAGTTCTGCCGGCTCGACGGATATGGGCAATGTCTCGCACAGGGTGCCCTCAATTCACCCGATGATCTCCTGTGCGCCGGCAAACGTCGTGATCCACAATCCGGAGTTTGCCAAATGGGCTGGCTCCGACCTTGGCGACAAGGCCGTGGTGGACGGCGCCAAGTCACTGGCCATGACAGCACTCGACTTTTTGATGACGCCCGAGATGCAGGCCAGAGCCAAGGCGGATTTCGACGCCAGTGCCGAGGTGTCGCGTGAGGCCGTCTCTCGCGCCTACAATCCGCACGGGCTTGCCGACATCGGCGGCTGCGGCTGCTGCTAGCAGGAAACTCCGCCGCTTTGATGTTTCCCATCCCTCGCCCGCCACGTATGGTTGCGGCGAAATAAAAATGATGAGGAAACACCCATGAAGGATTTCAGCGGAAAGATCGCTGTTGTGACAGGCGGCGGCTCTGGCATTGGCCGGGAACTGACACGCCAGCTTGCAGAAGCAGGCTGCAGCATTGCCATCTGTGACGTGTCCGAAGAGGACATGACCGAAACCATCAGCATCGCCATGACCGATGCGCCGCAGGGCGTAAAGGTCACGGGCTTCAAGGCGGATGTCAGCAACGAAAGCCAGGTCAACGCCTTTCGCGATCATGTGCGCGAGGCCCATGACATCGACCACATCCACCTGCTGTTCAACAATGCCGGCATTGGCGGCGGCGGCAGCTTTGTGACGACGCCGCGGGAAAGCTGGGAGCGGACCTTCAATGTCTGCTGGTTCGGCGTCTACAACAATGCGCGCGCCTTCATGCCGATGCTGATTGCCGCGGACGAGGGACACATCGTCAATGTGAGCTCGGTCAACGGCTTTTGGGCAAGCCTTGGATCAGACACCGCACACACGGCCTATTCCGCGTCAAAGTTTGCGGTCAAAGGGTTTACCGAAGCGCTGATCAATGACCTGCGGCTCAACGCACCGCATGTCAAATGCAGCGTCGTAATGCCCGGCCATATCGGCACCAACATTGCGCGCAGCACGTTCCGTGAATTCAGCGATGCCGAAGAAGCCTTGAGTGAGGAAGAAGCCAAGGCCGTCAACGATCATTTTCGCGACAGCGCCGCGACGACAGCCGCCCAGGCAGCCGGTGTTATCCTCGACGGCGTCAAATCAGAAACCTGGCGCATACTGATTGGTCCGGACGCTGTTGCGCTTGACAAGGCTGTGCGCGCAACACCAGAGGCAGCGTATGACGGTGATTTTGGCATGGATATCTTTGCCAATCTGCGGGCGACAACTGACGCAGCTGAGTAAGGGTATAGCACTATCAACACCCGTAGCCCCGGGCTTGACCCGGGGCCTACTCGCGGACGCTTCCGGCCGCAGCAGATGAGAGTGGACCCTCCGGTCAAGCCGGAGGGATACGGAAGGTGGGTTCCCTACTCGAACGGAACGATGGGCGGCTCGCGCTCGGTTCGTTCCATGATGATCCGGCGGTTCTCCCGCTGCTGGGCTTCATCAAGTGGAAAGCGCCACATGATGAGGCCCACAGCGAAATACATGACGGTTGGCAGCCACACGAATGTCGCCCGCACGCCATCCAGCGCCGCCTGCGCGTTCTCCCCCTGAGGGACGAAACCAAGGCCATCTATAAGCGCATAGGTCATGCCGACTGCCAGCGCCGCACCTATCTTGCTTGTCATGGTCAGGAGTGAAAAGAACAATCCCGTGCGCTGGTTACCTGTCTCGACCTGATCACGGTCAGCCACATCCGCCATCACCGACCGCAGAAGGAACGAGCCCGCCCCGAGATTGATTCCGAACAGCGCGGTTAGCAGAACCATCATCAGCACATCACCCGGGCCAACAATGTAGATAAGCGGCAGCCCCAGACCATTGAGAACGGCAGATACCGCAAGTGTTTGATGTTTGCCGAAGATGTAGGACAGCTTGATCATCAGCGGCACGAAGATCACCCCGGCGCCGAAATAGGCGAGAAGAATGGTGCTTGACCACGCGCCCATCTGAAGCACATCCGCCGCGACAAAAATAAACAGCGCCGCCATAGTGCCCGAACCAACACCATTGGCGAGATCAGCCGCCAGCAAACGCCGTAGCGGCCCGTTGCGCAGCAGCACGCCCACCGCTTCACCGAGCGGCACATGCTTGGGCTCGGGCACCTCACGCTCGCCAACCAGCGTGACGGCAGCAAGGACGGCGATGGGCAGCAGGATGATCACGACCCAGCCCATGGCTGCAACACGGGCCGTGCCGACATCGTCGGGGCCGATATAGTCAATGACCGCCGGTGTAATCAGCACAAGGAGCATACCAAGGATCAGCGACCCCTCGCGCCAGCCCTGCACGAGCGACCGTTCGTTGTAGTCCGGCGTCAGCTCCGCCCCCCACGACATGTGCGACAGGGTCAGCAGCGTCCAGCCAATATACAAAATGCCCATCCACCCGAGCAGATAGCCGGCGGACACGGGTGCCGTGGGGATGAACAGCATGTAGGTGGCAATCAGCATCACCGGCAGCGAGGCCACGATCCAGTGGCGCCGCCGCCCCCAGCGCGTGGGGTACCTGTCGGAGACAAGTCCCAGAACCGGATCTGTGAACACGTCCCAGAAACGGGCGACCATGAAGACGGTGCCGACGACGGCGAGGCCCAGCCCCATCTCCGTGGCGTAGAAAGGGGGCAGGTAGACCGCGATGGGCAGCCCCATGGCGGCAATCGGAGCCGCGGGCGACGCAAAGGCGAGCAGACGCAGCGGTGTTAGTTTAAGACTGGCCATGCGGGAGGCGCGCTTGTTACTGGTGACGCAATGGGTTCAACTGATCACATAGGGAGTTCGTGGACTAACTATCAGTATACAGATCGCCTCGGACAGGGGCAGACCGCTCCGGCAGAGTGCTCCGCATCTCACCTTGCTGTTCTCTATCAGTAGGGAAATTCCACATCACCCATGCAGCGACTAGATACATTAGTAGTGGGACTCCAATAAGGGCATGCATCATACTGTCGAGTGCAACCTGAGAGTTATTCTGGAAAGGCGTAAACCCAAGGTGGAGGATAAAGGCTTGGGTAGCATAGAAGGCCATGATCAATCCAAGCTTCGTCGTTGCAAGGAGCAAAGCGAAATATAGCCCCATCCGTTGCTTGCCAGTTTCCAAGCGCAGCTGTTCCGCACAGTCCGCAATCATTGAGTTCAGTAGAAAAATCCCGCCAAAGAGGCCAACACCGAAAAGACCTAGCCAAACTCCAAACATCGCAACGCTCGAACCCGGTACAACATAGAAGAGAGGCAGTCCGATTGCATTTGCTATCGCAAGGCCAGTGAGTGTTCTGTGTTTCCCGAAGCGGTATGACAAACCAACAACGAGCGGAACAAAAATCAAGCCTCCGCCGAGCAATGCCAGGTAAGCAAATCCAATAGACTGAGGAAGTTTGAAAACGTGCGTTGCAACATGCGGAACAAGCGATCCAATGACTCCGGTGGCAATTGCAATTGCAAATGCGGCTACCAAGAGACGTATCAAAACACCAATTCTGGAGGAACGTGTGGATCGGACGCCCTTGCCTCCGGTATCCGCATTCCTGTCAGTACGTTCGCCGACAAAGAGTATGGCTATCAAAACAAAAATCAGCAGCGCCACAATGAACGGCCAACCTATTCCCTCAGCTGTCGTCAGGTAAAACCCTTGCGGCCTTATCTGCGAGACAACGACACCAGCAGCGAGAGCACTCAAAACACCAACTTTCTCAAGCACATGCCGCCAAGCCTGAACAAGCGTCTGTTCGTTGTAGCTGGATGAAAGCTCTGCACCCCAAGAAAGGTGAGCTACTAAGAAAAGGGCAAGCGCTAATTGAGATGCGAGAAGCCACCAAGCCAAATAGACCGTCGTAATACCCGGACCGGCTATCAGCAGCATTGAGGTTGTAACCGCTACGAGAACGGCCGAAACGAGTACCCAGTGACGCCGACGACCCCTACGTGACTGAAAACCATCAACTAGCAGGCCAAGAAAAGGAATCACAAAAATCTCGAGCAAGCTGACCGACCGAAAAGTGTCTGCAGTAGCAGATAGACCCAATCCGACATCTGCGGCGAATAGGGTCGGTAGGTAGGTCGGAACCATGAAACCCAGCGCGCTCGCAGCAATCAAAGGTGCAGCGAACACAAAGAGGCGCCAGTGTGTGATATCGCTATTGGCCATTCAAATCCTCGGGTGCTCCAATTCGGTCGCAGGCAGTCCAGCGGTACGGAATCAGTCCGCAGACCGACCAAGCGGGGCAACGGAGGCCCCGGCGGCCCCGCCCGCGCCTTCAGCAGCGGCGGCGCGCTCTGACAGGATGCGCCGGTTTTCCCCCTGCTGTTCTGCGTCAATCGGGAAGTTCCACATCACCCAGGCCACGACGAACCCGATGGCCGCTGGTGGCAGCACATAGAGAAGGCGCAAGCCGTCTTCTGCGGCCGGTGTATTTTCGATCCCCGGAACAAAGCCGATCCACGCAAGCACCGGATAGGTGATACCGATGGCCAGCGCCGAGCCCAGCTTGTTGGTCATGGTCAGCAATGCATAAAACAGCCCGGTGCGCTGGTTGCCCCCTTCCACATGATCGTGATCCGCCACATCCGCCATGATTGAGCGGAACAGGAACGGACCCGCGCCCATGTTCACGCCAAGGCAAATCCACACAATGATCGCGAAGAGCAGGTCACCTGGCTGCACAAGAAGAATGAGCGGCACGGTCACGGCGGAGAACAACGACGAGTAGGCAAGCGTCCGGTGCTTGCCCCAGATATGCGAGAGCCGGATCATGATCGGCACGAAAACACATCCGGACGTCAGGTAGACAAGGATCAGCAGACTGGCGAGTTCGAGCCGCAGGACGTCATCGGCAAGGAACAAGAACAGCGCCGTCACGATGCCACCGGAGATGCCGCCCAGAAGGTCTGCAATCAGAACCCGACGCAGCGGATTGTTGCGGAAGAGAATGCTAAGCGCTTCCTGCCACGGGACGTGGACAGGGTCCGGCACCTTGCGCTCGGGCACAAGCCAGACGGCAATCAGCACCGTGATGGGCAGCAGAATGAGGACATACCAGCCCATGGACGCAACGCGCGCGGCACCGACATTCTCCGGCTGCATTGCTTCGATGAAGACCGGGACCAGCAGCACGAAAATCATGCCGGCGATCAGCGCAAACTCCCGGAAGCCCTGGATGGTGGAGCGCTCATTGTAGTCAGGCGTCAGCTCGGCACCCCAGGACATGTGCGAGATCGTCAGCAACGTCCAGCCGATATAGGCAATAACCATCCACCACAGGAGGTAACTTCCGGAGACCGGCGCCGTCGGCATGAACAGCATGTAGATCGATACGAGCATGATCGGCACGGAAATCACGATCCAGTGCCGCCGCCGCCCCCATTTGGTCTGGAACCTGTCTGAGAGAATGCCAAGCACAGGGTCTGTGAACACATCCCAGAACCGGGTGATCATGAAGATGGTCCCGACCAGTGCGAGACCCAGACCCATTTCATCTGCATAGAACGGCGGGAGATAGACAACGATGGGAAGACCCATGGCCGCGATCGGCGCTGCGGGCAGCGCGAAGGCGCCAATGCGCCAGCGGCTCAACCCGGATGGCCGACCGTTTGCCTGACCGGTCGCTGCAGTGTCTGTTTGGCTCATGCGTTACTCAATTGGGCCATGCGGTCACTTCCATACGCGTGCAGAAGCGGCCACGCGGCCCAGATCCTCCTTGGGTCACCTGCCTGGTGGAGCCGACAGTCAAAACTGACAGCCCATGTAGTTGTGGTGGCTGATTTTTATCGCCTCGTGTGATGAAGCGGTCGCACTCACATTGTTATTCTGGGCAATGATACGCACAAAATTGTAAGTCGAGAAGTCAGCTTGGCTTACAAACTGGTGACTTTTGACTGAACGGCGGGTCACATTACCCCAGAAAAGCTGCGGATGTCTGGGGCGAAATCGAAGTAACAGGGCCTGATGGACGCGAGCGCACACATAATTGAAGACCCAAAGGCCGAACCGGAGAGGCGTTCACGCGTTCTTGTGCTGTGCGACGGAGAAGGCACGCGCAACGCCCTGGCGCATTCTTTTGGGCCGGGATATGCGGATGTCGACCCGGCAGCACTTGCCCAACGGCTCGCTGAGGAGCGCGATTGGGACATCATCCGCGCCCATATTTATGTCTCCAGCGATGCATCAGACGACACCCGCCGCTGGGCGAACCGCGTGAAACAGACACAGGCAAAGCTCGTTACCCAGCCCGGCGATATTCGCATCCGCATGGCCCTGGACGGCACGCAGGCACTCGGTGCCCGTCAGTCGGATATTCTTTTGGTGATGGGCGCAGATGCCTCCTTCATGGCGCTGGCGCAGGACACGCGCACGGCAGCCCGTGCCCAGAACCGTGACATCAAATTTGCCAGCGCCTTCGCCCCCTCATCTCATACGCTGGGGCGGTCGGTGCCGTCGGCCGACTACGCGGTGACCATTGACCGCGCGTCGGCAGAAAAGAGCCTGCTGCTGGCGTCCGGCACCTCGTCCCCCCGCCGCGTGTATGCGGGCACATCAAAGCCCGCGCGCCTAACGCCGCAAGCAAACGCTTCTGCCACGGCGCCTCCGGCAAAGCGCCGTCTCATGCGCGCCGTCTATGGCGTGGGATTTGTCGCAAGCATGATGGCATTGATCTGGGAGGATGTGGTGCTGGGCGGCGGGACGCAAGCACTGGATTGGGATGGGTGGCGATGGGGTGTTTCAACAGCCCTGGCCCTTGGCAAAAGCATCGTCTGGCCGCTTTACTGGCTCGCGCGGGCCTTCGGCATTGAAGCCGGTTAGGTACGATAAGAAACAGGCGTGAAAAGCGCCGCCTTGGAGGTAAGACATGGTCTGGCTACTCTTTATTCTTGCCGGTGTCATCGCAGCGGCAGTGCTTTGGTATGTCGTTCTTGGTCTGTCGCTGCAGCCCTTGAACGCCGCCGCCCGCGCGCAGGCCCCTGGCAAATTCCTTCAGCTGTCGGATGGTCAAATTCACTATGTCTGGGACGGACCTGAAACGGGGCCTGTCCTTGTGATGGTGCACGGCTTCTCAACGCCGCATTTCATCTTTGAGCAGAATGTCTCAGCCCTGACGGACAAGGGCTATCGGGTACTGCGCTTTGACCATTTCGGCCGCGGCTGGTCCGATCGTCCCGGCGGCCCTTACGACATAGACTTTTATGACCGGTCATTGCTGGACCTGCTCGACGGCTTGGGCATCACCGAGCCAGTGGGCCTGATCGGCCTCTCCATGGGCGGGCCGATTGTGTCTGAGTTTGCGGCCCGACATCCCGAACGGGTCGACCGCGTCTTTCTGTTTGTGCCCGCGGGCCTTGATGTGGCCGGGAGCGATACCGCCGCCGGCAAGGTCATTCGTCTTCCCGGCATCGGCGATCTGATGTGGCGCGTGATCGGGCGCGGGATGTTGCTCGGCGACCCGCAATACAATGAAGACGGCCTGCCGGAGGCACAGCGCCTGAAAGGCAACATCCGTATACAGATGGACTATCGCGGCTATCTGGACTCGCTGCTGTCCACCCTGCGTCACACACCAATGACGAGCCGCACGGACACCTATCAGTCGCTGGCATCAACCGGCCTGCCTGTAGCTGCCGTGTTCGGCGCGGATGACCCAACGGTTCTGCCCTCAAGTGCAGACAAGCTGCGAGCGCTCGTGCCGGACGCCCATGTCCATATGCTCGACAATGCGGACCACGGGCTTAATTACAAACGGTTTGACGTCTCCAACGAGCTGCTGTCTGACTTCTTTGCCGGGTCACAATAGCGGCTCAGCTAATGCTTGCGGCGCATAGGGTGGCAGCGGTAGAAGATGACATCAGCGCGCACACATGCAGGGAACCCGAAAGATGGCCGGAGCAGTCGTACCGAAATTCAGAAATGACGAGGCGGTGGCGATCATTGAGGTCGGCGTCAAGGAGTTCTACTGCACCGGCGCCAGCGCCCCCCACGATCACCCCCATGTGTATCTGGACATGGGCGCTGACGATGAAATCATCTGCCCCTATTGCTAAACGCTGTACCGCCTGAATACCAGCCTAAGGGCAACGGAGAGCATCCCACCGACCGCCATTATGATTCCCGAACTGACCGGGGATGACCGGCGCTAACCTCCCCGACCTCAGACGACCGCTTACGCTTCAGGTAATTGGCCCGAGCGCCTGATCTCCCGATGTTGGACGCATACGCGACCCCACCGGGAGACACATATGTCACGCAAGACGCTCTATCTCGCCCTGACGATCATCGGCGTCATCATGCCGTATCTCTACTTCGTGCCGTGGTTTCTGGACAATCCAGGCGACATTGTCGGCTTCCTGACGCTCGCCACCGCCAACCCCATTGCAACCATGCTGACCTGGGACATCGTCATCTCAGCCATTGCGTTGACGGTCTTCGCCCTCGCCCATCTCACACAGCTTGGGGCCGGCAAGATCATCATGGTCATCGCCGGCACCTTCCTGATCGGTGTCTCCTGCGGCCTTCCGTTGCTACTCTACTTCCGAGAAAGCGAAACTGCATGACCTCCCGCCACCTCCTCATGGCCCTGTCTGGTGCATTCGGGGCCATGGGGCTTTTTTTCGTGCTGGCGCCAAGCCTGACACTCAGCTTCTTCGACTGGATGGTCTACGGCGGGACAACCGCAAGCCCGGTACCTGCATCCCTCCTGGACGGCGAGACGCGGCGCTATGCGGGCTTCATCTATCAGGTGCTCGGCGCGGTCATCTTCGGCTGGGCGGTGCTACTGGCAATGGTGATCCGCGGCCCGCAACTCCAGGACATGTCTGAAACTCAAACAGCACGCCATGTCAGAGACTGGACGTGGCATGCCTTTGCTCTCTCCTTCGCGGCCTGGTTTGTGGTGGACACCACAATGTCGCTGGTCACCGGGTTCTGGCAGAACGCCGTGTTCAACTCGCTGTTCGGCGTGGCGGTCGCCGTCCCGCTGATCGTTGGATGGCCCCGCGAACGCAGTCAGGCGGGCTGACCTGCTGGCACTTGCCGCGTCGCCCAGTTACCCTTCGCAGACAATGAGAAAGTCTCGAGGGGGAAACGGGCTCATGGACAACCTAAAACGTTCCTGGCTGGAGTGTGTGCTGGCCGGTTTGGCGGTGCTGATAATCGCCATCTTCCTGATGCCGAAATTTCCGACCGACAGCGCGGGCATTGAGCCCGGCTACGGTTCCCCGGTGATCGCGTTTGAGATGGCCCGGTCCGTCGCTGACCTGCACGCGGTGTTCGGCACGCCGGATGATCCCGAACGCGCCCGCCGCATCGCCATGATGGACGATGGCAACATCTGGGATTTCCCCTTCATGATTGCCTACGGCCTGTTCATCGCGCTGTTCCTGCGCGCGGCTGGCAAGGCGAGCGGCAACTCTCTGTGGTATCTGCTCGCCATGCTCGGCATCATCGCCGGCGCGGCAGACGCCATTGAAAACAACATCCTGCTGGGGCTCACCGCAGACCTTGAGGCGGCCAAAGACATCGGCCTCCTCGCCTACCCGGTCTGGATCAAATTCTTCAGCATCATGACGACCGGTGTCGCCGGGGGCATCGTCATCGCCACCCAGGGCCGGCACTTCTGGCGCATCCTCGGTGTCGTCGCCGCAGCCAGCGCCCTGCTTGTGCTCGTCGGATTCTACGACCCGGCCACCTACGGGACACTGCTGACACTGGGTGTCACCATCTGCTGGGTCATCATGCTCATCTTTGCGATCACACGCTGGCGACAGGCTGAATCATAACGCCAAAGGTATGTCTTGGGTTACGCGGACACATGGGCCAGCCCGGTCTGATCATGTTGCCGCGTCGCGCCGAAACAGCAAACTCAGTCCTCCGGCTGCAGATAGATAGGGCCGGGTTCAAGCTTTGTAAGCCAGTGCCTCATCTAGCAGCGACAAGAGCATTGTTTGCGACTGTTTGTCCTGAGCCGGCAGGGGCATCTTTTTGATCTTCGTGTTGGATACGAAGACGCCCGTTTGTCCATTCAGTGCAGATGGATCCGCAGCCTGCACAAGCTTCATGGCTTGTTTGTCCGCTGGTTTGAACAACAAAGGGGCAAGCCATTGCAGCACCTTTGGCATGGCCGCGTTTCCGTTTGTGGTCATCGCCGTTTTGGTCGCCCCGGGATCAATCGCGCGGATAAGAACATTTGCAGACTTCAATTGTTCCGCAAGTGCAGGAGCGAGGGCGGTAACAGCCAGCTTGGTATGCGCGTAAGTGCCCATCAACCCGCCCACTTTGGCGGGGTTCGGTAGCGTATCTAGTTACAGCTTTTTCTGTGCGTTCACCGCGCTGGATGAAAGCCTAACCACCATGCCTGACGTCTCATCGGCCGCTCGCGCCATTTTGTCCGTCAAGCCAAGGGTCAATTGGTAGGACGCCAACACATTGACGGCAAATTGTGATTCATACCCCTGTTTGCTGAGCGTCTTTTCAGAGGTCAAGATGCCAGAATTGTTGATCAAGAAATCCACTCTTCCGGGCAGCGCCTTGATCACGTCCAAAGCGGCTGATG
>ERZ1740067.605-NODE-605-length-28287-cov-7.863488_pt1 | contig 28287 bp, 28 predicted proteins | sample MGYA00581736_ERZ1740067 | MGnify/ENA primary metagenome ERZ1740067 (study PRJEB43018, sample SAMN04849236) | marine metagenome | isolation source: floating plastic debris | place: Pacific Ocean | collected 2008-08-27 | study: EMG produced TPA metagenomics assembly... | reverse complement strand
ACCCCACCTAGTAATGCCGCATTTTCATCATGTACCCAACCAGAGGTTGTAGTATACCTAAAAAGGGTGTCAATTTCAGTAGGTACAATGGGGTTCTTCAGGTGACGACGTTTAGGGGTATAGCCTAAACTATTGGCGCCTAAAGGGAGATAAAAATTTTGTTGAAGATACGCTTCATAGACCTGGCTCGTCAATTGTTCAATCAACCTTGGAAAGATAAGAAAGGCCAACCCGGAGTATTTATACTTTTTTTCTGTGGAAACTGCAGAGCGATTGATATGACGAAATATCTTACGTTCGAAACGCGATGTTATAAAGAGCGAGTCATACGCTTGTTTTTGGAACCGTCTAGATGGTACCTTTCGAATGAAGCGCGATTTAAGTCTTCCATTTTTCCTTTTGACCTTGTCTAGAAAAACGATATACGGGGTGAGTCCTGCTTGGTGCGCCAATATTTCGCGAAGGGTGATGTCTTTCTTGTCTTTTCGTCTTTGCCAAGGTTTCCAGTAGTTGGAAAAGGGCGCGTCCAAGTCCAGTTTTTTTTCTTCAACCAATTTCATTAAGGCCGGTAAGGGTCCTAAAATCTTGGTGACCGACGCTAAATCATATAAATCAGTTTTGGATACTTTGGTTAGACTATCGTAGGTATGGTAACCGTATACTTTATGGAATATAATGCTGTCTTTATGGCCGACCAATATTGTTGCCCCGGGAAAGGCTTGCTGTTGTATCCCATTCAAGATGATGGAATCAATTCGAGAGGTGGGCAACTGAGCGTGGCCAGTTTGGAGTAAAAAGAAGACTATCAATAAGGCGTTCGGGTACAGATACATTAAGATGAAAGTAATTCTTTTTGCTTTTCCAAGAGTTCAATAATCCTGCTTTTCAATACTTCAGGTTCAATAATCTGGGCATAATCACCAAAAGACATATACCATCTGGGGAAATGGTGTTCGATGTCTTCCACCATAAAAGTCATTTCCAACGCTCCTATTCTAGATTTCTCTGAAATGAAACCATAACTGTTTCGGGTACCCTTTAAAAATTTGGCCACCTTCTTGTCCACCAGAATCCTAACAAAGGTTTTTTGGGCTGTTTCTGTCTTCCGCAGGCTTTCCATTGGGGGATGTTCGGATTCAAATGTTTTGGGCGTGCGTTGAATTTTCTGTATTCTATCTGTTCTGAATTGGCGATAGTCTTTCCGTAAATGGCAGTAGGCCATTACATACCAATAATTGTTTTGATTGAAGATACCGATAGGTTCTATGGTTCGGTCAACCGGTGCCTCTGCTTGAATGGACTCATACTGCAAGAAGACCTGGGTCTTTTCCGCAATGCTTTCAAACAAAATCTCCAAGGCATTCGGAACGCTTTCATTAAAAATTTCTTCGGCTGGAAAGATGCGAACCTGGTTTTCTAACGCCTCCACCCAGTCTTTTTCCGTACCACGAAGCACGGACTTTAATTTGAGCATAGCAGATTCGTAGTGCCCTCCGAGTGATTTGTCCGTAAATTTTTGCATTAGCTTTTCAGCTGCCACAAAGCTTCCTGCCTCTTCTCGAGTAAACATTACGGGGGGTAGGCGATATCCATCCATGATCGAATACCCTACTCCCGCTTCGCTTATAATGGGCACACCTGCCGCCTCTAAGGTTCTGATATCCCTGTAAACGGTGCGTAAACTCACTTCGAACCTATCGGACAGTTCTTGAGCCTTCACAATACGTTTGGATTGTAACTGGACCAAAATGGCAACAATTCTGTCGAAACGTTTTACGGTATCCATCCCCATAAGTAAATGGCTTATGCACCAAAGATAGGATTTCAAACGAAGGTCAACAGGCTTCCTTTCATTCATTTTATAGAGTACATCTGGCACAAACATCGCTCGAAGTTGTGACAACAGTACGTCAGTTGATTTTTTTCACAACTCCGTTTTCTACTGACAAAGGGCTGTCACTAGCTCAATATAATTTTGATACCAGAAAATCAAACATAAAAAACAAATCATCATGGAAACAATGATTGGAAATGACAAACCGATACTTACCCGTACAGAACTTTTAGAAGGTTGGCAGGGGCACAGAAGGCTGACGAGAAGGGTAATTGAAGCGTTCCCTGAAAAGGAATTTTTCGAATTCAGCATAGGTGGAATGAGACCTTTTGCCGATATGGTGAAGGAACTATTGGCCATAGCCAAGCCTGGTCTTAAAGAACTGGTCAGTGGAGAAAAGCAGGAATTCGATGAACATAGGGATTATGGAAACAAAAAGATTGAGCTTCTGAATCATTGGGATGCCGATACAGAAAAAATAAATGCCTTATGGGAAGAATTATCGGCTGATCGGTTTTCTGAAACGGTCGTATTGTTTGGTAACTATGAGTTTCCGGTGCTTTGGCACATATTTTACTTTATCGATAATGAGATTCACCATCGAGGGCAGGCATATGTGTATTTACGTGCATTGGGCATTGAACCCCCATTATTTTATGAGCGTTAGTATGAGCACTGTACTTGTTTTTAAGACCACGGTATCGAGCAGTTGGGAAGTGGGTCGATTATCTCCCCTTCTCAATGCGTTGATCAATGAAAACGGACACTGGAATTTTGACCTGGAAGATTGTGATAACATCTTCCGGGTTGAAACCAAGCGCCCTGACGTGCTTACCATTGAAACCCTTTTTAAAAAGCAAGGGTTCACTTGTGAAGAATTACACTAAAGGCTAAAAGTTTTGATTTGATGAGAAATTGGGGTTGGTTCAAAAGCACACAGGCCGTCGATTGGCAGCAAAGGGTTGAAAACAGAAAGAATCTATTTACTTTTTCAGTTTGTTCGCCTCGAGAGGAAAACTCTGGTACAGTCAAAAAAGAAAAATAGCACTGAGTTTCAATAAGCACAAATTCTAAATGGCGCTAAGCATTTAGAAGCTTGACAACGTCTTTGGCAAAGTATGAAGCAATGATATTGGCCCCAGCCCTTTTTATGGACAGCAGTTGTTCCATCATAACGCTATCGTGGTCCAACCATCCCTTTTCAACAGCTGCCTTGAGCATGGCATACTCTCCGGATACTTGATACACGGCGATGGGTACATCAACTTCATTCTTGATTTCACGAACAATATCCAAATACGCCAAACCGGGTTTGACCATAACAATATCCGCTCCTTCATCGACGTCCATTTGGGTTTCCCTGATGGCTTCGAATCGATTCGCAGGGTCCATTTGATACGTTTTTTTGTCTTTTGGAACATTGGCCAAATCTACCGGGGCAGAATCCAAAGCATCACGAAAGGGACCATAAAAAGCACTGGCATATTTTGCGGAATAGCTCATAATACCAGTATCGATGCATCCTGCATCATCTAAAGCTTCACGAATGGTCAGTATACGACCATCCATCATGTCACTGGGCGCCACAAAATCGGCTCCCGCTTCTGCATGCGAAACACTCATTTCAGCGAGCACTTCAGAAGTCTCATCGTTTAAAACCTTTCCTTCTGCTACAATACCATCATGTCCAAAACTAGAATAGGGGTCTAAGGCCACATCGGTCATCACCAACATTTCAGGACAGGTATTTTTAACGGTTTTGATGGCCCGTTGCATCAAACCATTAGGATTGAGTGCTTCTTTTCCTTCATTATCTTTTAAATGATCAGGGACTTTAACAAAAAGTAGTACCCCACAAAGCCCCATGCTCCAAACTGAAGTGATTTCCTTTTCCAAATGGTCCAAACTCATGCGATAGTAGTTGGGCATTGATGGAATTTCTTCCTTGATTCCTGATCCTTCAACTACAAATAGAGGCACTAAAAAATCATCTGGCGTAATAACCGTTTCGCGGACCAGTCTTCTTATGGATGCTGAGGTTCTTAGTCTTCTATTTCTGATTAATGGGTACATAAATGGTTATAAGTTAAAAGTTTTAAGCTCAAAGTGATTTCTTGATTGTTTTGATTAAAGCTGCCAGCATTTTCTTGATCTCATCAATTTCATTAATCAGTTCATTTGCTTTCGATTCTTCAATAAAGCCTAGCTCCTTGGAAACTAAAGTCAGGTAATCCAATTCATGGGCAGAACCTGAAGAAATGTAAAGAAAGCGTATTAGTTCTTTTTGGGTTTCTCGCCCACATCCTTCGGCAATGTTTGTGGGGATTGAAACGGCTGCCCTATTCATTTGAGAAACAAGGCCAAATTGTTCGGTTTTTGGATATTCTTTAGTAACGGAATATATCTCTAAAACCAATTGATGCGACCGCTGCCAAACTTTATATTTTTTATAATCTACCATAAAACACTTTCAGCTTTAAACTTAAAGCTTACAGCTCAATTTCCCCTTTTAAATAGGAGACCGCTTTTCCTGAAATTTTCACACGTTCTCCTAAATATTCTACCCACAGTTTTCCCCCGCGTTTTGAGAGTTGTTTAGCGGTCATTTTTGTTTTCCCCAAAACTTTACTCCAATAGGGTGCCATAGTGGTATGGGCCGAGCCGGTAACTGGGTCTTCTGGAATTCCGCATTGTGGGGCAAAAAAGCGAGATACAAAATCGACATCATCCCCAGGTGCCGAAACGATAACCCCTCGACAATCACATTTATCCAACAAATGAAAGTTGGGTTCCAAGGCTTCGATTTCAGCTTGGGAGTTATAGATCAACAGATAATCGGTTTTACCCTTAATGGTCTTGACAGGACTCCAGCCCAAGGCTTTTTCAATGGTATCATGGCTTCGAATCATGGCATTGTCATCGGCCGGAAAGTCTAGGGTAATAAAGCCATTATCCCCTTTTTCAACGAATAGAGGCCCGCTTTTATTGGAATAAAACCGAATGGTATTTTCAGTGTAGCCATAGTAATTGAAAATGGCATATGCTGAGGCCAGTGTTGCGTGACCACATAAGGCCACTTCAGTCTCTGGCGTAAACCATCGAATTTCAAATTGTGCATTGTTTTGCACTACAAAGGCAGTTTCGGCCAAGTTGTTTTCTTGGGCAATTTTCTGCATCAAAGCACTGTCTAACCATTTGTCTAGAATACAGACGGCCGCCGGGTTGCCACCAAAAACCTGGTCAGTAAAAGCGTCAATTTGGTATAGTGTTAGTTTCATATCATAAAACTATACATTAAACCCATTCCCTCGGGTTTTTCAAGACCTGAATTAATTGCTCTTCTTCACTTCCTTCCTTTGGATGATGGTCATACTTCCATTGTACATACGGAGGAAGACTCATCAAAATACTCTCGATACGACCATTCGTACGTAGCCCGAATAATGTGCCTTTGTCATGAACCAAATTAAATTCAACGTAACGACCCCTTCGAATTTCTTGCCAATTACGATGCTCAGCGTCATATGTGATATCCTTTCGTTTTTCGACAATAGGAACGTATGCGTTGAGAAAACTGTTCCCCACTTCGGTAACAAAGGCATACCAGTCTTCCATGGATTGATGCCCTGAAGATTTTAGGTAGTCGAAGAACAATCCCCCAATACCCCTGGCTTCTGCCCTATGGGTATTCCAGAAATAGTCATCGCAACGTTTTTTGTATTGCTTATAATATTCTGGGTTATGGGCGTCACACGACTTTTTGCAAACGGAATGAAAATGCGTCGCATCTTCTTTAAAAAGATAGTAGGGGGTAAGGTCTTGCCCACCACCGAACCATTGGTCCATGATATTTCCCAGCTGATCATACATCTCAAAATATCGCCAATTGGCGTGTACCGTGGGTACAAAAGGATTTTTAGGATGAAGCACTAAGCTTAGTCCGCAGGCAAAAAAGTCTGCATCTTCAACCTGAAAATAGGTCTGCATGCTTTTGGGTAATACCCCGTGTACGGCAGAGATGTTCACCCCGCCTTTTTCAAATACTTGGCCATTTTCAATGACCCGGGTTCGTCCGCCCCCTCCTTCTGGCCGTTTCCAAATATCTTCCTGAAATATTGCTTCCCCATCGACTTCCTCCAATTTTGAAGTAATGGTATCTTGAAGGGATTGTATATAATCGTAAAAATGTTCTTTAATGGTCATCTGAAATATATACCAATTGATTTTTTAATAGTTTGAGGTCTGTGTCTTTATCTATTTTAATGGCTTTTTTCGTCAGTTTTAGCAAGGTGTGCACAAACTGTTCCTCCGAAAATCGAAAGTGCTTTTGAAAAAGGGCTCGACCAACTTCATTGTTATGATAGTCCATTTTCATGGGCAATTCTTTGCTAAAGAAGGTTACTTCATGCCAGTCCGTTATTTTTTTTGCCCAACGCAACGCCCGTTCAAAATGATTTTTTGCGCTACGGGAATACGTTATGATTAAAATATTCCAAAGCGCATGTCGAAAAGCATTCGCTTGACCATTTTGATAGTGCTTACTGCCAAAATGTTCAGTTGAAATCTTCATACAGTTTTTGGTGGCGCGGTAGGTAGGCCAGATATACAAAATATGGGGAATAGTCAGTATAAAGAGTTTCCAAAAGTTGAGGAGTTTAATTCTTGATATGATTTTGATGAGGTTCATATCGGTGAAATAGACTCGGCTTTATTGAGTTCGAATAGTAGCATATCCACGACTTCACCATTGCTTCTTCGGTGCTCTTTTTGTAATATGGTGATGTATTTAAATCCGCATTTCTCTGCAATTCGCATACTGGCCAGGTTGCTTTCATGAACAATAATCTGTAGTCGATTCAAGTTAATGCTGAAAAACGACCACTCTATTATCTTTTTCACTACCGTGGTCATAATTCCTTTTCCTTTGTACTGATAACTGATACAATAAGCAAGTTCAGCCTGCCCCGGGTTTTTAAAGAGCTCTTTGACATAAATTAATCCAATAACAGAACGATTGGTATTTTCTTTAAGGGTAAAGAGATACTCTTCTTTATTGCTGAATTGTTTTTCTTTTTGGGAAACAAATAAATCCGCTAAGGTTGGAGTTCGGTTTTCTTTTAAGGTTTCAGGGAAATCATTTTGCAGGTATTTCTCATTGGCCACTGTAAAATTGCACAAACGCCAGGCATCTTTCGGCTGAATGGGAGCAATGCTGTAGTTATCAAAGGTAATTTCCATTACTTTAATTGATATTCTTTTACTGCCTCTATAAATGCCCCAGCATTTTCTAGAGGAATATTAGGAAGTATACCATGGCCAAGATTCACAATATAACGGTCTTTTCCGAAGGCATCAATCATGTCATTTACCATTTTTTTGATGGTTTTTGGAGGAGAGAGCAATCGTGAAGGGTCAAAATTACCTTGAAGGGTGATTTGTCCCCCAGAAAGATACCGAGCGTTCTTTGGGGAGCACGTCCAATCCACCCCAAGTGCGGAAGCTCCCGAATTTGCCATGTTTTTAAGGGCGAACCAGCATCCTTTTCCGAACAATATTACGGGTGCCATATCTTTCAAAGCGTTGACGATTTGTTGCATGTACTGCATAGAGAATTCTTGGTAATCTGTTGGGGACAACATACCGCCCCAGGAGTCAAAAACCTGTATGGCGTTACAACCGGCCTTTACCTTTTCTTTGAGGTATGCTATGGTTGTGTCGGTGATTTTTTGAAGCAAAGTGTGCGCTGTTTTAGGGTCGGAAAAACAAAGTCCTTTTGCCAAATCAAAACTTTTGCTACCCTGGCCTTGCACGCAATAACATAGAATCGTCCATGGAGATCCGGCAAAACCAATGAGTGGAATCTCATTGTTCAATTTTTCCTTGGTCATTTTTATGGCCTCCATGACATACCCTAAAGCGTCATTCACATCAGGGACGAAAACACTTTCCAAATCTTTTTTGGACCGTATGGGGTTAGGAAGGTAAGGCCCAAAGTTGGGTTTCATTTCAACCTTTATATTCATTGCCTGTGGAATCACTAAAATATCACTGAACAGGATAGCTGCATCCATCCCATATCGGTGAATGGGCTGAACCGTAATTTCTGAGGCCAATTCAGGGGTTTCGCATCGGGTGAAGAAATCGTATTTCGCTTTCAACTCCATAAACTCAGGCAAATACCGCCCGGCTTGTCGCATCATCCAGACTGGAGGTCTATCAACTGGCTCCCCTTTTAATGCCCTTAGAAATAAATCGTTCTTAATCATTGATGTATCAATCTTTTCACTGCCTGTACCAACACATTTTCAATAGTGGGTTTCGCGGCAATTATATAATTATCGGTATATTTATTAATTTCTTGTGCAGTAGTGTTTCCGATGCAAAATGCAACTCCTGAAATTGAGTTTTTTTCGACAAAACTTCTCACTGCACTTGGACTAAAAAACAGGATGCCATCAAAATAGGCATCCATTTTTTTGGTGTTGGCAATGGTTTGATATACCGTCAACTCATTGAATGCTATTTTCTTTTGTTCAAGCATTTGCGGCAACTCGTCCCTTCTTTGGTTTCCTGTAGGCCATAGAAAGTGTAAATTAGGATAGTTCTCCGTAATAATAGTGCCCAGTGCACTGGCATTTGAAGCAGACACTTTGACCCTAAAACCGTTTTGTTCTAGAAGCTGTTCTGTTTTTTCACCGACACAGAATGACTGTAGTTTCAACCTCTTTTTCTCTTGCAAAGAACGATGGCCAATATGTTCGAGATAAGCCTTTACCCCATTTTGACTACTGAAAATCAAAGCGTTGGCGCCTACATTAGGTAGTTGAAAACGCAGGTATTTGATGGAGATTGCATTGTACTCTACCAAACCTAATCCCGCATTCAAGGCCAAAGCCTTTTGAGATGGAGTGAGTACTTTAGTGGACAGGATTGTTGAGCTCATCCTTTATCTTTTTCATCAATTGCATTCCTCCGCTCTCCAAAATCTCATAGGCGCAACTTTTACCAAAACCTTCGAATTTATTCAGAGGTCTTTCTTTTGAGATTTCAACCTTGGTGCTGCCATCCAAGGCATGAAGACAGCCTTTTAAACGTACCTTTTGGTCTTTAATTTCGGCAAGAGCGCCTACAGGTGCAGTACACCCCCCTTCCAGTGTTCGTAAAAATTCACGCTCTATGCGCGTAGTAACGTCACTATCTGAATCGTTCAATTTTTGTGAGACCTCACAGGCTTCTTGATTTTTTTCCAAGGCAACCACGACCATGGCTCCTTGAGCAGGGGCTGGTACCATCCAATCCAGCATGATAGCGTCTTTGGGTAATAATTTAATACGTTGCAGTCCAGCCTTGGCAAAAATTGCTCCTTGCCAATCATTTTCAATAAGCTTGATCAGTCGGGTATTGACGTTTCCACGTAAACCAATGACCTTATGGTTCGGATATTGATATAGCCATTGTGCTTTTCGACGTAGGCTACCTGTCGCTATAGTGCCATTTTTACCATTTAAAAAATCACTCCCTTTATGTATTAAAACATCCATAGTTGAGGCACGCTTCAGCACAGCGGTTTGAACAATGCCCTGAGGTAATTGGGTCGGTACGTCTTTCATGGAATGTACGGCAATATCAATTTCACCTTTAATCAAGGCAACATCCAGGGTTTTCGTAAAAATTCCTGTAATACCCAGTTCGTATAACGGTTTATCCAAAACGATATCGCCTGTAGATTTAACCGGGCATAATACAGTATCAAAACCCAACCTTTCAAGTTGCCTTTGTACAGTTTGGGCTTGCCAAAGTGCCAATTCACTATCTCTTGTGCCAATACGAAGGGGTGATTTCATTCTTGGTGGATTTCCAATTGAAATATTTGCTGAATCATCTGTACGCTTTCTTCAGTATCGACTTCTGAATTTCGAAGGTGATTGGCGAATTGCTTGGTTATTTTTTGAATAATACGTTCAGAGACCAAATCAACTTGTTTCTCATCGAAGTCCTGTAGTTTTCTGGAATGGAAGTCGAGTTCTTCGTCTTTTAAGGTCTTTAACTTATCCTTTAAGGCTTTAATTACCGGGGCAAACTTTCGTGTCTCCAACCATTGGGCAAACTCTTTTTTCACCTCTTCATTGATTTTCTCGGCCTGCGGCACAAATTGCTTTCGCCGTTCTAAATTTTCATCCGTGACCTGAGATAGTTCGTCTAAATGTACCAATGTAACATTCGACAGTTCTTTGATATCGTCAGCTACATTTTTAGGAATGGAAAGATCTAGTACCAACAGCGGTTTCTTATTAAAAATCAATGCCTTTGAAATGGTTGGTAACTGCGCTCCAGTGGCGACTACCAAAACGTCACATTTTCGAATTTCGGTTTGTAGATCTGCAAAGTTCTTTACACTAAGTTGCATTTTATTACCAAACGCTTCGGCCTTTTCTTTCGTACGATTGATAAGGGTAATGTGACTGTTGCCCGTATGTTTGATTAAATTTTCACAAGTGTTTCGACCTATTTTCCCTGTTCCGAAAAGTAAAATATTCTTTCTTTTTATCTCTGATACGTTGTTAAGAATATATTTTACAGAAGCAAATGCCACAGATGTTGCACCTGATGAGAGTTCTGTTTCATTTTTGATGCGCTTGCTGGCCTGGAGCACGGAATTGCAAAGACGCTCCAAAAATGGATTGGCCATTTTATGCTTTTTAGAGCGGTAAAAACTTTGTTTGATTTGGCTAATGATTTCAAAATCCCCTAGAATTTGGCTATCAAGCCCTGTGCCTACTTTAAAAAAATGGGAGATGGCCTCTTGATTTTTGTATATATAAGCTGCTTTTTGAAATTCTTCAATCGTACCTTTTGTTTGTTGGCAAAGTAGTTTGATAAGTTTATTGGGATCTTGGGCAAAACCATAAATTTCGGTGCGATTACACGTCGAAATGGCGAGCAAACCATCGAGCCCTTCCTGTTTTGCGGCAAGCGTTAAATTGTCAATAGCAGGTACGTCCAAGCTAAATTTGCCCCGTAGTTCGGCTTCAGCTTTCCGATAGCTTAGACCTACAGCAAAGAATGAAGGATATTTTGAAAGGTTATAATTCTTCATAAGCTCATAGCGCATACAAAAATAGGGTGACCAATTAGGTTAAAGTAACGCTATCGGTTCAATTTGTATCGAAAAGACATCTGTGAAAGAACTTTAAACGGTATTTTCGTTAAACACCCATTTTATTTGGATTAACGGAGATTTTCAAATAATTTAGAGTCATTATAAATAAGAAAGGTAAACTTATTAATACAGCGTTTTATGGCAGAAAATGTCGTTATAGGTTCATATGAGTCGATTTATGTAGACGACGAAGTCTATGTGCTTAAAATTCAGAATGATACAGAAGAGATTAAGGAGATTATTCATCCCATAGATAGAAATTTTATTCAATTTCATTTTTCATTAAAGGGCCGTGCTCAATTTCTTTTCAATAATGGTAATTACCATTTGGATGTTTCTGATGAAAATTCCCTGTTACTTTACAATACCCAAAAAGATTTGCCCCTACATTTGTTGGTTCGCCCCCAAACATGGGTGCTATCGGTGGTCGTATCCATTAGGCATTTCCATACGCTTTTTTCAGATGACGCTGAAGAGATTCCTTTTTTGAGCGGTTCGTTCAGCGAGAAAAAATACTATGCCCAAGAAATGCTTACGCCGGCTATGGCTGTAGTTATAAGTCAATTGATGGGTTCGAATCTTCATCCTTTCATACAGAAATTGTACACGAAAGCTAAGATTTATGAATTAATTGCCCTCTATTTCAATAAATCCGGTAACGCCGATTTAGAACAATGTCCATTTTTGGCTGACGAAGAAAATGTTAGAAAAATTAAAATTGCCAAAGAGATTATTTTGGAACGAATGGCCGAACCACCAACGCTACAGGAATTATCGGATGAAATAGGATTGAGCCTTAAGAAGCTAAAAGAAGGTTTCAAACAAATTTATGGCGATTCGGTCTATGGCTTCCTTTTAGACCATAAAATGGAGGTAGCGCGAAAATTACTGGAATCAGGCAAGTACAATGTGAATGAAATTGGCCTTAGATTGGGATACAGTACTGCAAGTCATTTTATTGCCTCATTCAAAAAGAAATATGGTACTACGCCGAAAAAATATGTAACTTCCTTAACCTAATATTCTTACAAAATGAACAAAGTATATAGCTTCTTTCTCTTACTGAACTTGGCACTTTATCAAGGGAATGCAATAGACATCGCCCTACCACAAACTATGGAAGAAGCAGTACCTGAACTGGTATTGGTTTTTACAAAAACTGAAGGTTTTCGTCATGAAAACATTGAAAAAGGAGTAAAGACATTGCGCGAACTAGGTCGTGAAAACGGATTTATAGTCTTGCAAACGGAGACATCTGAAGATTTTAATACCGAAAATTTAAAGAATTTTCGATTGGTTGTATTTTTAAGTACTACTGGAGATGTTCTCAATGATGTCCAGCAAAAAGCCTTTGAAGACTACATCAGAAATGGTGGAGCCTTTATGGGAATACACGCTGCATCAGATACGGAATATGATTGGCCTTGGTACGGAAAACTGGTTGGGGGATATTTCGCGGGCCATCCCCAAGGTACTCCAAAAGCCAAAATTAATGTGGTGGATAAATCCCATCCATCTACTGCCCACCTCTCCGATGTTTGGGAACGAACGGATGAGTGGTATAATTTTAAAAATCTTAATCCAGAGGTCAACGTGCTCTTAAATCTAGATGAGACCAGTTATGAAGGAGGGACCAACGGAGAGAATCATCCTTTTGCATGGTATCATGAATATGACGGGGGGCGTTCCTTCTTTACTGGTGGTGCGCACACAAAAGCCTCTTTTGATGAGCCAGCATTTCGTCAGCATCTATTGGGGGCTATGGAGTGGTGCTTGGGGCGTAAATAGTATAGTAGGCTATTTTCTCGAAAATTGGCTTTGAAGAATCTACAGAAAACGGCTAAAAAGCGTAAGCCCAAGGATAACCTGCGATGGTGGCCCACCTCCACATCAAACAAAGAACTGTATAGGGATTTTGGGAAACCAGGCCTTGCGTTTTGTTTTTGGAAAAGGCGTGGTCGAAATTAAAAAAGTGTTTTTAACGTCTAGGTAAACCATTGAAAGTGAAAGTTCTATGCTTATGTATTCTGATTTCATTTTGCAGTCTGTTTTTAGGCTGTGTTCAGGTTTGTCCTGACGGTCAACTTTTGCTCGAGACGTACAGATTGACAGAATATGAAAAATCGCTAATTCCTTTTAAAGCATTTACAGAAATACCATATGAAAATGAATTAGGTGAGCTGGTCGTGGCAAATACCCAACCACGAGATTTAGAATTGATGTCAAATCAAACCATACCGGAAAATTGTGAATATTTTGAATATGAGACCATTGAAAACTTCGTGAATTTTATTGACTTGGGCTTTTCTATAGAACTGAACATGGTGAAGTTCGAAACATTCACATCTTTTACTATGGCATATGTGGAATCTGGGAATACCTCCGCAAGGGAAAAGTTACAGGAGCTTTCTGATTTTTCAGAGAACGATTCTGAAACAGTAAATTTTATGGGTACTGAGATCAGAGGCGTATTCGTTTTTTCAAATCCCGATAGCAATGGAAATATAGCATTTGTATGTTATTCATCCATTGGTCGTGGTATAGAACTGATACAGTTTTCTGATGGCCACTATATCATAAGAAAGAAAAACTTCGAAATAAGGAAAAATAGGCGTTATTGAGTTAGTTCTGGTCAAGTAATGATTGTAATAACCATACTGTTTTTAATGTGGTTTTAGTTCAAAACTACAGTTTAAAAATTTCACGATAACGAGCGTGCGTACGATGTGCATTAACTTAAGCTTTGTGATGAATCTCTCCGATTTGTCTTTACGGTGAAATGTGAATAAGGTTTATGACCGAATATAGAAATGAATGCTTCAACGGATTTGACCCCATTAATTACCTCAAATGAATATTAAAGTGGTCTAGCCACGATAATGCCTGTATTACTTTTTATTTTTTTTAGATAATCAATCAAAGGTTTTTCCGTGATTTTAACCTCTCCAGAGATGGAAGCGTGCAATAAATGAATGCGTTCATTGATTGTTATGGCAAAACCGGTATGGGTCACATCAAGACCTTTTATGGAAGTGGCCAAGGCAATAATGTCACCATCTTTGATGTTATGTTCTTGTGAATTAATTTCATTTTGTGGCAATACACAAATGGGTTCTTTGGCCAATTCGCGTTCAGCGTCTAAAATCTCTTGGTAATTTGACTCATCACTCAAAAAAGGATACAAATCGCGATGGGTGCCCATAAAATTAATTGGTTTTTCCACTTCTTTACCTCCTAATTCTGGCGTTATATCCTGAACCAAACCCTTCTCGTTATTGTTTCGAATCCACTCTGTAAAATAATGTAAACGTGATGAGTAACTTTCTAGAATACCATCACGATACCGAATGGTTTTTATTATGTTCGCAAAAGCATTAAAATCTTGAATAGAATCCTTCAACAAGAGTGAAAAAGCAAGTACATTTTCAACGAAAGTGGTGCAATCCAATCCTCTTAGATTGATGACTAGGGTTTCTTTTTCTCCAATTTCCAGAGTCTTTTCAACGTATTGGGTTTTCAAGAAAGTTTGCCCGATCGCAATGATATTATTTGGTGTGTTGTTCAAATCCATCTGACTCAACTCTGTCATCTTTGAACGAAACAGCGATTTATCTTCAGGGGTACAAGTAATCTGTGCCGAGAGAATGGAACAGAAAAAAAGAAATGATACAAAAAGAAACCTCACAATATCAAAGTTATCTATTTCAAGATAAAAAGATGTGCTATTGTCCAATAATGAGAAATCTACGAAATCGTATTTTTGCAGTTCAAAAATAAGCTATGCCTAAAGGAGTATTATTGGTCAATTTGGGTTCACCCGATAGCCCGACCAAAAAGGATGTCAAGCCATATCTTGATGAGTTTCTAATGGATGAGCGGGTCATTGACGCCCCTTATTTTTTGCGAAATCTTCTGGTTCGCGGAATTATCCTGAATACCCGCCCCAAGAAATCGGCCAAAGCATACGCGAAGATTTGGTGGGATGAAGGTTCCCCACTTATCATTATTTCGAAACGCTTTCAGGAGAAGGTTCAAAAACATACCAAAATGCCAGTGGCTTTGGGCATGCGTTATGGTAGTGGCAGCATTAAAGAAGGATTGGAAGAATTACACCGTCAAGGTATTGATGAGGTTTTATTGGTGCCCTTATACCCCCATTATGCGATGTCTTCTTATGAAACCGTTGTGGTCAAGGCGTTGGAACAGCAAAAAATCTTCTTTCCTCACTTAAAAATTACAACATTACCCGCTTTTTACAAAAATGAAGACTACATAAAAGTACTTTCGAAAAGTATTGCAGATGGGTTGGAAGGTTTTGAATACGACCACGTATTGTTCTCTTATCATGGCATTCCTGAACGTCACATCCGAAAGTCAGACCCAACGAAATTCCACTGTAAAATAGATGGGCGTTGTTGTAAAGTAAATTCGGTGGCCCACAATACCTGCTATCGCCATCAATGTTATGATACCACTGATTTGGTGGTCAAAGAACTGGGTCTGGACCCTGATAAAACCAGTACCTCCTTTCAATCACGTTTGGCCGGAGATCCATGGCTGAAACCGTATACCGATTTTGAATTTGAACGACTGGCGAAAGAAGGAAAGACAAGACTTGCCGTGATTACACCAGCCTTTGTATCCGATTGTTTGGAGACGCTTGAGGAAATCGCCATGGAGGGGGAAGAAGAATTTAAGGAGGCCGGTGGTGAAAGCTATAAGCACATCTCTTGTCTCAACGATCGTGATGATTGGGTGGCCCTTATGGTACAATGGATCAAAGATTGGGAAGAGAAGGCATTGCTTCCGGTTTAGAAGTGCTTGAATAATTTCTTCTCCTACCCGTTAGGAAGCTGTCCCGACCTTTTGTAGAGAATAATTGGATTGCCATCCGTCTCGTTTGATTCCGTTTAGACGAGATAATTCACCCTTATCCAATTAGGGTAGTATAGATTTTAATGAACATATGGCCAGACCAACTTCAGATAGCCTTGGTACCGAACCGATAGGTAGCTTATTGATAAAGCAGGCTGTTCCTGCATCAATTGGTATTTTGGTAATGTCGCTTAACGTTTTGGTCGATTCCATTTTCGTTGGTAACTGGATTGGTTCAATTGCCATTGCCGCTATCAACGTTGTACTTCCCGTATCATTTTTTATTGGTGCTTTGGGTATGGCCATAGGTATTGGTGGCTCTAGTATCATCTCACGTGCCTTGGGCGCCTCTGATAAAGAAAAAGCACTTTATACCTTTGGGAATCAAATAGCCCTTACCCTTTTGGTAACCGTTTCGATGGTGGTTTTGGGGTTATATTTTATCGACGGATTGATTCCTGCGTTTGGAGGTAAGGGAGCCATTTTTGAACCAGCCAAAATCTATTACACTATCGTCCTGTACGGAGTGCCCTTTTTGGCGCTTTGCATGATGGGAAACACGGTCATCCGCGCAGAAGGCCAGCCTAAATTTGCGATGATTGCCATGATCATTCCTTCTGTGGGCAATCTATTTCTTGATTACATTTTTATTTATGTTTTTGATTGGGGTATGCATGGTGCGGCATGGGCCACAACGGCTGGCTATTTACTTTGCCTGTCCTATATCGTTTACTTTTTTCTTTCCCAGAACTCAGCGCTTAAAATTAATCTTAAGCACTTTAGACTAAATGGTATAATTTTAAAGGAAATAGGTTCTTTGGGAGGCGTCACCCTAGCCCGGCAGGCCGTGACCAGTATCATTTATCTTTTGATGAACAATATTCTATTTGGTTTGGGTGGCGAAGCTTTAGTGGCTGTATATGCCATTATTGGTCGAATGCTCATGTTTGCACTTTTCCCTGTATTTGGTGTTACCCAAGGATTTTTACCCATTGCCGGGTTCAATTATGGGGCATTTAAATATGACCGTGTCAAAGAGGTTATTTACACGGCCATTACCTATGCTGCTTTGGTCGCTACCTTGGTCTTTGTAATCTTGATGGTGTTTCCCGCCGAGCTGGCCGGTTTGTTTTTGAGCAATCGAACTGACCTTCCTGAACAAGAACTATTGATGAATGCCTTTGTTATGAAACACGCTCCGCTCGCGATGCGTTTGGTTTTTATGGCAACACCGATTATTGCACTTCAACTCATAGGATCGGCCTATTTTCAGGCTGTAGGGAAAGCTGTTCCTGCACTTCTGCTGACCTTGACACGACAAGGCTTCTTTTTTATTCCGCTTATTTTGGTTCTTCCTCCTTTTATGGGAGAACTCGGGGTTTGGCTCTCTTTCCCCATTGCTGATGTATTGGCCACTGTTGTAACAGGATTTTATTTATGGAAGGAAATCAAGACCAATCTTTAAGTCTCGAAAATGGATTGCGTTTCTCTTATGCAACCTAGTCTACTGTTCGTTCTAAATGCCATATTTTGGAAACAATCTGCCATCCATTCTCTCCGTTGACGAATCCAAGATGGTCGACAAAAATGTTGCTATGCGCCCTAATCCTGATTTTGACCGTAGCGCAAGAAGGCGACAACCAATCAATCATTAGTATTTCTGCTTCCTGACGTTGTCCTTTACTGGCTGGTGAGGTCCTGCCGCCAACATCATTGCTAAAACTATGAATGGGTTCCACAAATACTTTTCCTCCATCTACATCAAATAGGCTTGAATCTTTATGAAAGACTGTATTCAGTAGTTCCGTATCGCAGTAATGAAGGGCATCAAAATAAGTTTGCACGGCGCTCTGTAAATCTGTCGTTGAATTCAATTTTTGATTTTGCATACGTTTTGAAATTTGCTTCCTTTCAAAAGTATCTCCAGTGCGAGATTCTTTTAAGTTTTAAAATTGAAATATTTTAATGTGGCGTTGAAAATTTTTCAACTAGTCTATAGCGGCGAACCTTTAGCTTTGCGGACTATGGAAATCAAATATTTTAAGCTCATAAAAACCATAGTAGAAGAAGGAAGTATCGCCAATTCTACAGACAAATTGTTTTTAACCCAATCCGCCTTGAGCCACCAATTGAGGGAAATGGAAGAGCGATTAGGATTTAAGGTTTTTACAAGAACTCGCAATAAGTGGAAATTGACTGAAGAAGGAGCAGAAATCTATGCTTTAGGAAATATAATTCTTGAAAATATTGAGAGAAGTTTTAAGAATATCGAGCAGTTGAGAATGGGTTCCGCAGGTAATATCAAGGTCAGTACGGAATGCTATAGTTTTTACCAGGGTCTTTCTTCATTTATACAAAAAATGGGTCTTTTATATCCTGAAATCAATATTGATTTAATCGTTGAAGCAACACACCAGCCTATTCCGAAGATTTTATCAAAAGAAATTGATATTGCTATAGTTACCGAAAGGCCAATAAATGAAACATTGTGCAGTATTGAAATATATGAGGATGAGATTTTTGCCATCATGCACCACGAAAATACTTTGAAGAATAAAGCCTTTTTAGACACGAAAGATTTTACAACTACGCACCTCATTATTCATTCGTTTCCCTTGGAAACGGTTTCAGTCTATGAGCAATTTTTAAAGCCCAACAAGATTGCTCCAAAAAAGATTACAGCAATTCCGTTGACCGAAGTGGCATTGGAAATGGTACATGCCAATATGGGCATTATGTGTATGCCCAAATGGGCTTTAAAGTCCTTTATCGATTACGAGCGTCTTGTTTTTAAAAGAATAGGGAGAAATGGCTTAAAAAGAATGCACTATGCGGTATTCCGGAAATCAGATCAAACAAAGAAGTATATTACCGACTTTGTTTCAAACTTTGCAGATAGTTTTTCAACGAATTAGATTGATTTACGACAGTATAGGTCAAATATCAGATTGAAACCGATTCATTAAAATATTTACGATAAATGAGGTCTCAATTTCATTTTTATAAAGTTATGTTTGGTTATCCTTCCCTAGCGCCCATGAAACGGCTACTATTGTTAAGAAAGGGAATTCAGCAAAACTTATGCAGTTTCTCTTCTAATGGTTAGTTGAAGATATTTTTTCAAAAGGTAGTTTTTGAATCCCAAAATTTGATATTTCAAACCCTATTATTGTTCCGTCTTCATTTTTTTTAAAGTCTATTTCAAAATCAAAATAGTTGTTTCCTGAGAATTTACCGGGGCCTTTGTAGGTTAACCGCATATTTGGAAGTCTTTGATGTGAAATAACCAATTGATTTTCTTGTATTTTAATGTGATAGGTGGTGGACAGTTCGTGGCTATGAAAAGATCCTACAAAAGGTTGCAGGGAAATCTCTTCCTTCTTCTTTTCTTTGGTCTTACTCCTTAATTTTTGTTCTTCAGACTTTTTAGGAGTCATTTTATTTCCAAGGTAGAACTCAGCAATGTCCAATCCCCTTGCAAAAATCTCATAGTGTTCATCATTGCTCAAAGTGATAATACTTATCTGTTCTTCGGGAAAAACGCTCAAAAATGAACGATACCCAGCATCGTGACCACCATGTTTGCGCATTTGAATACCTCTATAGTTTCTATGAATTTGACCTTTGGCATGGAATAAAGTGTCTTTATTTATGATATTGAAAATGGTCGGCTTACCATTATCCAGTCTTGAGATTTGGTTGAATTCGTTAAATAGGGCTTTGTTACCGACAACAGAGGTTTCAAAATTATGACTCCATTTGGCAAGGTCCTCCACTGTAGTTAGCAAACTAGTAGGTCCGACATTTGAATAGTTTAGTTTCTTCTTTCGATATTGTCCATTCTTACGCTCGTACGAATAGGCTCTATTTTTTACAAGTCCATGAAAATCATCATAGAAAGAAGTATTGTTCATGCCCAAGGGTTCGAAAATGTGTTTTTGAGTGTATTCGGCAAGACTTAATCCAGTAACTTTTTTAACGATTTGAGCTAAAAGGGTGTATCCAGTGTTACAATAACCAAATTGGCTGCCGGGCGTAAAGTTCAGTTGATTTTGTCTTTCTACCAGTTTAAGAATTTGCTCTGTCAAGATGACGTCTTCAAGTGACCATCCGGCGAGGGTAACTAATGCCCATTGGTCGCGCAGACCGCTCGTATGGGCCAAGAGATGTCGTATACGTATGATGTTACCATAATCAGGTAGTTTCGGAAGGTACTTTCGAACGTCATCATTCAAATTTATAAGGCCTTGGTCTTTTAAAAGGTATATCGCAAATGCTGTAAACTGTTTCGAAACCGAGGCAACATGAAAAACAGTTTTTGTGGTGATGGGGATGCCATATTCAAGGTTGGCCGAACCGTAGCCTTTAGAAAATATGAGGTCTCCGTTTTTAACAATTCCAACGGCAACACCAGGTGTGTCTGGGGAATATCGTGCAAATAGTGAATCAATTCTTTGGTCCTGTGTTTTCTCTGGTTGTGAAAAAGCTTCTGTGATATTCAAGAGACTAGAGATAGCAAACATTGCGCTAGCAATGGTATAGTTCGACGATTTGATAAATCTTAACATCACTGAATGGGTTTTTACCTTTTATTGAATTTGAGTAGCTGCCTTACTAATGATCTTCCACTTTCCAGATATCTTTTTCAAGAGAAATAGGTCAACGTAAAGTAAATCACTGGCCGGAATTCTTAGTTCTACTTTAGCGGTGGCGATGGTATTGGCCACATCAATGGTCAAAATCGTGCCTTGCCTACCATTGAATTCCCCCTTCGTTCTTTTTTGAAAGAGTTCAGCATATTCCTTAGGATTCAACACCCAGATTTCTTGGTCTTTTTTGGTCAAGAAAAGATCGGCTTGTTCGTAAAAGGCTGATTGAATTTGCTCCATATCGTTGTATGAAGAGCCGTTGATATAGTTCATTAAGGTTTGTTCAATGGCCGCCATATCAGATTGAGCTGAAACCATTGATGTTAAAAGTACAAGTACTACTAGTGCTAGTTTATTCATCTTAATTATTGATTTGAAATTGATTTTGGTTTGATTCGAATGATTTGACCGTTTTCGTTGTCGGTCAATAGATAGAGTTTTCCTTCCGGACTTTGAACGACCTTTCTAGAGCGTACCCGTGAATCCAGAAAAAGTTCTTCTGCGCTTCTAAGGGTGTCGCCCACGATATGAAAGCGCCATAAGCTTCCCCTTGAAAGGCCTGGAACAAAAAGGTCGTTCTTCCAGTTGGGAAATTCATCCCCAGTATAAAAATAAAGTCCTGTTGGGGCGACGGTATGGTGCCAAAACCAAGTGGGATGGGTAAATTCTACTCCTTCCAGTTTAGGTGGCTTGTAATCTTGGCTCCGTAGTTTTCCTGTAGTGACGTTGGGCCAGCCGTAATTGGCCGCAGCCGTTAAAATATTGATTTCATCGCCCTGAATGGTGCCATGTTCGGTAAACCAAATACGATTGGTATTGGGTTGTACCGCAATGCCCTGTGTGTTTCTAATACCCAGGGCGTAAATGCTTGAAATGGCATTTGTACCAAGGTCTGGGTTGTCATCTGGAATGCTTCCGTCTAGATTGAAACGATGTATTTTTCCCCTAGGGTCGGTAACGTCTTGTGCGATAGGAATATCAGGCTCATCATGCTCCCAATATAAGCGTTCACCTACCGTAAGGTATAATTTATTGTCTGTACCAATGGTCATTCCGCCGCCATAGTGAAAGTCGATATCACTGTAGGGTTCAGCTATTAGAATCGGTGTGATTTCCGTTAGGGAATCATTGACCAATTTTGCCGAAACGAATTTGGTCGTTTTGCCTACTGATTTCTTTTTCGCAGCATAGGAAAAGTAGATTTTTTGGTTTTCAGAGAATTTTGGATGTAAAAGAACTTCAAAAATCCCTGAATTGTCACCGAACTCTTTTACCCCGATGCTGTCGGTTAAATCTTTTGGAAATCCTTTAATGACCTTTTTGGTTTTATCCAATAGGTCTACCTTCACCAAGTCTCCGTTCTTTTCAGTGACCAAGGCTTTAGTTTCTGACAGAAAGGCCATGCTCCATGGTTTGTTCAGCCCTTCAAAAACCACCTCTTTCTCTGGTAAAAGGGCTAAGCTAGATTCAGTGATAGTTTTGTTTTGGTGACAACCGAAACATAGGGTAAGGGCAAGAATGACCAGAGAACGCATGCCTACGGAAAATTTGAGTATCACTTGTCTTTAGTATTAAATAAAGGATAAAAGTCCTCGACCAACCTTGTTGGATGGTCATCTTCGGTATGGCTGACCATGAAAGAACCGCCCCAAACAACATTGGGATGATTTAAAATTTGCTGTGTGATCTCTTGTATGCCAGTATTATTATTTCGTTCGATAGCTTCTGGTATATCGACCCATGCTATTTTTTCAAATGTGTCTTCAATTGTACTTTTTGGTACTTTAATTTGGCCACTCTTATATTGGGCAACATAGTAATTACGAAAGGTCATATTGGGCTTGTAGTCGTACTTAAAAGAAAATTGACCACGAAGCTCAACATCTGATACTTGAATGCCATGTTCCAGCGCCATACTATCTATAGCTTCCTTTAAAAATTGTCGTTTTGAAAGGTTGACATAGGGCATGTTCCACCAATCCTTACCGCCAACCATTAAGACTTGATTTTTGGCATTCTTGACAATAACCCGCAAGACGGTGAAATTATCTTTTCTTAAATAATGTGGAATCTCTTCTTTGTCTTGACCGTTGCAAATAACAAACGAGATTAGAAATAGAAATAGAACTGTTTTAGATACGATTTTCCTCATCTTCTTATTGATTAAATTAATTAATGTAACATCCAGTTTCAGAGGGAAACTACCCCACCTTGCGTACAAATAAGGTTCGCTGAATGTCTTGCACAAAGAATCAATTAATCTTCTTGAAAGACTTTAAAAATCATGATTTTAAAGACGATTATTGTAAAGCTATTCCCCTTGTTCTCTATATTGGGATGGGGTCATTTGGGTGATACCCTTAAAGGCCAAATTGAAAGTGGTTACATTGTTAAAGCCTGAGTCATAGGCTATACTGGCTATTTTTTCATGTTTTGTCTCAGGGGCAACCAGAAGATATTTTGCTTTTTCGATACGATAGGAATTGACGTACTCGGAAAAATTCTTTCCTGATGATTCATTGATGACACGCGATAGTAATTTGGGAGTTGTACCCACGGCATTGGCGACCCCGCTCAGTGATACCTTAGGGTTTAAATAGACGGACTCTTGCTCGAAGAGTGCTTCCACAGCTGTCATCAATTTTTGGGTAGTATTTGTATCTAACGATTGCCCGGTATATTTCTCCAATTGAAAACTGTGTTTTTTGAGCAAAAGGAAAGAGAACATGTAGATTAAAAAAGTGTAGCAAATGGCCCCTCCGATGTAAAAAGGAATAAGTCCTGATATGTTTCCAATATAAAATAGACCAATGGTACTTACCCCTATAATCAAATTTCTGTACCATATTAAAACCCCTTTCTGGGGATGTTTTTTTTGGTTGGACAAAAGAATTGCCGATAGCCCACAATACAATAACAAATACACAAAAACGCCGTAGTAAATGATTAGGGAGATGGTGTCGGGCCGGTTAGGAATTAGCCAACAAAAGAGGTTAAAAGCGAGGTAAGGCGAATAATGAAGTAGTGTTGACCAAGCAATTTTCCGCTCCCTTTTAAGAATGACCTTACCATAATTCCAAAGACTAGGTCCGACCAATAACATACCGGCGATACCCAAATTGCGTTGCCATGGCAACAGCGCTAAATACGCGTTCAGTATTGATTTGCCAATACGAATGGTCAGGCCCAATATGATCAGTGCTAAAAAAAGATGGGCCAAACGGTTTCCTTTTCTAAGGGTAAATAGGTATAAACAGAGAAAAAGGGCCTGTGCAATACCTAAACAGCTTAATACCAGTATGATTGATTTAGTGTCCATTACCTTATGTCAATCATTTGAAGTTGCCTTCAGCTTTTATCTTTCGTTCAATTGTTTTGTGATTTCCTCCAAGGCACGGTCCAGTTGAGGGTGATTTCCTTCAATACGGTCCTTAAAATTTTTGTCCACGAAAATATCGGGTTTTACCCCCTCTTTTTCAAGATTTTTTCCGTCTAAGGTGTAACAGCCCCACGAGGGTAAACGATAAAATGATCCATCGACCAATCTGCTACCTGAAGTAAACACGATCCATCGATAGGTTTCGGTACCCATTAACGTTCCAAGTCCTAATTGTTTAAAACCGGCAGAGGTCATTTCTGCATCACTTAATGACTGTTCATTGATCAGTACAATAATAGGTTTTGATGCCGGACTAAAATTGGGTTGCGAGGTCAGTTTTCCTTCGCGATATTTCCATTGTAAATACGGTTTTTGCGAAAGGAACTGTAGAACCTCATCATGAACATTGCCCCCTGTATTATAGCGAAGGTCCAAGATTAGGGCATCTCTTTTTGTGGCTTCTGAAACCATTTCACGCTTAAAACCCTCCAAAGACCGACTTCCCATATTTTTCATATGGATATAGGCAACCTTTTTACCGCTCTTTGTATCCACATAATTTTGGTTGGTATCTATCCATTCATCATACAAAAGTCCACGCATGCGATTGCTTGAAATCGGATGTAGCCTCACATCGTTTGTCGTGCCATTGCGGTCAAAGGTCAGGGTAAGTTCTTTGTCGAGTGACGGCTGCACAAAATATATTTCGCGGTTCATTTTGTTATCAACCTTTTTACCATTGACGGCTATCAATCGGTCACCGATTCTGATATTTTTCCCTTTAACATCCAACGGGCCATCCTTGATAATTCGTTTTACAACAAAAGGGTCCTCATTTGAGAATTGGATACCCGTGGCCATGGTTCTTGTTTCATAAAATGTGTTTTCTTCCTGACCACTTGAACGAAACCCAAAGTGAGAGGTGTTCAGCTCACCGAGCATGTCATTGAACAACAAACGTAACTGCGAGCGCTTGCTGATTTTGGACAGGTATTTTTCATACTTCTTTTTCAGTGCTGACCAGTCTTCACCGTGAAAGTTTTCATCATAAAAGTTCTCTCCAAATCCTGCCCAAGCCTCGTAAAACATTTGTTCAAACTCATCAGAGAGATTTCTTCTGAACGTATGGTTGAGTTTTATCTTTTCCACTGAATTGTTTTTGATGTTCAGCGTATGGATGTCACCATTGACCAAAATATAATCTGATTCATCTGCTGAGGCAATTTGATAGCTTCGAATGACTTTATCAAGCACTTTTTCAGTTTTGTTCTCTTCGAAAGGGGATATGGTCGTTTTCCATAGTTTAAACTCACCCTCATCGTGATTACTCAAATAAAGAATATGGTTTGTTTTGTCTTTTTTAAGCACATGCAGGCCTATCTGTAACCCAAACGATGGACTGATTTGCTCCGTGCGTTCCATCAGGCCCTCTTGTGTGATGGATAGTTTTGGCTTTTCTTTCTCGTCTTCGGATTTGTCTTTCTTCTTTTTTGAATCTTTTTCATCCTTGTCTTCTGACTTTTCTTCAAACAGTTTATCAAATTCCTCAGCTACGAATGGATCATCGTATTTGTTCAAGGCCATTTGATAAATATGTCCTTCGCGCATCCCATACGGATATGACGGTTTGGTGAGGTTCGAGGCGTAGTACACATATTTGCCATCAGGTGACCAAACGGGATCTGTCTCGTTCACCCCGGTATCGGTGAGATTGGTAATTTTTTTATCAGACAATCGAATGGTGAACACATCATGTTCAAAGTTTCGGTAGGCACTAAAAAGTACGTGGGTGCCATCTGAAGAAAAATAGGGTTGCGGGGCATATAGCGCCCAAAATTCATCTTTGACCAAAACAGTACTTTTAAAATTGGTGAGGTCGAGGGTTCTTAATTGATCCCTTCCACTAATGTAAACAGCCTGGGTTCGTTTCTCGTTCAATGAAAGATTTTGATTGTTTCGAGCTTCGTTAGTATGTTGCTTCTCTGCTTGTGAACCGTCAGCAGCAATACTAAAAATATTGGCATACCCCTTGTTTGTTCGGGTGTATAGTAACGTCTTATTATCTTCTAGCCACGCTACTTCTTTAACCCGTTCGGTATTGTTTATATCAATCTGTTTGATAAACTTGCCTTTGACATCAGAAACGAACAGCTCTCCCCTAGATACAAAAGCTAGCTTTTTATTATCGGGTGAAACCGAAAAATTTGTAATATTTCCTTTGCTGTTAAAGTCTTTATTTTTTCCCAATGGGTTGTTATTGGCCAATGTAATCTTCACTTTTTGGGCAGAACCGGCAGCCACATCATATAGGAAAATTTGATAGTCTTTGGTAAAAACCACACGGTTGCCTTCAACATTGATCTGTGGCCTTCCAATTGATGATTTAAAGGAAGTCAATTGTCGTTTGGTGTTGTTTTGCAGGGTGTAAAGATTATACTCGCCGTTGGCCTCATCCGATACAAAATAGAGGGAACCGTTTTTGTCAAAGACGGGCCACATGTCTTTTCCGATATAATCGGTGTATTCTTTGTACTCCTTTGTTTTTGGATGATACGACTTGATATCGGGGTTGAAGGCCCCCTTATAACGCTTTCGGTTTGAGAAAGACTTACTTTCCCAAGATTCATTGAAGAAAATTTCTTCGGTTTTAGGATGTTCCGCAATGTTATGCGAATAATCGAAATAGCTATTGAACAGGCGCTTTGGTGTGCCACCAGAAAAGGTAATTTGATATCCTGCAAAACGGTTTTCACGATTTGAGGTAAAGTAGATGTTTCTGGAATCCCACGACCAACTATCGACTTCATCGACCCCATCATGAAAGGTTAGCTGCCTTATTTCACCGCCTTCCATAGCCATAAGATAAATATTGGTATTGCCATCGACTGTACTGCTAAAAGCCAACCATTGCCCGTCTGGGGAAACTCTGGGTAGGGTCTCGTCACCCATCATCGCCGTTAATCGTAAGGCATTGCCCCCCTTTGAAGATACGCTCCAAAGATCGCTATTATAACTAAAGATAATCGTGTTACCATCAGGAGTGAGGGTGGGGTCTACGAGAAAATAAGGTTCTTGTGCTTGTAAGATAAATACAGGAAATACTGCGGCCAATAGGCTTACTAGCTTTTTATTCATGATGTTGTTTTTCGATTATGATGAAGGTACTAAATTTATATATTGTCAATTTTCAAGTACATTTATTTCCTTTATCCAACCATAATGAAACGATACTTTGTCTTATTCGGCCTAATTTTTATCATGAGCTGTTCTGAAAATTCGAGTCCTGTTAAAAGTGCAACCCTCTATGTTGGCACCTATACTGATGGCACTAGTGAGGGGATTTATAGTCTGAAGTTTAATACGGCAACCGGAGAATTGGACTCTTTGGAATTAAAGGCAAAACTGCCCAACCCCTCTTTTTTAGCACTTTCTGAGAATAGAGGCTACCTGTACGCCGTTCAAGAAACTGCGGATTTTGATTCCCTTGGTGGTGGGGTTACGGCTTTTTCGATAAAAGAGGGTCAGTTCGATGAAATTAATAGTAAAGGGTCGGGGGGCGCACATCCTTGCCATGTGACCTTGTCCGGAGAGGGGCAATTGGCCGTTTCCAATTACACAGGGGGCAATGTTGCTGTTTTTGATATTGATGAAGCAGGTGGGCTAAGCGGTCGACAGCTATTGAATCATAATACCAAGGATACAACAAAAGTGGCCCATGCGCATAAGGCCCATTTTAACGAAGACGGATTATTTGTTTCTGACCTGGGTCTGGACGAAGTCAAACGCTACTCAAAACAGCCTTACGGATGGTTACCTGCAGAACAACCTATTCTTGCCTTGCCCAAGGGCGCGGGACCACGACATTTCACTTTTAATGCCGATAGATCTTATATGTATGTCATTAATGAGTTGAATTCCACGATTACCGTTTTTAAACGCGATAATGATGGAAGGTATACTGCAATTCAAACCGCTTCCACGCTTGCTCCTGACTTTGAAGGGGAAAGTTTTTGTGCCGATATTCACTTATCTGCGGATGGTAAGTTTTTATACGGTTCCAATCGTGGTGAAAATAGCTTGGTCGTTTTTTCCGTGGACGCGAATTCAGGAGAAATCACGGCTATTGGCCACGAATCTGTTGAAGGCGACTGGCCAAGAAATTTTACAATATCACCTGATGGAAACTTTATTTTGGTGGCCAACCAAAAAAGTAATAACATTTCGATTTTCAAAAGGGATGTTGCTACCGGAGGTTTAAAATATACCGGTCAGTTTGAACTTGGCGCGCCTGTTTGCCTACTTTTTAATTAGCCAAAAAGGAGTTCGTGTAGATACCGCCCAGGGGCCAGGGTAAAGCCTCCGGCAATCCCAATGGCCCCAATGTAGAGCA
>ERZ1740067.603-NODE-603-length-28301-cov-11.111308_pt1 | contig 28301 bp, 29 predicted proteins | sample MGYA00581736_ERZ1740067 | MGnify/ENA primary metagenome ERZ1740067 (study PRJEB43018, sample SAMN04849236) | marine metagenome | isolation source: floating plastic debris | place: Pacific Ocean | collected 2008-08-27 | study: EMG produced TPA metagenomics... | reverse complement strand
TTAACTCCGTTAACTTTGTGAACCCCCGTCAGTGGTTGGCTTCCTTCCACTTCGTTATGGCCTTCTTCTTCTTGGTAGGTCACCTATGGCATGCGGGCCGCGCTCGCGCCGCTGAAGGTGGTTTCGAGAAGGGTCTAGACCGTGAGTCAGAGCCAGTATTGGCAATGCCTGATCTTGACTAATTGAGTTGATTGCCTTTGGGTAATTAGCTGAATAGCTTGAATGAAAGCCTCTCATCGTTCTGGTGAGAGGCTTTTTCTGACTAATCCCCATTCCAGAAAACAGTTTCTTCACTCAATATCTTTAACTCCGTCCCCGGATAATAAAACTCCAAAATCTGCTTCGGCGAATACCCCTTCTCCCCCAGGTTATACGCCCCCGTTTGGCTCATTCCCACCCCATGACCAAACCCACCGCCAACAAATCGAAACCCCGTCAAAACCGGTTCCAAACTCTGTTCTGCTGCTGATTCAGCCTCGGCTGAATCAGCGTCTGCTTGACTTTCCTCAGTCGCTGCTGGCACCTCGCTATTACCTACTTGCGGGACCACAGCTGTCTGCTCGACCTTCTCATTCGCAGCATCTTTCCCAGTGTTCTTCTCAGTCTTTTTCGGCTCCGGTACCGTCATCACCGGTTCCACATAAAACAACAAACTTCTCGGCGGCACTAATGCCTTCACCGATTCATCCTTGAGCAGCTCAAACGATCCCATATCCGTTTCCACTCTCAGCGTCTGTACTCGCCCGGAATTCGACCGCTCCAGCACCGTTATCCCGGTCAGCTGACTATAATTCGCCAACGGATGCTGCCGATTGCGCAGATACCGCTTCAGCACCTCATCCATTTCTTTTAGCGTCGCCGTTCGGTTCCAGCGAAATAGTGGCCAATCATCTTCATTAAATCCTTCTTTCAAAGAGATAAAAGCTCTAAAATTTGCTTCATCCGAAAGCGGTTTTGTTGCCAAATCCCACTTACCCTGCAAGGAATCAATGACGGGCTTCAAGTATGGACGATCTTCTCCATTCCACACATCTGTAAAGCGAGCTGTCACCCCGCCTGTTGTAGAAGAATAAAGTGCATCTACCAGCTCATTGTTGTAAGTGAGCACTTGTCCGGCTGTCGCTGCGATCGCAGCGTCGCTCCCCGCATCCGTATCCACCAAGCCAAAATACACCTGGCAATTTGTATCCGCACAAATCTCATAGTCATCCACCTCAAACCGCCGCAAATTTCGCAACGCATACGTCCGTGCCAAAATCGCCTGTGCCTCAATCGCTTTACGCGGCGCGCTAGGTCCGATCTCATGGGGCACAACCCCGCGCAAATACAGCTCTACTGGTACCTGATTCACCAGCGTATAGGTGCCGTACGAGTTTGGCTGAATAGTCATATCCCCCGCAAAAATATCGCGAAAGCTCGTTCGATTTCCCTCCGCCATCTGAATCCGCCGATTTGCACTCGTAATCCTAAACTCATCACGCGTGTACTTAAATCCGTCCGCTGTAAAAGAGACTTTTGGAATCTCTTTTACAACCTGGCTATCGATAAATGCATTGGTATAGCCTGCCGCGTGCAAATTCTCAATCAACAGCCGCCGCACCACGGGCGAGCTGTAGTCCTCTCTTTTCGCCCATACCTGCCAAGCATCCGGCTGCGCGATCTCAGCCTCAATTCCTGCCGCCCGCCAGCGAATTGCACTGTCTTCTGCACTCTCAAAGCTACGATGTGTGCTGAGCACCACCCATTCTTGCAGCTGTGGGGCCGATAAAGGCTGCATCGCAATATCTAGCTGTAGGCGATCTGTTGTAATTGTTTGCGTTTGGCCACCCGTATCAAAGCTCACCGTTAGCTGATCGCCCGCTAACGGTCCCAAAGTAATTTTGTCCTCTTGATTCGCGCCAAAGCGTTGAACAATTCCAACCTTAATTTCAGGATTTTGAACGTTTGACTGAGAACTGACTTGAGAACTGGTTGAAGCAGTAGCTTGCGACTGAGCCGCAACAGGCAAAATTGCTCCCTCTATCGCGGCCAACCCAACCGCCAGCCCAACCGTCCCCCAGCCAGCATTTAGTACCACCGAAGATGTCATCGAAAAGCCAATCGCCGCCCAACCCGTTACCCAGCGCAACACCCGACGGGAAGACGCCATATCAAAAGCACCGACACGATAGCTCAATCGATTCATAGCGACCATCTTGCCAACTACCATTTTGCCAACTAGAGAACGGCCCAAAGACCTATACGCTTATTATTCAACCCAAATTGGTAAGCAGACGTAATATTGGTATCAATTTTTCTTAAATTAACTCAGCAGACAAATTCAAAAAATTAGCGTGAAGCTCTACGCTCAAGCGATCGTATAGCCAGTCAGCGGACGAACCTCTGGCGGTTTGAAGCCTAAAACAATGCTTGTTTTTGGGATACCGGACTCTTCTAGTACTAAAGCAATGCCGTCTTCCGTTCCGTCCCTCTGAATCCAGACCTTATCGCCAATTAAGTCAATATGAACCGTACAACCATGTTCGTATCGATGACCCTCCCAGCCAACTACCAGTATGAGATAGCGATCTTGGCTGCGGTCAAAAACAGTCTCTTTTTTTACCTCACTGTAAGAGTAGGGAACAGCAGCGTAGTCTAGCAAAGACTGTTCAATAATGCTTCTCCAGCTATCTAAATCGACAGCAGCCATTGTTTAAGCACCTTCTGACTATACTTATGGTAACGCTACTCAAGCTGAGTTTTAGTGCACTCAGCATCGTCTGTACCTATCAGCAGACAACAACATAGATCTACTCGACTCGCTACTTGTCATGGTCCAAATCAAAGAGATTCCAATTAATGAAATCAGGCGACCGCTCTACCGGCAAAACGATCCCGACAAAGTCAAAGCTCTCATGATTTCTATTCAAGAAATCGGTCTGCAAGAACCCGTTGACATCCTAGAAGTCGACGGCAAATATTATGGGTTCTCAGGCTGCCACCGCTACGAAGCCTGTCAGCACCTCGGCCACCAAACCATCCTCGCCCGCGTGCGCCGCGCCCCGACGTCTGTCCTCAAAATGCACCTTGCCTAATTCATGTCTTCTGAAACTGAAACCTTGCAGACCTTGATGCAAGCTGTCAATCTCAAGAGCTACCGAGCGATCGCACAAAAAGCAAACGTCTCCCGCTGGCAAATTCAGCAGCTTCGCAGCGGCAACATCACAAAAATGCGAGTAGAAGCCCTCACGAAAATCAGCGCAGCTTTAGACATTTCACTCGCCACCCTGCTAAATCACTTTCTGCCACAAATTCCAGAAGTTCAGGCTAAAGAGGATCAAGCATCTTCTGTTCAAAGCACTGCCCTACAAACCATCGAAACCTGGCTAATCCAGTGGCCCACTATCGCCAAAAGAGTCCAAGATCATCCCGAACTCTCTGCTACTAAGCTCCTCCCTTTCATTCGCCCCGTTGAGCAACTCATGGAAGAGTGGAATGTAGAACCTATCGCCACTATTGACGAGCAGTTACCTTACGACCCCACCTATCATCAGCTAACCAAAGGGGTAGCCAATCCTGGAGATCTCGTTCAAGTTACGCACACTGGCCAAACTCACCATAAAAATTTGCTCCACAGGGCAAAAGTGAAACCTATTTAAGGTTCTACTTTCTAAGGCTCTACTTCGCAGCTACGCTCGAACCAACGTAAACACCGTCAGCTCTGGCGAACACAAAAAACGCCCAGGGAAATATGTGCCCAACCCTCGGTTCACATACAGCCAGTTATCCCCTACTCGATGCAGGCCTCGGCACCACTTCCAGTGACGTACCACATGGAAGCAGCGATCGCTCAAAAACGGAATCCGATTGCGAATCGCGCTTGGCACCCCTCGCCGAATTCGCTGCCATACCAGCGGCCCCGGCCCCAAAAAGGGAATATATATCTGCCCGCCATGGGTATGCCCCGACAGTTGTAAATCTACTCGCCACTGGGCCAAAGGCTCCGCTGTATCTGGATTGTGAGAAAGCACCAGCCGTGGCACCGCTGGATCTAGCTGGTCTAATACTGCCGGTTCAAACTCTTTAGACCAGTAGTCGGCAAAGCCCACCACCGGAAAATCATCGCCAAAAGGTGTCGCGATCGCATTCCATAGCACCGGAATATTTGCCTGTTCTAGCGCCTGTGTCACCGTCTTTCTGGCCTCAACACCTTGAATATCGTGATTGCCCAGCACCGCGATCGCACCGTACTTACTAGGCATATGCTTAATCCGCCGCGCCAGCTCATGAATCGGCGTTGGGTCATCCGTCACAAAATCTCCCGTCAGCGCTATCAAGTCTGGGCCAATCGCTTCAATTTGTGCAACTGTTTTAGCCAGCAGGGAATTGGAAAGCCGTAACCCGTCGAAATGAAAATCTGAGAGCTGAGCCACCACCGTGCCCACCAGCCGCTCAGGTAAATCTCGAATCGGAATCGTAAGGGTCTCTACAGAAAGCGAACCCGATAAAAGCCGATGCATAGAAGCGACATCTCAAAAATAGTAGATAAATTATAACGTTGGCCAGTGTCTTATCATGTGCCTCACATCTACCTTAGTTTTGTAGGCTACACCCATTCTGAGGCCTGGATTACAAAAGCTTACTCAGACGTGTTATTTCCCCGCTATTGGCTAAAGCTAGAAGCCACCATCATCGTGCCAATTCCCATATCAGAAAAAATTTCCAGCAGTAGCGCGTGGGGCACTCGCCCATCGAGAATCGTCGCCGCTCTCACGCCTTGAGCCAGCGATCGCACACAGCAATTCACCTTTGGAATCATCCCCCCAGCCACAATCCCTTCAGAGATCAGATCCCTCGCCTGCTGAATATCCAGCTGACTAATCAACGTACTCGGATCGTGAAAGTCCCGCATAATGCCTGGCGCATCCGTCAGTAAAATCAGCTTCTCTGCCCCCAGCGCCGCTGCCAGCTCACCCGCCACGGTATCCGCATTAATATTGTACGCTTGGCCGCTCTCGTCTGAAGCCACGCTCGAAATCACCGGAATATAGCCCGCTTCGGCCAGCGTCCGCACCAAATCGGGTCGTACATTGCTCACATCACCCACAAAGCCCACACCGGCATCTGCCGACCGAGGCCGCGCCGTCACCAGACTTCCATCTTTACCGCAAATGCCTACCGCCTTGCCGCCCGCTTGATTAATCAGCGCCACCAGCTCCTTGTTTACCCGGCCCACGAGCACCATTTCCACCACATCCATGGTTTCAGCGTCCGTCACTCGTAGCCCGTCTTTAAACTGAGGCTCTATATTCAGTTTGCCAAGCCAGCTATTAATCTCCGGTCCGCCGCCGTGCACCATCACCGGGCGAATGCCCACACTCGCCATAAACACCACATCGCGAATCACGTCTGCTTTCAGTCGGCTATCTTTCATCGCTGCGCCGCCGTACTTCACCACCACCGTACGCCCGTGGAACTTTTGAATGTAGGGCAGCGCTTCACTCAAAATGCGTACGCGGGCCGCTTCGGACTTTTGAAAAGCTTGGCTTTGGTCGGAATTCTCCATGCTGTAAACCGTAAGGACTAATTTTTAATCGGTGAAGAAGGCGCTCAGTGTGGATCATTCAACACTGGATTAATAGAAGTTTGGCTAACCTCAATCTGGTCAGCGGCGAGCTTGGGATCTGCGCGGAGGTTTTGCTGAATAGCTTTGAGAATGCGATCGCATGTTTTCCCCACAGACTTACCTTCATAAGCGATCCGAATATCCGCCAGCGCATAGCGATCGCCCCGCGCGGTAAGCAAGTCGCCAAGCTTAGCCGACAAATCAACGTCTTTTAGCAACGGCCGTGTCGTGTCGCCAGATAGCCGACTCACCAGCACCGGTAGCGGCACATCGAGCCATATCACAATGCCGTGGTGCAGGTAGCTCCAGTTCATCTTTTGAGTGACAACCCCGCCACCTGTCGCCACTACCAAATTTGTATGGCTAGAGACCTGCGCGAGCACCTGCGTTTCTATCTCACGAAACGCAGCCTCACCCTCTTGCGCAAATAAATCTGTGACCTTGCGCCCCGTAGCCTGTTCAATCAGCGCATCTGTATCAAAGAAGTGATAGCCCAAGCGATTGGCCAGCTTCCGCCCAATCGTGGTTTTACCCGCCCCCATCATGCCGACAAGGTATATATTCGTCTTTTTAAGATTGAGTTCGAGAGCTGTCGTTGGCTGAGCGGTCATAGTGGCAGTCGCAATAGGCCCCATTCGTATGTCAGCTATTATGTCAGCCGCTGGCATCACCGTCACGAAATAGCAGGTTTCATCAGCCAGCGCGATCAATCAGCGCCAACCAAAGCTGCCGCTCTCCCCCAGCTGCACTATAAAAAAGTAGATCAATCAGCAGTCGCAAAGAGAGCTTCGTCAGCACCTGCGTATCCAAGTCGGGATCGTCCATGCGATCGCAATACATATTATTAAAATTATCGAGATAGTCACCCAGCACCGCTGCCCGATGGGGCGGCTCCCCTTTAGCGCTCAGCTGCTCTAGCTTGGCCACCGCTTGGCGAATCGACTCATGGTGAGCGCGGGCGAGATGACACACCACCAGCACCAATGCCCTCGCCTCTTCAATATCTAGCTTCTTGCGCCCTTTGCCCTTGCGCAGCGGGCTCGACTGCCGCAGTCGCCATAGCCCCACCCGATCCGAGAGGGTCTCAGCCAGCTGCAAATCTTTCGCTGCCGACAGCACCGCATCCGAGCCAATGTTTGTCAGTGCCTCAATCGCCATCAGCACCAGATCCAGCTGCGCCTTGATGCTGCTGAGCTGAGCTGCCGATAGCTCATCAACTCGTAAATTGTCACCTGAGGCGGACACCGTCACAGCAATCTTGACCAAAAAGCGGGTCGTTGAAAGAATACTGGCAATTGTGCCACAGCTCTGCCTCTCTTTTGGCCATCTTTTGGCAGTGGGTGTGAAGACTTCGCCTTAGGAGCAAAAGCTCTCTCCCCAGGTGAGCGGCGTAGAAGGCGCACCCTCCTGGCGACTCACGCAGGAAAATTCTGTTACCATCTCAGCGGCTTCATCACCACGAGCAACCTGATCTGTCGCATTGCCAGGCATCGGCAAAAAGCCAAACGTCCGCTCATAGTCGCCCGCCTCAGTACTAAAAATAATCGCGCCCACCGAAGAACACGCGCCCACTAGCTGCGCACTCATCTGCGTCAACAGCTGAGGAGAAAACATCACCGATAGTGCTGCCGGACCATTGATCGATACATTTACACCATTGGGGCGAACGGACGGTCCACCTATATACAGGCGGTCGAGCTGCAAGGAACTCACCACCGCACTGGCCTCTCTATCTGTTTCGAGGGTGTTGGTCATATCAGCGATCGCACGAGTACACACCGTGTTGCTGTTTGGCACCGCCGTCCTCGCCAGCGTTTGCGATAGTGACGTCCAGTCACTCGCGATATCTACTTTGATGGCATAGCCACCATTTTTACCCGACTCATAGCTGTTGGCTACAGCGGTATACGTCCCTGTAGCAGGGAGCGTCACAATCAAACGAGAATTGCGGTTGGTGCGGCTGATATCATCGTTCTCGCCAATGCGTTGACCATTGGGATCAAGCAAAATCAAATACGGGTCGAAATCATTACTTTCTAAAAAGATGGTGACGTACTGACCACCCGCCCCCGAAAACTTATACTGATCGTAAAGGCTGCCGTCGTCCAAAACGGCATCTCCAGAAACCAGAGAGCCTTCCGTTTCTAGTAGGGTGTCAGCCTTAGCGCTCTGCTCAGCGTTCCATTCAGGCAGCCACTGCCCAGAATGCCAGCTTGGTCCCCAGCCAAAAACCACCAAAAAGCCAGTCGCTACGCACACAGCGCTCAGCTTTTGCAAAGCCCGCATTCTCGTTCTCTCCATAAATGATTGTGCTACCTGCTGTGTTTTGTCGTTTATACAGTCTTTGCATACTGCCTCCTCTATATTGCCTTGAGGAGTGATTCTAGGTAAAAACAACGGCATTAACTTGTCTATGGCCTCATACAAAGCACCTTTCTTCTCAGAAATTCAACCCATTGTCTTGATATCAGGTTGTCTCAGACGAACGGACTGGGTAAGCTCAAAACGTCAATCAACTAATCTTAGTATTTACCCAATCTACTCGATTCCACAGATAATCAACCCGATCTCGCTCAAATTTCTCCTGAATTCGTTAAAGGATTTATCTAGCCGACTATCGCTTCACCTTTCCTTTTATTTTTTGCTATCGGTATGCATCGCTATCTCTATTTAATTGCGCTCATTATCAGTGCCTGGCTCACACAGCCGCCGCCATCTATCGCAGGCATTCAGCTACGCGTTGCAGCGTCGCCCGCGCCCGCACTCACTTCTTCAGGCAACTTCCTTTCGGAACAATCATCGTCGGAAAGAGCGCTGTGGCTGTTGGTTTTTGGCATTTTGCTCGCAGGGGGCGCTATTAGCTGGGGGGTTGTGAAATATGCACAGCAGCAGCGGTGGCAGCGCATCGAATTTCTCCGGCAGGCCATTCGAGAATTTGAGGACGACCCAGAAATCCACAACGCCCTCAGAATTCTTGACTTTGAAGAATACCGTGACTACCACATTGCCAGTCCAGCGCACGGGCAGCCCTTTTCCTTCCAGGTCACCGATGAGCTATTGTGCAATGCCCTAGCAGGTCACGACCAGCGCGCCCGCCTCAAGCACAGTATCGACTATCACCAAGGCCAAAACGACCTCGACCCTGACACCCTACGCCAGTATCAAATCGAAACCGTCCTGCGAGACTGGTTCAACAAAATGCTCAATGGCCTAGAGCACTTTGGCTACTTTCTAGAATCTGGCCTATTTACCGAAAAAGAACTTCAGCCCTGGCTTAGCTACTGGGTAAAGCTTATTGGCGACCCCACCTATCGCCGACCCGGCGCATCTCGGTTTTACGATGCGCTCTACAGCTATATTCACCACAGTGGTTTCTTCGGCGTTCAAAAGCTGTTTGAGCGCTTTGGGTATCGCATTTTGCCCTCGCCCTATCAAGATAGCGATCTCATCGCGCTTAATCTCTCATCGCGCTATGACACCCGTGTCGCGCTTACCCTGGCCAAAGCCTCATATTTGGCCTACCAAGACAAACAGTTCGTCGCCGAAGTGGTAGAGCGCTGGGGCAGCACGCTAAAAAGGCACGACAGCCGCGATAGTCAGCAGAAAAAGCTGGCCAAACCAAAACCCGTCATTCAGCAGATTATCAAACAAGACAGCCTGCACAATTCACGCTCACAGCAAAACAAAAACAGCTTTGTTCGCTACAACTTTCGTTACTTCAACAACCGTGGTCGCGACACCCAGGCCTATATATTCCGCACTGAGCAGTTTGTTGTTCTCGCCTTTCGCGGCAGCCAAGAGCCCAAGGACTGGCTGACAAACATCACCACCCAGCTACGCAACTTCACTATTGATAAAGACGGTGTCGAAACGCTTTCTTCTTATAAGGGCAGAGTTCACACTGGCTTCTTTCTTGCTTGGGACAGCATTGGAAAAGCGGTACTCAACCAAATCACCCGCTGGAAAAAAGAGCTCAATGAGAACGAAACGCTGCCGCCGATTTATATCACCGGACATAGCCTAGGTGGGGCCCTCGCGAATATGGCCGCTGCCGCCCTTTCAGACAATGGGATAGAGATTGCTGGCGTCTATACCTTTGGGCAGCCGCGTGTAGGCGATCGCACCTTTGTCAGTCAGCTGCATACCCGCATCAATGGCAAAGTCTTCCGCTTTGTCAACAACAACGACATTGTTCCACACGTGCCGCCCCCGTTTTCCATCTGGAATCCTACTCGGCTATATGGCCACGGCGGTATGGTGAAATACTTCAGCGCTGGCGGTAGAATCACCACGCAATACAAAATCATCAGTCGGCTCATCGACAGCACGTGGGGACTTATAAAAGGAATCTCTGGTTCTGGCTTTGATATGATTACCGACCACAATATGGAGTACTACATCAGCCATCTAGATAGTGCACTGAAAGAAGAAGCAGAAGATAAAGCAACGCACCTAGCAAGAATCGAACAGGTGTAGTGTTATACACTGTTCTACTAACGTCACTTTGCTAGGAAACATAGCAATTGATACGACAGGCATGCGGGCTAGCTTTGCTAACCAGATATGCCGTTCGGGTATTCTGATGCTGTATCTCAGTGGAGTTTTTGATGAGTCAGCAAGTGCCAACAATTGATAGAACAGAAGCGATTAAAAAATTGTCAGCGGCTTCTCGGACTCTATTTTTACTAGGCGTTTTGGCACTGTTTATAGGTGGTCTTGTTTTTGCGCTTGCGGCTCAGGCTGATTACGCGGTCCTAAGCCTAATCATGATCATTGTCGGAGGAATGTATTTTTTCTTAGGAGTCATGATTAGGCGCCGTTCTATCGTTGCACTCGTTATTGCAACAGTTTTGGTAGGTCTAAATCTCCTTGCTAGCCTTTTAACAATAGCCCCAGGTGGAATACTTTTCTCAATTGGGGTACTCTCCCAGCTCATTCCTGCATTCGCGGCCATTAAAACTCTTAAGTAGCAACGTACATACCTACCAAAACTGGCGGAAGTCTTCATCTTTTTCACTAAGCTGCGCCCATGCCACATCCTGTTGAACAAACCAGTTAACCAACTGCTTGCACGCTGGCCTTTCTGTTGCGTAGTGTCCCGCATCAATCAGCACCAGTCCCTGGTCGCGACTTTCCTGAAACTGGTGGAATTTGCAGTCGGCAGTGAGGTAAGCCTGCGCCCCCGTTTTTTGCACAGATGAAATATAGCTAGCACCGGAGCCACCGAGTACCGCCACACGCTCAATGGGAGTCTGTAAATCCGCCATTGGCGAATACAACAATCTCGGCGGAGAAAGCACAGATTCAATTGTGTCTAACAGCTGCTGTAGTGTCTGCGTTGTCGCTAAGTTACCGACCCGGCCATAGCCTCTTGCTGGATCTTTATGTGGATCTGTTTGTTCTACGGGCACTGCGTTATCGAGATTCAGCAATTGTGCCAATACATCGGCAGTGCCGTTGCTCACTTGGTCAAAATTGGTGTGCGCTGTGTAGATGCCAATATTGTGTGCGATCGCCAGCCGCACCATATCGCCAATACTATTGCCCGCTACCACCGAAGAGAGTCCACCAAAAATCAGCGGATGATGAGCAAAAATTAGGTTCACCGGTTTGCCTTTGGCTTGAAGTGCGATCGCCTCTTCCATCACTGCCAGCGTCGGCGTCAAACACACCAGCACCCCCGCCGAATGCGCCAAAAGACCAGGCTCCACCTGCCATCCGCAGTTGTCCCACTTCTCTTGCCAAGCCGGATTTGCCCAGTGCTCAAAGGCTGAAATTAACCCAGCAATCGTCACAGAACCCGTTGGTGAACTCACAGCTAAACCAAAAAAACGATGTGATCAGCCTAGCGTATCTGGCCAATCACATCGTTTATCTCTGCTGAGTATCTATGCCAAGTCCGGCCTCCCCCTTTTCTTAAAGGGAGACTGAAGGGGGAGCTACCGAACTAACGCACTGGTTGGCGTCGCACCCGAGACACTTAGCGTATAGTCAAATCGTCCGCCGCCGTTCTCCTGCCAGCCCGTAAGCCGACCATCTTGATTGAAAATAGGATCGTTGTTGTAGCTTGTTACCACGGCAAAGTACACATCGGTTTTCGGCACGAGCATGCCACTAATGTAAGACTGATTTCCACCATTGCCATCGTCAGAAGACGTCAACAGTTGCCCCTCTCGGTCGAATACAAACAATTGCGAATCGTCACTGGTGTAGAGGCTGCCAGTCATCACTTGAGTCACTTCTAGATTGATGTCAATGCGATCGCCCATCCCCGCTACAAAGCCGTACACCTCATGACCTGCGCCCACATGCCCAGACACCACATTAAGCCCCCGGCTCAGATCCACCGGCTGAGCAGGCGTAAGTCCTCTCTGATTGCCCATACTCACCGGTAAAGTCAGCTGAGGAGACACTGTAATCACCTCACTTGCATAGCGATTCTCCGTCACCTCAGCGACCGCCATCTCCCAGCCCAGCGCCGTTTCAGCAATAGGCTCTTCCGCAGACGATTCGCTCAGGAGGTAAGGATCGGTCAAACTACAGGTTTGAGAGTTGTGCAAAATCAACCCGTCTGCACGGTAATACTCCAGTCTGCGCCGCAAAGCAAGTAGGCCCTGACGCTCATTACTAGAGGTAGTATCGTCGGCCACGAGTATTCCAGTAATGCCCACCGCACGGTCCCAGTCGTTGGCACAAATTGCCTGATTGAGATCAAAAGTAGTCGCCTTTTGAGCATTTGCTGGTAGAGCACCTAGCGTCATCAACAACATAGCCGTTAGTCCTAACGGTCGCTCAAACAGAGATCGACGCATTGCCTTTGTCTCTCCTAAATTTCTATATCAATTTCTATATCGATTGTGCCCAAACGCAGCGTCAGTGGGCTCCGTCTAATTATGCAAGTGGGCGCTAGCGCAGCACATCAAGCGGGCATAGTAGGTCGTAGCAACGCTAGTTACCCTCTTTTGTACAAGGCTAGAATCCGTTCACAATACGGCTCTGGTCAATCCCTATAGGCAACCGCAGACAAACCTAGAATGGAAGAAAAACTGAAGCTGCTTGTCGTTGATGATGAGCCAGACAACTTAGATTTACTGTACCGAACCTTTCGCCGAGACTTTCGAGTTTTCAAAGCGAAGAGCGGCGCGGAAGCACTAGAAGTCTTAGACACGCAAGGAGAGATGGCCATCATCATCTCCGACCAGCGCATGCCGAAAATGAACGGCACCGAATTCTTGAGCCGGACAGTAGAACGCTTCCCAGACACTATTCGGATGGTTCTCACTGGCTATACAGATGTCGAAGATTTGGTCTCTGCCATCAACTCCGGCAAAGTTTTCAAATACATCACCAAGCCCTGGAATCCCAAAAAGCTCAAAGAGGTCGTTGCCCAGGCTGCCGAGACCTACCGAGTGATTAAAAAACGAACGCTCGCCCTTAGCAGAGCCCTTTCTCAAGAGTCTGTTAGCAACAATATCATGGCGGCGGTACGCGGCTCGCTCGACTACGACAACACACTAAAAACCGTCGTTAGCGCGCTGGGCAAAGCCTTCGAAACAGATTTTGCGGTTCTGTACCCAGCTCAAGATTTTCAAAGCAGTAACGACTGCCAGCTGCTGCCAATCTATCAGCCTGACCGCACAAATGACGATCAAGCAACGGCATCGCCTGCGCTCTTACCGCAAATAGAGAATCTTCCACCGCTGCCCGTTAGCGACAACATCACTTCAGAATCGATCCAGATCGAAGGGAAAGCATCTGTCAGAATCGTTGCTCCCTTCCTCGATAAAGGAACACCGGTTGCAACAATTTGCCTATACAAAGAAACACCTGATTCACAATGGGCAAAAAATGCCATTGATCTGTTAGAAAATGTTTCTGATCAAGTTGCGCTCGCTATCTTGCACGCCAAGCTTTACCAGCAGATTCAAATGCAGTCGTTTAAAATGCGCGCTGAGCTAGAGGTCGCCAGAAAAATTCAGAGTAATTTGCTGCACCAGAGTTGGCCAGAGACCCCTGGGCTCAAAATTCAGGCTCGCTGCCAGCCCGCAAGAGAGGTCGGCGGAGACTTTTTTGAAGTCTTCATGCATCCTCAAGGAGATATTTGGCTCGCCGTTGGGGATGTCTCTGGCAAAGGCGTTCCGGCAGCGCTCTTTATGGCCAGTGCTATTTCGGTACTGCGCCGAGAGCTGTCTCAGGAAAAGTCTCCTGACCCAGAAAAGGTAATGAGCAACCTCAATCACAGCTTGTCTAACGACTTGATGAGTAATAACTGCTTCATTACGATGGCGCTCATTCGCTATAGCGAAGAAACCGGTCAGCTGGTTTATGCCAACGCCGGCCATGTGTATCCAGTGGTGTGGGCACACAAGAAGATGGTTGCCCATAGAGACGAGCAAAAAACCGAGCAGATACCAACTGCCAGTTCACAAGTAGAACCCACCTACTTAGACGTACGCGGTGTGCCATTAGGCATTTTACCCACTTGGAAAGCAGCCTCAGGAGAACTACAGCTCTCAAATGGAGATGTCGTCCTCCTAACGAGCGATGGCATTACAGAAGCAACAGTGCCAAGCTGCCGTGGCAGCGGTAGCTGTTCAATGCTCAATCAAGAAGGCCTGTGGGACTTTTTACAGCAGCAGCCTGCCAATCTCGATTTGGATAATTTACTCTCCTACATTCACTTGCCCGAAGGCGAACAGGAAGACGACCAAACTATCTTGTCACTGGAGGTGACGTCATGCTAAAAACCGAACTAACTGTCCCTAGTGACCTCAAGTTTATTGAAGTAGTAGAGCACTGGCTCCTAGAGTCTTTACAGCTAGAAGTTGATCATGAAATTGACTGGTCTCAAGTGGAGAAAAGGCTACGGCTAGTGGTGGTAGAAGTGTATTCCAATATTGTTCGCCACGCGCACAATGAAAAGCCCGAACTCCCTGTACTCATTCGCATTGAGCTAGAAGACAACAATCTCTCATTGGAAGTATGGGACCAAGGCGAAGGCTTTGAGCTAGGAAATTACTCAGCGCCGTCTCCAACAGATTTTCAAGAAGGCGGCTATGGCTGGCTGATTTTGCACCGGATTATGGACCGGGTGGAATATCAGCTGCATGTGGGGGGTGACCGCAATTGCCTCAAGCTAGAGAAAGATCTTGCGGCAGCGGCAGCGGCTTAAGCACCTCCGTAGTAAGCAGTCGTACCATCACCTACCTGCCAGGCCCACAGCTGGTCGCCCGCTGAAAAATGCCACCATTCGTTGGGATGCTGGCGAAAACCAACGCCCACCATCACGCTAGCTAGTAAGCTACGGTGATGGTGGGCTTTTTGCGCTGCTGGATCAGCGCACGCTTCAAAATGATTGGGATAAGAACGAGGAGAAATCTCGTCGATAGGAGAGCCCATATCGACTGCTTTGCCTGTGGCATCGGCAAGGGTAAGATCGACTGCCGCGCCTGTGCTGTGTGGTGGGGGTGTATTAGGATTGGGGCTAGGGATGGCCCAGAATTTGAGGACTTCTGAATGGATGCGCGATCGCATATCCTCACTCATAGTTTCTACCGCAATCCCTTTCTCTGCCGCCAGCTGAGCGAAGGTATGGTCCACCATAAACTGCTGTACGGCAATCGGTCGATAGGCATCAAAAATTTGTAGCTGCCAGCCAGGATACTGTGCCTGTAAAGCGGTCTGCGCCTGAAGCAGCTTGAGCAACACGCCTTCACGGAGAAAGTAGGGCGAGCGATCTTCATAGGGCGCGCCCAACACTTCGTAAGGGTGCGGACTGACGACAGAAAACGACTCCAGCGGAATAGAAACGAGCGATTCACCGCAGTCTTCTATAGGAACTTTCTGATAGGGCTTCATGGTGACAGGTCAAAGCGTTCGACCAAGGCAAAACGTTAGGCTACCACCAGTTGAGCCGCTTGCATCTGCTGATCCTTAACATAGCCAACAAAATTGCTCAGAATTTGCAGCCCGGCGTCAGACGACTTCTCAGGATGGAACTGGACTGCCATCAAATTATCTTTTGAGACGGCGGCGGTTACCGTTTGCGTTCCGTGCGTAATTGTCGCCGCATTGAGCGCCACATCGTTCGGCGCAGCGTAGTAAGAGTGCACGAAATACACCCACGTGTCGGGCTCGATATTCTTCCACAGCGGTAGATTTGGCTGAGATAGCGCTAGCTGATTCCAGCCCATGTGGGGAATGGTAATGCCAGGCTCTGGCTGAAACCGACGAATGGTGCCCGGAAAAATGCCAAGTCCCGCCTCTATCCCTTCCTCACTGCCTTCAAACAGCACTTGCATACCCACACAGATGCCAAGGAAAGGTTTGCCACTTTGAGCAATACGACGAATGGGATCGATGAGATTGCGCGATCGCAAATGCTGCATAGCAGGATCAAACGCACCCACACCGGGCAAAACCACCCCGTCTGATGATTCAATATCAGCAACAGAATCTGTCACGAGCGTTGTTGCGCCAGCAACCTCTAGGCCTTTACAGGCAGAGTGCAAGTTGCCCATGTCGTAATCGATTACAGCGATAGTCGTCATAGCGAATACTTACACCTCTGCAAAGATGCCTTCTAAATTATGTCGTCTAGATTATATAGCAAACTCTATGAACCCATCCCCATTACTCATCACTTCGTTTCAACCCTGGCGGGCACATCAGTCGTCCAACTCATCGGATGACCTGATTGCGGCACTTCAAGCCGATGGCAAGCTGCCCAATAACAGCATTTGGCTTAGAAATATCCCTGTCAGCTTCGACCTAGCGCCTATTCGAGTTATCAGCGAGCTATGCCGGTATCGTCCCCACGCAGTCATTTGCTGCGGCATGGCAGAGAATCGACCTTACCTTTCCATTGAGCAGCGCGCCATCAGAGCAGGGCAACAGCTTCAGACCTCTGTGAATTTGCAGAAGCTGCTACAGCAAACGCTACTGAGTGAAATCAGCTATAACGCGGGCAATTATGTGTGTAATGCACTTTACTACAGCGTTTTGGCCAGCATTCAAAAGTACAAACTGCCAACGGTTGCCATCTTCGCGCACATTCCGATCTTGAAAGGAGAAGGTAGACGACTTGTACTCAGCGATTTCTCAAAGATTGCTGAACAACTTGCGAAGCCCATGTCACCGGAGCTTTTGAATAGCTCGCATCTGCACATGTCGCACGGCCATGTGTTCGATAATCCTCCAGCACAAATCAGTCATCGTTGATATTGCTGATGGCATTCGTTAGAACAGCGCATTTTATCGTTAGTATTAACGATTTTTGAAATATTTCGCGCATAACTGCCTTTATCTCCACAAATAGAGGGAACGCTTGGGCTACAGGTTTTTGAATCGTTTTATTGGATCGTTCGTGCAGTTCTTCTATGGCTAATCTTGTTACCCAAATGAAAAACCATTTGCTAACCAGCTGTGGAATTACAAGTTCGCAGAACGAGAAACTGGCCTCACAAACATCCTTAGAAACGGCTGACTTTGCATTGGAATGTTCTGTTCAGAGACTGAAGGGCCCAGGTAATAGCGGTTTATCTTCAAGAGTGAGCTATTACTTCCCTAGCCGAGTACCGGCCTCACTCAATGACGTTTTTCGCTACGTCGATACGTTAAATCCTCTGCTACAGCACTCTAAAGTCTTCGTTGTGCAAGACTTAGATGGAGACCACAGCTATTATCTCCGCATGGATACTGTGCTAACAGGTCACGTAGGCGCAGAAACCACCGCGTTCCTGCTAGACAACGTCACTCAAGATGTTGGCGTTTTGCTACAGTATTTTCGCTACAACATTCTAAGTCAGCAACCTACGCATGCTGATAAGCGAGACGCCCTTCGCCAATGTGGCTAGGCACCGTGCTCCGAACAAAGCGATGGCACAAAGCAATGGCACAAAGCAATGGCACAAAGCAATGAAACAGCGATAGAAAAGCGATGAAAAAGCTGCACCTGATTCGCCATGCCAAATCTAGCTGGAGCGATCGCGCATTATCAGATATTGATCGCCCACTCAACCAGCGCGGTTTAAGATCATGTGCTCTCATGGCAGAACAGATAGTGAAAGCAGGCTGCTCATTTGAGCACGTTTTCTGTAGCCCAGCACTGCGGGCACAGTCAACTATTGAAAACATTGCTCAGCACCTAAACCAGGCTGCCGGTGGCGAAGGGGACAATTCTCTCGAGAGCGGGCCGCCTTCAAGTAAAAGTCTACGCCACCGCCAAATTGAGTGGCACACGGACCCAGCGCTCTATACATTTGTGATGACAGACTTATTGGCATGGTGCCAACAGCTAGACAATTCATTGTCAGAAGTGGTGATAGTGGGCCACAACTCAGCAATGACAGACTTTGTGAATGCCATTGGCAACCAACCCCTAGGCAATCTGCCGACCTGTGGCTACGTTCAGCTCGCATTACAAATAGAGGATTGGCGAGCGCTATCACCAGGAGCTGGTGACACAATTAGTCTCTTAACGCCAAAAATGTTCAAGTAAAGGACATAAAACCCATGGCAATTCGACAAAACTGGTTGCCATTGATGGTGAGTATAGAGATTATCCTTGTTGCTCTCTATGCACTTACGGTGTTACTCAATGGTGGCAAACCCTATCCGCTATTCGATGTCAACGGCACCAGAACCATTCCGTCTTACTTGCAGGCACTCCAGCTATTTTTTATCGGCGCGCTGCCACTCTGGCTATGCATTACCTATCGTTGCCCACAGGTTCCGCCCTCTCGAATTTTGTTGGCGTTTGTCGGACTGTTGTTCTGCTACATTTCTATGGATGAGTTGTTTAAGTTCAACTTTTCATCTGGACAGCACAAGCTGTGGCAGCTGATTTATCTTGCCGTCGGGTTAGCCATTCCGATTGTGTTTTTTCGAGACTTAGTGCGCCTTTATCGATTGAGTCCTCAATCTATGAGATTAATCGCGTTTGGGATTGGCGTTTTTATCGTAGGCGGGTTTGGCCTGGAGCTTTTTCGCTCCCATGTTCAAGAGCCCCACTGGTACAGGCTATTTGGCAGGTGGCAATTCTATCAGGTGGATGCGATTCGCACAGCGCTTGAAGAATTCGGAGAAATGCTAGGAGAAACTATTGTGATTAAGGGCATGGTACAGCTAGCGCAAAAAAGGCAAATACAAGTTGCTCTGAGATAGTGGCTCACTTGGCTTTTGTGATGTTTCAATTCGGTTGGCTAGCGCTTCGGAAGCAAACCTGTATAGTGTCGCTAGCTAACAGATAGTTTCGGAGCATTCGCCCATGGCCATTTCGATGTATCAGGCTTCCATTCCCAACTTGGTTCGAGCGATCAATAACTTGGCAGCCGTTTTAGAAAAAGGCGCAGCCCACGCAGAGACAAAGGGCATCGACCCAGCGGTACTGGTCAACAGCCGGCTGTATCCTGACATGTTTCCACTTGGTAAGCAGGTTCAAATTGTGTCGGATATTTCTCGGAAAGGGATTGCTCGGATAGCGGGCGTAGAAGCTCCTGCGATAGAAGATACAGAAACAACCCTATCGCAGCTGATCGAACGGCTCAAGCAAAGTGTGACCTACTTAGAGACATTCTCTGCGGAACAAGTTGATAATACGGAAGAGAAAGCGATTACTATTCCGATTGGTAAAGGTCAAAGTATGACGCTGCCAGGGTGGCCCTATCTCTCTTTCTTTGTGCTCCCGAATGTGTATTTTCATGTGACAACAGCCTACGCGATTTTGAGACACAACGGCGTAGACGTTGGGAAAAGAGACTATCTGGGTAGACCTTGAGTGCTCAATCTAGCAAGCTATTGTTTTTAGTGCGAACTCTCGTATAAAAGTCTTCCATCACTTCTATAAAGGAATTATTTCTCTGCCAAAAGGGAGGAAAATCACCCTGCTTTTTGACCAAAATTGCAGGAACGTTAGCGGGCTGAGGTGTCTCTACAATGGAAGGGAGAGGGGATGCGCCTTGCCAAAAATGTGTGAGTGATACTTGCTGTTCTAGCACGGTCACTTCTGGCCGAGTATGCAAGCTTTCTGAAGGCTCAGCGGCTGCCGGTTCAGCAATGAGTTCTTTTGAAAGGGCGACACCCAGCGGTGTTTTTGATAGCTCTGCGAGCAGGTCTTCGCGGGAAAGGCCGCGTAGCTCAAAAAGCTTGAGCGGGTCGCGATCGAGTTCGGCAGCAACGAGGTAATATACGCCAGCTATGTGCTTGCAGGGGTTGCTCCAGTCTGGGCAGTTGCACTGGCTCGTAAAGTCTCCTTTTTGGGGCAGCAGATGCAGTCCCAAGGTCTCGAAACTTTCTTCGATGTTGTCTGGGATTTCGCCCACGAGCAGCTTGGATAGCACGCTGACCTTGGAAGCCATCAGCGCAATAACAGCCGTCCATTTGGGCCGACTAATCGGCTCAAATTCTAAAACGGTGGTGTATAGCGGCTCTGTGTAGACACCGTAGTAAGGATTTACAGAACCGCGAACTTCGGCGACGACGCGCTCACCTTCTATTTCAAAAGACTGAACCTTACGCCCGTTAGCATAGGTGCGCCCCCGACTGAGGCGACCGCTGTCGGTAAATTGTTCAATGGTGGAGAGGAAGGTATCGCCCCACCAGGTGCGAGTGAAGTTGGGCATTTATCAAGAGAGGGGGTGAGAGGGAGAAAGGGAGAAAGGGTGAGGAAGCTATTCCATGATTGCGCTCTTGTTTAGGGCAATTAATCGTTTAAAGGCGTCGTTATCTAGCTCGGTTAGCCAGGATTCATCGGAGCCGACGATGGAGGTGGCGAGTTTCTTTTTGTCTTCTATCATTTGATCGATTCTCTCTTCTAGGGTGCCGATGGAAACAAACTTGTGGACGAATACGTTTTTCTTTTGACCGATGCGGAAGGCGCGGTCGGTGGCTTGGTCTTCGACGGCGGGGTTCCACCAGCGATCGAAGTGGAAGACGTGGTTGGCTTTGGTGAGTGTGATGCCGACGCCGCCTGCTTTGAGCGAAAGCACAAAAACGGAGGGGCCGGTATCGGCAGACTGGAATTCGGCCATCATGCGATCGCGTTTCTTTCTCGTCGTACCGCCATGCAAGTAATACGTATTGTAGTGATAGTGCTGATGCAAATGCTTTTCTAGCGCGTCGCCAATTTCTCTAAACTGGGTGAAAATTAGCAGACTGTCGCCATCGGCAATGGCTTCAGCAACCATGTCACTTAGGCGACTGAGCTTATGCGATCGCGTAGTCGTAAAGTCGCTGCCATCCTGCAAAAACTGAGCAGGATGATTGCAAATTTGCTTCAGTTTCATCAGTGTAGAGAGAATCAGTCCCTTACGCTGAATGCCCTCTGCGTTCTTAAGCTGCTGCTCTACATCGCGCACAGTCGCCTCGTACAAAGAGGCCTGCTCTTTGGTGAGGTTGCAGTACAGCTTTTGTTCTACCTTACTCGGCAAGTCTTTAATGATGGATTCGTCTGTTTTTACCCGGCGCAGAATGAACGGCTCTACCAGCTTTTTGAGCACGGCGGACTGAGTGCGATCGCTGTTGCGAGCAATCGGCAGCTCAAAGTTTTTGCGAAACTGAGAGGCCTTACCCAAGTAGCCTGGGTTAAGAAAGTTGAAAATAGACCACAGATCCAACAGCCTATTTTCAATCGGGGTGCCGGTTAGCGCCAGCCGATGACGCGCCGAGAGCGTCAGAATGGCCTTGGTCTGGGCGGCTTTGGGGTTCTTAATATTCTGCGCTTCGTCGAGCACGATGCGGTGCCAGGTGATGGCATTGATCAGATCCGCGTCGCGACGGGCGAGGGCAAAGGAGGTTATGAGTAAGTCGTGGTCTTTGCAGAGTTTTTTGAAGGCGCGCTTGTCTTTGGTGCGATCGCTCCCATGATGCACCGCTGCCCTTAGATGGGGCGCAAACTTTTGCACCTCCCGCTGCCAATTGCCCAGCACCGATGTCGGCGCAATCAACAGCGTGGGCGGCAGGCTTTTCACCTTAGCCTCTGCTGCTTGTTCTTCTTCCTGCAATAGCCGAGCGATCACCTGCACCGTTTTACCCAGGCCCATATCATCGGCCAAGCAGCCATTGAGACCCAAACTCTCCAGATAGCTGAGCCAAGAAACCCCCCGCTTTTGGTAGGCTCTAAGCTCGCCTTCAAACCTTTCGGGATTTTCGACCGGGACTAGGGCGCTGGTATCGCCGAGCTTGTCCATCATGGTGAGCAGGGTGCGATCGCGGCTAAAGTCGACCTCTACATCGTCTCCTTGCTGCGCTGCCATCTGCATAAATTCCAACAGACCCATCCCAGCCTGGCCATTGGCATTCTCTTCGCGATGCTTCTTCCAAAACGTCATCATCTCCTGCATTTTCGCCTGGTCTAGCTCCATCCACTGACCGCGAAACTGCACCAGCGGCGTCTGTGAAGCGACAAGCTGCTGCCATTCTTGCTCGCTCACCTGCTCGCCCCCAATCGAAAGCTCGTACTGGTATTCCACCAGAGTATCGAAAGAGAAATAGCTGCGCGACGAATCAGATTCTTTGTCATCCTCCCGCGTTTTGCTGTTGGCCTTGAGCTTGAGCTGCGCTCTGCGCCTCCCCTTGGGCGTCCACCACGAGGGCACAATCACCTTGCAACCAGCGTCTTCGAGCACCCAGGCCGCTTCGTTCAAAAAGTCGAAAGCCGCATCAACATCGAGCATAATACCCGACGGCTCGTCGGTTTCTAACCCCTCCCACATGAGCGGATAAATGCGCGCCGCGTCTCCTAGCGCAAACAACAAGTCCTGTTCAAAGCTCTCACCGAGCTGTAGCTTGAGCGCCATTTGCTGATGTGGCTTTAGCTGCCAGTAGTCTTCTAGGCTAATGCGCAAAGACGGGTGAGCCTTGGGCGCAACCTTAAAGTGAATTGTCCAGTCTTCGTCTGGTTCTGTTGGAGATTGCAGCTGAAAGCATAGGTAGAAGGGAACAGTGCTTTGAATGCGGGCAACGCGATCGCGCCAGGGCTTCCACTGCTTGTACAGGCTCATTTCAGTGCTGGTCGTCCAGTGAGACGACTTCAGGCAGCTGTAAATTAGCGACCCTTCAATTTGCTTATAAAAGGACTGCGGCAGCGGCGTGCGAATAACAATATCGTGCAGCAAACACTCCGAGCAGTGTCTTAGCAACGTTTCTGGATCGTGCAGCTGCACGTCAGAAGAGTCTACCGGTGCTGCAAACCCGGCAGTACACGCTAGCGGCATACAGGGCACATAGCGCTGAACCGCGTCTTCATAGGCTTCGCTAATAATCTCCCAATGGGGATACGTCTCAAACTTTTTTTCAACCTGTCGGTATCGAAGAGAAGGAATGTAGTGATCTTTTAAAATCACCTGCTTGAAGGCCTGCGTGTAGTGAAACCAAAACAACAAATCTGCGCCTAGCATTACATCTGCTAGCTGATACTGCGCAATAAAATGAAGTTCCTTTAGCTGTGGCAACAGTGCGCCTACGCCTGGAATGCTTTGCCCTCCTTTAAAGAAGCGCCCCACTCGATAGCACGCAATGGGCCAAGTTTGCCATTCAAACGACTCTGGCAGCTCCATTTCCAAATAGCGAGCGAGCTCAAGCGAAGGTAAGCGATCGCCCGCCGCTGTTGGCAGCTCAAAAAACCGATCGCTAATATCTTTACCTAGACTATGAGCAGAGCTATGAGGAAACCCTAACTCTTCTTCTAAAAATAGCGCTAGCGCCTTCTTTGGCAGTGTGCCCTCGGCGGTTTCTACCCAAAGGTAAAAAGCCCCAGTTTGCACAAAGTTCGAGTGCGCATCTGGGATCCAAGTACCGTGGAGAATTTTCATTAGTAGATTTTCATGGGTTGGGCCGAGCCGCGATTAGACAACAGCAGTTGAGCAAGCCCAATCAGACAAACGCAGAGATAGAGTGAATTCTAAATCAAAGTGTCGAAGAAAGACAATTTATTTAAAAAGAAATCTCGCGGACAGGCATGTGTGTCATCAGATTTTATGTCGCAATAATTACTAAAGCGTCTACGTATTTATCCGGACGATTTGGAGCTAGCGTGAAGTTTTTGATATGACAGAGACAGCAAGTGTAGCCGCTAGATAAAGTGGGCCACTACTACGAGAAAAAAGCTGCATTTACAAGCAAAATATCAACTGAAGTCGATGGTAATCGTCAAGCCGAGAAGTTGGAATGACGGGCGACCAAGCACAGAGGAATCACAGCATGAAAAAACAAAACACCTGTGTAAATAACCACGAGTCGGCAGCTTCGACTGCCTCTCCAGACACTTCTACACCTCCAGATACTTCTACAGCTGTAACTGAGCTGGGCTGCTCATTCACAAGGGTCACTAAAAACGGAAAGCCTGCGTTACTCGCCTGCATCAATATTCAGGCACAAACAAGTGCGACAGAGACACTTTCATCTTTGATGCACCATGCACAAGAGCTCAATATCAGGCTACCTTTCTTAAGAGTCAGTGTTCGGGTCAGCCACGAAAGCAAAGCCGAAAGAAATACCACTGAAAGAAATACTCAAGAGAGCTATCTGTTCGTTTTACATGGGCTTTCTTCCCGCAGTATCACTGCTCGCAATATCTCTGATTTTCTCAATCGCCTCACTCACGATTTCAAGATATTCTCAGCCTACGCAGAGGCCCACAACATTCAAATACAGCCAAATTTAGAAAATTCTGCGGTCAAGCCATTTGCGTAGGTGCACATCAGTTGCAAAGTGGTGTTGCAAAAGTCTTGTTTGTGACGCAGCGTCAGGCAAAATAATCGTTATCTAGTTGATTTAGGAATTGCCTAATGCTCGCTTGGCTCACCCCCTTCGTACTATCGCCCCACATACTCGCACTTCAATTAGCACAAGCTCCTTCACCCGAAGAGAACGTTCCCCAAGAGTACGTTGTAGAGCAAGACGTGAGGCCGCTGCCCGGAGCACTCGACAGCACGCCAGTATTCAACAGCAACAGCCCTGAGCTGGTAGAAACGCCCGGCATTTTGCTCTCGACTTTTCCACCAGCGGGCATGGCCACGCCCGAAGCCCATCTCAACTTTCCCTTCAGCGGTCGCTTCGATGTCTTTGCTCACCATGTCTACAAAGCACTGGACTACAACGAAGAAAGGCCTGTTTTACTAGACAGTATGTATTTAGGTGTGCTGGTTCACAATCCAGGCACAGAGCCAGTCACCGTTCGTACGCTGGAAGCCGCAAGCTACTTAAGTCAGCCAGATGCGCCTTTCATTCCGCTGTCAAGCTTTGTTCCTTTTAGCCCCCTGAACCCGGTATATGCTGGCCCTGGCAGTCGGGCAATGGGAGATATTTTGCAGGGTCGGCGGCAGGATATTTTCCCAGCGGTGATGACAATAGCGCCGGGAGAGAGTGAGCTGCTGATGAATCAGCCGATTCCCATCCGTGAGCTGGAGCCTCCGATTAACGGACGCTCGACTTTGGCTAGGGTAGAAAGTAGCGGACCCGTGTATGTGGCGAGCCTAGCGCAACCTGTTGGCCTTGATGAGGCAGGGAACGAAGTGCCGCCTACGCTGGCGTCTTGGCAGGCACTGCTAGAAACGGGTGAGCTTTCTGGACCGCGCGATCGCACACCAGCCCCTCTCCCACTTGAAGAAGGTGTACAGCTCATCTACGGCCGAGTAGCAGGCGTTTCTTCCGGCTCCGAATGGCAGGCCACTCTCACGGATCTAGATAGCCCTGAGTCAAGCAATTCTGAAACAGAAACTCGGCTCACTATTCCCACCCCTGGCGAAGCTTTTTCCTACGGCATTAGCCTGCTGTACGCGGGCACCATGGGCAGTGGCCAGAACCAGAGCGCCGAAATGCTGGTGCGCTACCCCGATACGGCCTATGAAAGCCACGGTAACTACGGCGTGCAGTATGGCCTCACACTGCCGCTCTACAACCCTGCCGATACGCCGCGAACGGTTACCGTCGCACTCGAAACTGCTATCAAGGAGGACGACCTCAGCGAGGGTGGCCTACGCTTTTTTGAGCCATTGCCGCCGCAGACCTTCTTTAGAGGGCCCGTGCAAATACGCTTCCAAGACGATCGCGGGCTTCCTCGCATTCGCAATATTCACCTCGTGATGAAGCGCGGCCAGCCAGGGACACCCTTAGCCGAGGTCACCGTCGCGCCAGGCAGTACCAGCACGGTAAGTGTAGACCTACTCTACCCAGCTGATTCGACGCCACCGCAGGTGCTGACTGTGAAAACAGCAGAGTAAGTGAGGAATAGAAGACCGCCTGAGAATCACAAAAGTGCACCCTCAGTGAACGCTTATTTGTTTATCATCTATGCCCAAAAGTGAGCGCCCATACTAAGAGCAACGAAGCGAGAGACCTGTTTCCAACCTGCTTTTAAGAAACATTTTCTCAATCCTTCACTGCTCTTTTTATCGGCCTCCACCGTAGAGGTTTTTAGACAAATGCAAATTTCTCTTTCTGCGCAAGTTAAGCGATTGGGTTTGGCCGCTGCGGTTGCAGCCTTCTCATATCAGCCCGCTATGCAGGCCAACATGAGCGCGCAAACGTTTCCCCTACCCTCGCCCACTGCACCCATGATCGATACCTTCGTGTCAGCCGCACCCGACAGCTTGAACGATGTACAAAACAATGCAGCCTCGCAGCAGTTAACTAAGCAGCTGGCACAGGGCGCTCCCTTCATTAGCGCAGCGCATCCTACTGCTGGTAGCGCGCAGATCGTAGAAGAAAACGGTCAGCGCTACTTAGAATTTGACTCGTCTTTTCGCTCTGATTCGGGCCCTGACCTATTTGTATTGCTGCATCGTGACGCAGCCCCCGAGTCTTACAGCCCTGAAAGCTACGTCAACCTGGGTCGTATTCAAGAATTCTCCGGCGCACAGCGCTATGCGATTCCCGCCGATGTTGATATTTCGCAGCTACAATCTGCCGTTATCTGGTGCCGCGAGTTTAACGTGACCTTTGGTTATGCCACACTCTAAACGTGCAAAAACAAGCTTAGCGGTCAAAGTCGGCTGTCAAAGTAGGGGCATGTGGTGTATAAGGACGGTGTAGAACCTGTGCCCTCATAGTGCGAAGCAGCGACCATGGTGATTAAAGGAACAACTCGTTTGCTAGGCGTTATTGGCCATCCGGTAGAGCATTCGTTTTCACCGCTGATGCACAATGCGGCGATCGCACACCTGCAACAAAATAGCGGCAGCCACCAGCCAGACTACGCTTACCTACCGTTTCCGATTCGGCCCGAAAAACTGAAAGAGGCGATCGCAGGCTTTGAAGCGATAGACCTGCACGGCTTCAATATCACCATCCCCCACAAGCAAGCCATTATTCCACTGCTCGACGACGTCAGCGAAGTCGCCAAAGCAATCGGCGCAGTCAACACCGTATGGCGAGATAAAGACGGCTGGCACGGCACCAATACAGACGCATATGGCTTCTTGGCCCCCCTAAAAGCCCTCTCCGATGCCTCTCTTACGGGTTCTTTTAACGGCTCCCCCACTAACGCTCTTGCTGGCTCTCTCACTGCCTCTCTGGCCGGCCCTAAAGATTGGAGCAATGCACGTGCCCTGATTTTGGGAAATGGCGGTGCGGCTAGGGCAGTCGTAGCTGCTTGCCAACAGCTGGGCTGCGCCAGAATCAGCGTCGTTGGCCGCTCGCCAGATAAGCTCGCCTACTTCGCAGAGAGCTGGGCCCACGCACCTCATATTGCCTCTCGGCTGAAGGTAATGACTTGGGATGAGCTGCCCACTCAGCTGCCCAAGACCGATCTCATCGTCAATGCCACGCCACTTGGCATGCACCCCAAAACAGACGTTTCCCCACTGAGCGAGGCTGAGATAGAGATGCTTAAACCGGGTGCGATCGCCTACGACTTGATCTACACCCCTCGCCCCACAAAATTCCTTCAGCAGGCAACCACTGCTGGGTTCCTCGCGATCGACGGCCTAGAAATGCTCGTGCAGCAGGGAGCCGCTGCCCTAGAAATTTGGCTCGCTCAGCCTGCCCCGGTAGACATTATGCGTCAGACACTGCTGGACTATCTTGGCCAGTCTAGGGGCCAATCCTCGAAAAAATTACTTCAAGCAAAACCAAGGTAAGCTTGAAGTAATTTTCACCGTAAAAACCAGCCACCCATGCTCTCATCGCTTCGCAATAAAGCTTTTTCTGGGCTCTCTGTATCTAAACTATTCAGCTTTTTCCTGGTCACCTGTCTTTGCTTTTTCAGCTGGGCACCCGCCGCCCACGCACTCACGCAAATCGCCCTCAAAGACCTCGTCGCCGAAGAATGCCCTGCCGATGCGGCCTACGCAGAAAACCTCACTACCAGCGGCTCATCGATGGCCGCGACCTGCTACCTCATCAAAGGTACCGCCGTTAATAACTCTGCCAAAGACATTATGGATGCAGATATTTTTGGCCGGATTTACGACGCGGAAGATAATTCCGTCATGAAAAATAGATATCGCCTGGGCGGCATTGAATATGTGCCCATCGGAGAAAGTGAGTTTTCCTTCAGAATTTCGGTGCCTTCTGTACAGCCCGCACCCCTGAGGCTCGAAAAATTCAAAGCGTCTGGATTTGCCAGCAAGGTTCGGCGCTTTCAAGAGTGGAATCAGTCTATTGACGAATAAATCAGCATAGACGGTAAAACGAAAACACCTAAAAAGCCTCGCTGATAGAAAAATCAGCGAGGCTTTTTAGGTAGGTGCACTGTAGG
>ERZ1740067.602-NODE-602-length-28302-cov-5.955323_pt1 | contig 28302 bp, 36 predicted proteins | sample MGYA00581736_ERZ1740067 | MGnify/ENA primary metagenome ERZ1740067 (study PRJEB43018, sample SAMN04849236) | marine metagenome | isolation source: floating plastic debris | place: Pacific Ocean | collected 2008-08-27 | study: EMG produced TPA metagenomics assembly... | reverse complement strand
CCATCGCCCTGCTGTGTCTTAAGTTCGAACGCGCGCGTCATTCCCGGGTCCTTTTTTTAAACCAGCGCTGATATTTCGTGCTCCACGGTTTGATCGCTTTGCTTAACCAACTGCAAGGGGCACATCGACAGGTGTTTGCAGCAGGAGAATCACACTTAAGTGTTGTGGTGGCGGCCTGAATCACCGCCACCACCGTTGTCAACCCGCCGGGAGCAGGTTGCAACGCATCGTGATTCTGTACACAGAATTTCACACCAAAGTCAACAGCTCCCGCCCCGCAATCGGAGCTATTCAATGACAAACAAATACACCCCAAAAAGATCCGGCTTTACTGAAAGAGAAGTTCAAACAGCTTTAATGATAGCTAACTGTTCACTTATTCACCACCTCGTCGACAAAGGAATGATCAGCATTGATGATTGCCGCGATTTCCTTGGCAATGCAGCGAGTAAAGCTCGCGTCTATGACAACCCGGTCAACCAAGCTGCAGGCGATTTCATTGAGTATGTGTTTGCGCCCATGGTCGTCCAGCCAGACGATGGTGGAGCAATCTAACGTTCCAGGTCCCAACTTCAGTTGATTTTCAGGCATCCGATGGTCCTTTATGTTTCGCCTTTGAACTTCTCTGGCGGTTTCCAGCCTTGCTGCTTGGCAAAGCGATAGAGCGTCTCCCGCGTTGTACCAGCGTCCGCAGCGAGGTCGATGGCTGCCTTTGGCCGCGGAGAGGCCTCAAAGTCACTTCGCAATTGACGCTGCTCTGAGGGACTAAGTTTCCGCCACCATTTGGGCAAGCGACCTCGGGATCGGGCGTCTCGCGCGAGTTGCGTGTATCCACGCCGATATCGCTGCGTCCAGTCATTGATAAGCTCATCAAGCCCGGCAACGCCTGTGTAAGTCTTTCCCGTCTCATGCACGAACAAAGAGCCGTTCTCACCGACAAGCCGCCGAAAGGCTGCGCTGATAAAGTTCGGATACTGCTTCTTCTTCCCGCCAGGGTCTTCGGCCAGAGCGGCGAGATGGATCGCGATGCACTCCGTTGGAATGTCATCGCGAGCATCTGGAAACTCGTCTGGCTTTCCGATGTCATCGTCACCCAATCCGTACTCTCGCAACTGTTCTCTCTGCATCGCGACAGAGCGCTCACCGTCGCCTTGGGGCCATAATAGACCAAATTTTCGCATGTTGCAATTCTGTTTTTATTGACACATAAAACAGAAATGCTACATTGCATTTGTTAACGAGTTGAGTCCCTGAGATTTGCCGGGGAGAGCCACGAAGGCAGGAACTACGCCAAGCGCTGGACACCGCCCTAAGCCCCATCAGGTGAACTGAAAGTAGCCTGAGAACAGTGGCACTAATTCGAAGGAGACGGCCCGATGACAGTTGAGCTTTTAGCTTTCGGAAGCTGCCTCATGCTATTTGGGCTATCGCTGTGGATCCTGCGGGATGCCTGGAAGCGAGAGCGTCACGCTCAGGGTTTGTATGAGAACTGCAGCGCTCTTCTTGGTCCGGACGAGAGGAAATGCCCTCGCGCCGATTGCGCACTCAAAAGCTGAAAGGATAGGCCCCGTGAATGAGCCAACAACGCTTTGGGACGTATTCGACTGGTGCTCCATCACGTGCACTTGGTCAGGGGACGGAGGCAATGAGCGTGAACCATCCGCCAAGTGGCGAGACCGTCGCTGCCGTAAGTTGGATGACTTACTTTCCGGTCGAAAGAATCAACACGCCCGTGAGGCGAAAGGGTAGGCTCGGAATGTTGGAGGGAGTTTTGACCGGCATCGTATTCGTAACGTGGGCCCATTTGATACTTGAACCCTCTCGCATTGGACGCACCGCAGCCAAGGTTGCCGATGGCTACCGTCGCGAGATCAATGGCTTCAACAAGAAGAAAGGATAGTGCCGTGAAAATTCTTGAACGAACATTTTTGGCGACCGGCGCCTTGGCGTTCTGCGCAATCACTCTCTCAGCAACCTTCTTTTGCTTAAGTCTATATCAGCAAATGAAAATTGAGAACGCAAAGCTGGAGCTTGCCATACAGACGCTCTCAATCGGTGAGATAATTTTGGAAAGCGAAGCTGCCGACTGATTGTACGTTGCTGAGGACGTTGGCGACTAGATCACGTTTTAGAAAGGAATGGCCCGGTGAACGAAGCTCAGCAGCATTTTGCCGAGAAGGCGAAAACACTTCGGGCCAGAGGCTACAACTCTAGCGCTGAGCTGGTCGAAAAGTGGGCCGCTGACCCCGATCTTGCCAACGACATGCGACCCGTCATGAACGAGGTCGGCAGAGCAGCGAAAAATATTCGGGAACGCGAGTTCCCAAAAAAGAAGGATTAAAGGCCGAATGTCCGTCACACCCGTAACGCTTCGGTGTTCAAAGAAGTTGGAAACCAGCCATGGAAACCAACGAAGCACCGATTTACGCTTGGTATTATCGCCATGCTGGGAGAATGGGGCGAAGCCAGAATCTGACTTAGTACTTCAGGTTTGGGACCGGAAGGAATTTGACGCCTTCGAGGTAGGCGCAAAATATACCGTGATCATCCAACGACAGTACGAGGGAAAATAGGCCAGTTTTAGTGAGTGAGGTTGTGGGGTGATCACCCACCCGCCCAAGGGCCACGGGCGCGACATAGGCGGTTTAATTCTAGACCCTGACTGACCGGGCCCGTCGTTCACTCTCTAAAGCTGATCAAAATACGAAAGGAATCCCGCATGACTGACGCCAATGACATGCCATGGCAAACACGCCTTCGCGAAGGCGCAGAGGCATTGGAAAGTGATCCCGCGTCTTTTGTCGCTGGCTATGTAAAGGCTTTAGATGATAATGTGCGCCTACGAACTATTGTGGACAAACTGACCGCAGATTTGGCCCGAACGGAGGCCATGGCCAAAATCGCTAAAGAAACAGCCGATCGCAATTGGAATGATCGTGATGGGCTCATATCCCGTGCCGCTCAGTTCCAATCGGAGCGCGATGCTGCAAGCCGACGGGCGGCGATTGCTGAAAAACAGTTGAAAGCCGTTAACGACGCAATCGAAAAGATCATAGGCGATCAATACAAAGATGAATTTCCAGGCGTCGGCTTAGTGTGCGCTTTGCTTAAAGCAAAGATTGTGGAGCTTCCCGAAGCTGGGGAATCGCAAGGCCATATCGATAGCGCCCACCACCCGCAATTAAACCGTGTAAAAGGGGCAAAATAGACTCGATGACTGCTCTAGTTTTCGACAAAGTAACCCGATCCCCAGTCGAGGTTGATGGACTGACGATTGATGGCGTGCGGTTGGTTATCTCGCACAACGATGCCGCGGGAAGCGGTTTTCTGATCACTGAGGTTTGCGGAGACAACAGCGCTACCCTCGCCATTCCCGACGATGCTGTCATTGCGATGGCTGATCTGCTGAAGAAGGAGGCCTAGCACGCAATGCTAAAATCACTCGCCCAAATCGAAGAAACAGAAAACGGCTATCTGATCACGGCCACTGACGCCACTTACAACGATCGGACCTTAAAAGGCGGACGCTCCTATGTGGCTCGCACAAAAACCGAGCTGGCTGAGATCATCACAGAAATTGCTACTGTTCGGTCAGACTTCCGAGATCGCGAAAAGAGCGAACAGTCCAGCCAATAGGAATCCAGCATGAGCGCCCCGTTGGATGGGGCTCAGGATCGCAACCTGACGACCTTCATGCCCGTCTGCGCTATCGGACAATCAGCGCCCGGAAAACCGGTTATGATGGCAGGTCAGACTGTGGATAGTCCTGGGTAAAAAACTCCACAAGCCCGGTTTCCTCAGTAGAAGGAATGCCTACTCTTTGGGAGATTTAGTCCGGCATAGATATTACAAATGCCTTGTTCGGCCCGCTCAATGCAAAATTGAAGTTCAGCAGCCAGTTTCGACCTAAGATAAAATCAAAAAACGGAAACTCACCGACCTCATGACATTGGAGGTGAATTTTTGACTCCAGTATGGGACTAAGCACAAATAGCCCGTAGGGTCTTCGATCGACTCTCTCCCCTCCGTGACCAACAACTGGACCGGTCCCATAAGAGGACATAGAAAGCTCAGCAACGATCTTACTTGGAACAGCGCACCAAACTGCACCTGTATCAATCAGAGCTGTGTACTCTTTGTACTCGCTCTGTTAAGGACCGCCTTCCCTCGGATGACCTCCAGCCGCGATCGCCACTCTGACGAGTGGCATCTTCCCCGAGGGCGTATCGGTCAACGTCTGTGCAAGTTGCATGGGCAAGGATATGAGTAGACATAGGCTGTAATAGAATCACATCATCGTCCCAAACCCGTACAGTCGTCAACACTTGAAGGTCAGTAGGATTCTCGTCGCACCCGCTCTTATCGGTAAGGATCCACTCGGGTGTCACGAACATGATGGCGTCTACTTTCCGCGAACAGCATTCCAAAGCTTCGCAATTGTCTCAAATGGCCGCGCTACTATGTCGGGAATGACCAGAGCGGCTAACAAAACCGCCAGCAGCGCCATATACGGAAGGCCTGTTACTTCGGCGACGGCAGAGCCTATGATCGAACCAATGATTGCGGACGATATGATGGCTCTGAGGAACCCCGGCAATCCACGATGGAGGGCCGACCACATTGGCGGAATGGTGCCGATGACGCCGCCCAGCATCAAATAGGCAGCAAGAACATTCATTTCTGGGATTGCGACAGCAACAGCGCTGCTGCCAACGCCCACACTGACCGACACAGCCTTTAGGAAAACGAGAGATGTATCTAGGGATCCTGGGTTCATCTCTTCAACTCATCAATTCTTGAGTCTGCCATGCCACAACTTTCTAGTGCGCTACCGCCCTACCCTTCGCATTGAACCTGATAGGCTGAAATCGCGTCTACGACGCTCTGGGCAAAATTTGGGGTAATAGCGTTTGCAGCGGCAAGGTGACGCCCACGCTCCATTAGCTCAGTGGCGTCAACTCCAACGCGTTCAGCATACAGACCGGCACAAACGCCATCACCCTGGCGGGTACCAAGCGACTCACATAGAGCCCAAGCGTCGGTTGGTTGTAATTGTATGATAGGGGTCGCGCAGGAGAAAACCAGTTCAGGCCTATTGGCCCTGTTGCCGATCAAGCTCATCGAGGAGCACCCCGTTAGGGTCAGTGCGAGCGCGATGATCAGCTTTTGCATCGTCGTCGACCCTTTGCTTTTCTCTTTGAAGCGCCGCTCGATGGGAGCGTTCATCGTTTTGATGTTTGAGCACCGCGGCAGCGACGGCCTGGATCAGCATTGACAGAAACGCGAGAAACGATTTCATAGCGGATCATCCTCATAGCGCTCGGTTGTGGGTAGTCTGGGACAGATCCAACACCGCATCCTCGGTGATAGATCTGCCCACTGTTTTTATAGCCCTTGGTGCTTCTTAAGCGAAGCTCTTAGGAAGGGGGCTGCGCGCTCGGAACCGACTTGTTTGGAACGAAGTACACCAAAATGGATGTGATGACCGTTCCAATCGCAGCGATGACGCCTTCACTGATGGGAACGTCGAGGCCAAACTCGGCGGCAAGAAACACAATGCCAGAGAGAATGGCAACGATTGCTTTGTCGATAGAACTAAACATTGGGAGCAATCCTCTTTGCTGTATGAGCAGCCTTGACTTGCCCTTAGTTCGGGTCCGTTGATTCAGGAATAGATCGATAGTCTATTCGATGGGATACTCAGACCACGATAGTTCGACATGACCCATGTCACGGGAGCGCCAGTCGGCACCACAAGTGATAGACACGCCCAGTTTGAAAGCAGCCTTCTTAAAGGCGTCGACCACAGGCGAGTAATACTCTGTCTCCCAGCGGATGCGGCCCTGATGCCAAACTGCATAGTCAATGGCGTGTCCGGTCAGATGACGGGAGTTCATCGTCCACGATCGCCCCGCGTCCACGTGAGCTTTCTGCTCTGCTTCTGTCCGTAGCCCATCAATGAGAACGAAGTCATAAGGCGATATCATCAAAGACAAGTCGCATACCTTGCAAAGATCTTCGCGAACGCCTTCGCGGTTGCGCAACGACCGACGGCTCCATCCTCGATTGATGCCTGGCGCCAACTCTTCAATTGGTGTGTTTGGCCAAAAATCGACGATATCGTCGATTATGGGAAGGCGACGCTGGCGGGATTTCCAATCCTTTGTAATCACAGCATCTTCCTTTAATCCGTCCACGCCAATCGCACCGACAGGTCAATTACTCGATCGGACTTGGTCGCCGCTCACAGTATCGCCGGCGTAAATGTGATCCTTCTTCAAAATGGACTCTAGCCACTTTGTGCGCTCATTCAGCTTCTCGATAAGCACGGCTTGGATTTCGACAGTCTCAATAAGGCGCTGGACCCAGGCGCCCGTGGACATGCCCGTTTCGGGATCGAACGTTTCCTCGTTCGGCATGGAGGTCAGGTGACGCTTCTCTTTCCAGTGTCGGGCATAACCATCGAGCGTCAGCGGATCATAGTAGGTACCGATGCGCGCTCTAAACTTCCGCATGTCGTCATGTTGTCGCTCAACGACGATATCGTCCTCGACCTTAACGTCGATCAGCTGGCCAGTTTCTGGATCTTCCTGCGCCTCAACACGACCTTCTTTAATATAGTCGGGAACCTTGGCGTCCCATTTGGCAAGACTGATTTTGCCGTCCAAGATTTGGTCAAAGACGTAACAGCTCAGCAGTGTATCATCGTCATAGCAGCCGACTGTGTTTATTGTGCCAGCACCTTTAAAACCACCGGTCGCGCCCTCAAGCAGCACCCCGGTGGCACCAATACGCGCCTGACGAATGGCATTTGCGGAAAAGCCGATAATGTTGGCTCCCGCACGGTACATGCCGGTGTCATCGTCGCCGCGGAAGGTGAAGTTAGGCGTGGTTTCGAGGTTACCAGACTCACCTAAGAATGATCCGGCATCGGCGTGGATATCTCCAAAGACGTGCAGCGGATAAGCAGGGTTGTTGAAGTTAATGCCGCAAAACCCATTGGCGAAACGGGCCACTTCGGAGGTGCCATCGGATATGCCAATGACGCCTGAACCTATATGAAAGAGCCCGCCACCACTGCTAAAGGCGACACCAGGCGAACCAGCGGTCCCGTCGGGCGCACTCCCGATTGAGCCGGATGCACCCGTTGCGCCCTTAAGGTCGTTTAGCGTGACCGTGTACTGACCTGTGACGGGGTCTCGCGTCGTGGTAAAGGAAGGTACATTGCCCGGCACATTTGTGCCCGCGACAAAGTCAAACATGGGCCCGACGCGTGCGGGCTGGATATCTTGAATTGCCATGGTCTACTCCTCTTTGTCCTGCGGGCCGTCGAAGCGGCGTCGATTATTCGGCTCTGGATGCGGAGCAATCGCGTAGGTTTTATCCGTAGAGGAATCATAGTAGACTTCGGGAAAATCAAAGTCCTGCGGAACACGATCCCAGCTTTCGTCCGGCACCTCGACAATATCATCGACAACGCCGTCACGCTTTAACGAGACAGGTGAAATATAGGCCATGCTTTATCCTTCGTAGACTGATCCATCGGTATTGATGATCCGTGCACCCGACTGCGCAATCATGCGATTTGTGGGCAGTGGGCTGGCATAGTTGGTTGTGGCGCCGACAATGTTCACGATGCCGGTTTGTGTCGCGACAACCTCATCATTGGAGAGGTTGCCCGATAGGTCCGCATCTTGCGCGTGAATCGCGGCCCCCGCCCCAGAGCAGGAAATAGGCGCTTGGCCGTCACAGCCTGTGAGGATGGCGTCACGCGCCATGATGAAGCCCTGGTTGAACGCGCGCAGGGCATTCCCAACACCGCTTCCCTGACCACAATTTCGGGCGGTTATGGCGTTGGCCGAGATGATGCCCCCATCGGTCACCCGCAACCCGTATCGGAAAGCACCATCAACGGAGGCAGGGGTCACCCCATTCTCATCACTGATAGACAGTGAACCGCCCCACGCCGCTTGCGCCCCATAATAGCCGGAGTCCTCCGCAGACGCACCGTCAGCCGCCACTGAAGACGCCTTAAGGCCGCCAATGCAGTGGCCCGTTACCCCGTTTTGCGCGCATCGGTCCCATACCGTCAGATCTGCGCTTACAGTTGACGCATCGTCTGCGTGTAACCCGCTACCATAAGCATCGGTGACCCCGCATCCCGCCAACACCCGACCGCGCGATCCGTAGAGGTCATACCCCTTTGAGGCGCGCCCATTGGCGTTGACCAAGCACGCCAGCACCGGGGCGACCGCATTGGTCGCGCGAATGAACGGCGCATCTGAGATTCCAAAGGACGAGGATAGGGTAAGGATGGCGTCGGTGGACTTCAAAAAAATGTGACCGAAGTCACCATTGGCGCAGATGATGCCCGACGTGGGCTGGAAGCCTGCCTGGGCAACCAGATCGACCTGTTGGCCCTTCGGTCGCACACGCGTCAACTCAGCATCAAACGCTGCCTGAAAGCTTGCATAGTCCCCGGTCGGTCCAACGGTATAGGTCTCCGTCGCAATGGCGCTCAGGATTTCTCCCCCATCAACCCTTAACACGCCCGTCAGGGTAGCCCCGTTCAAAGCATCATCGCCAACACCATCGAAGGCGGTGATCCCCTCCAGCGCCTGCATGGTCACTTTTTCGGCTGACCCCACGGTGTCACCGCTTTCCAGGGTGATCCGAACATCATCGCCGGTCGCGCTCGCAACCCAGTCGCCAGTTTCTGTGCCGCCGCCTTGGCCGTCGGGAATAATCCGCGTTGCGGCCCCACCGCCGCTGGCCGTCCAGTCACCGCGCTCTAGGGTAAAGCCTGTCGCCAAGGCCCCGCCAACGAAAACCGTCAGATGCTCGGTGTCGTTAAGCTCAGAGTCGATAAGATAATAGGACGGGTCGGCTCCGCCCCCGGTAAAGACATAGCGAACCGCCTTTGACTCAGGGCTGGAGGGGATCCAGCTATCGCCGATCCAGACAAAGATCCGCAGATGGTTGGGGCTCGTCGCATCATTCAGGGAGAACGTGACGCCCACGGGCGCCGCAGCGGTCGAGCCATACCGGGCGGCCAGTTCGGTGGTCGCCGCGGCCACCGACGCCTGTTCACCAAGCAGACTGCGGATATCACCATCGGTGGTCCGCTTAGAGATAATAACGCCGGTACCGGCTTCATCGCATTTCCAGTCAACAATATCCCCACCTGCGGCAACAATAGTGGCTCCAGACACGCATGTGATGGCTGATCCATCGTGAACGAACGAGATGTTGTGCGTCGCCTTGATGACGAAGGACCCTTGGGCAAGATCCTTAAACGGCGTCGTGACGAGGCTGGTGACGCTATCGCTCGTGCCGCTCTCGGCCGCGAGAATGTGAGAGGCACGCGTCGGCGTCACAATGCCTGACGCAATCGTGATTTCCGTACCCGGCAACGCGTTTGGCGTGGTTGGACCTCCGCCACCGCCGGATATGAGCCGCCACTTGCTGACGGCCGCATCGTACCTAACCGTCACGGGCGTTGTCGGAAGCAACGCTCCAGACAGAGCAGCCGCATCGTCCACCAACAGATCAACCGCGCCGCCGACATTGTAATTGATGGTGATGGGCCCAGTGCTTTCCGCGCTCGGCAGAAATGAGAGCTCCAGCCCATCCGCTAGCGAGGGGCCGCCATTAACTGCTAGCATAATGGCATCGGCTGTTCCGCCGACGCCCGACGCTCGGACCGACACAAGAGCGGCAACCGTTAGCCAATCTGGAGTCTGGTCGTTGGAGAGCTTCCCATCAACAAGATCAGCTTTTCGCCCAGCATACGTCCCTGTACTGACCCAGGTCGTGCCATCATGGGCATAGCCAGTATTGCTGGTCACGTCAGTCGCGGTAAGACCCAGTGATCCTGAGATAATCTCCCAGGTCAGCGTGCCGCCGGTGTTCGCGATCGCGATATTGCCGTCCTGACCTGCCCAAGCGTCAGTGGCACTGTCGCCGATGAGCCATACCTGTCCCTGGCTCGGTGCTACAGGGGGCGTTGAGGCCAGCCCTTGAACGATCCAATGGGTTTTCTCTGTTGAAGTATCAGTACTCCCCGTATCAAGGTGCGGGATGCCATTGACAAAGACGAGATCGAAGGGCCCTTTGCCGCGCGGTAACACGGTGGACCTTGCTTCTGGGAGGACCAATGAACCCGCATTGTATGTCAGCGGCGAAGGGTTCGTCAGGCTTGAGAAGACCTTGTATTCGACGCCATCAATGCCATCCGCGAAGCCGGTGACCGGTGTCCCGTCGTCGGGTAGCCTTACCCAGCGCCTCTGCTTCAGGCTGGGTACCGCCGTTGCGTTTGGAAGCTGCGCAATTGGATGCGGCCCCTCCGCAGACAACACCACACGCCTTATCCGACCAGCCTTTGTCGTATGCGAGAAAATCGTTAGGCCGTTATGGGGCCCTACGCCGCCGCTTTCGTCATAGATGAACAGTCCCCCTGGACCGCCAGTCTCCACGGCGCCACCGCCGTCGGGACGATGATCCGTCGTCCTAACAAAGAAGGTCTGGCCATCTTCAAGGTTCGTATCATCCTGAATCTGAGTCATCGTTTCACGGATGACGGTGTTGGAGATCTCCTTTGCATTGGATACGGTACCGTTGGGCAGGACGCCCACTAACGTGCGTTGCGAGGCCGTCCCGCCGCATTCAACCGCACCGCTGAACGATAGGGGTGAGACTTGCGCGTCGGGGTCCGTGGCTGTCGAGAAGAGATAGTTCTCGGTGATTTGGACTACGGAGAGTTCACCGTTGGCTTCAAGACGAAACCAACCCCGTTCCCAGATCGTGTCGTCGTCTGCCCTTCGGACGAGAAGGAAGACGATCGTCCGCTCGGCACAGATAGCAAAGGGGCTTCGGTACGGGGAGATTGCTGTGCCGCTGGCACGGCGACCAGAGGAAGAGCGCGTCGCGCCGAATTTGCAATAGTCTACAAAGCCGTCCGACATAGCACCCTGCACTTGATTGAATTGCGTGCAGAATGGAGGCGGTCAGGTCCCGTTGAATCAGTCTCCCGCGACATCTTCTTGGAAGGTCAGCGGCAATTGCTGGGCCCTGAAGTGCCTCGTCGAAATCCGTGCAGCACTGGTGCGCCGGGTAAACGCGGCACCATTCTCCGTACCCCATTTCGGGATGAGCAAGATCTGCCGACGCTTCCGAGTCGTGAACAGCAATTGTTCCAGCGCGGGTCGTTCGCTCTCGCGGATATGGCTCCATTGGAACTGCCACCGCCGGATGGGATTGGCATACTCATCCTCGTCAGGCTCCCAGGCATTGCCGTAGTCAAAGTTCACAGCAAAACGGAAGGCGGGGCCGAGCCAGACACGCCCAATGTCAAACTGGTCAAAGGGCGCCACCTTCGGCGTTGCGAACCGGATCGTCAGATCAAAGCGGCGACAATTGGCAAGGGCCACAGCTTTGTCGTGCACACCCCAATAGGGGTCGATACCCGAAGCAACGAAGTTGGTGTCCACGCCCCCCGCGGCCAGCGAGCCTCTCGTATTCACGTCAGGAGAGAGCTCCCAGCGCACAAGATCAGCAGCAGTCAGGCTTGGTTCAAAATCGATGTCGGAGGCATCGTCTCGGCGCTCTGGCAGCCAGAAGGCCACGCGATCAACCTGCCGGTCCGACCCGAACGTCCCCGTCAGCGTGATCTCATTGCTCGAACTCGCAAGGTCAGATCCACGCCACACGTCCCCAAGGTGGTAGATCGCCACATTGGACGCCTCCATCCTGTCCACCACAGGAGTAGCCGTCAGCTCACAATCCTCTTGGTCCACCCAATTGATGTGACTCACCGCAGATACGTAATTGCCCAAGCAAGCCTCCTATGCGGCAAGCGCCATCGGATCAGCCCTCGAGAGCAGGCGGTCACGCTCGGCTGGCACCGCGGCGCCAAACAGTTTCAACTGTGTTTTTCGGTCACGCGCGCGCTCTATGATTTCGCGGACGATCATGATGCGGCCCCCGACGCCATATCGATCGGCCTCGATGAAAACCGGGTCACCGACATCAAGCCCCGTCATGCGCGAGACCTCTCCGCGGAACGTGTCCCGTTCGATGCCAAGTAGGTCAATGACGTCGGTGCCAACCTGTGCCCCAGCTTGCGTTGTAAACACAGACCGAATGACCGCCCCCGGCTCTGACGTTGGGTACTCCGCCACCGCCCGACCGTTTGGCGCCGTGTAGGTCTCGCCCTCTTGCTGAGCACGGGCGGCGAGATCCGCCGGCGCTAGGTCGCTAACTTGGTCCTGGCTGAGGATGGTCCAATTCTGTCGGACCAAGACCGCCTGCTCAGACCGAACGAACTCGTCGAGCTGCTCCTCTTGCAAGGTTAGCCCTGGGATGCGCAGAGGTGGCGCGCTGACATACGTCTCGGGGGCAAAAACGCGTTTAACCGTGTACCGCCCAAACCGATTGATCCCGTGGAAGCCGTTCACACTCGCACAAATGTCATCAAACAGCTGCTGCACCGTGACCACATCCCCGCCCGTATGCCAGCCACATGCATAGGGCGGAAGGAACCCAATCGCGCCATTGTCGATTTCAGACAGTGCCAGCCCAAGACGGCTCAGCAACATATAATTAATCCACTGGCTGACCGTCGAAAGATAATTGCCAGCGGGCGTAACGAACCCTCTCACAGAGCAGGTGATCGTCCCAACCGGGACCGCGCTCAACCGGAACGCACTGTGCGCCAGACAGGTCGCATAGTGACCTGGTGGGATGTCAGCCTCGATGAGCGAGTTAAAGTCGGGATAGTCCTGCGTCGGAATGAGCGGGATCATCGCCTCATAGACGCCTGTTACAGCTTGGCTACGCCCGGTCGAAAACTGATAGACCTGGTGGGGTATAGAGACCAACCGCGGCGAGATGTTAAACGGCTCCCCAAGCGCCAGGTCACGCACGACACCAGCAAGCTGAGGATCTCCACCAAAACCCCCTCGCCCGTCATAGACGGACGACGTCACAGCCGTGCGAGCCGCCTTGGTAGACAAATCATAGTCGATCCGCACTTCGCCAGACCCGCCGCGCGCTGCTTGGCCCAGGCCGCGGAACCTGATGGCAAAGTCGTTCCAATAGCCGCGCCGACGGCCATTTCGGATCGTCGCGTTAAGGCCATCAATGGTGGTTCCTGACGCCAACCAGTCGAGTTCGCCTTGGTCGTTCTTCAGGATCGAGTTCGCATTCACCTGAAGCGATCTATTCGCCGTATCCGGTGTAATCGGAGCAGTTACCGTGACCGATAGCGGTTCGGTCAAGCGGCAATATGCTGACCGGTTACGAGGCCCAGGTTCGTCCGGCCGGGCAACCCAAAGGTTGGATGAGAACAGCTCTTCCTGAAGAGGCGGGCTGTTCACACCACCCGGCGGCATGAATCCCAGATTGATATCGCCGAGGATGTCCATCTCGGCATCGGTTTCATCGGCGACCCCACGCTCACGATACTCAAGCTGTAGGATCCAAGTGTCGGCAATATGATTACGTCTGACAAACCTTTCATACTCTTCGACATCCCCACCCAGGGGAATATCGCCAAGAACGAAGGCTTCTTCGTCAAGGAACAGGCCTGGTATCATCAGCCGCCCGTCCCGGTCGCAGCACCCGTCGTCAGCGCAGAGCCAGTCTTCAGATGTGTCTCAATGCGCTTGAGAGTATCGTGCGCCTCATCGACCGCCCGTTCCAGCGTGGAAACGCGGTTGTTTAGTCCCTTTATGACATCCTCATTGGCAGCAGCGTTACTGGCACTGGCTTCATTCACTGCGGTGGCGAGAGCATCACGCATTTGCTCCACCGCCTGCACCAATTGCTGGTTCGCGCGCTGATCGTCGAAGCTCGGTTGCCCAGCAGGCTGCCCAGCTTGCTGGAACTGAGGTGCAGCGTCTACGAACGATTGAATGACATCAATCTGCCGCTGGCTTTCCTCGCTGCGCATAGCGCTTAAAACTTCTAGGATGTCCCGATCAACGGATAAGGCCTGGGACGCCGTCTCGTTTGCGGTGCGCCCCTGCCCTGCGAGAGTCTGCTTCAGTGATAGAACCTGACCAATTGTTGCTGCAACCACCGCCGTTTGGTTCGCACCCGCAAAGCCAACAACGTTAGCCCCGCCATTATCATTCGCCGCGGTGGCCAAAGTGGTCGCCCCCACGCCCAGTTGGTCGGCTGTGATCTGGCCATCCAGCACGGACAGGATTTGATCTGCCTGTGCGGCCAAGCCATCCGAAGACTGACGACTTCGAATATACTCATCCAGTAACGAAAGGACAGCGTCCGCCTGACCACTTAGATGCTGATTGGCCTCAGCGAGCTGCGTCTGGATATTGATAAGTTCTGGCACCTCAACTGAAGGCTGGTTCAGCGCTTGGTACAGATCGTTCAGTGCAGTGGCGGTGGCCTCGGCGCTGTCGGCGCGGGTTTGTTGACTATTGCCCTCTTCATTGACGAGGTCTTGTAGGGACCCGAGCCGCTCCGTCACCTGGTTGAAGATCGTATCGAAATAGGTGCTGGTGAAGCCCAGTTGCCGCTCCACGCCAAGCAAGCTTTCGCCCGCTCGCAGTGCCTCTGCAGCGGCTTGCTGGCGGTCCTCGATCGACAATGAACCGTCCCGCGCACGGGCATCGGCGGCGAAGAACTCTCCACGCAGCTGTTCAGATTGCTCTGCCAGCGTACCAGGGCGATAGCGATCGAAAATCTGCTCTATGCCCTGGTCGAGCGAGTCATGGATAGACCGCCACTGATCGGCAAGCTGCTGGGCCTCGGCAGCAGTTTCGTCCGCAGAGAGCACCTGATCAGAGAATGCTTGGTTAAGGGATGACAGGAGGTACGCGGTTCGCCCAAGATTGTCCTCAAGAAGGCCAAGCGCGTCGCCAAGTTCAATACGGTCCTCGTCGCTCAGCCCATCAAGGAACGCTTGACGTTCAGCGGCATTGGCGCGTTGCACCAGGTCGACATTGGCTCCCAAGCTCCTCGCCTGCTCAACGAGATCTTTCTGTGCCTTAATGATCTCGTTGTACCGAAACGCAACGTCATTGGTTGACTGAACCAGCCGGCTTTCTTGCGCGTCGTCGAAGCTACTCGCCGCCTCTTTGCGGGCCGCCTCAAGTGCGGTGCTGACAGCGCCAAGGTCAACGCCGGCCTCTGCCGCACGCTCAGAAACGGCATTGAGCGCATCTGACAATTGCAAAAAGGTGTCGGGCCCCTCCGCTGCCTGATTAATGAACTCTGCCAGTTCAGCGGTGTTAAGCCCAATGACGTCTGCCGTACGTTGGTCGCCACCGCCGACTTGTGCGCTGAGCGCATTCGCATCCCGAAGACGCGCGATCTGCCCTTCCAGCAGCGCTTCAGCTTGAGCCTGTAACGGTGAGTCTACGGCCAATCGATCGGTACGCACCCGCTCATCAAATGCCGCTGCCGCGTCCTCACCTGCCAGTTTTAACGCCGCCGAAACGGTCGCAAGATCAACTCCAGCTTTTGCTGCTTGATCAGAAACGGCGCTCAGCGCTTCCGTCAGATCAAGGAATGCTTCAGGGCTAGTGGCAGCTTGCTCGATAAACTGCGTCAGCTCGGATCGGTTGAGAGCGATAACCTCTAGGGCACGCTTAAAGCTGCCCCCCACCTCATCGCTTAAAGCCTTCGCATCCGAGAGCCTATCAATCTGGCTATCGAAAAGCGCTTCGGCTTGCCCCTGGATGGAGGAATCAATCGCGAGACGATCAGCGCGAATCTGATCGTCGAAGTCCGTAGCGACACGCCCCAACGCTTGGTTTCGCTCTGCATCAAGGTTTAAAGAGTCAATCCCGCCAGCGGACTTTGATGCTGCGTCCGCTAGGTCGAAGGCCTCATTGATATCGTTCAACCGCGTTACAAGGTCGGATACAGGCTCCTTGTTGTAATCCAGTGCAGTCTGAATATTCTGAAGGCCCTCAACCATGCCTTCGACGCCCTGCCCCGCATCCAGCGCCGCCTTGGCAAACTCCACCAAGCTTTGCGTACCGCCCTCAACCTGATCGAACGCAAGCTGGAAGGCATATTCGATCGCATCACGCGCGCCGGCCTCAGACGACTCGAACGTACGCCCTGCCTTTGGACGACCATCTTGGCCCTGGAACCCAATTTGAATACCGTCGCGACTGCCAACATCAACGTTGAGGAGGTCTTCGCGGTACGAGGTGTTGCGATTATCTCTGAGGCTACCGCCAGTAATATTGAGGACCGACCCCAGTGTTTGCGCAACCGTGGTCCCAATACGCTCCGAAAGCTGACGGTTAGCGGTAGACTCTTCCGAATTGTCCCGCTGATCCGCATTGATCACCCGGCCCTGCCGAAGATCGGTGATACTGACGCCTGTAAAGTTTGATCTTTTAGACGTCAGGCCTGCAATGAGACCGCCAATCGCGCCGAAGAACTGGCCGAATGCGGCGGTCGTCTCATTCGCGCCATTGCCATCGATCTCATTCGCCACCGCCAAACCGATTTGCCCGCCCAAGATCGCCAAGGCGCCTTGTGGCGAGGACGCTGCGAGCGTTTGCGCAGCGGAGTTCAGTGCGCCGGCCGTGCCGTTTTGCTGGTAGCCCTGATAAATGTTGAGGCCGACCGCAGCCCCCTGCGCCACCTGCTGAGTCGATAGCCCCCTCCTCGGCGCTGGCGTTGCAAAGGGGTCCCCGGTGACCTGCGTGCCGTCCTGCCCGACGATGGGTCCGCGATTATCCTGACCGAAGAACAGATCGCGAAGGCTAATAGCGCTGACGGGACTTGGCCCATTGATGCCCGGTGTCGCAGCACCGAAGGGGCTGTTGGCATCAGGCGTGAGAAGTGTGTCGAGAACATCACGGAAGTTCTGCCGCGCGCGATCACGGAAATAGTCCGTAATGATATCGAAGGCATCAATGCCCTCGTCCACAAAGGACGTGAACACGTCCGCCCAGACGTCTTTCAGTTGGTCCCCAAATTCTCGGGTACGCTCCCGCAAATTGCCAAACGCGTCCTGCTGCAGCTCCAGGCGCCCCCGGCGACCTGGGCTCCCCCCTGGGACCTGGTCATACGCCTCCGCGATGGACTCCGCCGTCTCCAGCCCCTCCTGCAGGCGAAGGTTCCGCTCCGCCAGCGCCCGGGTCTCATCATCAAGCTGTAGGCCATATTCCGCGCGCAGGCGGAGCATCTCCTTCGTGATCTGGTACTCTTCCTTGGAGATCGCCAAGGCTTCCCAGAGAACGCGCAGCTCCTTCTCATCCCGGTTGAGATTGTCCTTAAGGTCCTGGATCCGGGCATTGACCTGATATTGCTCATTCAGCGCATCGGTCTGAGCCCGGATGGACAGCAGCTTCCGCGCCTCCGTCTCCGCCTGCTCCCGCGTGATCGCATCATTCTGCCGGAGGATCTGCTGGGTCTGTTGCTCGAGTTCGTACGCCTCTTTGGAGATCCGCAGCTTGTCCAGCAGCGCCGCCTGTTGCCCACGGGAGGCCTCCAGCTTCTCAAGCTGCTCCAACTGACGCGCCAGCGCCGTCGCCTCCTCCAGCGCCTTCCGCGCTTTCGAGGCGTCCATATTGTCGAGCGATATTTCGAGGTCCCTAAAAAGGACCTTGAGGGCCTCGGCTTCCTCTAGGATGGCCCGAATCTCTTCGACCGATTTATCAGTATTGAGAGCTAACTCATATCCTTGACTGCCTTCAGGAAATGTCACAGCGATGCGAGTGCGATCTTCGGCTAGCCTTCGAGCTTCTGCATCTATGGGTTCAACAGCCCGCCGGAAGCGGTTTGTTGATCCAATGGCGGCCATATCGCCCCTGGGCCCAAACACCCTGGTTGACGCCTCCACGTCGGCCATGAGGTCTTTCAGTTCCTCATGTTGAGCCCTGGCATCCTGAATAAATCCGTCAACGACCTTGTTGTAGAGCTCTTTCCACGGCTCGACCTGCTCCACCTGCTTTTGCAGCGCCGCCGCCAAATCAAACGTTTCGAACGCTTCTTTGACCTCCGACTGAGCCAACCCAAGTTCTTGGGCCATGTCTCGAATGGACGAGGTGACGATCTCGTTGCGTCGATCCAATGCTTGTTTGGCGTCCGCCGCTTCTTCATCGATGGCGGAGCCAAGTCCCAGCCGGTTCAATTTGCGCCGTAGACGATCGGCCTCCGCTTCAAGGGCTGCGGCCGGGCCATCGCCCAGATCGTCAATGATCTGTTGACGACGATCTAAGGCCTGTTCGATTGTGGTGTTTTCGTCTTCTAGAGCCGAGGACAAACCAACACGAGCGGCGGCGTCCCGCATTCGACGTGCGTCGTCTTCCACCTGCTTTGTTGCGTTTGCCGACCGGTTCTGGAGCACGAGGAAGGCAGCCCCAGCGGCGGTAAGAGCGAGGCCTAATGGAGTTGCGATAAACGACATCGCTGCAACTCGGAGTGCTGACAGCCCTGCCACGACACCACGCATCACGGCGCTGAGCGTTGTCATCCCAACAGCGGCCGCGGCGGCTGATCTTGAAGTTGTCAGCAACAACGCGTTCCAGCCGATCAAAGCGTTTCGACTGGTCACCGCCGCTGCAGTAAGTCCAACCCACGCCGCCTGGACCGCCTTCAACCCACCTAGGAAGGCGGCAAACTTGATCCCGCCATAGACCAGGGCGAAGTTCGTCGCTGTCTGCGTCAGTGTGCCGATGAGTTCCCAATTATCGGCAATGCCGTTTAGCGCCGTCCCAAGCCCCGACCCCAGATTGCGGGCAAGCTCCAACGCGCCATCGGACCGCATCGCCTCCGTGAACGTATCGACCAGGTTCCTGGACCCAGCCAACAGGCCGCCCTCGCCCATCTCGATCGCCAGATCTCGGATCGCCGCCGATGCCTGGGTGGCGGAGCCCGCGAGGTTGTTGATCATCACGGAGGAAATCGATTGGGCCGACCCTTCCGCGTCCTCGAACTGATCGTTCAGATCCCGGACCTTGTCGCGAAACTCCACCAGGATCGAAGCGGCCGGGCCACCGCGTTGCTCAAATTCACCAATCGCATCGGTGACGCTCAGGCCGGACACCGCCAATTGATCAAGGACAGCGACCAGGCCGTCGCTTTCAATCGAAATGCCGTTCAGCTTGGCCTTAAGATCATCGCTAGGATCGGCCAGGCCGATAAGAACACGGCGAAGGCCCGTTCCCGCCATCTCGCCCTGGAGACCTGCATCCGAAAGCGCCGAGATCGCGGCCGTCGTTTCCTCAAGGCTAACCCCCAGCCCCGCTGACACCGGCGAGACGAATTTCATCGCATCGCCAAGCTGGGTCACGTTGGTGTTCGCACTGGCCGCCGAGTCGGCGAGCACGTCTGCGACGCGATCCGCTTCCTCCGCTGCCAGATTAAAACCGGTCAACACGTTGGACGAAATGTCCGCTGCGCGCCCCAGATCCAATTGCCCCGCCGCGGCCAAGGCCAAGGTGCCGGGCATCGCCGACAGCACCTGATTGGCGTTGAAGCCCGCCCGGGCCAGATACTCCATGCCCTCCCCGGCCTGGCGGGCGCTGAACACCGTGTTGGCGCCCAACTCCCGCGCCTGGTCGTTCAGTTGACCGAAGACTTCACTGGTTTTCGACGAGATGCGCGTGACCGCTTGAACGGCCGACATTTGCTGCTCAAAACCCGCGGCGGTGCCGACCGCGCCGGCGCCCACGCGCGAGGCGGCGTAACCAGCAAAGCCCACTGCGGCGAGGCTCCGAACCTTTTGAAAGGCCAACGCCATCGCCCGCAGCGAATTGGTGCTGGACTTGATTTTGCGCTCGGTCCGATTGAGCTGATCGTCAAGATTGCGCAGGACTCGGGTGGCGCGCTCCACCTCTTTCGGAACGCCCGCCATCTCCCGGCGGTACCGCTCAACCGTCTTCCGCTTTTTCTCAAAAGAGGCGCGAACCTTTTCCAGCGGTGGCGTGGAGGTGCGCTCAATGCGCTGGAAGTCTTTGGCGAGGCTAGATGTTGTGTTGCGCATCTTCGTGCGCAGCGCCTCAACATCTTGTTCGGCTTGCTTGACGGCGCCATCGACATTTCTGCCAAACGCAGTGACGCCTTGTCTGGAATTGTCCTCGAGCGACAGCGAGTATGTAAGATTGCGAATTTCCACGACGAGGACCCGTTGAATCGGGCCCAATGTCAGGGCGTGGAGAGGTGTTTGATTTGGAAGTTTGTACTGCTAGACTTCGCACACTAGGGTCGGGAGAAACCTGATGCGTCTTCTTGTAGAGCGAATAATTCTACTCGTGATCTTGTCAGCGGCGGTCGGTTTCGCAATTGGTTCGATTTGGGTAGACAGCCCAGAGCGTAAACTCCGAAACAAAATCGATAGCTTTGTGCGGAAAGACTTTTTCGATCCGGAGGCCGCTCGACTACGGTTTGTGATCAGTGCACCGATTGACAGCGGTGCACGAATGGCATGCGGTCGGGCGAATGGGAAAAACCGATTTGGGGGATATGTTGGAGAAGAGGATTTTCGCGTTTGGATTGATCCAGATGGAACGCTACGCCATCATTACGATATCTTGGCGAGCGAAGATGACCTTTTTCTCTTTAGGTCTTGCATGCGAGAGTTCCTAGGGCAGACGGAATAACCCTACGATGATCCCTACTTCTTTCCTTTTCTTAAAAGCGTTTTTTGGAGAATGCGACGGACCGCCTCTGGGCGAGTAGGTAGATCGTCCTCGTTTCGACGATACTCATCCAATGCACTCAACAAGTTTGGCGGAATACGCAGCGTTATTGGCGTCGCGTTTACGGCAGGCCTGCCGCCTTTGTTTGACCTTTTAGTTTCTGACATTGACAACCCAGATGGTTTCCAACATCATAATGTCATTAACTTAGCGGACTGGCAAGGCGCTGCAACGCCAAACCAGTCCTCACCAGAACTTGATCTAACAGGAGATCGCGCAATGGCTGGCACAGCACCTACCCCTAAACTCAATTCAGAAAAAGAACTCACCCGCCGTGGCGTCGTCATCGCCCTGCCCTTGGCTGGCATGACCGCATCCGCCCAAGCCAGTTCAGGCGGTGGCGATACCCCCATCCTGCGGCTGTTCCACCGGCATCAGGCGCTCATGGATGCCGCAGACGCCCATGTTAAACGCGGTGGCGGGGATGATTGCGACGCCCGAATGCAGGCAGATTTCTACAACGAGGCGGACGCCATCGAGGCAGAACTATTAGAGCTGCCCTCAACCTGCGCCGCGGACTTTGCCGCTAAAGCGATCATCTTCACCAACCGCGGGGAGCACCTGCCCTATTGGGACGCATCGAAATTCTGGGACGAAGCGCGGGCCCTGACCGCACCCGCAGCATAGACAGCAAGTATTTTGCGAGCGGTCGACCGAGTCATTGTTCAGGCCCAGCTCGACCTTTCCCGCTTTCGCAGTTGTTGGTCACCCGTGTCCGATCAGATCCTCACCTATCGTTATCGACTGTGCCCCTCCAAGGCGCAGCACGCCAAGCTTCAGGCCGCGGTGGACCACACCCGTGAGCTGATGAACGCGGCGCTGGAGGAGCGGATTGGTGCCTATCGCAAGGCGGGGAAGTCTATATCTATGTACGATCAGTTTGGCGGGCTGACGGAGCTAAGACGGTGTAGCGAATACGCCCACTATTCGGTACGCCTGCAAAGATGGCCACTCCAGCAGATCGACCAAGCATTTAAGGCCTTTTTCCGCCGCGTGAAGGCGGGCCAAACCCCAGGCTTCCCGCGGTTCAAAGGCAAAGATCGGGTTCGTGCCTTCGGGTTTGTCGATGACAAGGGGTGGCGACTCAGAGACGGCTATCTCATCATGAAGGGGATAGGCGCGATCCGACTGTCCACACATCGCGAGTTGCCGGGCAGCCCCTTGACCTGCGTCGTCAGACGATACGGCAAACGATGGTTCGCCTGTTTAACAGTTCGTGTGCCCAATGAAGATGCCCATAACGGCCAAAGCGTCGGCATAGATATGGGCGTGAAGCACCTAGCGACTCTGTCCACCGGAGAGACGATCCCGAACCGTCACAGTGACGATAGGGGCCGCGCCGCCGTCCGCCGAGCCCAGAGGGCCCTAGCAAGGTGTAAGCGGGGATCCAAAAGCCGGGCGAAGGTCAAAGCGAGACTGGCAAGACTGCGGGAACGCGAAGCCCATGCCCGGACAACCCACCTTCACCAGGTCACAGCAGATCTGGCCAAGCGCTTCGGCACGATTGTGGTGGAGGACCTCAAACTCTCCAACATGACGAGGAGTGCAAAGGGTACGGTCCAAGAGCCGGGTAAAAATGTCCGTCAAAAAGCAGGGCTCAATCGGGCCCTAATAGACACGGCACTCGGCCGATTTGGAGAATTACTGACCTACAAGGCTGAACGCGCCGGTGGGAAAGTCGTAAGAGTCGACCCAAAGCACACCAGCCAAACCTGTTCCGTTTGCGGGGCGGTGGATGCAGCCAACAGGCGAACGCGTGATCAGTTCACGTGCTCATCATGCGGACACTGCGGGTGTGCAGATCATAATGCCGCGATTAACATTGCGCGGCGCGGGGGCGTACTGGTCCCTGGGGACGTCAACGTGGGCCGTTGGGTCGAGCGTTGTCTTGGAAACCTCGTTTGAAGCGTCACTTCAAACTGAGACAGTACCCAAATTGACCACCTCGGCAGTTAAGCCATTGTGGAAAACTACCCCCCGAATGTGTAAAACTTTTCGAAATTTAAGTTCATCCCAGGTGGTCAGAATGACCAGCTCAATGTTTATGCGGGTTTCAGGGGTGTGGAAAAAATGGCCAGCTAGTCAAAATGTCCAGCTAAGCTGGACTCCGCTGACCACCTAAGCTGGTCACTTGTGTCCAGCTTAAAGACCAACCAGGTCCATAGACCATAGCAAAAAAAATGATCACACTTGCCATCGCGGCAGACCGTGATCTAAGAATTGAGAGCGGATTTCTGGCGATCAGCCACCGGAAATTCCGTGCGAGATGAAACAGTACCCAATCTGACCACCTGGGATTTCCCGTCAGATCGCCTTCCCTTTTCCCCTCTTCGACTTGGCTTCCTGCTCAGCCTTTTTCTTGGCGGTGGCAACCTTCTCTCGGAAGTCGCCGCGCCACGAACGATCGAGGCGCTCAAGCACGGTCTCGTATTTGTCGAAGTCGTTGAGCCCGTCAGGGCCCAGGTGGCCGACATGCTTCGCGAAACGGCGCTCAATGTGCTCGCTGGAAATGGGGAGAGGGTCGGCGCCGGCCATGGAGGTGATCATGTTGCGGCGCTCGGAACACCACATGAAGTCCACTAAGATGAGGCGCAGGTCGGGGCGCAGGTCGGCGATGTGGTCGGTATCGGGGTCCGCGTCCTCTTGCGGGTCTTCAGTGATTTGACCGGGTTCGAGGTCAAACCACTGTTCCTCCTCTAGTCGGTCTGCGTGTTGTCGAGGATCCCAATCGGATCCACTTCCGGCTGATCCAATGAGCTGTCGGAGAGCTTTCCCAGCTCTTCAATATCCTCCTGCTCCTCATCGGCGCGAAGGTTGTCGACACGGTTCATGGCAATCATGACCGCGGATTGGAACGGCTCCCACTTCGGATCAGTGAGATACTCATCACGGCGGGCCTCTGTGTAGCCAACCGTTTGTTTCTTGTCCGTCAGGTTTTCCCAACCAACGAGGCCCATTTTGAGAAGCTCACGAATGTTCTCGTCTTCTCGTTGAGAGCGGAACAGCTCTTCTTCGTCGGAGTCCCTTTTAAAGCCTTTGGATCCCTTGCTGGTCTTGAAGGCTTGAATTTTTTCTGCAGCTTCGCGCTCCAGACGCGCTTCCAGTCGGGTTTTGCGGGCCTTGATGTCTTTAGCGGTGAAGCCACGTACCTAAAGACGCAGGTCACCAGTGTTGTCAGCAATATCCTCAACCCAGAATCCGTCTTCAACGGCTTCGAGGTCACGCGAGAGCGCATTTATTTCCATAGGGGGGTCCTAACAGAGTTGGGTGAAGCCGTCCGCATACGGGAAGCGGCTCATCATGAAGAACGGGTTGATACCGCCAGCAGCCTTCACAGCGTCGTCAGGGGTGGCCTTAAATTCGTAGGACACGATCACCTGGTTGCCTGATTCCGGAATGGGGTCCGAAAGCTGAATGAGCTGCGCGCGGGCCCAGTCGGCAACATAGGCGCCATCACCATGCGGAATAACGCGGCGGAACTTGAAGGTTTGGTTGCCTTCATACTTTTCGTGCCAGACGTTTGAGCGGAAATGGCAATCCCCCGACAGCATGGCGCTCTGCTTGGACGCCTCCATGTCGAGGTAGCTCTCGCAGCCCTCCACATCGACCGGCAACAGGTTGGGGTTCAGCGTCAGCTCAGACGACCGAATGGCCAGCTCACGAAACACGTATGTACCGTCCATGAAGACCCGGTTCCCGCCATCCAGCGCCCTGATAGAACGACGGAAGCGAGGACGGATGAGATTGGCTTCCCCCGCGCCCCGAAGGTCCGGCAGGTTCTCTTTAAAGCCCAAGCCTTGCATTTGGCAGGACAGCGTGAAGCGGTCCCGCGCACGCGAGGAAAGGCGCACCTCGCTTGGGTGTTGGCCCACTAACCGTCGAATTTTGTCGCCGCCGGTCTTCCGTGGAATGACCGTTTGCCAGGTGAAGGTGGTCGCCGTTGTCCCAGGCACCAGATACTCGGCAAAGAAGATCCGAATGGTTTTGCCCGCGCCCGCGTCCCCGGCGAAGTTTGGCAGCGTGTCTTCGACTTCAAAGCTGCCATTACTCCAACTCGTGACCGTCACAACGTCGTTCACGGCGGCCGTATCATATTGGAAAGCCGCCCCTTCGCCGCCAATTTTGATGGGGATACCGGCCGGAAGGTTGAGTGCCGTGAAATCATATGGAGACGCGTTGCTGTCGGTAAAGACGTTGCCGGAGAGGGCTAAGTCCCCTGCAGCGAACTGGCGCCCGACAAATTTGATTTCCGCACCAGCAGGAGGCGTTTCGTCCACCACAACGCCGCTCACGATGACCGTGGTCCCATCGGATCCGGTTTGGGTGACCTTCAGGCCATTGTTGGCGGCATTGGTGAACCCCGTCATGAAAACAAGGTCACCGGCGGCAAACGCTGTACCCGCCGTAACCGTGTAGGTGGCAGAAGCGCCGTCTACGTTGGTAATCTCCGCTTCAAGAGCGGTATTGCCAGCGTTCTCTTTCCAAAGGTAGTTTTTGCGGTTGTTCAATTCCACCCAAGAATTGAACATCCCGCCGGCGATGAAATCATCAAAAACACCCGGCCGCCAAACCCGATCGAACGATGCATTGCCGTCCAGGGACAGCAAATCATCCTCGGTATCGAACCGATCGTCCCGCGCCTCATTCGCGTTGTCGAAATTCCGAGTGGGAATGAATTCACCGCTCCGGATGGGAAACGCGGTGACTTTCGCAAATTCTGAAACGGTTGAGAGCTCGCGCTCAATTGCATAACTGACGGAAACAAAATCGGCGACAGACATTGAGCACTCCAACTTGAGAGCGCTCAAGGCGCCCTAATAGTGCTCGTATTCGTAGGAGTAGCTGATCACCCTTGATTGGCCGCGGATGAGCCCCTCCCCCACCAAATCGATGTCCGGTGTCATCGCCTCGTTGAAGAAGACGCCTTCAATCTCTTTGCGCAGAAAGATGTTCATCACGGCACTGTCGATCTGCCGTGCGAGTTGAAAGGCAGCATTGCGATGAATGACAACATGGTATTGAAACGTCCCAATCTCATCCCAAAGGTTAGCGCCCATCGCGCCCACGGTTTCGGGAAGATGGATGCCACCGGCGAATTGAAACTCGACAGCGGGCAAGCGTGGCCGCGCCCGACCACCGGCCCCATCGACGAAGCGCCGATTAACATGGTCCGGATCCTCAATGTCGTAGAAAACAGCCAAGTCTGTATCGAACTGGGCAGTCATCGCATTGATAACTACTTGAGGGACATAAGTGGTGTCGATCGCGGTCATCAGCCCTTCACTCTCAGTACCAGGCTGGGATGCCGCATCAGTCGTTGATCCGACGCCTTGGTATCTCTCTTTTGCCGCTGGCCAAGGCGCTCTGAATCACCGACGAGAAAACTCGGCATCGTGAACCATTCGAATTCGACGTGGTACATCTTGCCGTAGCGCCGGCGCACCAGCGGAAAGGCCATGGTCTGGTAAACCCCGCGCGGCGCCTGATTAGACAGACCAAAGTGGATCTTTCGGGCGTAGGGACGCAGGTTCACATACCGCGCATGGTTCCAATTTTTCGGTGCAAGCCGCGGATCCGCAACACGAACACCGTCCACAAACAATGCGTGGTTCTCAACATAGGTCTGAGCTTTTGTCTTCCGATTGCTGCCAGATCTCGGGGACAGACGCTTGAGCACCTCGAGGGTGAAAACCAGGACATCTGTGTCGAGATCGAACTGGATTCGTGTAAAGCCGCCACGCCGCATATCACGAGGTGGCCGCCCACTGACGCCGTCCGTGATGATCTCTTCGTCGGGCGCATAGCCAAGGATGGCCATGTTCGCTTCACGGGCCTCGCCAAACAACTGGCGTGTGACCTCCTCGATGTACTCCGGCAAATCCTCATCGCGTATGCGATCAAGCTCTAAAGCAAATTGATCAGAAAACGCTTCGTATGCCTGCGAATTGGTCATTTAAGCAGGGTCGCTCGCTCGCCGGTGGAGTCCCAATGCTGGTGACCGGTGATGAACAGGATCCAACGAAGCACATAGCCGCGCCGGCGGTCCGTCTCGACCTCTTCAACGTACCAACTCTCTTCGGTCTCTGTAGAGACGACTTCATCACCCCGTTTCGGCGGTCGTAAGAAGCCCGCCGCATTGTAGTGATTGTAGGCGACGAACATGCGCTGTTCGACGATGCGCTGCTGACCATGTTCAGGTGTCGTGTCGACATCCCTCACGTAGGCAAAACAGTCTTTGAACGGTTCGCCGGTAATGAAAAATCTGTGGAGGTGCCCAACATCCTCAATATCAGCCGCCAATCGGCGACGATCGCGCGAAATAACGAAGGGCGCCGATGGCACCGGCGTTGTTTCAATCGTAAAGTCTGGATCAATGCCGCCGAAGACATAGTCCCCGAGGGCCATGTCCCCCAGGATCATGAAAAACGCTCCATGGTAAAGGGCTCTAACAAAGTGAGCGCTTCCCGCGGCACCGTCCTGCCGATCGAGTCTCGATCATATCGGATGGAATCAGACTTTACGTCGTCCTGGGTATGACTGGTGGCAACGACACCCAGCGCGTCATCTGATGCTTCTTGTTGGTAGACATGGGAAGCGATGAGCAGGACGGCACGGATTAAAGACCCGGGCAGTAACGGACCATCCACTACAGCATCGGTGGCTTCAGTGTCGGGCGCTGCACCACGGCCAAGATAGCCCGCGTCATAGTCGATGATCATCGTCTCGGCGCATTGATAATTTTTGAAAAGAAGACGACCCTGAGCGTTTGTGGCATAGTCAGTGCTCACCAGCACTGTCTCATCTATGGTGACTGATTGGATCGTTGCCTGACTTTGCGATAGCCAGATCGTTTTAACCGGTTCCGTTGGATCCAAGGTGATGGTTTCTTGGAGACCACGGCGACGAAACTGGCGTACTCCAAAAACCTCCGGCCAATTGCACCAGGTGGCAGCAATTTGCTCAGCGTCATCAAGGAGATCAGTTAGATCCGTCCCCGTCACGTCCTGCAGCACGACGGCCTTGTGGGCGCGGCTTTGGTCTATCAGCGCCCTCAGGCTTGCTGGGCGCACCTGGCTCAGGCTCTTTAGGAGGGGTTTCATCGTCGCTCACCTCAGGTGTTTGTGCGGTCGGCCCAGGCGCCTCTTGCTTCACCAGCGGTTCTGACTGCTGCTTGCCATTTTGATCTGCAGCCTCTGCGTCTCCCAGACGAATAAAGTGCTCGCACGACTTTATCGGTAGGGCGTAGGTCCCGTCTTTTTCGTACTCAGCAACGACGTTACCGAGATGGTCCTTCACTTGACGGTCCCGCAAAAACGTAACCTCATCAGTCGTCGGTGCTGGGGATGATTTTGCAGGACGTCTTGTCATGTCGGATTCCTAGGTTTGCTGCGCCCCAAAACGGGGCGCTAGCAGACGGCGTTAAGCAGGATTAGTGACGATTGCTTGGTGTACGGCTTGAACGACAGCGCCCTGGGTCACAGGATTGTACCGCGCCGAGCAGCCTTCGAGCACGCCACCCACAACGTTGACGCCACCTTTGGTGATGGAGAGTCGGGCGTAGTTAAACCCGTCGGCTTCTGAGAGAGACCCCTCTAGAGCGTCATTCAATGCC
>ERZ1740067.601-NODE-601-length-28323-cov-6.923270_pt1 | contig 28323 bp, 22 predicted proteins | sample MGYA00581736_ERZ1740067 | MGnify/ENA primary metagenome ERZ1740067 (study PRJEB43018, sample SAMN04849236) | marine metagenome | isolation source: floating plastic debris | place: Pacific Ocean | collected 2008-08-27 | study: EMG produced TPA metagenomics assembly... | reverse complement strand
CGTTCTTCAGCGTCCGGCGAATGACCTGGCATCTGTGTAATGACGTTCACTTGGCGAACCAGAAGCGGATACGACGGCTGATGCGCATTATGGGGCTCATGCCCGTTTATCAAAAGCTCAACACCAGCAGGCCTGCCAAGGGGCAAAAAACCTATCCCTACCTGCTGAGAGTTCTGCGGGTGGATCGCCCGAAGCAGGTCTGGTTTTCGGACATCACCTATCAGCCCGTGCGGCGCGGGTTCCGCTACCTTGTGGCGATCATGGATTGGCACACCCGCAAGGTTCTGTCGTGGCTGATCTCGAACACACTGGAGGCCGACTTCTGCCCCTCTCGGCGGATTTACTTTGCACATCGGCTGCGGGGCAATGGATCGAGAGGAAAGGCCGGTTCCGCGACAACAACCTCATCGAGAGGCGATGGCGCACCCTGATATACGAGTGCGTCGACCTTCATGCCTGGGAAACCGGTTCAGAGACAAAGGCGGCCATGCGGAAATGGATGACCTTCTACAACCACCAGCGCCCTCAATCTGCGGTGGGTGGCAAGCCACTGGCGCTGGTCTATCGGCAGGGAAATGATATCAACCAACCCGATCAGCAGGTGCTACGAGTAGCTCAAGTTACGCCAGATCCTGTGCAAGAGATGGGGATTAGCTCATCTACGAGACTAAGGGTAACTCAATACCGTCATTTTCGGATCTGTCGGTTTGACCTGAGTGTCCGGCATTGCAGTTTCGCTTGACGGGTTTTCGTCAACTGTTCGACGTTTGTCGTATGCGCGGCCCGTCGGGCGCATAAGTGTCCAGGGTTGCGTTTTCACGACGCAATCCTGTTGAAATCCTGCTCGTCCTGTGGTCGCGGACCGGCAGCATTCCCTTCCTCGATGATGGTGAAATGCGAAACTGCCAACGCCAATCTGCTTGCTTCCTGTTTCATGGTTTGTGCGACGGCGTTTGTCTCTTCGAACATGGCGGCGTTGCGTTGTGTGGATTGTTCCATTTTGGCCACCGTGTTGTTGATCTCTGTGATGCCGGTCGATTGCTCGGCGGCCGTATCGACCATTTGAACCACCTCTTTCGTCACGCTCGAGATCGATTCCTGAATGCTCTCGAGTGCTGCGTGGCTGCGTTTGACGCTTTCAACACCGACGCTGACCTGCACCTCGCTCTTTGAGATGAGGTCGTTGATATCCTTGGCGGCATCTGCCGCCCGCTGCGCGAGGATACGCACCTCGGACGCCACAACGGAAAACCCTGCACCGGCCTCGCCTGCGCGCGCGGCTTCGACACCTGCATTCAGCGCCAGCAGATTGGTCTGGAACGAGATGTCATCGATGACGCTCGTGATCTTCGAGATTTCCTTGGATGACTTGGCAATGCCCTCCATCGCTTCGACCATCGCGCTGACTGCGTCCATCGACTCAGCCGTTTCTTCCTTGGTCGCCTGGGCCGCCTTGCTGACCTCTTTCGCGCCCTGTTCAGTCGATTTGATGGCTTCGGTCAGTTCCTCGACCGAGGCCGACGTTTCTTCGAGGGTGGCAGCGGCGCTTTCGGTCCGTTTGGCCAAATCGTCGGCAGAATCAGACAGTTCAGCCGAGGACATCTCGACGGTCTGAGCGCCGCCTGAAATCTGGCTGACAACCTGAGAAAGCTGCGCTGTCGTCCTGTTGATCTTCTGACTGATGTCGAGAAAGAGGCCTTCGTGGGACCCGGACATTTGCCGGGTAAGATCGCCGTTGGCGATGGCATCCAGGGTGGCGGCTAGGTCGGACAGGCCGCCTTCGGTGACCTCCCCGATCCGGTTCACGCCTTGGCACAGGTCGGCAAAGACCTCGTCCTTGTCCTCTGTGGTCAATCGCTGCGAAAAATCACCGCGGACACATGCGGAAACGACTTCGTTCAGTTCCTCGATCGCGCGTTCGCCCGCCTTTACAGCTGCAGCCTGCTCTTCAAGGGTCTTGCGGTCCCTCGCGCCCTGCTCATCCGTCACTTTCTCGACGACGGTCATGATCTGGTTCAGCCCTTCGCCAAGGATTTTGGAAGCCCCCTGCAGATCGCGCAATCGAATGCGCGCTGAAAAATCGCCAGCGGCAACCTGTTGCGTCATGCGCTCGATCCCCTGTACCGAATTCATTTCGAGTTCGGTCTGCTGGTTCTGCAGTGCGCGCCGGTCCAACTCGCCAGTTCGAAATACAGCGAGCGCATCCGTTATGCGCCGCAAATCCGCCGGTGTAACATCGGGGATTTCGCTGTCGATATCACCGTCGGCCAGTGCCGAAATCCGATCCGACGTGACAGAAATGGCTTTCACCACGCTTCTCGCGAGGACCATTGCAGCGATGCCCACGACGGCAAGCAACCCGACCAGTTGCGACAGGGTTCTTGCGAGTTGGGTTCCCGACAGTGCCAAAGCCTTTTGCGTCTCACTCAACAACTCCGCGGCGCCCTGATCCTCGATTGCCTTGATCAGATCGATCTGTTCCGTGATGCTGGCAAACCAGGCTTCTGACGAAACTGCGATAATCGCCGCCGCATCGCCTGAATTGGCGATGTTGCGCAACGCGATCACGTTTTCCAGAACCGGGCTGTCGACAAAGCTCGTCAGGGCCTCGGCCAGACGTGCCGACGCGACCTCCCTGTATATGCGCAACAGAACATCTTGTTCTTGTGCGAGCGTGTTGAGGCGGTCGACACTGGCCTCCGGAATAACGCCCCCGTTTGTCGCAGCCCGTGCAAAACCGGCCGCACCCGCCGCCCGTTCAAGGCCGGCGATGTCCTTGGCGGTCATCAGGATAGCATGCCGTTGCACGGCACGGGCTGCATTGGCGAAACCGATCTCTTTTCCCAATGCGGGCAGCACGGAAATTGCAGCCTGGTTGAGCGCTGTGATTGTGCCCACCGCGGTCGAAACCTCTGTCTGCAACATGTCGATATCCTGGCGCAATTCACCAAGTTGGGCGATTTTCGTGCGAACATTTGTCAATTGTTCCACCACTGCCGATTCCGGCGGCAAGAGGCTCTCGGCGACATCCGCTTCTTGAACAAAACGTGCAATGGCTTCATCGCTCGCCTTGCGTTGCCTAGGCAGAATGTCCGCGAAACTGCTGCCAGAACTGGATATGTACCCGGCACTGGCGCCGCGTTCCTTTTGCAATTCGTGCGTCAGGTTGCCAATCATCGAGGCAAGGCTGGTGAGCGTCGCATCAACCTTCAGCTTTTGACGTTCGCGCAGCAATTCCGAGACAAGTGGGCCGGCAAATGCCAGCGTTACAATGAAACCGGATGCCGTCAGCAGCATCATCATTTTCGTGACCGAAAGAGTGCGCAATCTATGCATACCGGGCTTCCCAATTCGCGTGTATCGACGCCGTGCATAGAGTTTTCGAGTTAAGGGCAGGTAATCAAGGGCATAGGGTTCAATGCGTTGCGAGGGTAGGTGGTACTTGCGCACCTACTGCGTTGCAATGGCACTGTGGCCGATACAGCGTTTTTCACCCATCGTTGTGCCTGCGGAAAAGCCGTGTGCGAGACGTTTTCCATTCAGGACCGTGCGCTTGCGTCCATCAAGCGACATGCCCGACGTATTCAGACGGGCCGTTGAATAGCGGCAAAGTGGGTGACGGTGCCATCCGCATCGAAAATCGGCCGCAATTCACATTCGTGCAGGAATTCTGTTCCGTCCTTGCGGTAATTCGTGATCCTGATTTTCCCGGGCTGCGCGGAATTGATGAGGTCACGAAAGAGCTGGACGGCCTCGGGTTCGGTGTCTTTGCCTTGCAGCATGGCAAGGCTCCGCCCGACCACATCCGCGGGCGCATAGCCCGTGTGCGCCTCGAACGCGTCGGACACGAATACAACCGGATTGCCGGGCTCCGTGGTGCAAATGACCGCGGCATTGCACGCAACGTCGGTCTTGAGGCCGTCGGACATATGCGCGTCCCATGACCCCGCAGAAGATGTCGAAAGATCATTCGGCATGTTCACCGGCCCTCCCTTGCGCGACAATGGCTTCGACCAGTTGCACGAGCCTGAGTTTCGCATCCAGCCCGGTCAGCTTGACGTAGGAACTGACCAGACGCGACAGAAGATCAGCCTCGAGCTTGGGTCCGTGCAAAGGCGACATTTCCGCCTCTTCGGTCTTGGCGTCCGGCAAAGTTCCCAGCGGCAAAATCTCATCAATTGAGACATTGTAGAATTGGGCCAGCATGAGAATGTTGTTGAGACTGCATTTTGTGTGTGCGTCTTCGTATTTTTGATACTGCTGCGGACTGACATGTATGACTTTTGCGATATCCGCCTGGGTCAAACGTTTTTCCGTGCGCAGCGCGCGGAACCTCTGGCCGACATGTGCATACACGTCGTCCTGGCTCATTTGATGCGTGGTGCGCTCTTGCACGTCACTCATCAGGACCTCCAATGATCTTTGCCTGTTGTGACACCGGTCTGACGCCGATGCGTTGTTATTGTTGCGCAAGTTATCAGCCGACGAGGTCGGAAAAGCAACGTTTTCGCGCGCCAGCCGCCCAATTCGACGCGCGATTGGGTCAAGGGTGTGTCTTTGACGCCGTAGGTCTGGCGGGGCTGGTGTGGCCTTGCGCTCCGCGGTCGTTGCCCCTGTAAAGGGTGGGTTTGCACGCGTCCGTGCGCCTCTCAGCTTTGGATTGTGACGCCCCGCTGAATGGCAGATTTCTAAAAAACAGCATTCATTTACCCCAAATTCGACAAGATTGCGGGCCAATCCTCAGAAAATGATAATGGCAGCAGAAGGCTTTGCTATGAACATCTTTGACGCAGACTTCGACGCGGGCCCGCAGGCAGACGAGTTGCCAGCGGGGACCGAATTGATGCTCGGCCAGTACGAGATCACACGCTACCTGAATTCGGGTGGCTTCGGCATCACGTATCTGGCCAAAGACAGCCTCGACCGCCCCGTGGTGATCAAGGAATGCTTCCCGCGCTCCTTCTGCCGCCGCAGCAACATGCTGGTTCAGGCCCGAGCACACGAGAACAACGGCGAACTGCGTGCCATTGTGCGGCTTTTCACGCAAGAAGCCCGGGCGCTGTCCAAGCTGCAGCATCCCTTTATCGTCGGCGTGCATCAGGTCTTTGAGGACAACAACACCGCCTATATGGCGCTGGACTTTGTCGATGGGCACGACCTGTTGTCCGTCATCGAGCAGAAAGTGCTGGTCCTGCGCCCGGATCAGGTGATCGCCATTCTGAAAAAGACGCTGGACGCGATCAAATGCGTACATGCCGGCGGCCTGCTGCACCGCGACATCGCGCCCGACAACATCATCATCACCAATGAGTTGAACCCGGTCCTCATCGACTTTGGCGCCGCCCGTGAACAGGCGACCAAAGCCACCCGCGCCTTGTCGGCGCTGCGTGTCGTCAAGGACGGATATTCGCCGCAGGAATTCTACATCGCAGGCAGCGAACAAGGGCCTTTCAGCGATCTCTATTCCCTTGCGGCGACGTTTTATCACCTGATCACGGGCGAGCTGCCGCCCGACAGTCAGGTGCGCATTGCAGCGCATGTTGCGGGCAACCCGGACCCGTACATTCCGCTTGACCTGAAAACGTCAGACTACGGCCCGGCCTTTTGTGCTGCCATCGACAAGGCCATGGCCGTGCTGCCCAAGGATCGGATGCAGTCGGCGGACGAATGGCTGGGCGATCTGGCCAAACCGGAAAAGGTGCGTCGCGCCTCTCGCTTGCGGTCAAGGCAGAGTTCCCGGTCGCGGCAGGTGTCGCGCGCCGAGAAGGACAAGCCCGCGCGCAAGTCATCGCGCGCGGTGCGGATCACGGCGCTCATGGCGGGCGGTGCGATTGCGGCTGGCGGCGCTGTCGTTCACTTTGAACAACAGGACAACGTGATGCGCGCGTTCGACACCGGTGTGGCGCAGGTCGCCGCGCTGTTCGAACCCGCCGAGCAGAGCGCAACAACCGTTGCAATTACCGCAAACGTTGAAACGGATCCCACGCCCAGTCCCGCTGCCGACGTGGTTGTTGCTGCGGCCGCGACACCCGCCCCGACAGATGTTGCGGCCGCTTCGGACTTTCTGGCGTCGCTTGAGATGAAAGAGGCGCAGGCCGAGAAACTCCGGCCCGTTGCCGCCGAACCTGTCGCCCCGGAGGTTGCCGCACCGATCGGTGACGCCGTGTTGCAGGACGTTGAGACCTCCTTTGCGAACGGTCAGGTCGCGCTGGATTGGCGGGCTGATCTGCCGGTCACCTTTGCTGCGGATGGCACGATTTCCGCGCTGCGCGAGGATGCGCCGGACTGGCTCGAGGTTGGTCAACGCCTGACTGCTGTGAACGGCGTGGCGGTGCGCGATGGCGACGACATCCTGCGCTCCATCCGGGAGGCCGCCGTGACGCGCGACGGTTTGACCGCCGCGATCATGATCACGGCCCAAGCGCCCGAAGCCGAAGCGCCGGTCACCGGAACCATCGATGCACAGATCGTCTATTCCGCGCAGGTCGCTGACGGCTTCACCTTCCAGACGGAACATGCCCAAGGCACCTGGCAGACGAAAGTCGTCGAAGCGCCGGTTGGCGCGGACGCTGGCGACAACCCTTCCGTGCTGCGCCCCGGCGACGTCATCGTTGCGGTCATGGGCAGCGAAGGCGATCTGACCGACGGCCCCGCAATCGCGCGCATCTTTGGTCAAAAGATCGCGCAAGGCACCGAGCGTGTGCAGGTCGCCGTCAATCGCGACGGTCTGATGTGGATCATCGACGTGGACATGGACGCCTGAGGCGCAAACCGAATTTGAAGGTCAAAAAGAACAATGAATTCAGCAGTGACATCATCGCGTATCGACGTGGCGACAGCGCTTCATTCCGGCGCGCGGCCCTATCAGGAGGACTGCATTATCGCAGATTTTCCCATCGGGCGGGACAGCGGGTTTGCCGTGCTGGCCGACGGGATGGGGGCGCATGCCTCCGGTGATCTGGCGAGCAAGCTGATCGTTGGCCGCGTCTTTGGGCTGCTCAAGACGCAGATCGACGTTTTGGAAACCGATCCGGACGGGGTTCAGGACACATTGCTGACCTGTGTCGAGCAGGCCAACAACGCGATCCGGGATCATGTGCGCAACGAACCAGATGATCGGGGCATGGGCTCCACGCTTGTTGTGTTGCTGTTGTTGCGGGGCAACCTGTACTGGGCTTCTGTCGGAGACTCGCCGCTCTATGTTGCCCGTTCTGGCGAACTGATCCGGCTGAACGAGGATCACTCGATGGCCCCGCGGATCAAGGCGATGGTCGCCGCCGGGCAACTGTCCGCGGAAAAGGCGGCGATGCACCCGGACCGCAACGCCCTGACCTCTGCGATCTTCGGGGCGCAGGTGGCCCGTGTGGATTGCCCGGCGACACCGTTCGAGATGCAGGACGGCGACACAATCATCCTGTCGAGCGACGGCCTGCAATCGCTGCGGGACGAAGAGATCCTGAAAACGGTGCGCCGTCACGGGCAGCGGTCCAGCCATCAGTTGACCGAAGCATTGCTCGAAGCGGCGCTCGACCTGCGGCGGCCCGAACAGGACAATATCTCGGTGATCGTGGGTAAATACGCCGCCGTACAGCGGCCCGCGCATTTTGAGGCCCCGCAGTCACAAGCTGCGCAGAACTCGGACATTCCCGAGAAGATCACGGACGTGAGGGACCTCGATGTCGAAGAAGCCTCGGATGACCTGCTGGAGGCACTGTCGCTCTGAACAGCACGATGTGGGGGCCGGCCACGGCCAATGTAACGAATGAACCGGAGACATGAGATGTCCAACGTAAACCTGATGAAAACGACCCTGTCCGCCATCGCCATGACGGCTGCATTGACCAGCACGGCCCTGGCAGATCAGGTGATACTGAAGTCGCAGGACGGCGCAATCGAAGTGTCGGGGCAGTTGCTGGCCTCCAACCCGCACGCATATGTGATCCGTACCGCCTTTGGCCCGCTGTCCGTGTCCAAATCCCGTGTGAAATGCGTGGGCGAGGAGTGCCTGCAGGAAGACGGGTTCGACGCGAATTTGCGCATCCTTGCGACTGGCGACATGGTGCAGAACCTGTTGCCGGATGCGTTGGCCGACATGGCCATGTCTGACGCGTCCACCTTCGACATACGGGCGGCGGAGCGGGGTGGATTTTACGGCCAGTTCATCCCACAGGATGGCGCCGACGCAGAGGCAATGACGTTCCGCGTCAGACCAAATGACACCCAGGACGCGCTTGCGCAGTTGATTTCGGGCGACGCAGACGTCGTGTTTGCCACGCGGTCGCGCGCACCGGCCGAAACAGCCGAAGGGTTCACCGAAACGCATATCGGCGAACAGATCCTGACCGCCGTGGTGCACCCCGACAATCCACTGTCCGAGATCGGCCTGCAGCAACTGACGCAGATCGTCACTGGCCAGGTGACCAACTGGAAGGAGATCGGCGGTCCGGATGCGGACATCACCCTTGTTTATCAGGCAGATGATGCCGGCATGATGCACGGCTTCCTGTCAGGGGATGACGGCGCAAGTGGCGTCGCCAACACCCTGACCAGCGCCAGCGATGCCGAAACGGCTGGCCTTGTCGGTGCAGACCCGCACGCCATTGGCCTTGTCGGCCTGTCAAACCGGCCCGATGTCAAAACGCTCGGCATCGTGTCAGCCTGCGGAATTGCGACCCATCCTGACGACATGATGGCGCATACCGGAGGCTATCCGTTGTCACGGCCCATCTCGATGTATCACCGCGATCCAGGCGACAACACGCATCTTGCGGGCTTCATCCAGCATGCGCAGGGCGACGCCTTTTCCAAACAGCTCAAAGCTGCGGGCTACGCCGACACGTCGATCACCGTGCAGCGCAACGCACTCGACCGGTCGCGCATCAAAGAGGACGCCAATGCCGCCACAGGCTGGTACGAACAACATGCCTTTGCAAAGCTGGCTGAGACACTGGACGATTTGGATCGTCTGTCCATGACCGTAGAGTTTCCCACGAACTCGTCGCGTCTGGATGCCGAAGGCACGCGCGATCTGGACAAGCTTGTGACCTATATGGCCAACCTGCCGGCAGGCACGTCGGTCGTGTTCGCGGGCTTTAGCGACAGCATGGGGACAGCCGCCAAAAACTACTATCTGTCTGAAAACCGCGCCAAACGGTTGGAACGCATGGTTGTTGAGATGATGCCCGAGGCGGTCGCTGACCGCATGAATACTTCTTCCGTGGGTTTCGGGGAAATTCTGCCGCGTGCCTGCGATGAGGACCCGGCTGGTATGGATCTCAATCGCCGGGTGGAAGTCTGGCTATCGACAAACACACCCTCCTGAAATGAGAAAAAGCCGGGTTCTGAAAAGTCCCGGCTTTTTCTTTTTCTATCTCTGGACGATGCAAGTGTTCGGCCGCAAAAATCCCACTGTTACCATGGGGTTGGAGGAAGACAACGGTGGGATGGCCACATGGCTCGCTCATAATTTACGCATAAGTGAAACGGATTTTATCGCAATACGAGAACTTTCGGAAATTCACCCAAAATAACCCTAATAAAGTGAGAATGTATCAAGCTTTCCACCAATTCTCGCCTCAATTGAAGGGCATTTTCTCAATAACTGAAAATGAACGATGCAGTGGAAACTCGAAATGGTCTTATACTCTCATCGCCTCAACTCGATCCTTCAACAGGTCGTCGTGGAGCTTGGCCTGGATCTCGTCCTGTCGGACGAGAACTCGCCCCTGTCCCTTCAGGACAATGAACCGATGCTCAAGGAAACGGCGATGATGTTGAACGTCGACGTCAAGAAGCTGTCGGCCAAGAACGGCAGCATCCTCTTCAAATTCCAGCGGAGAGCGTGATGCCCCGGAAACAGAAAAAGTCCCAAACGCGTTACGCGCGGGCTGGCCTGCCTCTGGCACGCGCCAAGCGTCTCAAAAGCCAGACCGACGCTCTGACCAAGAGCCGCTCGGGTGGTATCTTTGGGCTCAGCGTGTTGAGCGTGAGTGCGGTTGTCGCCATCGGTGTGCTGGACGACGGCAAGGGCGGATATGCCTTTGCCAAAGATCTTGCCGGGTTGAACTGGTCGGACGTCACCGGCGCGTTCGGGTCCACTGAGGCGTCCGCGCCGTCCTTGCCGCCCGAGGCGCTGGTGACCGCGCCAGCACCGCTGAATGTGCAGCGCCCGGTGGAGCTGACCAGCCTCGCGCCGCAGGAGATCGCACCCGTCGCATTGACGATCACCGACACCACAAAGCCCGAGGCCATCGCGACGCCGGCCAAGCCTATCGCATCTGTTGCCAGCGCTGCGCCGTTGTTGCCCAGCCCGGACGCTCCGGACTGTGTGCAGGCGGTCGAGTCGCGCCTCGGGTCGCTGAGCCTTTCGGCGCAGCAAATGGTGCCCTGGATCGACCTGCAGGATGAGCTGGGCACACTGGTTCAAAGCACGCTCGATTGTGATGCCGCAGGCGTCCAGATCGTCGGCAGCCTCGCGCTGGCCGCGACCGAGTTCGCGGACATACGCCTGCGTTGGGACCGCGAAGCCTACATCCTCGAACTGGCCACGGTCGCGCATGACGCGGCAGACCGCCAGATGGCGTTGGTCGACACACGTTCTGTCGAACTTGTCTTCCGTTGAGAAAGGAACAGCCAATGGACTTTCTACCGAACATGGAACAAGTGACCGGCGCGTGGGATAGCGTCGCCACCAGCGTCCTCGCCTTCGAGGCACCGGTGCCCGACAGTGCACTGCTCGCGGGTTTTCTGGTCGCGATTGCCGCCCAGAGGATCGCGCATCGCCGCACCTTTGCCCGCGTCAAAGGCCTCTACCACGACGCCTATAACGGCGAATTGCTGAGCGCGAACCGCAAGGCCTATCAGGCCCGGGCGGAGCTGGACATCGCGAAAAAGGAAATCGAACACGCCCGCCAGATGGAGCGTCGGGCCAAGCGTCAGGCAGCCAAGAAGGCCGCCCTCGCAAAGGCCGCCCAGACACCCGAAGACGTGCTGACATTCGCCGAAACCCAGCGCACGCAGCCGCCACCGCCGGTCGCAGCCGCCCCGCGCCATGATCCGCGTCAGCACGCCGATGCGGTCATCCAACTCTCGGAAAATCTGTCTCAACTGAACATCGCCAAAGGAGCAAACCAATGAACCTCACTCGCCTTGTGTATTACAGCCAGCGCAACCCATCCGTCAGCATCGACATGGACAAGCTGCTCAAGACCTGCACGCGCAACAACTCTGCCGTGAACGTCACCGGCATGCTGCACTTCAACGGCAACTACTTCCTTCAGGTTCTCGAAGGGGGCCGCGCCGAAGTCAGCTCGATCTATCACCGGATCGCGGCGGACAACCGTCACACGAACATCATCATGATCTCGTGCCAGGACGTCCGCGAGCGCATCTTCCCGAACTGGTCGATGTCGCTGCACGAAGGTCTCGAGGGTGAAACCCGTGACATCTTCCTGCGCTATTTCCCCAGCAGCACAGTCAACCCCGAAGCGGTCAGCACCGAAAGCCTGCTCGACTTCATGCAAGACGTGTCGACCGAGCTCGCCTGAGCCCGCACCACATTCCGCAGGGAGATTGAACATGAACATCTTGCCCCAATGGGTAAAGCGCAACAGCAGCGTTTCGCACGACACTGATGCGACGGCCTTTGCCGAAGACCACGGCACATCCCAGGTCCACGAGGCGGAGATGTCGCCCGAGCCGGACGCATACGAGGAGGCGGATGCCATGGCACCCGCCCCTGCGGAAACACCGCAGGCCACAGACGTGCATGACGCGCCCGCGCGTCCGGCGCGCAGTGCCTGGGATCTGGCGGATGACGGCACCACCCCGTATATCGGCGTGCCACAGGCGCAGACCCAGTCGCGCCCGGTGATCGAATTCCCGGCGGCAGAGCCTGCGGAAACAGCGGCTCCGGCCCCGGCCGCGGGCACACAGCAAAAGCCGAACGCCACGCGCACGCGTCTGATCGGGTTTGACAAGTCCGACGGGTCCTCCGTCGATCTGTTCGACAAGCCCGCGGCAAAGGCCGAAGGCCGCAGCATCTTTCCCGTAGGTTGGATCATCGTCGTCGACGGGCCCGGCCGTGGGCATGCGTTCACGCTGCACAGCGGTCTGTCGCCGATCGGGCGCAACGATGATCAGGCAATTGCGCTGAACTTTGGTGATACGGCGATCTCGCGGCACAACCATGCGGCCATCGTGTTCGACAGCGAAACCGACGGTTTCATGATCGGCCACGGCGGCAAATCCAACATCGTACGGCTGAACGGCAAACCCGTGATCGCCAACGAAGACCTCGCAGATGGCGACATCATCACAATCGGAGAGACCGCACTGCGCCTCCGGACGTTTTGTGGCGCCGACTTCACCTGGGAAGACCGGGCACCCGAGGCCGCCGACGTCCTGTCGGTCGTGTAGGGTCGCGCCGCCTGTCCCACTTTCGCCAGTACCGCGCGGCTGCAACGCCTGAAGACAGGGCAGACCAGCCGCGCCACAACCAACCGACGGTAGTATGATGAGCAACACGGCAAACATGGAAATCGAACCGGCACAGCTTGTGGCAGAGGCTGCCCGTTCCGGCGCGTTGTCGGCCAGCGACACGGCCCTGTGCGATGACCTTGTGGGACGCTTGTCGAAACCGGTGCGCCTCACCATCCTGGGGCGCGACGCGGCGCCGCGTGCGGACATCGTCAACCTGATCTTTGGCGGCATGCTCCTGCCGACAGAGGCGCTGTCGGGCGCCGTGCAATTCCAGTTTGCCAACGCGTTCACCTGCACCGCCACGACCGAAGACCGCATCAAGAAAGAGATCACCGATCCGCGCGATCTGGCCTCGCTGGCCGACGAAAAGCTCGTGTTCACGGAAATCGGTTTTCCGCATGCGCTTCTGTCCAAGATCTCCATCCTGTCGCTGAGCCCGCCCGACGATCCTGCGGAATTCGAACCCGCGCTGAACTGGATTGCCAGCCGGTCGGATGTCGTGGTCTGGTACAGCGAAACGTGGACCGCGCTGGAACATGACTTCTGGAGCATGGTACCGGCGCGGCTCAAGGATCATTCGTTCCTGTGCACATCCCCGCAAGGCACCAGCGACGCGTTAAAGCCCGCCTTCCGGTCGCGCTTTGGCCTCGACATCGCCGAAACGCGTCGCCTTGTGGCAGACGGTATGTCGGATACTGCGGCCCTGCGCGCCTGTGGTGCCTATGACCTGATCGCGGCAATCCGCAACGATCTGGCGGCGGCCCGGCGCGAGGTGGACGACCGCATCGCTCTGCTGATCCAGAAATACCCTGAAGCGATGGATGCGGCCCGCGACGCGCTGGCAAACCGCACCTCCGACAACGTCACCGAGATCGCCGACGCCATCCATGCTGCGCCGACCGCGGCCGCCTACGATCCCTCAACATTGATCGCGGCACTCGAAGGCCTCGGTACCGAGTTGCAGGCCGATGCCAGCTTTGAGTTCAAAAAGGTGTTCCGCCGCGCTTCGGGCATCCTGATCGAGGCGGCAGACCTCATGGCGGCGAGTGCGGCCCATTGCCCCCTGACGGAAGCCTTGAAAGAGCGGGTCGAAACGGCCTCGGACGTGCTGGAACTCGTCGCCATCGAAAGCGACCTGCAAAGCTGCCCGGACGGTATTGCGCTGCTGCTGCAGATCAAACGCGATGCGCAAAAGCTGCAATCCATCATCCCCCATCTTGAGGCTCAGCCTGACGTCCCCGCGTTGACCACCGATGCAGCCAACGTTTCGATCGGAGCATGACATGAATGTTGCGACACAGTTCGACGGGGACGACCATGCACCGGCCATTGCCCGTCCGGCCTTCATGCACGCCGGCACGGATCCGTTTCACGAACTGGTGGATGAATTCGGCGACCTGAAGGAAGTCCTGAACGACATCGAATGCCTCAGCGGTGCCGAAACCGCGCGTGAGCTCGACAAGATGCGCAAGGGCATCGACCGGTTCACGCAGGAGATCACGTTTATCGGCCAGATCAAGGCGGGCAAGACCATGCTCGTCAACGCAATGGCGGGCCGTCCCGGTCTGCTGCCATCGGACGTCAACCCGTGGACCTCTGTGGTGACGTCGCTGCACATGGACACGCAACGCAGCACCGACGGCGGTGCCGAGTTCCGCTTTTTCGAGGCGGACGAATGGGACCGGCTGATGTCCGGTGCCGGCCGCCTGGGCGAAGTGTCCGAACGGATCGGTGCCGAGGACGAATACGCGCGACTCGTTGAACAGACCGCCGAAATGCGGGAGATGTCGAAGGCACGACTGGGCCGCAGTTTTGAACGGCTTCTGGGCCAGAAACACAGCTTTGAACACTTTGATACGGACGTGATCCGCCGCTATGTCTGCCTCGGCGATGCGTTTGCCGCTGACGATGCTCGCAATCGTCAGGGCCAATATGCCGACATCACCAAATCCGCCGATATCTACCTGCCGATGGATGTGTTGCCCTATTCGCTGGTTTTGCGCGACACGCCGGGCCTGAACGACACCTTCCTGATGCGCGAGCAGGTCACCATTCGCGCCATCCGCGACAGCCGGATCTGTGTGGTCGTCCTGTCGGCGCAGCAAGCGCTGAACACCGTCGATCTCGGGCTGATCCGCCTGATTTCGTCCATCAAGTCGCGCCAGGTCGTGCTGTTCGTGAACCGGATTGACGAACTGTCGGAACCGGCCCGCGAGCTGCCGCGGATCAAGCAGAGCCTGCTGCGCACGCTCGCCGACAGCAACGGTCCCGAAAACCCCCGGATCATTTTTGGCAGTGCGCTTTGGGCGACCGCAGCTCTGGACGGCTCCACCGACACCCTGCCGGGGCCGAGCCTGCTGACGCTGCGCGACTATCTGGACGACCCGACCGACGCGGACATTTCCCCACAGGATTGCTGGGCGGCCTCCGGCGTCCCCGAGCTATACGCCTGCATCGGTCGTCGGATTCAGTCCGGCCCCGGGCAAAAGGCGATCAGCAGCATTCGCAAACGCGCCACCAACATGGTGCTGGGTTTGCAGGCCTCCACGCAGGTGGCCGGCTTGACTGCAAAAAGCGACCAGATCCTGAAATTGACGGACGACCGCGTGGCGTCCCGCATCGCTCAGGTCGAAGCCACCGCGCAAACCGCGCTGGACGCGGCCCTGACCAGGACCTTTGATGGTTTCGGGTCACGCATCGATCGCGCCCACATCAATTTCCTGAACCGCGCCGTCGAAGCGTTGTTGCAGCACCTCGACTCCTATGGCGAGCACGAGGCATGGAACTACAGCCCGGACGGTTTGCGTTTGCTGGCACGCTCTGCCTACAGCGCGATGAGTGTGAGCCTGAAGCGCGAAGTCACGGACGTCTTTACAAAGGTCTCCGCAGACTTGACGGCGGCTTATGGCGACATCTTCGACGTGGACGCCGGCCATTTCAAAATCGAAGCGCCCGAAATTCCGGACCTGCCGCCGCCGGTCACCATCGCCAAGACGATTATCCTCGATATCAGCACACCGTGGTGGAAGACATGGTCCCGCAAGCGGCGCGGCTACAGCGTGCTCAGCAGTGATTTTCGCGCCCTGATCGAGGGTGAGACAGACAGCATCCTCAAAGACCTCAAGATCGTCCAACTGGCCGAAATCCGCGAAATCATGCAGGGCACGCTCCGGGAATTTCTGGCGGAACAGAACAGCATCCTGGCCGATATCCTCGCCCGGTCCAATGTCGGCGTCGACGATTTGAACACGCTCTATGGTCTCAACCAGCAAGCGGAACGCAGCGACATGCTGAACATCCTTTTGAACGAGCTCGACGCGCCTGCGGACGCGTCGGCGGATGAGGAGTTGCAAGATGGTAACCAGTAAAGACCCGACCCGTTCCGTTATCGGGGTCATGGGCGAATTCAACGCCGGCAAGAGCACGCTGTGCAACCTGCTGTTGGGGATGAGCGACCTGCCCGAGATGATCGTCCCGACCCAATTGCCCCCCGTGTGGTTTACCAAGGGACCGGAACGCCATGAGATCGTCATGAAGTCGGGCGCGGTGGTCGACATCGACGAGGATTTCGACCCCGAAGAAGCGCTGGCCAACGCCAGTCACCTGCTGATGCACCGTGATGTTCCCGCGCTCGACCACATCGACATCGTTGATTTTCCGGGCATTTCCGACCCAAACATGTCCGCCGACGTGTGGCAGCGCGTGTTGCCCGAGATGGATGCGATCCTGTGGCTGACCCACGCCACCCAGGCCTGGCGCCAGTCCGAGGCAGCCGTCTGGAACACGGTCGCGGAAGGGATCAAGACGCGCAGCGCGCTGGTTGTGACCCAGATGGACAAACTGACCTCCGATACAGACAAGACCCGCATTCTCAAACGGTTGGCGCATGATGTCTCGGATGACTTTGCGCAGATCATACCCGTTTCGCTGATCCGGGCGGTTGCCGCCCAGGACGATCCTATCGCGCTCAAGGCGTCCGGGATGGCGGAGTTGCAGGACTTTCTGAGCAGCTTTGGCACAGCCGCAAAACCCGTGCCGGACACCAACGCCGGGCCCGCGACTGCTCATTGCGCAGCAGAGCCGACGCACAACCTGATCGTGCCCCGCCGCGTGAAGCCTGCGGGCAAGTCATCGCGCATGCGTCCGCAACCACGGCGCGCCAACGCAGTCGCTGGCGACGCGCCTGCGGTCGCCATTTGATGCACACCCTTTGGCAAAGAGACCTGACATGATGGAAAACGACCCAGTATCCGACCTGCTCGAAGGTATCCCCGGCTGCAGTGCGGCCATGCACGCCAATCTGACCACCCGGGTGACCTATCACGCGGCAAGCCGCTCCGGCATGGATCAGCACACCTGTGAAAGCGTTTGTGCGCGCGCCTCTGAACTGCTGGGCGATGCACCGCGCCCTGATGGCTCCCAGTCTGATCTGGCTGCGGTCCTCACCCCGGACAGGACCGACCTGTACCTGCGCCGCACCGAAGAACCGGACGAGGTCATTATCTGTACGTTCGGTCCCGACGCGTCGCCCAACGCGGCATTGCAAAAGATGTACGCCACATCGGAGAAGTTAAGTGAACATTGATCAAAGTTCCGCAAATTTTGCCGCCCTTCTTGTCGGTGAAACGCCCCGCTTTGACGGCGCCCGCCGCGTGCTTGATGCGTCCGACGCGTATTGTGCCGTGATTGATGAAATCGATCAGACCGTGGTCGGGACATCGCTGCACTTTTCAACTGGCGACTGCGACCTTGCGCTCGCCGTGCAGGCGCGGCGGGTGATTGCCGTGTCCGGCACGGATGACCCGGCGGCCAAACCACTGGTCGGTCAGGTGCTGACAGCCGAGCCACAGCCCGAACACACCGTCCTGCGCGAGGCGATTGCACAGCTTGCTGCACGGGCGCAGGCCTCGGGGCATCTGAGCGTGGAGACTGGCACCCTTGAGCCCGAACTGATGGGCAAAACCGGGCAATTGCCTGCCGACGCCTTGACGTTGCCCGATGCGCGTCCACCAGCCCCGCGCCCGGTCCTGAGCGCCGATGAAATCGTCACCGCGTTCGCGCCACTGGCGCATGCGATTGCCGCCTATGACAACACCGGCGTCACGAATACCAAAGGGGATGCCGACAGCCTTGCCGAACTCGACAAACTGGCTGACACCATTGATCCGGATCATCTGCCGGAGCCTTTGACACTGACCCTGGTGGAAAGTGCGTTTGCCGACGGAATGGCTTCGGCGGTGATGACGGGCGACGCCTGTTTCGTTGTCTTCGCGTTAGAGGCAGAACAGCTCTTTGACGCAATGGACCGATATTCCGAGATCGTGCGGACCTGACAGCGTTTTGCGGCCCGTTCGCCCGATCACGTCAAGGATCAGCGCGCCCTCCAAACCGCCGCGCATGGCGCGATGATCTGTTTCAGGCGACCCCGGATGGCCGCCTGAAAACCCATGCCTGCGAAGGCACTGCACACTTGTCCTGAACGCGGCACTTTTCCCTCGAAAACAAATTCTTACCGTAGCTGGTGCACTGTCGCGTCAGCACCCATTTCGGTGCGTCAACGCGCATGGCATCCAGCCACAAACCTGTGCTCACCGAATGGCCAAGATACCAAAAACGTTTTGAAATTGATGGTTTGACGGTCAGCCAGCGGCAACCTAAGCGGGAATCCGCTGATGGTAAAAAAATGTCATTCGACTGTCGGATGACTTTCACAACTAGATGCCACGACACGCCAAAAGCAACAAATCTGGGGGACGTGACATGGGTCGTCATTATCGCAATTTCGAATTTGGGTCGTGGTCATCCGACATCCTGAACGGGACGGATGGCCGGGACGTGGTTTTCGCGTTCGGCGGGCACGATACGATCTCGACCGGGGCGGGCAATGACCTGATCTTTGCCGGATTTGGCAACGACACGATCAACGGCGGGGCTGGAAACGACCGCATATTTGGCGGGTTCGGGTTCGATACAGCGGAATATGCGGGCGGCATCGACGATTACGATATCGACACGCGCGGGTTTTGGGGGCGCACGACGGTGACGTCCGTCAATGCCGAGGTCGAGGATGCGGGCCGCGACACGCTGTTCAGTGTCGAGGCGCTGTTCTTTGCGGCGGACGATTACACGCTGTTTCTCAATGGTCAGAACAACGCGGTGCTGGCCGGTGACGACGCGGTGGCCACGACCGAGAACGCCACGCTGACCATCACAGCCAATGCGCTGTTGGCGAACGACCGTGAGTTCGATGGCGACATGACCGAGATCACGTCGGTGTCGGCCACAAGTTCCGCGGGTGCCACTGTGACGCTGGAGAATGGCGTCGTCAGTTATGACCCTGGCACCCTCTTTGACAATCTTGCGGCGGGTGAAACCGCAACGGACACGTTCACTTATGTCGTGGACGACGGCAAGGGAGGCACGGACACAGCCACGGTGACGGTCACCCTCACAGGTGAAAGCGAACCGGTGATTGCCGGAGACGGTACCGCGACCGTCGGCGAAGGCGGTGTGCTGACAGTGACGACGGCGGCACTGCTGGCCAACGACACGGACGTCGATGGCGATATTCTGGAGATCACGGGCGTGTCTGCGACCAGTGCCGCAGGCGCGACCGTCAGCCTGATCGATGGCGAAGTGACCTACGACCCCGGCAGCCTGTTCGAAAGCCTTGGTGCAGGCGAGACGGCGACCGACACTTTCACCTACACCGTTACGGACAACAACGGCAGCACGGTAACGGCAACCGTTTCGGTCACGATCGAGGGCGAGAATGACGCGCCAAGTCTGCTGACCGTCGACCAGATTTGCCTGATCGAGGGGAACAGCACGTTCCAGGCTGTGATCAATGCCGATGATGCAAATGGCGACGCAATCACCTTTGCCCTGTCCGGTGCGGACGCGGCACTGTTCACCATCGACCCCGATACGGGGGCGATCAGCTTTGTCGATGCGCCCGACGCCAGCACGCCGCTGGATGAAGGTGGCGACAACATCTACGATCTTGAACTGACCGTGTCGGACGGCAACGAAAGCACGACGCGCAGCGTCGCCGTGCAGGTTGTACCGACGCCTCCTACTGGTGGTGGCGGGTCCAGCGCCATCGCCTTTGACATGGTCGGCAGCGCATCGTTGGGGCTGCTGAGTTTCGTGAACACAGCGCCAGCGTTCTCAAGTCCGGGCGATGGGTTCGGGTTTTTCCAGGCTGGTGGCTCTGTGCCGTTCAGTCTGGTGGACGACAGCGCGGGTAGCTTTCCCGGCGATGTGCTTGGTATCATCGACAGCAGCAGCAACACCGATGTGTTTTTTGGTGCGACCGACACGCAGAATGCCGAAAATGACGGTCCCGTTTCCGCGACCTGGAGCTTTGACGTGGCGGGAGAGGAGAGCCTTTCCCTCAGTGTCGATATCGGCGCCATGGGCGATTTCGAGGGCACCGACAGTTTCGTGCTGACCTACAACATCGATGGCGGTGCCGATGAGGTGCTGTTTGAATTCGTGGTCGATGAGGCGGCGAGCCTCGACTACACGCTGGCCGGCGGTGCTGTCGTGTCGCTCGACGACCCGCTGACGGTCAGCGGCACGGGCGAAGTTCTGACGAACGTACTGCAAACGCTGAGTGCGGATTTGGCTGGCACGGGATCGGTGCTGAACGTCACGCTGACGGCAAGCACGGATGGCGGGTCAGAGGCGTTTGCCATGCAGAACCTCGTGATCGAGGCCGCCGGTTCTGCCGCGCCACAAGTGGTGGCCTCGGCCCTCACCAGTGGCCCGGATGTAAACCTGATATCGTTCACGAACGGGGCTCCGGTATTCTCGAGCAACGCCGACGGATTCGGCATCTTTCAGGTTGGGGTTGATGCGTCGATCCCGTTCGCGCTGATTGACGCCAGTGCAGACGACTTCGCCGCTGATGCACTTGGGATCATCGACAGCAGCAGCAACACGGACGCGTTCTTTGGCGCGACCGACACCGTCAACAACGACACGGACGGGCCGGTGTCTGCAACCTGGGCGTTTGATATCTCGGGCTTCAGCGACCTGATGCTGTCGCTCGATGCCGGTGCGATGGGTGATTTCGAGAGCTCCGACAGCTTTACCTTTACCTACAATATCGACGGCGGTGCCGAGCAGACGCTGTTCGACTTTGTCGCGGATGAAGATGCGTCACTTGACTACACGCTGGCCGGGGGCGGCGTTGTCACGCTGGCCGACCCGCTGACAGTGGCGGGGTCCGGGACAGTCCTGTCGAACATGTTGCAGACGCTGAGCGGCGAGATTGACGGCACCGGGTCCGTCCTGAACCTGACATTCACTGCCGAGACGAATGGCGGGGACGAGGCGTTTGCCTTTCAGAACATCGTCATCGAAGGCGTGGGCGATGGCGGCGGAGAGCCGGAGCCGCCGACCTATGCCGTGTCGGCGCTGAGCGGCGATGTGTTCGAAGGCGATGACGGCGTCACCGAGGTGACATTCGAAATCACCCGCGATGGGGATGTGTCCGAAGCGGGAAGTGTGGAATTCTCGATTGGCGGCGACGTGGATGCGGACGACTTTGGAGGCGCGTTGCCCAGCGGTACGGTGCAATTTGCCGCCGGTCAGACCTGCGCCACAGTGACCTTTGCGGTCACTGGCGACACGGTGATCGAAGACGACGAGACGTTCACCGTCACCCTTTCCAATCCTGTTGGCGGTGACATCACGGTTGAAACTGCCTCGGTCGAAGTGTTGGACGATGATGACCGGGTGCTGATTTCCGACATTCAGGGCGCGGGCGCGCAAAGCGAGTTGGTCGATCAGGTCGTGACGGTCGAGGCGATTGTCACCTACATCACCGAGGACGGGTATTTCCTGCAGGAAGAAGATGCCGACAGTGACGGCAATGCCCAGACATCCGAAGGCATCTTTGTGTTCAACGGCGGCGTCAACCAACCACAGATCGGCGATCAGGTCGTGGTGCGCGGTGTGGTGGACGAGGTCTTTGGCGAGACCCAGCTTGCGCAGGACGACATACGCATCATCTCGTCAGGCAACGACCTGCCCACTGCTGCCACGGTGCTGCTCAGTGCTGCGTCGCAGGATTTTGAGGCTATCGAAGGCATGCGAATGACCCTCGACAGCGGAGTGGAAGGTGAAAGCATAACGGTCATCGAGAACTTCAATCTGGACCGCTTTGGCGAAATCACCGTCTCTGCCGGGATACAGACGCAGCCCACCCAGCTGTTCGATGCCCAGACCGAAGCGACCGAGGTCGCGGCCCTGGCCGAAGAGAACGCCAACAACCGGCTGATCATCGACGACGGTGTTTCTGCGCAGAACCCGGATGAGTTTCAGTACGTCCCCAACACGTCTCCCGGCGACTATGGCAACGAGTTTCTAGACGCAAGCGATACGTTCACAGAGGCCGGGCCGACCTTGCGCCTGGGCGCAGAGGTCGACGGGCCAACCACGGGGGTCATGACCTTTGGCTTTGGCGAATTCCGGATGCTTGTCGACGGCACGCTGAACATCGACGAAAGCACCAATTCCGGTGCCCGGGAAGACACCCCGCCAGATGTCGGCGGCAATGTGCAGGTCGCGTCGGTCAACGTGCTGAACTACTTTACCACGCTGCGCGGGGAGGGGAGTGTTGGCCCCAACGAGCTCAGCCCGCGCGGTGCGGGATCGGAAGCCGACCTGCAACGCCAGACCGATAAGCTTGTCGATGCGCTCACAGGCACCGGCGCGGAGGTGTTCGCCCTGCAAGAAATCGAGAACGGCGGATTTGCCGAAGGGTCGGCCATTGATGCACTGGTCGATGCGATGAATGTCGAGGCGGCCACGACGGCATCGGGCGCGGACTATGCCTTTGTCGATCCAACCGCTGATGGCGGTTTCATCGGGACGGACGCGATCACGACGGGCATCATCTATGACGCCAACGCCGTGTCGCTGGTCGGCTCGGATTTCCTCGTGTTCGAGGAAAGCTCCGCCGCTGTCACCTTTGCGCTGGCTGATGTGCTGAACGCCGTGGTGCCAACGGATGATCAGGTCGGAGATTTCCAGCGCAACCGTCCCGCCGTGGCCGCCACTTTCGAAGACAACGAAACGGGCGAGACCTTCACAATCGTCTCCAATCACTTCAAGTCCAAGGGTCCCAGCGGTCTGGACGGTCTGGTCGAGGCCGCCCAGGAATACCTTGATGGCGGTGGCACCGACATCACGCAGGCCGACATCGACGCGCTCATCAATGACCCGAATTATGATCAGGGTGATGGTCAGGCCTTTTGGAACCAGGTTCGTGCCGATGCCTCCGCCGAGGTTCAGACGTGGATCGAAAACGACTATCTCGGCGAGGGTGTGACGAATTTCATCATCATGGGAGACCTCAACGCCTACGCGCAGGAAGACCCGGTGCAGACCTTGACCGATGATCCCGATCTGGTGGACCTGATCGACCAGTTCATCGGTCAAGACGATGCCTACAGCTTTGTCTTTGACGGTCAGCGCGGGGCGCTGGACCATGCCATTGCGTCAGATGACATGGCCAACATGGTGACAGGTGCCGCCGAATGGCACATCAACGCGGATGAACCGGATCTGCTGAACTTCAATTCCGCATTCAACAACGCGAATTTCTTTGAAGACAGCAAGTTCGCCTCGTCCGACCATGACCCGCTGATCATCGGGATCGATACGAACCCGAATGACGGGTTGTTCGGCTAACCGGCGAGTAACAGCGCCGTGCGCGGGGCGATGCATCGGCATAGGTGCATCGCCCACTGCTTGCACGTCTTGGCAAGCGGACAGCATACGCGCTTTGGCACTGTCGCGGTGCCCGCCCCGGACTGCACCGGGACGGGTCTCGGACCGCGGGACTCACCTGGCGCTTGTTGTTGAAAAGCGGGCCAAATTTCTCACGTGGCAGTTGATGTAGGTCCGGATTGGGGTCGGATTGCGGCCAAACAGGTAAGGATTTCCTGCATTTTGGAGCTCTGTCCAATCTCCGGACTTGAAAGCGAAGGGGCAAGTGCGAATACTCTAGAGGCTCCATCGAATAATGTAGGGCACAAGAGTTTTATCACTGTGGGCTACGGTATTTCAAAGGCCCGCAAAGCGTTTCGAAGTGGAAATATGATGCAACATCCGTCCTCGTTTGATACGGACCCGCCCTCTGACGCGCTGCGTGCGGGGGGGCTGTTGCTGGTGGCGATCACTGGCCGCAGGGATGACGGCGGCCCAATCCTCGCAGGCGCGGCGCAGGCAACGGCGCTTGACCCGCTGCCCGACGGTGATCCGGGCACTTACCTCGCCGTTTGCAAGCATGCGCAAATGGACGGCCGGCTGATCGTCCTGGGATATGTACCGCTGGCCGAGGCTGTGGTGGCCGTGGGCAAGGCGCGCCCCGATCAGGACATCACCATCGGCAACGGCAAGGCGCAGATCCGCCTGATGGCCGATGGCCGGGTGCGTATCTCGGGCGAGGATGTGCGCCTTGGCGCGCGGGGCCGGATGCGGCTGAACGGTGCCACGATTGATCTGAACTGAACGTCATGTGGGAGGTCGACAACACAACCCCGTTTCCCCACGCGATGACCTTTCTGCGCGATGCAGAGGGCCGGTCGCTTTGGGTGGTCGGGGTCAAGGCGACGTTCGACTTCCGCCATGGCAAGCCGTGCCTGTTCACGCCCGAGCAGATCGAGCCGTTTTACGGGCCCTGCTTTGCCGATGATGACACGCAATCCGACATGCTGGCGGATACGGACGTGACCTTGCCCAAAGGGCAGGTTGACCTTGTGGTCGACGCCACGGCTTACCCGCCGCGCGATGCGCGACCCGAACAACCCTATCTGGTGCAGATTGAGGCCGGGCCGCTGGCCAAGGTGATCCAGGTGGCACCACCGTCGACGCTCACCCGCTGGCAGGGGGTCAACCCGATCCAGAATGCGCCACATGAGCCCGTCCCGCTGCGCTACAGCCAGAGCTTTGGCGGTGTGCGCACGGACGCCAATCCCATCGGCATGGGTGATGATCCGGACGCGGATCGCGAAACGATGCAACTCCCCCGGTTGAGCCTGCCGGGCAAGCCCTATCAGCAACCGAAATCGCCGGTGCCGCCTGCCGCGTTGAATGCCATTCCGCGGTCATGGGCGGTGCGGGACGCCCTGAGCGGGACGTATGATGAGGCATGGCAGCGGCGGCGGTCGCCGCTTTTGCCCGATGATCTGCAGCCTGAATACTGGCAGTCCGTCCCCCCTGACCAACGGCTGGACCGCGCAGCCGCGGCGGGCGCGCAGATCACGCTGACCAACATGACATCCAGCGATGGTGGGTGGGCCGACCCGCCGGTCACCTTCACGCTGCCGCATGTGGGCTTTGACATGGTGACCCGGTTCCGTGGCGACTGGACCGAGTTGACCCCCGAATTGCAGACAGTGCACATCGCAGCGGATGCCCGCCGGGTATCGCTGTTCTATCTGGCGACGATGCCGATCGAAGCGGGCAAGAACGACGTGCTGGTCGACACCACCATGATCACGCTCGAAGACAGCACAGGCTTTCGTGTCAGGCCGGAACACGCCTCGATGTTCGAGCGTAGCGCAAATCTCGAGGAGGCCGTCTGATGGCCCAGACCGTCAACGCAAACATGCTCACGCTGTCCCACAAGGGCACTATGGGGTTCGAGATCAACACCGTCCCGGATGTGTGCAAGACACCCGCCGGGTCCGCGGTGATCCCGGTGCCTTACGTCATCATCTCCAAATCGTCGGACTTGGCCAAAGGCACCACGAAGACGTTCGCGGATGGCGGCAATTCCATAGCGCACCGCCCGTCCGTGCATTCGCGCTGTACCGGGGACGAGCCGGGCACGCTGAAAGGGGTCATTTCGGGGACCAATATCCATCAGAGCCACTGGATCACCTTTTCGCCGACAGTTTACGCCGAAGGCAAGAATGTCTGCCGCCTGACCGACAAGATGTTCATGAACAACCGCAATTGCATCTCGGGCACCGGCGGTCATTTCGAGATACCTCACCCGCCGGGCTCGATCATGTTCGAGCTGTGCCAGATATTTTGCGAGGCGCGCAAGGAATGGCACGACTGCAAGGCCTCTGGCGCGTCGAAATGCAAGAAGCCGTCCAAGATCGCAGAGGAAAAGACCAAGGCCAAGTTGAAGAACCCCAACTCGAAACTGAACAAGGCCGTCGATCCGGCGGGCAAGGGCCGGGTGGGCGGCGCGGAGAAGCAATTTTTCGTCAACAACAAGGGCAAGTATAATGGCATGCGCAAGGTCTATGATGAAAAAGGCCTCAAGCGCGCGCTGAAGCGTCAGCTGAAAAAGGAGGTGGGCCAGGGGCTGACCAAAAAAGGCGCCAAAATGTTGGTGGGCGGTTGGAAAAAGCTGATCCCCGGCCTTAACGTCCTGTCGACGGTCTATGATATCGTCGATACCGGGATGATGGTGCGCGAGATCTACAAGTCTCTCAATGCCGCGTCCGTTATGGATGACGCAATCAAAATCCGCCCCGATTTTTCCGTCCAGAACCCTGATGGTTCCGTCGCTGATATCTACGACTTCAAGTTCGACGACCCGAACACTGGGTATCAGGATGACTGGCAAAGCAACGGCCAAAAACAGGCCTACAAGGATGCGACAGGCAAGGAGCCGATCAAGGTGGACAACAGCCCGGAGAGTTGCAACTGCGATGGCAAGAAGAAGAAAACACCAGGTGTACTGACGGGATAGACCATGCCAGACTACATTCGTTCCACCCAACAACAGGCCCTGGCGCAACCCAGTTTTCGCATGCTCGCCTATTGGCCGACTGGCATGCGTGACCCTGCTGTTGCGGCCGGGATGGCGTCCATTTTCGACATTTTCTTGGAACACTACCGCAGCGACGTGGCCTTCATGGTCGTGGCCGACAAAAAGCGTCCGTTTGAGGGCAAGGTCGTGGACGACGCGCTTTTGGCTGACGCGCGCGCCTGGCTCGCGGCTGGAAACTCAGACTGGCCGGCGACGGCGCGGGTATTTGGGCCCGCCAGTGAAATCAACGAACAGGTTACCGTGCCGTCGTTTCGTGCGGAACAACATGCGGACTATGTGTTGCTCGACATGTCTGTGCCTGACGACGTCGAGACGGCTGTTAGCGTCGCTGACAAGGTGACAGCGGTACTCAAGACGATGCCGACGCTTTACGCTGTCATGGGCATGGGGTTCTTCTTGCCCATGGCATATGAAGGGTCGGCGCGCTATTTTCCGCGTGGTTTTACCCGCTACAAAACCGCAATCGAATTCATGGGCGAAGGCCCCGAATGGTGCATCCACAAGGACGTTGGTTCATCCTTCTGGCACGAATTCCCCGAAGCCACGGATGGCTTTGTCGATATTGGCTGGCGCACCGTATTGGGTGCATATTACCTGCCACGGCTGGGCGCCGTGTCGATTGATGCCGAGGGTGTCACGGTCGAGCAGACCGACGACATGCTGGTCGTGACTGCAGGCCCAGAACCGATCTGGGGCGACGTGAACATTGACGAGGACATTTCGGCCTACAAGGCGGTCGCTGCCGCCCTCGCGCCCGCGCGCGCCAGCCTCAGGCCCATGCTCAACGGGCATTTCGGCAATCAGGTCGACGACCCGGATGGCAATGACCGGCTCGAAGCGTGGTACGAACGCTATGAGGACTGACGCATGACCCTTCTGGACCAGGTTCTTGGCCGTCTCAGCATCCCCGGTACCTTGCCGGAGGTGGTCACACGCGTTGTGGCCACGCTGAGCTACAGCCAGGATGCACTGGACAACGGGCGTCCCGAAGAACGGGCGGAAGTCTGGCAAGAGATGTGCGAGGATCTGGTACGGCTGCTCGAGGTCGGATTTCTCGCCCGGCCCTTCGCCGCGCAGGTGCCGGTATCGGCAAGCGCGGTGCTGACCGGGCCGGACAAGCTGGTGATCACGGTCGAGACATCCGGTGCCCATGTGAACCTCGTGCACATGCTGGTGCGACTGATCGTGGCGACACACCACACGCCCGATGACGGCTTTCAGCGGGTGCTGGATGCGGTGGACGGCGACGTGGACAAGGCCAACGAGGTATTTGGCGGTCTGGTCTACGATCGTGACGTCGGTGCGCTGACCGTGCAGGTTGCGGGACCCGAGGGTCTGGAGCCGATGCCCGTCGATATCCGCGCAGCCCTTTGGCACAACGTCCATGTGCCTGCGTCAGGGCCGCTGGGTGACGCCATCCTGATGGAGGCCGAAGAGACGGTCATCTCGAACCTGACTTTCGACGATCTGGACGAAGAGACCGAAGACGCCTTTCTGACGATATCGTCCATGAACGCCTTTATCCCCATCGGGTTGGATGCTGTGCACGAACCCGGCGATGAAGAGATGTTCTTGAGCGGCCCAGGCACGCTGACCGTGCACACCATCTCGATCGAACAGGTCTTTCTGTTTGAACTCGTGGCCACCCTCAATGGCGGCGACATCAGTCGCGCGCAGGCGGAGGTGACCGCGGCATGACGTTGTTGCTGGCAGATATGGGCTTTGCCTCGGCCTTTGGCGCAGGTCTCGGGACAGCCATTCAGGCGCAGCTGGACAGCGAACGCTGCATGATGCGTAACCTGCGTTACGTCGGGGCGGACTACCTCGAACAGGTGTGCGCCTTTCAGGACAATGACGATGTTGAAACCCTCGAAGACGCGCTGCCCCGCCTGATAGGCCAAGCGCTGGATGACCTGTTGGAGCGGTTGGGTCCAGAGGCGAGCACCCTGCCGGTGGACGTGATCTTGTGCCTGACCGAACCTGCGCCCAAGGACGGTGTTTCAGCCGAACGGCTCACCGCGCTGAGCGAGACGCTG
>ERZ1740067.600-NODE-600-length-28331-cov-8.386759_pt1 | contig 28331 bp, 25 predicted proteins | sample MGYA00581736_ERZ1740067 | MGnify/ENA primary metagenome ERZ1740067 (study PRJEB43018, sample SAMN04849236) | marine metagenome | isolation source: floating plastic debris | place: Pacific Ocean | collected 2008-08-27 | study: EMG produced TPA metagenomics assembly... | reverse complement strand
CGTTCGCAAAACAGCCCAAGCCCGGCCAGGACTTCTTTCCCCTGACCGTCCACTACCAGGAAAAATACTATGCCGCGGGCAAGATCCCCGGCGGTTTCTTCAAGCGTGAGGCACGGCCCACCGAAAAGGAAACCCTGACCGCCCGCCTGATCGACCGTCCGATCCGGCCCCTGTTCGTCCCCGGCTTCAAGAACGAAGTGCTGGTGATGTGCACCGTGCTGAGCCACGACCTCGTCAATGATCCCGACATCGTCGCGATGATCGCAGCCTCGGCTGCACTGACGATTTCCGGCGCACCGTTCATGGGCCCCATCGCCGGTGCACGCATCGGTTTCGAGGATGGCGAATACGTCCTGAACCCGACCGTCGACGACATGCAGGACCTGCGCCTGAACCCCGACCAGCGTTTGGACCTGATCGTTGCCGGCACCAAAGACGCCGTGATGATGGTCGAATCCGAAGCTTACGAGCTGACCGAAGCGGAAATGCTGGGCGCCGTGAACTTTGCCCATGAGCAAATCCAGCCCGTGATCGACCTGATCATTGCGCTGGCCGAGGACGCCGCGAAGGAGCCGTTCGACTATCAGGCGCCCGACTACTCCGACCTCTACGCCGCCGTGAAGGCCGCCGGAGAAGAGCAGATGCGCGCCGCCTTCGCCATCGGCGATAAGCAGGAGCGCACCGCTGCCGTGGCCGCCGCCCGCGAGGCGATCCTGGCGGCCCTGACCGAAGAGCAGGCCGATGATGCCAACCTCGGCTCGGCCCTGAAAAAGCTCGAAGCGTCCATCCTGCGCGGTGACGTGGTCAAGACCGGCAAGCGTATCGACGGTCGCAAGACCGACGAGATTCGCGATATCGTCTGTCAGACCGGCTTCCTGCCCCGGACGCACGGCTCGGCGCTCTTCACCCGTGGTGAGACGCAGGGTCTCGTGGTCACGACGCTGGGCACCGGTGACGATGAGCAGTTCATCGACGCGCTGCACGGCAACTTCAAATCCAACTTCCTGCTGCACTACAACTTCCCGCCCTATTCGGTCGGCGAAGCGGGTCGCGTCGGCCCTCCCGGACGGCGCGAGATCGGTCACGGCAAACTGGCATGGCGCGCACTGCAAGCCGTGCTGCCTGCGCCCACCGATTTCCCCTATACCGTCCGCGTTGTGTCGGAGATCACCGAATCCAACGGCTCGTCCTCCATGGCGTCGGTCTGTGGCGGGTCGCTGTCGATGATGGACGCAGGTGTGCCGCTGAAAAACGCGGTGGCCGGTGTGGCCATGGGCCTGATCCTCGAAGAAGACGGCAGCTATGCCATCCTGTCCGACATCCTGGGTGACGAAGACCACCTTGGCGATATGGACTTCAAGGTGGCAGGCACCGAAAACGGCATCACCTCGCTGCAGATGGACATCAAGATCGCAGGCATCACGCCCGAGATCATGGAAAAAGCGCTCGAGCAGGCGAAAGCCGGCCGGATGCACATCCTGGGCGAGATGGGCAAATCCATCACCGGCGCGCAGGAATTCTCGGTCCACGCGCCACGCATCGAAACGATGCAGGTCCCAACCGACAAGATCCGCGAAGTGATCGGGTCGGGCGGCAAGGTCATCCGCGAGATCGTCGAAGTGTCGGGCGCCAAGGTCGATATCAACGACGACGGCGTGGTCAAGATCGCTTCGCCCAACGGCGACTCGATCAAGAAAGCCTACGACATGATCCATTCGATCGTGGCCGAACCCGAAGAGGGTGCGGTTTACACCGGCACGGTCGTCAAGATCGTCGATTTCGGTGCCTTCGTGAACTTCTTTGGCAAGCGCGACGGTCTGGTGCACGTGTCCCAGATCGAAAACCGCCGCCTGAACCACCCTTCGGACGTGCTGAAGGAAGGTCAGGAAGTGAAGGTCAAACTGCTTGGCTTTGACGATCGCGGCAAGGTGCGCCTGTCGATGAAAGTCGTCGATCAAGAGACCGGCGAAGAGATCAAGAAAGAAGAAGCTGCCGACGGCTAAGGTGCCTTCGGTCCGGTGGCCCGGCGCGTTCGGGCCACCGGTTTTTTGGGTTTGGGCTCTATGACCGACCTGGCCGTATTTCTCATCAATCTGGACGACGCGCCGTCGCGGCTGAAGGCTGCACAGGTGGCGCTGTCCGTTCAGAACACGCAGTTCGAGCGTGTACCGGGTGTGGATGGGCGCGCCTTTGATCCCGCGACCATCCCGGGCTATGACGCTGATGGTGCGCGCCGCTACTTTGGCCGCGACCTCAACGGCGGTGAGATCGGCGCATTCCAGAGCCATCTGCGCGCGTTGGAGCGCTTTGTCGCCAGCGGTGCGGCCTATGGCCTGATCCTCGAGGATGATATCGACCCTGACGCGGGCGCCATGGACTTTGTCCGGGCCATCATCGACTGGCAGCGCGGCCGATATGCGCAGGATTGGTACGTCGCCAATCTGGGTGCCAAACGGCAAAAGATCACAACCGACGTCGCCGTGTTCGAACGCGGCGGGACCGAGGCGGTGCTGCGCCGGGCGCATTATTTCCCGATGCTGGCCACGGCACTTTTGTGGACGCGGCAAGGCGCGCAGGCGTTTCTGGATCAACACGCGGCCATCGATTGCCCCTGGGACAACGCGCTGCGCCGCTGGCTGACCGCCAACGACGCGGGGCTGGTGGTGTCACCCTGCCTCTTTGGCACCACGGGCGCATCAAGCCAGATCGACCCGGCCAAAGGGACCGCATTGCGCAGCCGCGAGGGCCGGGTACGGACCTACCGGCTCCGCCGAATGCGACGTCAATGGGGTGACAAACTGCGTGCTTTGCATCACAAGATGCGCCATAGGCCTGACAGCTGACAACCAAGGGCGAATCCGTGACATCGACACCGACTGTTCACAGCTTTTACCGCTACAACATCGAGCCGCGCGTGCTTGCCGCGCAGCAAAGCGTGTTTGACCACCTTGGCGTGCCGCTGCGGCAATGGCGCGATGACAAGCAGACCCATGCAGGCTGGATGGACGAACTGCTGGCCGATGACAGCCTCGACGACATCTTTGTGGTAGCCGATATCGACGCCTTTCCGCTGACCTATGCGGCCTATGAATGGATCGTGGGCGAGGCGGAAAAAGGTGCGATTGTCGGGCTCGCGCAGACGACCAATGAAAAGCGCCCCGACAAGATCTTTGCCGCGCCGATGTTCCTCGCGTTTCGGCGTGACGTGTTCAAGGCGCTTGGCGCGCCCACGATGCACCCCTACGACGAAGGGGACGTTGCCCAGATCCTCACAGATCTTGCGCCGCAACACGGTGTGGACGTGGTTCTGAAATACCCGACATTCGCGCTGCGCCCCCGCTGGGCACTGGCGGATCGCGGGGTTTACGGGACGGGCACGTTCTATGGCGACAACGAGTTTTTCCACCTCTACGCGTCGCGGATGCGGAACACGGCGGACCTGTTCTGTGCCGTGGCCGAAGGTGCCGTTGCCGGCACCCACGACTACGACGCCTATCTGAAAATCATTGAAGACAAACCGGATTTGAAAACAGGGCGTTCGCTCTCGCAGATACTGCGAAAGCTCAGGGGGCGGATGAGCGCCACCTGACGCCACACAGGAAGACCATGAATACCACGACGCCGACCGTACACAGTTACTACCGTTACAACATCGAACCCCGCCTGCTCGACGCGCAAGCGCGCGTCTTTGACCACCTCGGCGTGCCGCTGGTGCAGGACCGCAACGACAGGCTGGACCATGCGGGCTGGATGAACGACCTGATGACCCGTGACGATCTGGACGATGTGGTGGTGGTGGCCGACATTGACGCCTATCCGCTCAAATTCGACGCATATGCCAGCCTTGTGGCGGCAGCGGAACGGGGCGCGGTCGCCGGCCTCGCGCAGACCACGAACCACAAGGATCCGACCAAGATTTACGCGGCGCCCATGTTCATCGCCTTTCGCAAGGACCTGTATCGCGCATTCGGCTCACCGGATCTCGGCCGCTATGCGACCGGCGATGTGGCGCAGATCATGACCGATATCGCGCAGGCGCGCGGGGTGGAGGTGGCGCTGACCTATCCGTCCTTCGCCGTGCGCCCGATGTGGCCGTTGGCGGATTACGGGATCTACGGGATCGGGACATTCTACGGCAATCACGACTTCTTTCACCTGTATCAGGCACGGCTGAGCGAAGCGGTGGAGCTGTTCTGTGCGGTGTCCGACGGGGTGGTGGCCGGGCGCCATGACTGGGCGCGGTATCTTGAGATCATGAGCCTCGCCCCGATCCAGAAAAGACGGGGCCTGCTGTCCAAGACGGTGCACAAGGCCAAGATGCGGCTGCGGTCGCGCTGACCGCAGCCGCAGCCGTGTGCGTCAGGTTGGTGCCTTGGTCGTGCGCAGGTAGGGCAGCACGGTGGTGAACTCGCCGAACTTGGCCTTGGCATCCTCGTTCGACACGGTCGGCGGGATGATCACATCCTCACCGGGAACCCAGTTGGCCGGTGTCGCGACACCCTTGCCGATGGAGGTCTGCAGCCCGTCCAGCGCGCGCACCACTTCGGCAAAGTTGCGGCCCACGGTCATCGGATAGGTCATCGACAGCTTCAGCTGCTTGTCCGGCCCGATGATAAAGACCGAGCGCACCGTGGCACTGTCTGCAGGCGTACGGCCGTCGGGCATGTAGGCTTCGGCGGGCAGCATGTCGAAGGCTTTGGACACCTCCAGCCCGTCATCTGCGATGATCGGGAAACCGGCGGGCGCGCCTGCGACTTTCTCGATGTCGCCCTTCCACTTCTTGTGGTCCTCGACCCCATCGACCGACACGCCGATCACCTTGGTGCCGCGCTTTTCCCATTCAGGGGCCAGCTGTGCGACCGCACCGAATTCAGTGGTGCATACGGGCGTGAAATCCTTGGGGTGCGAAAACAGAATGGCCCAGCTGTCACCGATCCAGTCGTGCAGCGAAAAGGTGCCGTGGTCAGTGGTGACCGTCAGATCGGGTATCGTGTCGTTGATGCGCAAACCCATGGTGTCCTCCGTCGGGATAGTTGCCGTCGCGATCAATCTAGGCGAAGCGGCGGCCTCTTGCATCCCCGTTCTGTGCGGTGTCACTGTGCATCAACGCATCGCCAGGGGAGAGCCGCCATGCTTGAAAGACGCGCATTCTATATCAATGGCCAATGGGTCGACCCGATCGCGGGGACGGACCACCATGTGATCGACCCGTCCACCGAAGAACCCTGCGCGGTGATATCGCTTGGCGGGACGGCAGATGCCGAAGCGGCGATTGCCGCGGCCAAGGCGGCGTTTCCGGCCTGGATGCACACCGATCCTGCCGAACGGATCGCACTGGTGGAAAAGCTGATCGCGGTTTACGAAACCCGGGCCGAAGACATGGCGCAAGCCATGTCGGCCGAGATGGGCGCCCCCATCGACATGGCGCGCAGCCAGCAGGTGGGCGCGGGTACGTGGCACCTCAAGAACTTTGTGCGCGACGCCAAGGGGTTCGATTTTGTCCGCCCGTTGGGGGACCATGCACCGTCCGACCGCATCATCTACGAACCTGTCGGCGTCGCCGCCCTTATCACCCCGTGGAACTGGCCGATGAACCAGGTCACGCTCAAGGTCGGTGCTGCGGCCATCGCAGGCTGCACCATGGTGCTGAAGCCGTCCGAGGAATCACCGCTGAACGCGATGATCTTTGCCGAGTTGATGGATGAGGCGGGTTTTCCTCCCGGTGTGTTCAACCTTGTGAACGGCGACGGGCCCGGCGTCGGCACGGTGCTGTCGGGGCACCGGGATGTGGATATGGTCAGCTTTACCGGTTCGTCCCGGGCAGGGCGGCTGATCTCCAAATCCGCTGCCGACACGCTCAAGCGTGTGCATCTGGAACTGGGCGGCAAGGGGGCCAACGTCGTCTTTGACGACGCCGATGATAAGGCGATCAAGCGCGGTGTGCTGCACATGATGAATAACACCGGCCAGAGCTGCAATGCGCCCAGCCGCATGCTGGTGCAGCGCAGCCGCTATGATGCAGCGGTCGAAGAGGCGGCTGCCGTCGCCGCCAAGGTCACCGTGGGCCCGGCCAGCGCCGATGGGCGCCATATCGGCCCGGTTGTGAACGAAGTGCAGTGGACCAAGATCCAGGATCTGATCCAGCAGGGCATCGACGAGGGGGCGCGGCTGGTCGCGGGCGGTCCGGGCCGGCCCGAAGGGTTCAACAAGGGCTACTATGTGCGTCCGACCGTGTTTGCCGATGTGACCAACGACATGACCATCGCGCGCGAAGAGATCTTTGGCCCGGTGCTGGCCATCCTGCCCTTTGACACCGAAGAGGAGGCGGTCGAGATCGCCAACGACACCGTCTATGGCCTGACGAATTACGTACAGACACAGGACGGCGCGCGACTGAACCGCATGGCGCAGGCGCTGCGGTCGGGCATGGTTGAGATGAATGGGGCCAGCCGTGCGGCGGGCTCGCCCTTTGGCGGAATGAAACAGTCCGGCAATGGCCGTGAGGGCGGTGTCTGGGGGATCGAGGATTTCCTCGAGGTCAAGGCCGTCTCCGGCTGGGCCGCGGAGTAAGGCGGCGCGGATGGTCCGGGAAACCTGACTATGCAACATCCCCAGACGCTGCGAATAATGCCCCCATTCTATTTTCAGATTGGGGGTATTTGTTATGGCAACTTTTTATCGCTGGGTTCCGCGTGAACATGCTGATGCAGCTTACGAAGCGGGGCTTGAATCGCACAATGGCTCTGCCACCTGGATATTCAGCATGGACACGCCCGGGTTTTATCGCCCCAGTGACAGCATCACCGGCAAAGCGTGGTTGCTGGCCTTTGATGTGTCGGACAACGCGTCCACGAACCTGACAACGCATAATATGATCAAGTCCACGGATTCCGATTTTAAAGGCGAAAACAAGCATCCGTTCAAGAATATCATCAAGGAAAACGAGGTGGGCGCCATCGGCATCGGCCGTCACCGCCAGAAAACAACCAACCTGCATACGACCACGCGGTGGGCCACAAAACGCGAGGTCGCCAGGGCCCTGAACATCAGTGAGCTGTCCGTGGATGTGAAATACCGGCCCGGCAAGACCTGGACCTGAGCCCCGGGTTACGCGGTGTCCGTGACCCGGCGATACAGGTGCCAGGTGGCGTGGCCAAGGATCGGCAGGACCAGAAACAAGCCCAGAAACGCGGGTAGCATCGCGGCAAGTGTCACGGCCGCAATGAACGCGCCCCACCCGAGGTAGATGAGCGGGGCGTCCGCCACGGCGCTGATCGACCGCGTCAGGGCCGTTATGAAATCGACATCCCGGTCCAGCAGCATCGGCATCCCCAACACGCTCATCGCGAATGTGAGCGACGCAAAAATGGCGCCCACTGCGCTGCCAAACAGCAGCATCATCAGGCCGTCTGCGGTCAGATACACATCCAGAGATGTGGACACGTTGGTCATGGGCGATAGGCCCAGAAACAGGGCAAAGATCATGTGGCCCAGAAAGAACCAGAACAGGAACAGCACAACGACCATCACGGCGAGCCACGGCAATTGCCCGTTTTTTTGGGCCCACACGACCGAGACAACCTCGGAAAAAGGCAGCGCGTCACCCGCTTGTCTGCGCCGGCTCACCTCATAAAGCCCAAGCGCAGCAAAAGCCCCGATAAGCGGAAAGCCCAGCACCGCAAGGATCAACCAGAACGTGGTGCCCGTCGCGTAAGTGATCGCCGCCATCAGGATTCCGACGACGACATAGAAACCGGCAAAAAACAGGCCTAGGTGAGGTGCCGCGACAACATCGCGTATGCCCGCACGCAGGCTCCCCGTCAGGTCAGCGAGCGTGGGAGCCCGCAGATCGGGTGCACCATGTGGACGGTCAGACATACGCAAAAGGTAAATGCCCGAGCGCGCGGCTGTCAAATCCCCTCAGAACGGGGCCGCCGCGCGAAACCGCATCATCTTGCCGCTGTCCGGATGCTTGATCCGCAGCTCTTCGGAATGGAGCATCAGGCGCGGATGGTCCAACGCCTCGCCGGTCGCATAGAGCGGATCGCCAAGGATCACATGGCCAAGCGCCAGCATGTGCACACGCAATTGGTGGCTGCGCCCGGTCTGGGGCATCAGCCGCACCCGCGTCTCGTCGGCGCTGTCGCGCAGGACGCGCCAGTCGGTAATCGCCGGCTTGCCGTTTTCGTGGTCCACCTGCTGGCGTGGGCGGTTGGGCCAGTCCACGGCAAGCGGCAGGTCCACGCGTCCGGTCTTGGGGCTGAGCCGTCCGTGCACACGCGCCACATAGGTCTTGCGTGTTGCGCGCAGCTCGAACTGTTTGGACAGGAACCGTTGCGCGTGCGGCGTGAGGCCAAAGACGATCACACCGCTTGTGTCGCGGTCGAGCCGGTGGACGAGCAGCGCCTGCGGCCACACCGCCTGCACCCGCGCGATCAGGCAATCGGCAAGGTGTTCGCCCTTGCCCGGCACACTGAGCAAGCCCGCCGGCTTGTCCACCGCGAGGATTTCGGCGTCGTCATGCAGGATCACCAACGGGTCCTGCGGCGGGCTGTAGTCACTGCTCATGCCAACCGCCTGACAAATGCGCTGCATCTGTGCAAGGGCCTTCACGATCTCGCGCGCGTTCGCACAGCGCCTTTCCATGCGCTCGCAAATGTGCAGGCATGCGCGCATGCGTATGATCCTTGCCCTGTTGCTGGCCCTGCCCACCCTTGCCGCTGCCCAATGCGGCCCTGACGCACCCTGTGAAATTGACGGGGGCAGCTATCACATGATCGACGGCGGTGGCGGTCAGAAGGGGGCACCGGCGCTGGTGTTCTTTCACGGGCACAACGCAACGGGGCAGATGATCTTTCGCGGCGGGATCAAGTCCGCCTTTGCCGAGGCGGGCTATGTCGTGATCGCGCCGAACGGCACACCGATCGAGGGGCGCGACAGCCGACGTTGGGCCGGGCGCGAGGGGGGCACGCGCGATGACGTGGCATTTGTCCTGGATGTGGTGGCGGATGCGCGGTCGAGGGTGTCGATCCATCCCGACAAGATCTACGTCGCCGGATTTTCCGCTGGCGGATCCATGGCGTGGCTGATGGCCTGCAAGGCGGCGGATCACTTTGCCGGGTTCGTGTCCATCGCCGGAGCGCTGCGCACGCCCAACGATACGGGCGACTGCCCGGGCGCACCCGTACGGTTCCAGCAAATCCACGGCTTCGCCGACAATCAGGTGCCGCTCGAGGGGCGCGCCATTCGTGACTGGCATCAGGGCAGCCTGTGGGACAGCCTGACCCTGGCCAAGCGCGCCAACAGCTGCCGGACCCACCCGGACCGGATCGACATGGGCGACCCGTTCCGGTGCCGCGTCTGGGACAAGAGCTGTGACGCGGGCGCCATCACCTTTTGCGAGCACGATGGCGGCCATGGCATGCCGCGCGGGTGGACCACACTGGCGCGCGACTGGTTCGAGGCCGGTTAGACCTTCACCCGCTCCGACTTGGGATCATAAAGCGGCTTGAGTGATGCCTCTGCCACAACCCGAGTGCCCGCCACGTCGATCTCGTAGGTCGAGCCCAGCACGTCCGCCACCGCCTCGCCCTTGCAGGGCACATAGCCCATGCCAACGGCGGCTCCCAGATGGTGGCCATAGCTGCCCGAGGAAAGATAGCCGACAATCTCGCTGTCGCGCACAATCGGCTCGTTGTGATAGAGCAGCGGCTCGGGGTCGGTCAGCTTGAACTGCACCAGCCGGCTTTCCAGCCCCGTCTCCTTTTTGCGCAGGACCGCGTTGCGCCCGATGAAGTCGGGCTTGTCCGTCTTGACGGCAAAGCCCAGCCCCGCCTCCAGCACGTGATCCTCGCAGGTGATGTCGTGGCCAAAGTGGCGAAAGCCCTTTTCGGTGCGGCAGGTGTCCATCATGTGCATCCCGCACAGCTTGAGGTCCATGTCCTGTCCGGCCTCGTGCAGCACTTCGAAGACATGGCCAGCCATGTCCGTGGGCACGTAGACTTCCCAGCCCAGTTCGCCCACATAGGTGACGCGGTGCACGCGGGCGAGCCCCATGCCGATCTCGATCTGCTGGGCGGTACCGAACGGATTGGTGGCGTTGGTGAAATCCGCAGGGCTGACGGCCTGCAACAGCTTGCGCGCGTTGGGGCCCATGATCGCCAGCACGCCTTCGCCAGCGGTGACATCGGTGATCACGACGTTGAAGTCGCCCTTGTTCCGCATCATCCATGTCTGATCCGCCAACCGCGTGGCCGCAGGCGTCACCACCAGATAGCAGGTCTCGCTCAGGCGGGTGACGGTCACATCCGCCTCGATCCCGCCGCGGTCATTGAGGAACTGGGTGTAGACGATCTTGCCCACCGGCACATCGTATTGCCCGCCGCCCACATGGTTCATGAAGGCGGTGGCGTCCGGCCCCTCCACCCGGATTTTGCCAAATGACGACATGTCGTACATGCCGACATTCTCGCGGATCGCGCGATGCTCTTCGGCGACGTTGTCGAAAAAGACCTGTCGCTTCCACGAATATTCATACTCCGCGTTCTGACCGGGGCGTGCGAACCAGTTGGCCCGCTCCCATCCGGCCAGTTCCCCCATGACAGCACCGTGCTGCAGCAGGTGCTGGTGAAACGGCGTGCGGCGCACGCCCCGGGCGGTCGCCTTTTGCCGGTAGGGGAAGTGATCCGCATAGAGCAGGCCCAGCGTCTCGGTCGCGCGTTCGGCAAGGTAGGTCTTGTTGCCCATGAAGGGCTCCATCCGGGCAATGTCCACATCGCCCAGATCGAAGGGTTTTGCGCCGTCCTCCATCCATTGCGCCAGCGCCATGCCCGCACCCCCGGCGGACTGAATGCCGATGGAGTTGAAGCCGCACGCAACCCAGACGTTGTCCATCTCGGGCGCAAGGCCGAGGTGGTAGGCGTCATCCGGGGTAAAGCTCTCGGGTCCGTTGAAGAACGTGTGAATGCCCGCTTCGGCCAGCATCGGCATGCGGTTCACGGCCGCCTCGAGGATAGGTTCGAAATGGTCGAAGTCTTCGGGCAGCTGGTCGAACTCGAAATCCTGCGGAATGCCGTTCACGGCCCAGGGCTTGGCGTTCGGCTCGAACGCGCCCAGCATCATCTTGCCGGCGTCTTCCTTGTAATAGGCGCACTCGTCCGGCACCCGCAGGACGGGCAACTGGCTCAGTCCGGGGATCGCCTCGGTCACGATGTAGAAATGCTCGCAGGCCTGAAGGGGAACGTTCACGCCCGCCATCCGACCGACCGCGTGGCCCCACATGCCGGCGCAGTTGACCACGTGGTCGCAGGTGATGTGGCCGCCGGTGCCATCCTCGCCCTGCCAGTCCACACCGGTGATGCGACGGCCCGCCTTGCTCAGACCGGTGACGGCGGTGCGTTCCTGCACCCGCGCACCGCGCTGGCGCGCGCCCTTGGCGAGGGCATGCGCGATATTGCCCGGGTCGCCCTGGCCGTCCAGCGGCAGGTAGACGCCGCCGGTCACGTCCGTGACGTTCAGGTGTTCGTACCGGTCCTTGATCTCGTTCGCCGCAATCTCCTCGACGTCGACACCAAAGGCGCGGGCCATGGCGGCTTGCCGGTGCAGCTCTTCGAGCCGCTCACCGGTGAGGGCGGCAGTGATGGAGCCGACACGCTTGAAACCGGTTGCAACGCCCGTCTCGGCCTCGAGCCCGCCATAAAGCTCCTGGCTGTACTTGGCGAGTTTGGTCATGTTCGCCGTCGCGCGCAGCTGCGCGATAAGGCCCGCGGCATGCCACGTGGTGCCCGAGGTGAGCGCCTTGCGTTCAAGCAAGACCACATCCGTCCACCCCAGCTTGGTCAGGTGGTAGGCCACCGAACACCCGATGACGCCGCCACCGATGATGACGACGCGGGCAGATGTGGGCAGGTCGGGCATGACAGGGCTCCTTGTCAGACGATTGTGTGGCCCGCGTCGCGCAGACGTCGGGCAATTTCGGCGATGTGGGCGGGGCTGACTTCGCAGCATCCGCCGACGATGGTGGCACCCGCATCGACCCAGCCCATCACATGGTCCGCATAGAGCGCCGGGCTGAAGTCGCAGCGGGTGGTCAGGGTGTCCACGGTGGGCTTGGCGCTCAGGAACCCGTCAGAGATCTGTTCGAACCCGTTGGCATAGGCACCGATGGACTGAGGTGCTGTGGCCAGTTCGGCAAGTGCTGCGGGGATGACTTCGGGGGTCGAACAGTTGACGAGCACGGCGTCGGCATCGCCTGTGACGTCCAGCACATCGCGCACCGGCTCGCCGGAGCGCAGGCGGCTGCCGTCGCGGTCGTCGACGGTGACGGAAATCCAGACGGGCGTGCCTGCGTGTTGGGCCGCGGCAAGGGCATCGCGCGCATGGGCCACGCAGGAAACCGTTTCGAACAAGAGCACATCGACGGCAGGGGCCAGCCGATCCACGATTTCGCGGTATATCGCGACGGCCTGTTCCGGGGCCGGGTGCAGGTCGGGCCGGTAGCTGGCCCCGATCGGCCCGACAGAGCCGGCGAGGCGCGGCGCGGTGCCTTTGGCCTCGGACAGGGCGCGGTCGTACAGCATGTCAAAAGCGTCCTCGACATCCGTGCCCTCCAGCCGGTCGCGGAGGATCGCATAGGTGTTGGTCGTCGCGACAGTTGCGCCGGCGGCGGTAAAGTCGCGGTGGATTTCAGCCACGAGGCCGGGGCGGTCCACCATCACGCGAGTGGACCACAAGGGGGTAGGTGTGTCCCCGGAGCGGTGGATGAGTTCCTGGCCCATGCCACCATCGAGAAGCGTTACGTCAGCCATTCCAGTTCCTTCGGTCGAGCCGGAAACCGACGCGGTTTCCGGTCCGTTTTCCGTGTCGAAAAACGGTTACGCCCGCAACCTCTCGTTTTCAGGATCCCAGAGCGGTTGGTCCGGCTGCACCGTCGCGGCATAGCGTTTGCCGTACATCTCGATCTCGAGCGCGGTGCCCGGTGTCGACAGCTCCGTCCGGACCACCCCCAGCGCCACGGACGCGTTGATGCGGTGCCCCCACGCGCCGGAGGTCGTCTCGCCCACCACCGCGTTGCCGTTCCAGATCGTGGACATGTACGGCGCGTCCTGTGCGCCCGCGTCCACCAGCATCGTCACGAAACGCTTCTTTGACCCTTGCTGCTTTTCGTTCAGCAGGGCCGCCTTGCCCGGGAAATCCTGCGCCTTGTCGAGTTTGACGAACCGGTCCAGCCCGCCCTCGAACAGGGTGTAATCGGTAGACAGGTCGCCCTTCCACGCGCGGTAGCCCTTTTCGATGCGCATGGAGTTCAGCGCGTACATGCCGAATGGCGTGGCGCCCCCGCCGATGATCGCATCGTAGATGGCCGGGATGTCATCCAGCGCGGCGTGCACCTCCCATCCCAGCTCACCGGCAAAGCTGACCCGGACGAGCATCGCGTCGCGACCGGCAACCCTGGCGGGCTGGTGCGTCAACCAGCCAAGGCTCAGGTCTCCGTCGGTCAGCGGGGCCAGCAGGTCGCGGGACTTTGGCCCGGTGACGATCAGCGTCGATTGCTCGGTCGTCTTGTCGCGCAGCGTCAGGCCTGCGGGCAGGTTGTTGCGCAGCAGCTCGCCATCATGCCATTGCGCGCCTGCCGCCGTAATCAGCGTGAAGGCGTCCTCGTCGAAGCGCAGCACGGACATCTCCGTCAGGATACGGCCCCGGCTGTCGGAGAAATAGGCGAGGTTCAGACGGCCGATCTTGGGCAGGGCACCCGTGATCATCCCGCGCAGCCACTCGGCAGCGCCCGGCCCCTTGAGGTCAAAGCGCGAAAAGCCGGGTAGGTCGAGCACACCAACGCCGTCGCGCACCGCTGTCACCTCTTCGCGGATGCGCGCGTGCCATGGCCCTTCACGATCCCAGGTCTGGGCTGCCTCGGCGGAGGTATCGTCGCCGTCCTTGGCAAACCAGTTGGCGCGTTCCCAACCATTATAGGCCCCCATCTGGCCGCCTGCGGCACGGATGCGGTCATCGACCGGCGACAGCTTCTTGTCGCGGCCCGCAGGCCATTCGAAATGCGGAAAGTGCATGCCGTATTCGTGGCCATACGTCTCCAGCGCCTTGGCGAGGGAATAGTCGTGGTCGGCGTAGTCGGTGTAGCGGCGCGGGTCGGTTGCCCACATGTCCCACTCGGTCTCGCCGTGCATGATCCATTCCGACAGCACCTTGCCCGCGCCGCCGCCTTGGGCGATCCCGAAGGTAAAGCAGTGCCCCTCGAACGCATTTTTCACACCCGGCATCGGGCCGATCAGGGGCAGGCCGTCGGGTGCGTATGGAATGGGGCCGTTGATGTTGCGACCGACGCCAGCCGTGCCAAGCGCAGGCACACGGGCCATCGCATCCTCGATATAGAATTCCAGCCGTTCGAGATCGTCGGGATAAAGCTGGAACGAGAAATCCTCGGGCATCGGATCGTCGGGTGTAATCCAGTGCGCCTTGCAGTTCCGCTCATAGGGGCCAAGGTTCAGGCCGTTCTTGTCCTGCCGCAGGTAATAGCTGATGTCGACATCGCGGATGATGGGCAGCTTGTGGCCCTTTTCCTTGGTCCAGGCGGCAACCTCCGGGATCTCGTCGGTCAGGAAATACTGATGCGACATGGTCACCATGGGGACGGTGCGCCCGCCAAAGGGTTTGAACATCTCGCCCACGCGCTGCGCGTAGTAGCCCGCGCAGTTGGCGACGAACTGGCAGCGGATGTCGCCCTTGGCGGTCTTCACGATCCACTCGTCGCCATCGCGTTCGATGCCCGTGGCGGGGCAGAACCGTTCGATCCGGCCACCGGCGTCACGCGCGCCCTTGGCCAGCGCCTGGGTCAGCTGTGCCGGGTCGATGTCACCATCCAGCGGGTCCCACATGCCGCCTGCGAGATCGTGGGTTTCCATGAACGGGTGGTATTCCTGCATCTCCGCTGGGGTGAGGATCGGCATCTCGAGGCCCTGGTACCGGCCCATGCCCGACACGCGCTCAAACTCCTGCATCCGCTCTTTGGAGTGCGCAAGGCGCAGTGAGCCGGTGACGTGGTAGTTCATTGGGTAATCGACATCGTCCGCGAGCGTCCGGTACATCTCAAGCCCGTAACGCTGCATGTTCATGATCGCCCATGAGCCGGAGAAGTTCGGGCAGTTGCCCGCCGCGTGCCACGTGGACCCGGCGGTCAGCTCGTTCTTTTCGAGCAGGACGCAGTCGGTCCAACCCGCCTTGGCCAGATGATAGAGGGTCGAGGTGCCGACGACGCCGCCGCCGATGATGACCACGCGGGCCGTTGTTGGAAAGTCGCTCATGTTCAGGTCTCCCGTTGCGGAACGTTGTCCGCGATGTCGTAGTAGTCGCCCTTGGAGGCGGTAAAGATATGCCGGTCGAGGCGCAGGCCGGTGTCCCCGTCGATGGCACCGAGTGAAAAGCTGATCTTGGGTTCCGCGTCCTTTTTCCAGAACAGGAAACAGCCGCAGACAGGGCAAAAGCCGCGGCGGGCAAAGGCGCTGCTGGCGTGCCATTTGACCTCGCCGGAGATGGTCACATCGCTGTCCGCTGCCAGCCCCGAGGCCCAATGGTGACCGGTTTGCTTGCGGCACTGGCCGCAATGGCAGGCCGAGCTGCGTTGTGTTTCGGCGACGGTGAACGTCACGCCGCCGCAATTGCACGATCCGGTCAGCATCTCACACCCTCCGCCCCGGATCGCTGAGCCCGAGGGCCAGACCGTAAATCACGAAACAGGCCGCCAGCCCGCGTTGCAGCCACGTGTTGAAAACCGCACCAAGTGCCGCCCGGCCCAGACCTGCACCAAGTGCGGTGAAACCCGAGTAGCTGAGCGCGGTGAGTGTCAGTGCGGTGGGCATGATGACCCACATCTGGTCCCAGACGGGCACGTCCGGTTGAACGAATTGCGAGAACGCGGCGAGGTAGCCCGCGACGCTCTTGGGGTTGATCGTGGCGATCGCCAGCGCGCGGAGGTAGACCGATTTGCCTGATCGCGGTGGCGGTTGGCTGATCCGACCCGCACGCATCCATACCCGCACGCCCAGCCAGATCAGAAAGCCCGCGCCGATCAGTCTGGCCACGCCAAACGCTGCGGGTGATGCGGCGATGAGTGCCGTGATGCCGAACGCCGACAGGACAAGGAACGCAGTGGCCTGGGTGAGGATCGCCAGAACACCCGGCAGCGACCGGCGAAAGCCGAGCGTCATGCCGTTGGTGATGCAATTGACCGCATTGGGTCCGGGTGTGGTGACGAACACGGCCCAGAACAGCGCGAATACGATCCATCCTTCGACAGACATCAGTAGACCGGCGGCGCGATGACCCAGATCGCGACGGCGGGTTGCGGGTGCGGGTTCATCCAGCGGAACGGCTCACCCCGAATGCGAAAGCTGTCCCCGGGCCCGACCGAATAGACGCGTCCGCTGATCTCGAGGTCCAGCTGACCGGACAGGACATACCCGACCTCCTGCGTGGGGCGGGTGACGGTTTCGGTGATGGCGCTGTGCGGCTCGAAGGTCGAATGCACCACTTCGAAATCATCCGTGAGGTCGGGCGAAAGCAGCTCTTCGACCAGCCCGGCGGCGCGGGAGCCGATGGGGCGACGGGCGTGCTTGCGCACGACATAGCCCTCTTCCTCGGCGGGGGCGGCGCCGTGGCGGAACAGGGTCGATACCGCGATATCCAGCGTGCTTGCCATGTGCCGCAGGTCGGTGATCGACGGGTCGGACATGTCACGCTCGACCTGGCTGAGCCAGCCCACCGACCGGCCCAGAGCATTCGCCATCTCCTGCAAGGTCATGCCCCGCGCCTTGCGCAGTGCGCGCAGGTCAGCGCCGAGGGTCCGTGCGGTGGGAGGATGGGTTTGCAACATGAGTCGTGAAAAATCCTTGGCTCTTTTCACGACACCGCAGTGGTAGTGAAAAAGCAAGCGAAATTTTCACGGGATAGCGTTTAGCGGGCAAAGACGCTGGCAAGGATTGCGGTCAGTTCGTCAGCATCCTGCGCCGTGAACGCATCCGGCTGGTCGCTGTCGATGTCAAAAACGGCAATCAGGTCGCCGTCAGCGTTCCAGACGGGCAGGACCAGTTCCGACCGGGTGGAACTGGCGCAGGCGATGTGGCCCGGAAAGGCGTCCACATCCGCCACCAGCTGCACCTCACCCGTGCGCGCAGCGGCCCCGCACACACCGCGCGCGAACGGGATCTGAAGGCAGCCATGCCCGCCCTGATAGGGTCCGATCTTGAGCATTTCCGGCCCCGTCACGCGGTAAAACCCCGTCCAGTCGAACCGCGCATCCGCGTGGTGCACCTCGCAGGCGACGGTGGCCATCAGCGCAACGGTGTCGTCCTCGCCCTCGGTCAGGCTGTGGATCGTCTTGGCCAGGCTCGTGTAGTCGGGCATGCGCTCACTCGCCGTAGGGGATCCAGACGGTTTTGACCTCGGTTGCGGCATCGAGGAACGCGCGCCCTTCGCCTGCCGCCCCGATCCAGTCGCGCGCTATGCCGTTGTTGACCCATGTGCGCTTGAGGTTCGTCGCCGCACCGCGTTCGATATCTGCCGACAGGTCGGTGCCGGAGAAGGACCAGACCGCGTCAACATTCATGTGCCTGGCCATGTGGGGCGCAAGTTCGGCATGGCTGCCGGTCAGGATATTGACGACACCGCCGGGCACATCGGATGTTTCGAGCACCTGGTAGAAATCGGTTGCGGCCAGTGGAAACGGCTCTGATGCGACCAGAACGGTGCGGTTGCCCATGGCAATGGCCGGGGCCATCAGCGACACGAGTCCGAGTAGCGGGGCCTCGTCCGGGCAGAACGCGCCGACGATGCCCACCGGTTCGTTCATGGCCAGCGCCACGCCGCGCATCGGCACGCCCTTGGCCGCGCCGTCGTATTTGTCGGCCCATGCCGCGTAGGTAAAGAGGCGCTGGATCGAGGCGTCGACCTCTCTCGCGCCGCCCTTGCCGCCTTGCAGCGCGTCGAGGCGTGCTGCGAATTCACCCGCGCGCGCCGACAGGTTTTCGGCGATGTAGTAGAGGATCTGCGCCCGGAGGTGGCCTGTGGTCTTGCCCCAGCCCGCCGCGCCCTGTGCCGCCTCCACCGCGTTGCGGATGTCCTTGCGATTGGCGAGGCTGGATTGGCCCAGCAGCGCGCCGTTCTTGCCATAGACGTTGCGGGAATAGCCACCATCGGGCCGCGCTTGCTTGCCCCCGATATACAGCTTGGCCGTTCGGTCCAGTGGGTCGGCGGGGCCTGCATCGCCGGTAAAGGCGTCAATGGCGCGGGCGGGTTTCGCCTTCCCTTTGGGCCGCGTGTAGGCGCGCAACCCTTCCCAGCCGCCTTCGCGGCCAAACCCGCTCTCGCGGACACCGCCAAAGCCGGCGGCCGCATCAAAGAGGTTGGTGGCGTTGACCCAGACCACGCCAGCGGCAAGTTTCGGCCCCACATCCAGCGCGAGGTTCACATTCTCGGTCCAGAGTGTCGCGGCAAGGCCATAGCGGGTGTTATTGGCCAGTTCCACCGCCTCGGCAGGGGTGCGGAAGGTGGTGGAGACGAGGACGGGGCCAAAGATCTCTTCCTGCATCAACGCATCTGCGGTGTTCAGTCCGGTGATCAGCGTGGGTGGGTAGTAGCAGCCCGTCGCGGGCAGCGCGGTCCGGGCCTGATAGGTCTCGCCAGCGGTGTTGTCGCTGACCATGCGCGTGATCGTGTCCAGCTGGACCGGGTCCACGACCGCACCCACATCGACGCTCTTGTCCAGCGGGTCACCGATGCGCAGCTTGTCCATCCGCGCGCGCAGCTTGGCATAGAAGGCATCGGCAACAGGCTCATGGATCAAGAGGCGCGAACCCGCGCAGCAGACCTGGCCCTGATTGAACCAGATCGCGTCCACCAGCCCTTCGACGGCAGAATCGAGGTCGGCGTCGTCAAAGACGATGTAGGGCGACTTGCCCCCAAGCTCGAGCGTCAGCGCCTTGCCGGTGCCTGCCGTCGCCTCGCGAATGCGCCGCCCGACGGAGGTGGAGCCGGTAAAGGCGATCTTGTCCACGTCCGCGTTTACGATCATCTCGCCCACGGCACCGTCGCCGGTGACGATGTTCACAACGCCCCTGGGCATACCCGCCTGTTGGCAAATCTCGGCAAAAAGCAGGGCGGTGAGCGATGTGTATTCGGCGGGCTTCAGCACCACGGTGTTGCCCATGGCCAGCGCCGGCGCGATCTTCCAGGCGAGCATCAGCAGGGGGAAGTTCCACGGGATGATCTGACCGCAGACCCCCAGCGGTTGGCGGTCGGGCAGTTCCTGTTCCATCAACTGCGCCATGCCTGCGTGGTAGTAGAAGTGGCGCTGCGCGAGGGGCACATCGATGTCGCGGCTTTCGCGGATGGGTTTGCCGTTGTCCAGCGTTTCGAGCACGGCAAAAAGCCGGCTGTGTTTCTGCAAGAGCCGCGCGATGGCATAGAGCACGCGGGCGCGGGCGTGTCCGCCTGCGGCGGCCCATTTCGGCTGGGCCGCGCGGGCCGCCCGGACAGCGGCATCGACATCCGCCTGCGTGGCCTGCGACAGGGTGGCGAGGGTTTCGCCGGTCGCTGGGTTTGTGCTGTCGAACCCGTCCGCCGGGTCAGTAAAACTGCCGTTGATGAAGTGGCCGAACCGCGCGCCCTGATCCACGATCCAGGCCAGCGCGTCGCCTGCCGCCTCGGGTGCGGGGCCGTATTCCATCGTTTCAAAGATGTCTTTGACAGTCATTCCTCGTCCCCATTCCCGGTTTCCCCGTTTCCGGTTTGCGCAGTCACCGTCTGGGCGAGGCTGCACGTCTCGAACGGTTGTGCACCGGTCTGGCTGACCAGCGAAAAGATGCAGCGCACCATCGACCCGTCACCGGCCCGCCAGAAGGTGACCAGCAGCCCCGTGTTGGGTCCGGCGGGCATCGCGGTGGTTCCTGTCAGGGTCCAGCCGAGTACGGCCAGATCGGCGCTGTCGAGGTCGCTGATCACGTTCCACGTGCCATTGGCGCGCGGCTCTTGCGCCTGTGCCGGGGCGACGAGTGTGCTGGCGGCCAGCATCAGTACAGAAATCCAGCGCATTCGTTTATCCAATCGCATGACGGTATCCGGCGGAATATGCGCCGGTCAGGTGGTGTTCGAGCTGCCGTTCGATGTCGCCCAGCAGCGATGACGCGCCAAAGCGGAACAGGTCCGGTTGCAGCCAGCGGTCGCCCAGCTCTTCCTTGATGAGGGACAGGTAGACCAGCGCGTCCTTGGCCTTGGAAATGCCGCCTGCGGGCTTGTACCCGACGCGGTGGCCGGTGCGCTCGAAATAATCGCGGATCGCACGGATCATGACGAGGCTGACCGGCAAGGTGGCGTTCACGCTTTCCTTGCCGGTGGACGTCTTGATGAAGTCCGCGCCGGCCATCATGCACACCAGCGAGGCCCGTGCGACATTGCGCAGCGTGCCCAACTCGCCCGTGGCGAGGATCGCCTTGACATGGGCATCGCCGCAGGCCTCGCGCATGGCCTTCATCTCGTCATAGAGCGCGTGCCAGTCGCCGGTCAGCACGTGGCGGCGCGAGATGACGATGTCGATCTCCTTGGCCCCGGCGGCGACGCTTTCGCGGATCTCCTGCAGGCGCAGCGCAAAGGGCGACAGGCCTGCCGGGAACCCGGTGGAGACGGCGGCCACGGGTATCCCGCTGCCCTTGAGCGCTGTAACCGCAGCCGGGATCATCTCGTGATAGACACAGACCGCACCCGTCGTCAGGCCCGGCACTCCTAACGCCTCCAGCATTTGCGCCTGCACCGGTTGGCGGGCCTTGGCGCAAAGGCGCTGCACGCGCCGTTCGGTGTCGTCACCGGAAAGGGTGGTCAGATCGATGCAGGCAATCGCCCGCAAGAGCCACGCGGCCTGGTGATCCTTCTTGATCGAACGGCGGCCGGGCAGGGTCGCGCAGCGCCGCTCGATGGCGGACGTGTTTGCCTGCACCCGCGCGACCCAGTCGAGGTCGAGCGGCATGCCGGGATTGCGCGGCTCGGTCACCTGCGGCAGCTGAGCGGTCTGAGTTGTCGTCGCTGTGTCCAGCGCGGTTGGATCTGTCATGGGACACCCTTCGAGGCAGTGCGGGCAGGCCATCGTGGTGGCATGACAGCGCCCCTTTGGCAAGGGCCACGCCGCCGGGTCCCTGCACAACTCCTGCACAAACCGTGCTGTGTCGCCTGCACATGGCGGTGGGATCAGGGGCCCAACATCAACAGCATGTAACGAGGGGCAGGATGATGGACAGGGTTTCGATGCGCGGCGTGCCGGTGGCGATGCAGCGTGACGGCTGGTGGCTGGAGCCGGACGTGCAGAAGGTGGCGCAGCGCTGGCGCGCCCGGCGCGGCGACGGTGTGCGGCTGGGACTGCTGGCGGCACTGATCGCGTTGGGCGACGTGCTGGTGTGGCAGGTCATGCCGGGGCTGAGCCTCGCGCTCTTTGCCTTTGCGGTGTTTCTGGCAGGGCTGGCGCTGGCCTGGCCGCGCCTTGCGCCACGGGCGCGGGTAGGCGTGGCCTGTGGCATGGTGATCTGCCTGTTGCCGCTGATCGAACTTGTGCAACCGTTGTCGATCCTGATCGCCCTGTGTGGCCTGTCGGTGGTTGCCGTCGTTATGGCCGGCGTGGGCCGCGTCGACCTGATGCGCGCCGCACTCCGGCTGTGGTGGGTCGCCCCCGCGCAATCGATGCGCGATACGGCGCGGGCCGTGCAAGGCGCGCGTGACATCAAGCCGGTACGATGGGATTTGCGTGCGGTTGTCATGGGGTGGGCCTTGCCTGCGGTGGCCACGCTGATCTTTGCCATGCTGCTGATCGGGGCCAATCCGGTGCTGGATCGGTTGATCGCCGATTTTACCCGCTGGGAGCCGCCCCGGCCGGACTTTGCCCGCGTCTGGTTCTGGGGGATCACCGCTGCGGCGATCTGGCCTGTGCTGGTCACCTACCGGATGCGCGAACGTCTGCAATACCGCAGGCCGCAGCGCGTCACCGTGCGGCGTGAAGGGGTGATCAACGCGACCTCCGTGGCGCGGTCGCTCGTGGCGTTCAATGCGCTCTTTGCGGTGCAGACGGGGATGGACATGCTGTATCTCTATGGTGACGCGACCCTGCCCGAGGGCATCAGCCCGGCGACCTACGCCCATCGCGGGGCCTATCCGCTGCTGGCGACCGCGCTGCTGGCGGGGCTCTTTGCCGTCGTTGCGCGCCCGCACCTCAACGGGCGCGCCCTGGTGCGGGTGTTGATGATGCTGTGGCTGGCGCAAACGCTGGCGCTGGTCTTTGCCTCCGTCTGGCGGCTGGACCTGTATGTGGAGGCATTTGGCCTGACGCGCTTGCGTCTGGCGGCCTATATCTGGATGGGGCTGGTGGCGATCGGGCTTGGCATCACGGCGCAGCAGGTCTGGCAGGACCGGCCCGCCGCGTGGATGCTGTTGCGGAGCGGGGCGCTGGGGGCGGTTGCGCTCTATGTCTGCGCCTTTGTCAGCTTTGACGCTGTCGTGGCGCGCCACAACCTTAACCGGGATGTGCCAGAGGACCGCGAGATGCTGTGCAAACTGAGCGAGGGCGCCATCCCCGCGATCGAGCGCAGCACGGGTGTGGGCACGGCAGCGTTTTGCTGGGGCCAGTACCATGAGCCGCAGCTGTTCCATCCCACGGACTGGCGCGAATGGGGCTTTCGCAACTGGCGGGTGCGCCGTAGCCTTGCGGCAATGAGAGTGACCGAGACCGCAACACCATGACCGCACGAACATTGTTGGTGGTCGACGACGATCCACAGATCAGGGCGGTGCTGCGCATCGCCTTTGATCAGGCCGGGTATGCCGTGGTCGAGGCGGGTGACGGTGCCGAAGGGCTGGCCAAGGCCCGGTCGGGCCGGTTCGACCTCATTGTGCTCGACATTGGCCTGCCCGAGATGGACGGCCTCGCCCTGTGCCGCGCCCTGCGGATGACCCACGACACGCCCGTGCTGTTCCTGACGGCGCGCGAGGACGAGATTGACCGCGTGCTGGGGTTCGAACTGGGTGGCGATGACTATGTGACCAAGCCGTTTTCCCCGCGCGAGCTGGTGGCCCGTGTCGGCGCGATCCTGAAACGCGGCACGCTCAAGGGCAGCGCAGCGGCGCGGCGCGGTGTGCTGGTGGTGGACGCATCGCGCCACCTGTGCGCCGTGAACGGAGCACCCGTGACCCTCACGGCCCGAGAGATGGAAATCCTTGCCCACCTGATGCAGCACCCTGACCGGGTCGCGGCGCGGCCCGCGCTGACGGATGCGGTCTATGGCGCAGCGACCGGTGTCAGTGACCGCACGCTCGACAGCCATCTGCGCAATCTGCGGGCCAAGCTGGCCGAGGCCGGGTGCCCCGACGCCATCGAGACGGTGCACGGCATCGGCATCCGGATGGGCCCATGCGCCGGGTGAGGCGCAAATGGCGGCCGCCGCTGGCCCTTGTCATCGGGGGCACGTTGCTGGCCGTGTTCGTCTTGCCGCTGCTGGGGCTGGTGTACCTCCGGCTCTGGGGCAATGTTCTGGGCTGGGGCGAGGCGGCCTGGCTGATCTTTTGGCTTGCACTGGCGGCCACAGCGGTGCTCGCCGTGCTGCTGTGGCGGCTTGTGCTGCGCCCGGTCTATGCGCTTACCCGCTATGCCAATGCGATGAAGCGGGGTGACGCCGCTGACGCGCCCGATCACTACGGCACGCCGGAATTCGGCGCGCTTGCGGCCAGCGTCATGGCCATGGGCGGCAGCCTGAACAGCCGCGCCGAGGGCATGCGCGCCTATGCCGGGCACGTCACGCACGAGCTGAAATCGCCGCTGACGGCGATCCGGGGGGCTGCGGAGTTGCTGGCGTCGGACCCGTCGCCGGCTGACCGTGCCGCCCTCAGCACGACCGTCTCCGAGGCGGCGGCGCGGATGCAGACCCTGCTGGACGATCTGGCACGCCATGCCCGTGCCTCCGAAAGCGTCGGCGCGGGGGCTGCGCGTCTGTCCGAGGTCGTGGCGACCCTGCAACCACCCGTGCCGCTGACGATTGCCGAGGACGCGGTGCTGCCCATGGCCGCAGAGGACATCGCGACGGTGCTGACCCAATTGGTGCACAACGCCGCCGAACATGGCGCGACAGAGGTGACGCTGCTGGCCACGCCGCAGCGGCTGGCCATCACCGACAACGGCCCCGGCATCAGTGCGGGCAACCGCGACCGCGTCTTTGACCCGTTCTTTACCACCCGCCGCGAAACCGGCGGGACGGGCATGGGGCTGAGCATCGTACGCAGCCTGGTGCAGGCCCGCGGCGGGCGCATCCACCTTGCCGACGGGGCTGCCGGTGCCACCTTTGTCATCGTGTTTGACGAATAGGCAGGCACCCGCCTGCATTAACTGAGAATCATTCTCAACTTCATTGACTTCCTGAGAATGATTCTCATATTCACTCTATGAAGACACCCGAACCGAAGAAGGAAAGGCTGGGATGACCCAAGATATTGCTCTGTCTCGTCGCGCCGTTCTGGCGGGGTTGACGGCCCTGGCAGCGACACCTGTCTGGGCCCGGGCGAAACTGAATATCGTTACGACCACCGGCATGATTGCGGACCTCGTCCGTCAGATCGGGGGCGAAGCGGTTGCGGTGCAAGGGCTGATGGGCGCGGGCGTGGACCCGCATGCCTACCGCCAGACCCGCAGCGACATCGTCGCCATGACCCGCGCCGACGCGGTGCTGTGGCATGGCCTCTACCTGGAGGCGCAGATGGAGGACGTTCTGGCCGATCTGGCCCGCAAGGGCCCGGTGATCGCCGTAGCTGAAAGCGTCGACACCGACCTGCTGCTGAGCCATGAGGAATATGCGGGCCGCTATGATCCGCATATCTGGATGGATCCGGCGTTGTGGGTGCGTTGCGTGCCTGCGGTGGTGGATGCGCTTTCTGATTTGATGCCCGATGCGCGTGGCACATTCGAGGCAAACGCCGAAATATTCGTTAATGAGGCGCGCGCGCTTGGGTCCTATGCCGCCGACCTGCTGGCGCAGGTGCCAACGGAACAGCGTGTGCTGCTGAGCGCGCATGACGCCTTTGGATATTTCGGGGCGGCCTATGATTTTGAAGTGCTGGGCATCCAGGGCATCTCGACCGAGAGCGAGGCGGGCCTGAACCGGATCAGCGAACTGGTCGATCTGCTGGTCGCGCGCCGCCTGCCTGCGGTCTTTGTCGAGACCTCCGTGTCGGATCGCAACGTCCGCGCGCTGGTCGAAGGGGCCGCGGCGCAAGGCCATGCGGTGCGCATTGGCGGGTCGCTCTTCAGCGACGCGATGGGCCCGGACGGCACCTATGAAGGGACATGGTTCGGCATGATCGACCACAACGTGACCACCATCGCCCGCGCGCTGGGGGCGGATGCGCCCGCGGCGGGACGTCTGGGCAGGCTGCGGGGGGCTGCATGAGCCTCGCGCTGGTCTCTGACGCGGCGGGCACCGCCGACCGCGCCGCCCGCACGGCAAGCCCCTTGTCGGTGCGCGGGCTCACCGTGTCCTACGGTGAGACGCCGGCGCTGTTTTCCGTGGATGTCACCGTGCGCTCCGGGGCCATGACGGCCATCGTCGGCCCGAACGGCGCGGGCAAGTCAACGCTGCTCAAAGCGGCACTTGGCGTGGTCAAACCGCTGGCCGGCTCGGTCGCCGTCTTTGGCCAGCCGCTGGCCAAGATGCGCGACGCGATTGCCTATGTTCCGCAGCGGGCGAGCGTGGACTGGGACTTTCCCACCCGCGTGATCGATGTGGTGCTGATGGGCCTCTATCGTGAACTGGGGCTGTTGGGCCGGGTCCGGGCACCGCACCGTGCGCGCGCCATGGCCTGTCTTGAGCGTGTGGGCATGACCGACTTTGCCACGCGCCAGATCGGGCAGCTGTCCGGCGGCCAGCAACAGCGCGTGTTCCTTGCCCGTGCGCTGGCGCAAGAGGCCGACATCTACTTGCTGGACGAACCCTTTGCCGGGGTCGACGCGGCCACGGAAAAGGCGATCATCGCCGTGCTCAAGGACCTGCGCGATGCGGGACGCACGGTGTTGGCGGTGCACCACGACCTGACCACCGTGCCGACCTATTTCGATGAGGTGATCCTGCTCAATCGCGAGGTCGTTGCGGCGGGCCCGGTCGACACGACCTTTACCGAAGACGCGTTGCAGACGACCTATGGCGGGCGGCTCGAAACCGCGCGGATGCAGGCGCAGGGCACTGCCGGGTAACCCATCATGCTGGCCGACGCGCTGCTGTTTCAATTGGGCTACAATGCCTCGCTCGTGACGCTTGGCGCGCTGCTGCTCGGCATCGCGGCAGGGGTCGCGGGCACGTTCCTGTTTCTGCGCAAGCGGGCGCTGGTGAGTGACGCCATTTCCCATGCCACCCTGCCCGGTGTGGGCCTTGCGTTCATTGCCATGGTGGCGATGGGGGGTGACGGACGGTCGCTCTTTGGCCTGCTGCTGGGCGCTGCCGTGTCGGCCGGGCTGGGGCTGCTCTGTGTGCAGTGGCTGACCCGGCGCACCCGGCTGGGCGAGGATGCGGCAATCGGGGCGGTCCTGTCGGTGTTCTTTGGCCTCGGTGTCGTGATCCTGACCATTGTCCAGACGATGAACGCCGGGCGGCAGGCCGGGCTCGAAGGGTTCCTGCTGGGCTCGACCGCTGGCATGCTGCGCAGCGAGGCGCTGCTGCTGGCAGTGTCGGCGGGGCTGGTGCTGCTGCTGGTTCTGGTCTTGCGCCGTCCGCTCACACTGGCGGCGTTTGACCCCGGATTTTCCGAGGTGACGGGATGGCGGCCGGGGCGTGTCGACCTCGCGATGATGGGAATTGTGTTGCTTGTGACGGTTGTCGGGCTCAAGGTTGTGGGCCTGATCCTGATCGTGGCCCTGTTGATCGTGCCGCCCGTCACGGCGCGGTTCTGGTCGGAGCGGGTGGACGTTGTCGTGATCACCTCCGGTGTGCTCGGCGGGCTTGCGGGCTATCTGGGCGCCGCGATCTCGGCCACCGCACCGGCGCTGCCCACGGGGCCGATTGTGGTGCTGGTGAGCTTTGCGCTCTTTGCGATGTCGTTGCTGTGCGCGCCGGGGCGCGGGGTGCTGGCGTCGGTGCTGCGGCACCAGCGCTACCAGCGCCGGGTACATCTGCGGCAGGGTCTGCTGGCGCTGGCGTCGGGGCAGCCGATTTACGAAAGACTGACACACCGTTTGTTGCGGCGCGCCGGCCTGATCCGGGCCGATGGAGTGCCGACGACCCAAGGGCAGGCGGCAGCGGCCAAGGCGCAGCTGGACGAGACCCGGTGGGCGCTGGTGCGCGGGGATCAGGCCTTTGCCACTGCGGCGGCACGCTATGACGGCTTGACCGCAATCGAGGATGTGCTGACCCCGGATCAGATCGGGGACGTGGATGCGCGGCTTGCCCCGCCGCAGGCGGTGACGTGATGGGGGCCGAATTTGTCACCCTGTCGCTGACGCCGATCCTGATCGGGATCTGCGTTGCCGTGGCCTGCGCGCTGCCGGGCAATTTCCTGCTGCTGCGGGGCCAGGCGTTGATCGGGGACGCGATCAGCCACGTGGTGCTGCCGGGCATTGTCGTTGCCTTTCTGCTGACGGGGCTTGTGGCCACGGGGCCCATGCTGCTGGGCGCGGCAGCGGCGGCCATTGTCGCCGTCATCGCCATCGAAGCCATCCGGCGGCTGGGCCGGATCGAGGCGGGCGCCGCCATGGGTGTGGTGTTCACCGCGATGTTTGCGGGCGGTGTTTTGCTTTTGGAACAATCGGATACGTCGAATGTGCATCTGGATGTGGAGCACGCGCTGTTCGGCAATCTGGAGAGCCTGATCTGGCTGGATGCGGACGGGTGGGCGTCGCTGTTGGACCCTGTGGCTCTGGCCGGGCTGCCGGTGGAGTTGCCGCGCATGGCGCTGGCGCTGGTTGGTGTCGGCCTCTTTGTCTGGTTGTTCTGGCGGCCACTGGCGCTGATGAGCTTTGACGAAGGGTTTGCCCAGGGCGTGGGCCTGCACACCGGTGCGCTGGGTCTGGCGCTGGTCATTGTGTCGGCTGTGGCGGCGGTGGCGGCCTTTGATGCGGTGGGTTCGATCATCGTGATCGCGATGTTCATCTGCCCGCCCGCGGCGGCGCGGATGATGACCAACAGGTTGGATCATCAGGTGGCCTGGTCGATCGGATTTGCGGTGCTTGCGGCGGTGTTGGGCTATGTGCTGGCGGGATATGGCCCGCTCTGGGTCGGCGCCACGGCTTCGGTCAGCGCGGCGGGCATGGTCGC
>ERZ1740067.599-NODE-599-length-28394-cov-6.908536_pt1 | contig 28394 bp, 22 predicted proteins | sample MGYA00581736_ERZ1740067 | MGnify/ENA primary metagenome ERZ1740067 (study PRJEB43018, sample SAMN04849236) | marine metagenome | isolation source: floating plastic debris | place: Pacific Ocean | collected 2008-08-27 | study: EMG produced TPA metagenomics assembly... | reverse complement strand
CAGTCGGAAGCGGTGCTGGCGACGCGCTGACAACAGCGGTATCAGGGCCCGCGCCGATCAGAAGCAATCCATCCAGCGCGTGCATTGTTCGCGGCGCGTGCGCGAGTAGGACGCGGGCCGTGCCGACAGCACGAACCGAATCGATCGTGTGCACGGTCAGCACGTGCGTGCTTGGCTGGCCCTCGCGCGGCGTGCCCTCGGCCATCGCGTCGAGCACCGCGATGTGCTCCGTCCCGACCACCGCGGGCAGCAATCGCCCGAAGCCCAGCGCGTCGGCACCAGCGAGCGAGCCATCGCGATCGATCGCAACGACACCCTCAGCGGTCGAGAGCACGAGCATCGACCCACGTCGCGTGAGTTCGGGCACGCCGCGAGCGCGGAGCAGGCCGCGGGAGTCGACGACGCCCGGATCGGCCAGGCCCGTCTCGGTCGCGATGAGGTAGAGCGCGTTCTGTGCGCCGAGCACGGCCAGGCGATCGGGCAGCACCCACGCACCATTGCTCGACGCGATCGCAGCATCGACGAGCTCCCAGTTGCTGCGTCCCTCTTCGAGATCGATCGAGATCAGGCGGGTGCTGAGCCCGGCGATCGCGGCCGATCCGCCGCTCGCGAGCCGGACCCAGCGCGGCCGCTCTTCGAGCGTGCCCGAGCCGTAGCGGAGTGCGCCGCTGCGCAGCTCGATCGCCTCGATGAGGGGCAACTCGGTGTTGGCGGTCGCGCCGAACGCGACGCCGGCGATGAGCGCAACACCGCCCTGCGCGTCGATGTCGTAGAGGATTCGCGGCGAGAGCTGGCGTGCCCAGAGCAATCGGCCGCTGACGATGTCGAACGCCGCGGCCCGCCCGGAACGCTCGACGGCGAGCACCGTCGAGTCGTCGGCCGCGAGCATGAGTGAGGAGAGCTCGACGGTCGTGTCGAGCGGCGTGACCGCGATCGCCGGCAGGTCGCCGTCTTGCAAACGCTCGCCACCGCCAACACGCTCGTCGAGCACGGAACGAACCGCGTCGGTCGTCCACGAGATCGTTCCCGTGCCAAGCTCGACCCGGCGGAGATCGAGCCCGCGTTCGCCGCGCGTCGCGATGATCGCGTGGTCGCGTGACATGCGCACGAGCGACGCGGGCAGCGGGCCGACGTCGAGGGTCCACCGCTGCGCGAGTGTGTGGGCCTTGCCGTCTTGGTCATCGCCAACCGGCACGGCATCGAAAAGCCCGAGCGTGTCACGACCGGGCGACGCCATGAGCACGCGATCAACGACCGGCGCGCCCGTCAACACCGGCTCCATCACCCGCCAGCCGCTTAGCACACCGCCCGGCGCGAGGTCGGCACCGAAGCGTGCCGACCCGCGGGTCGCGGGCGCGTCGGAACCGGCGAGCAATGAGGCGAGATCGAGCGGCTCGCCGTCGACGGTCGCGACCACGCCCGGATCGGTCTGCTTCACCTCTCGGAGGAGTTCGCCCGCCGCGGTGGTTCGGCCGTCCAGAGCAAGGCGGGCCGCGAGCCGGCCGGTGATCTCGCCGACGAGTGCAGGATCGACCGTGCGTCCGGCAGTGCGCGAGAATGCGGCGCTGCGCAGGCCCGTGCGGAGCGCCTGGATCTCCGCGTCGGCATCGTCTCGCGACTTGGCCTGCGTCGCCGCCTCGAGCAGCAGTGCGGGCGCGTGTGTCGAGACGGGGAAGCGTGCTGCGGACGCGAGGGCATCGGCCTGCGACCCGCCCGCGCGGACCGCGTCGAGCGCCGCGAGCGCGTCGGCATCGAAGGGCGCGTAGACATCGGGCCCGACATCGAGCAACAAACGCCGCAGGCGGCGGATGACCTCGAGCTCGGCACGGACCTGCAAGTCCGGTCCGTCCCACGTGCCGGCCGCGAGTGCCGGATCGTCGAGCACGAGCTGGTAGCTGCCCGCGGCCTCGACGGGCTTGCCCATGATCTCGAGCAGCCAGCCCCGCGCGATGAGCTGCGTGACGCGCTCGTCCCGCGAGCCGACGGTCAGGCCCATGCGCTCAATGATGTCGGCGAGGATCGGGGGCGAAGGAATCGTCGGGCGGCCGTCGGGCCTGCCCGACCGCGCGAGCAAGCTCGCCTCGACCATCTCATGGAGAATCTGGAAGAGCCGAGCACGGGTCTCGCGGTTGCCCTCCGCCAGGGGGTCGAGATCCAGCGCCGCCAGAGCGCGATCGACCGCGGGCACGATCTGCTCGACACGCTCGGCGCGATACGCGAGGTCGGCCAGCGTGATCGCGGGGCCCGGGCTCGCGGGGTCTTCTTCGAGGCGCGCAAGCAGCGCCGCGGCGGCCTCCTCCCACACAAGAAAACTCGCGAGCTCTTCCTCACCCGCCACGATGATCTGGCTGCCCAGCGTCACGGCGTTGCCCGTTCGATCAAGGTCGATCACCTGCGGCGCATCGACACGCTCGGGGCCGACCAGCGCAAGACCAGTCGGCAGGGGCACCGCGACGCGATCGCCCGCGACCGACACCCGCCCCGCGATCGGCGCACCCCACCCGACGACGCGCGACGCGTCTTGCTCGAATGACGCCTTGGGAACGAATTGCACGCGATCCGTGCTCACACCGACGAGCCAGTCGCCGATGCCCAGCAGGTACTTGGGCGCGCCGAGCGCCGACGCGCCGCGCCGGCCGAGCAGCTCGCCGGTGCGCGCATCGAGCCGCAGCAGCTCGCTGCGATCGGGCGCGAGCACGATGAGCGAATCGCCATCGAAGACCGGCCCCGCGGTCGACCAGGGCGTGCTCGCGCCCCGGCCCGCGCGCTGCTGACCCCCGAGGCGACGCACCCAGACCGGCCGGCCCGAGTACGCCTCGATCGCGGTGATCACGCCCAGCGCATCGGCGCGGTAGATCACGCCGTCGCGCAGCGCAGCGGTTTCTGTTGCGCCGGCGGTGTTGGCAAAGGGCAGCGAGCCGATGCTTCCCATCACGCGGACCCAGCGCAAATCGCCCGTGTATGCGTCGAGCCCGACGAGGTATGCGCTGACCGTGCGGCGCGAGCGGAGAAACTTGCGGGCCGCGACGACCACGACGCCCTCGTGCACGATCGCCGGCCCACGCACCGCTGCCTGCTCAAGCCTGTCGTCGATCGCCGGCAGATAGACCGACCAGCGCACGCGACCAGTGCTGCGATCGAGCGCGTGCAGCCGAGGGTCGCCCATCCGGCCCTCGCTGACCGCGAGGCCCGTCGCGGCGATGACCAGGTCGCCCGACACCGTCACGGTCGTCGAATCCTCGATGCGGTTGCGCTGGTGCGAACGCAGCGCGGGGATCGCGCCGAGATCGTCGGCAATCTCGGGCGTTGGCGGCGGGGTGGCGCTCCAGCGCTCGGCGAGCGTGTAGCGGTCGCGTGCTGCGATCGTCTGGCCGTCGTTGACGAACACGACGTCATCGACCACCACAGGCATCGACCACGGGCGGAGGTCGTCTGGGGTGCGCGGGCGGATGTTGCGGCTGTCTGCCGAGGTCAGCGGTGACATCGAAACGACGTGCAACGGCGTCGGCACAAGCCCCGATACCTCGACGCCCGCTGCGCCGACCAGCGGCCCTTGCTGGTTGATCTCCGCCCACGCGGGCGGCTCGATCGCGACCGTGTCGATCTCGCCCTGCCCGCCGGCTTCTTGATGCCAGCGGGCCGCGAGCGCACGCGGACCGGTCCGATCGAGATACCGCGCGATGGTCGCGGCGAGCTGTGCCGCGTCCGCCCCGGCTTGGCCGGTGCGCGCCGGATGCCGCTCGACATCAAGCAACGCGCGGTACGCCGCGTCAAAGGCGCCGAGTTCGAGGCGTTGCTGCGCGACGCGCAGAGCTGCTTCGTATCCGGCATCCGTGAGCAAGCGTGTATTCGCAACGCCCTGCGCGTGGCCCGCGCCTTGCGCGCGGCTCGCCGCTGGGCCTTCCACTGCGCGGTATCGCTCGAGCAGCGCGGGCGACTCGAGCATGCGATCGTGCACGACATCACGGACGGGAACAAAGAGATCTTCGTCATCGACCGCGTCGATAAGACGATCGCCGGCCTCGTCCAGCAGGCGTTGGAGCGCGCGAACGGCCTCCGCTTCGTTGTCGGTCGCGAGCAAACCCGGAAGCCCGGCGAGCGTCGCCGCAGCGGCGGGCGAGTCGTCGACATACGTCGGGTTCTCAACCTGCCGGCCCAGCGCCGATGCCGCCGACAGGCAGAGCGCCGCGCAGAGACTGATCTGGCCGTGCCAAGTCGCTCGGCGGCGGAACGGGCATCGGCTTGCGTGCGGCGCGTGCTGGGTCATGGGCGCAGGGTCCTTTGTGATTGTCTTCGATGGGCGGGGTCGAGCGCGCGAGCGTGGGGTTGCGGCGTGCTGCCCAGGCGGCGCAGGCCGCACAGACGGACCTTCGCCCGAGTCTACCGCGGCCCATCTGCTTGACCGGCGGGCGATGCTGGGGGCGACTGCCGATTGACGGCGATCATGTCTACCGCGTCCAGGCTGGCACCGGTGCAGCCCCAGCTCACCACCAACACGGCCGCGACCGCCCGCACCGGGCCCATGCGTGGCGTGAGAGGCATGCCCGTCGCCCTCCCGGACCTGGCGCTTCGCAGGCGCGATCTTCGCGTGCTTGCCCTGGTCGTCGCGATCGTCGCGATGAGCGCGGGCGACCTCTACATGACCGTGACGTTTCTCACCCACGGCGGGATGATCGAGTCCAACCCCTTCGCCCGCGCGGTGATGCTCCAGAACTCGCCGGCAATCCTCGCGCTCTGGAAGGGCACGACCGTCGCGATGGCGGCGGGCATCCTGCTCTACGCGCGTCGCCGGCCCTCGGCCGAGATCGGCGCGTGGATCGGGCTGGCGGCCATGACCATGCTCACGATCCACTGGGTTCGGTACATCGACGAGACCGCCTACTACACGCAGATGATCGCGATGGCCCAGCACTGCCCGGACCTCCAGCAACTCGTTGCTGAGGACTGGATACGCATCGACTAGTCGCGTGGCGGCCTTCCGGCTCGCTACCCTCTGGGCGTGATACACCCGACACCAAAGTCTGCGTTGCGACGACTCGGCGCGCCCATGCTTGTTGCCCTCGTGCTCGCTGCGGTCGGCTGCGGGCACACGCCGCCCACGTTCGAGGTCGTCGGCGCACGCCTCGCCGAGCGCACCGACGACGGCGTCGTGCTCGAATTCGACCTCGACGCGACCAACACCAACCAGGACGAGCTTCCCTTGGAAGTTGCCAGCTACTCGCTCTCGATCGATGGCAAGCGCGTGTTCACGGGCCGACGCTCACCCGAGGCGACGCTCCGCCGATTCGGCACGCAACGCATCACGCTGCCCGCCGCGATCCCGCTCGACGTTCCCTCGGATGCCGAGGCATTGACGACCGGCTTGCATCGCTATCGCCTCGAGGGATCGATCACGTACCTCGCGCCGGGCGTGCTCGCTGACGTGCTCTTCGATGCGCGCGTGTATCGGCCATCGACGCGCTTCAGCGATCAGGGACAGATCGACTTCGACGCGCCGCCAAGCGATCCCGGCGTCACGACGACGGGCGAGTAAGACATCGCAAACGCACCCCGCCTCGCTCAGACGATCGCGAGCGGATCGCGGTCTTTGGTCGCGCAGCGGACCTCGGTGCCCGGCAACAGCTCGCCAAGACGGTCGGCGAGGCGCGGCAGGTAGCCACGCTCGGTGTTGGTGTGACCAGCGACCATGACCTTCATGCCCGCGTGCAGCGCGCCCACAACCTGGTGGTGACGCATCTCGCCGGTGACAAACAGCTCGCACCCCTGCTCGCCCGCAGCCCGCGCGAGACTCTCGCCCGCGCCGGGCACCACGCCGATGACCTTGACCGTTTGGTCGTGCCCATCGGGCGGCGCGAGCCGAACGCGCGATCGGCCGAGGAACGCTTTAAAGCGCTCGGCGATCTCGATGAGGGTCGCGGGCTGATCGAGCACGAGCCGTCGGCCCGCACCAACCGAGCGCACCGGCTCGCCCGCGAGCTCGTGCACGTCGATCGCGGGCTCTTCATACGGGTGGAACTCGCGGAGTGTGTCGAGGACAATCGGTAGCGCGCTGCGCGCGCACACCATCTCGAGCCGGTGCTCGTCGACTGCGCTGAGCTGACCCCGGGCACCTATAGTTGGATCGGCCAGCTCACCAGGCATGAAGGTGCCGGTGCCGGGCGCGCTGAACGAGCAGACGCGGTACTCGCCGATGATGCCAGCCCCCGCGCTTGCCATCGCGTTGCGCACGTTCTCGAGCGCGTCGGTCGGCACGAAGGTCACGAGCTTGATCGCACGCGTGCCCTCGGCGCGTGTCCAGGGCACGAGTGCCCGGCAGTCGCCCGCGATGCGCCCGGGCTCGGTCGAGCCGCTGAGCCCCTCGCAAAGCCAATCGGTCACGCCGCAGGGCGCCGCGTCGAGCGCGGTGTGCGGGCTGTAGACCGCGATGCCCGCCTCGGCTGCGCCGAGCACCACGCGCTGGCGCGGGGTCTGGCCCGTGATGCGGTTGAGCGGCTCGAAGATCGGCGGGTGGTACGACACGATCGCGCCCGCCCGCGCCTCGATCGCCTCGGCGAGCACACGCTCGGTCAGGTCGATCGTCAGCAGCACCGGCCCGGAAAGCTCGGCCTCATCGCGCCCAACCTGCAACCCCACGCGGTCCCACTCCTCGGCAAACGCGGGAGGCGCGAGCGTTTCGATCGCGGCGATCACGTCGGAGATACGCATAAGTATGGCCTCCAATTGCCAGTGTTTTTCCGCACGCATTCGACGTGCGTGCGGCGAAAGACACCCCCATAGAGTGTACGCCGCCACCGTGTCAGAACTTGCGTATTTGTTGCTTTCGAACACTCTGCGCGTCGCGACCAAGCGGAAATCGGGTACCTTTGTTGCGCCGCGTTTCTGTGGTAACTGCGCAATCGAGACCTCGACATGACACGCTCGACCGAGCCCGAACGCCTTGGCAATCTGCAATCCCTCACGCGCGTGGCGCCCGCGAAGATCAACCTTGCGCTGGCGGTCGCGCCCGCCGAGACGTCGGGTGCCCGAAAGGGCTGGCACCGCATCCGCTCGTGGTTCCACGCGATCGATCTCGGTGACAGCGTCACACTCACAGTCCGTCCCGAGGGCTCGCCCAGCGTGCTCACGCGGTTTGCCGGCGACGCCCCGCAGCCGGGTGCGGTCGATTGGAATCCCAGCTGCGACCTGACTTTCCGCGCGATCAACGCGCTCGGTACCTACCTCGGTCGGGAGCTGCCGGTACACGCCGATGTGGTCAAGCGCATCCCGACGGGTGCCGGCCTGGGCGGCGGCTCGTCCAACGCCGCGGCTGCCCTCCGCGGCACGCGCGACCTGCTCGACCTGCCCGTGCCCGACGAGACCCTCCGCGAGCTCGGCGCAACGCTCGGCTCGGACGTGCCCTTCTTCCTCGATGACACGCTCGACGCGCCCCGCCCGGCGCTGGTCGGCGGCTTTGGTGACTCGATCGAACGCAGCCCGCGGGCAACCGGCGATCTCGTGCTCGCGCTGCCGTCGATCGCGTGCTCAACGCCCGCGGTCTACAAGGCGTTCGACGAACTGCCGCCTCGGCCGTTCAACGCCGAGGGTGTGGACGCGCTGGCAGCCGTAGGTCGGCCCGCGTCGGTCGCGTCGCGTCTCTTTAACGACCTCGCGGTGCCCGCCGAGATGGTCCAACCCGAGCTTGCAACGCTGCGAGACTCCCTATCGGACAGCCTCGACATGCCCGTCCACGTGACCGGCTCGGGCTCGGCCTGCTTCGTCCTGCTCGACAACGAGCCGGCGTTCGATCAGACAGCGCTTTCAAACGCCCAGCAAGAGGCCGAGACGGTGCTGCCCGGCACGAAGCTCGTGCGGGCGCACCTGATTTGAGCCCGCCAACCGGCCGCGAACCACGCTGCAACGGCACCGGCGGCCGGGTGGGTTCTACACTCGCCGCTTGGAATGCCGTTGGGCGTCAAGCCCGCGACCGAGGGAGCCGATCGCCCCTGCGGAGCACCCCTGGTTCCTGCTGTTCTGTCTTCCCGTCCTGACCCGCCCCGGAGAGCCGCCCATGTCCAACCAGCACCCGATCGTGGGCGGCGACCTCGGCGGCACGAACATGCAGATCGGCGTTGTCGCCCCCTCGACCCTCGCGGGACTCGATGACACGCCCGTGCTGCTTGCCCAGGAAAAGAAGAAGACCAAGGCCGAGATCGGGCCCGAGGGCGTGGTCGATCGGCTCGTCCGCGCCATCGAGGAGTGCTGCGAGGAGGCGGATGTGAAGGTCAAGGACCTCGCAGCCGTCGGCATCGGCGCGCCGGGCGCGGTCAACCACCGCGCGGGCATCGTGCTCGAGGCGGTGAACCTGCGCTGGAACCAGATGCCGCTGGCGGAGATCCTCGAGGATCGCCTGGGCGTGCCCGCTGTGATCGACAACGACGTGAACGTCGCGGTCTGGGGAGAGAACCGCTTTGGTGCAGCGCGCGGCGCGCAGCACCTGCTGGGCGTCTGGGTCGGCACGGGCGTCGGCGGCGCGCTCGTCCTCGACGGCACCCTCTACTACGGGCACGCCATGACCGCGGGCGAGATCGGGCACATGCACCTCTTTCCGCACCAGGCGCCGGGCTCACGCTCGCTCGAGCACAACACCTCGCGCACCGCGATCGTCAATCGCCTCGTGCACCTGATCAAGTCCAACCGCTCGTCGGTCATCCCCGAGCTGGTCGACGGAGACCTCACGCGGATCAAGTCGGGCGTCGTCGCCGAGGCGTACGCAAAGGGCGATGAGCTGACCCACGAGGTCATCCATTTCGCCGCCGACATGCTCGGTGCGCACATCGGCGGCGTGGTCACGCTGCTCTCGCTCGAGCAGATCGTGCTCGGCGGCGGGCTGACCGCGGCGATGGGGCGATCGTTTGCCGATCTCGTCGAAACGGCGATCCGGCGTGTGGCGTTCCCCGATGCGTGCAAGAAGGTGGGCGTCGAGATCAGCTCGCTCGATGAGAAGGCCGGCATCCTCGGCGCGGCGGTGCTGGCGCACGCCCGCGTCGCGGGGCATCTCGAGAGCCAGCAGTAGCGGGCAAGATCAGTTCCGGAGCGGGCAGATCACGCAAGCCCCCAAAACGAACACGGCCCGCGCCGCCGAAGCGGCACGGGCTCGTGGACACGATGGGTCAAAGAGTCGTTCGCGGCCCGCCATATTAGGCCGCGAGATAGAAGCTGTGGGCGCGGGCGCGCTCGAGGCTCGAGTAGACCCGGGGGTAAACGACGTGCGGACCGTAGGGCCGCGCGTAGCGAACGCCCGAGACAACGTTGTCACGGATGCCCGAGGTGGTCTTGAGCTCGGCGAGGTATCGAGCCATGCTCGAGACCTCGACTTGGTCATCGGCGCGGGGCGCGGCGACCTCGACGGGGGCTGCGGGGCGTCGGACGTTGGTGGTCCGGGCGTCGATGCGATCGCTCGCGTCGACTCGACCGGCGGTCCGGTTCGTGATGGACAAGGCTTCACTCATGTTCTTCTGATGCTCCTCAAACCGACTTCGGTTCGCTGAAGGGTCCGGCCGTCCTGGCCAGGGGCGATCCATCCTGCCGATGCCGTGTGTATCGTCCGCAAACCGAGGCGTGCTTGAAAACGCGATAGTTTCGGCTTAAGTGCACTAACCGCATACCCAATAACGACTTACGGATGATAACCATGACCCGGACGCACCGCTTTTCCTCACATTTTCCCGCCGGACTGGCGCGACACATCCCCCACATTGGGCAGGCATACACCATCCGAACATGTGGCCCTATACAGGGGTGCTGCCGCCTAGGGGTGCTCGCGATCGTCAGCATCGCACTGGCGGGGTGCGCCGATGGAAACTCCGGTGCGGCCGACGATCCCGCGGCCGGTCGCGCAACCAGCAGTCGGGGCGAGTCGACCCGGCGGACCTTCGATCCGGACGAGGCGGCGGACCTCTTCCGAGCGGCTGCGGCCGGAGCCGACCCCGCGGGCCGCCGCGACGCGTGGACCATCGTGCTCGCGGCATTCAGCGGCGAGGACCAGCAGCGCGACGCCGAGCTCGTGCTCGCTGCGGTCGGCGACATCGGCCTTGCTGGTGCGAACCTCGAAACCCGCCGCGACAACACCGTCCTGACCTTCGGGGCCTACGAGGACCCCGACGATCCCGAGGCAGCCCGCGACCTCCGCCGAATCCGCCAGATCACCCTCGATGGACGGACGCCCTTCGCGGGCGCGTTCCTCGCACCCCCCACCGCCGAGGCAGGCTCGGGCCGCACCCCCGAGTACGACCTGCGGTACGCCAAGGCGCTGCACAACCCCGGCGCGCTCTACACGCTCGAGATCGCGGTGTATGCCAGGGCCGACCGTCGCAGGCCGACGCGTGACGAGCTCGAACAGTTCCGGGCTGCAGCCGAGGAGGCGGTGCGATCGCTGCGTGCCGAGGGCGAGCCAGCCTTCTTTTACCACGGCCCGAACCGCAGCTCGGTGACGCTCGGGCTTTTCAATGGCGACGACCACGATCCCGAAACACCGCAGCTCGAATCAACCCGGCTGAGGATGTCCAGAGATCGCCATCCGACGCTTCTGCTCAACGGGGCGGGGCTTCGCGAGACCGTGCGCACGAGCTCGGGCACCGCGACCCGGCTGAAGCCGACGTACCTGGTGGGCGTGCCCGACCCGGATTGAGATTGCTCTCTCGGAGGCGCCTGTTACGCGGCGCTCGCTTCGCCCGGCTCGAGGCGATCGATCACCGCTGCCAGCGTTGTGAGCAGCGCGGGAAGCTTGCGGGGCTCGCTCTCGACGGCGCGTAGCACCGTATCGGCAGCCTCGGCGAGGTCGGGATAGCCGTACGACCCCGCGTGCCGAGCGAGGGACGCGACGGTCTTCTGGACCGACGGGACATCTTCCTGCTCGATCGCGGCGGTCGCCTGCTTGCAGGTGAGCCGGGCGCTCTCGATGAAATCGCCGAGCCAGCGCTCGCGGTCGGGGCACGCGGGCAGGTCGGAATAGATCGGCTTGGCGCTTTGCAGGCACTCGGGGTGCTCGCGGACGATCTGGCGGATCGCCGACGCGAGCGCGCCGTCGCGGATGGGCAATTGCACGAACTCGGTCCGGCCGATCGGGTCCATCTTCGCGAGAAATTCGGCCTCGTGGTCGGCCGAGAGCAGGATCACGGGCCCCTCGAAGGACCGCCCGCGGCACTCAGCGAGCACCTCACTCGCGTTTGCGCCGTCGCAGTCGGCGTCGATCGCGAGGATCTGCATCTCGCTCCGCGCCACCTTGTCGAGCAGCGCACCACGCGTGTCGGCCTGTTCACTAGTTATCTTTGTTTGGCTGAGGTGAAAGGTGATCGATGTCGCGAGCATTGCGTCGTCGGTCAGCACGACCATCGAGCCGCCGATGGGGGTTTGCAGATCGGGGTCTTTCGCGCACGCGTCGAGCCACTCCTCGGCGCTGACGAGGTCGCGGATGGGCAGCCGCTCGTTTGCTCCGAGGCCAATCAGATGGTGCCTGCCGCCGAGCAGGCGACACCACATCGCCCTGCCCTCGATCGTGATCGGCCTGCGGCTCGGCAGCAGGAGATCGAGCGTCAGCTCGGAGCACGGGTGGACATAGCCCGGATAAATCAGTTGCCCGCCCGAAGCGCTCAGGTCGATGAGCATCGCCGACTGTGTTGTGACCGTGCCGCCCGGCTGCTGCACCGTGCATGGCGCTTCGACGCCGCCCATCTGAAAACGATGATCGGACCTTCGGCGTGCGAATGCGACGCTCTCGTTGGCGCACATTTCCTCGGCTTGTTGCACAAGTTGCTGGATTGAGGGGTTGATCGGTGCCATCGGAATCGCCGACTTCGGGGTGTGGGCTGAGTGTCCTACACCCGGTTTCGGACTGATCACAGCTCGCCTCTAGTGAAAAGCCGAGTTCGATGTACGCATTCGCGCTAGATGCTGTTGTTGGAACGCCAGACGTTGTGTCTCGACTTTCACTCAGGCCAGCACCGCTGCGATCCGAAAGAAGTGGCAATCCAGGGGATATCGCGATGTCACACGAACTGCGTCAGATCATCTACACGAGCACAGCCGCTTCGGCCATCGACGATGGCATGCTGCTCAAGCTCCAGGCCCAGTGCGCCCAGAACAACGATCCGACGGGCGTGACCGGCTTCCTGCTGATCCACCGCGACCACTTCCTGCAACTGCTCGAAGGGCCGAGCGACGCGGTCGCGATGATCTACGCGAAGATCGAGGCCGACGATCGGCACACCGACGTAAACCTCTTCTCCGATATCGCGATCACGGAGCGCGCGGCACCTTCCTGGAGCATGGGCGTCTTCCAGCTCGATGACGACGGCGAGGGCGACCATCCGCTCGTGCGACTCCTCGAAACATGCCTCGATTGGAACGCGCTCGATCCGAAGGCGGGCGAGGCCGTTCGCGCCCAGCTCGAGACGCGCGCCGCAGCCTGACGCAGCTAGCCGCCGCGGACGCTGTTGTCCCCACTGACCCAGATCGGCTCGATGACCAGCACCCTCGGCGGGGTGCCATCTTCGATGCGCCAGTCGACGCGCAGCCACGCGGGCACGGGGGCGTTCCAACCTTCGACCTCAACGAGCACGCGGACCAGGATCCGGCCGACGCCGCGGTCGTCGACGCCGCCGCGGGTTTCTTTGATTGTGTGCGATGTGATCGGGAACCGAGGCTGGGAAACCTCGAGGACGATCTGATCGGCGTCCCATCCCGTCGGTGACAGCCTGGAGTAGAGGCGGGCCGAGTCTTCGAGCATCGCGCGCGTTGCCGGGCCATCGGACCGGGCCACGGCATCGACGAGCGCGGCCGTTGCCTGGACGAGCCGCTCGCGATCGGTCGTGATCGCCGATCCCAGCACAAAGACGCCGCCGCCCAGGACCAGACCAGCGAGCGCCGCGATGCCCGCGTGGGCCGCCTTGCCGCGCCCGAGCAAGACCGACGCGACGACCAGCCCCACCACCGCCAACGCCGCCGCGGGCCACATCGGCTGCTCGAGCAGCCAGACCGACCACAGCGCGGGCTCGGGCACCTCGGGCAACTGCGGCGGATCGATCACCTGCCCGAGCACGCACGCGCCCGCAGCATCGAGCAGGCGAACGGACACAACGCTGAGCACACCCGTGGACATGGGCGATCATTGCGCGTCGGGGTGCCCTCGGCCCGCGACACCCTCGCTTGTTGCAGCCGGCGCACGCGATCGGCCGATGCTGCAATGCTGGTATCGCGGCGATTTTCGCCGACGATGCCGTGCGCTGGAGACTCGCTTGGGCCCGCCAACGGAATCACAACAAGGACCACCACCGGGCGCTGCCCAAGACGGGCCCACGCTCGAACGCAACCTCCGCGCGCTGGAACGCACGAGCCCGGACGCGGTCGCCGCGATCCGATCGGCGGCGCCGCACGCGGGTGTGGAGTGGATCGACACGCCCGAGGGTCCCAGTGCGACGATCACGTCTGGAACATCCGGCCCGCACGGCACGCACGGCACGCAGCGTGCGCTTGCATCGAAGCGCGGCCCGCGTACGGAGGCGGCGCGGCTCGCCGAGCGCGTCGATATCGCTGCGAGCCCGGGGCTCGTCGTGCTCGGCTTCGGCCTCGGCCTGCATGTCGAGGCGATCGGCGACCGGCTAAAGAAGACGGGCGTGATGCTCGTCTTCGAGCCCGACGTTGCGCTCTTGCGGGCCGTCTTCGAGCGGATCGATTGCTCGGCGTGGCTCGCGGAAACAAACGTAGCGCTGCTGATCGACGCTGAGGACGCGGGCGCGGTGCACCGGGCGATCCGGGGTGTCAAAGGTGTCGTCGCGAGCGGCGTGGCGATGGTCGAGCACCCGCCCTCGGTGCCGAGGCTGGGCAAGACGGCAGCGCAGTTCGGCGAGACGATCTCGCTGGTGCTCAAGGGTCTCAAGACCACGGTCGTGACCACGCTCATGCAGGCCGAGGTCACGATGCGCAACGGCCTGCAGAACCTCGACCGCTACGCGACAACGCCGGGCGTTGCCGAACTCGCCGATGCGGCGAAGGGACACCCCGCGATCTGCGTCGCAGCAGGCCCGAGCCTGGCGCGGAACATCGACCAACTGCGCGCGCCGGGCGTGCGCGATCGCTGCGTGATCATCGCGGCGCAAACCGTGCTCAAGCCCATGCTCGCGAAGGGCATCAAGCCGCACTACGTCACGGCGCTCGATTACCACGAGATTTCCAGGCGTTTCTACGAGGGCCTTACTGCCGATGACGTCGAGGGCATCACGCTCATCGCCGAGCCGAAAGCCAACCCCGCGATTCTCGAGGCGTACCCCGGCGCGATCCGCACGCCCCGTGATGACTGGCTCGACACGCTGTTGGGCGAGCTGGCGGTGCCCAAGGGCACGCTCACCGCCGGCGCGACCGTCGCGCATCTCTCGTACTACCTCGCGAGGCACTTGGGGTGCGATCCGGTCGCGCTGATCGGGCAGGACCTCGCGTTCACCGACGGGCAGTACTACGCGGCCGGGGCTGCGATCCATCGCGTGTGGGCCGGCGAGCTTGGAGCGTTCAACACGCTCGAGATGCTCGAGTGGCAACGCATCGCCCGCATGGGATCGCACCTGGTCAAGGCGACCGATCACCTGGGTCGGCCCGTGTACACCGACGAGCAGATGGCGTCGTACGCGCTGCAGTTTAGTGAGGCGTTCGCGGGCGATGAGGCGCGGGGACTCACGACGATCGACGCGACCGAGGGCGGGCTCGCCAAATCGCACACGGTTGTTCGCCCGCTCGCCGAGGTGCTCTCGGAACTGCCGGATACGCCGCTCGACCTGCCCGCCACGCAAACGCCCCAAGACACGAAGCGCCTTCGGCGCGTCGCGGACCGGGTGCGCACGGTGCGGGGCGATGCGCTGCAGGTTGCGGCAATCTCGCGGGATACCGAGAGATTGCTCGGCGCGATGGCCGAGCATCATACGGACCAACGCCGCGTCAACGAGCTGATCGGCAAGGCACAAACCAACGGCCAGCGCGTCCGCGACCTCGGCGCGGCGTACGAGCTCACCCAGCACCTCAACCAGACCGGCGCGCTCAAGCGCTTCCGCGCCGACCGCGCGATCCACATGGACGCGGGCGCGAGCGAGCTCGATCGCCAGCGTGCGCAGATCGAGCGCGACCAGACCAACGTCCGCTGGATCGCCGAGGTCGCCGATCGTGTGGGCGTCCTGCTCGAAGGATGCCTTGAAGCGCTTGGCGGCGCAGCGAAGATCACACGTGATCCGCCGCCGGAGGACGAAGCCAGTTCGATCGCGACCGTGACCCCGACGGCGCGGGTGGTCGCGGTGATCCCGACGGACATAGACCGATCGTCGCTTGGGAGGCCGAGGCCGCTGGCCGAGCCGCTGTACGCCGGGCGTACGCTACTCGACCTCACGCTGTCGCGACTCGCACGGTGCAAGCGCGTGGACCACGCCGTGATCTTGACCCCGACGCCCGATCGCGTGCGCACGCTGCTCGATGATGCCGAGGATCACCCCGGGCTGACTGTTGAGGTTGTTGAGCACGCATCCCCCTTCGGCCCTCGGCACGCCGCGACCGCGTCGGCACGTCTCACCGCGCCGCACGCCTGGCGCGGCGGCATCGGTGGGCTCACGGTCTACGACGAGTTGCTCAATGCAAACGCTGTTGACGAGGCACTCGAACGCACGCGCGCCGACGCGGCGGTGCTCGTCGGGCCGGACTGGGCAATGGTTGACCCGGCGCTCACTGACGCGGTGATCGAGCGGTTTGCCGAGTCGCCCTCGAAGCACCGGCTTGTGTTCACGCAAGCCGCGCCCGGGCTCGTGCCGTGCGTGATCGCACGGAGCCTTGCCGGCGAGCTCGCGAGCGCGACCGATGCGTGGGCGGCAAGCATCGGCGGCATCTTGACCTACCTGCCCCCCGCGCCGAGGCACGACCCGATCACGTCCGGCCACTGTGTTGCAGTACCCGACCAACTGCGTGACGTGCTGATGCGGTGCATCCCCGACTCCGCGGCGCGGCGGCGCGCCATCGCCGAGGCGATGCTGGACATCGACGGCAACGCATCGGACGCGACATCGCTCGAGCTCGCACGCCTTCTGAGCGATCAGCATCGTCGTTACGCGGGGCCCACGCCCAGGCACCTCGTGCTCGAGCTCTGCACGGGCCGGCGCGCGGGCGGCCGGCGCGCGATGTGGATCGCGGGCAGCGACGAGCCCGCCGAGCGCCTCCCTATCGATCCCGCGCTCGCGGCCCGACTCGTCCGCGAGCAATCACGCGGTCGCGCCGACGCGATGCTCACCCTCGGGGGCGCGGGCGACCCGCTCTTGCACCCCGCGTGGCGTGAGATCGTTATGACCGCACGCGCGTCGTCCATTGCGTGTTTGCATGTGCGCACGGACCTGCTCGTCGGTGAGGACGTGCTCGAATCGCTGCTGCACCCGGACACGATGCCGGATGTCATCTCCGTCGACCTGCTCGCGCACGACGCGGTGACATACCAGAGCATCACCGGCGTCGACGCCTACGCCCTCGCACGCGGCAACCTGGAGTCTTTGCTTGAGCGACGTGCCGCGATGGGGGGGAGCTTCGGCACGCCGTGGATCGTGCCTCGCATCACACGATGCGACGCGGTGTACGAGCAGATCGAGCCCTTCTTCGCCGAGTGGACGATGCGCACCGGCGCGTGCGTGATCGATCCGATGCCGCGTGCCCAAGCGGGCGAGCGAATCTCGCCGCTGCCGCTGCCGCCCGGCGTGCCTGGTGCGACATCGCGCGATGCGATGCTCGTGCTCGCCGACGGCTCGGTGCCGCTGGCGTTCGATGACTTCGCGGGTGATCGGCTCATTGGCCGGGCCGACCAGGACGGCCTCGGCGACGTCTGGCGACGCATCGTCGGCAGCGCCGCGTCGCTGGAGCAACTCGCGTGAGTGCGCTCGCGATCATTCTGGGCCGTGCTGGCTCGAAGGGCGTGCCGGGAAAGAACATGCGCCCCGTCGCCGGCAAGCCGTGCGCGCAATGGACGATCGAGCACGCCCAAAGGTCTTCGCGTGTCGGCTCGGTGCTCGTGTCTTCCGATGACCCGGCGCTGCTCGAGCTCGCGCAGCGGATGGGGTGCGATGTGCATGAGCGATCGGCCGAAGACGCGACCGACACGGCGACTATCGACGCTGCCGCGCGAGCTGCCGTCGCGAGCACCGGGACTCGGCAATCGCACCTGGCCATCCTCTACGCCAACGTGCCGGTGCGACCGACCGATCTCTCCGACCGAGCGCTTGCGCTGCTTGCGGACTCCGGCGCGGATTCAGTGCAGAGCTACGCGGCCGCGGGCAAGCACCACCCGTGGTGGACAGCCCGGCTCGACGACGAGGGCAACGTGGCCCCGTGGCAAGGCGACGTGCTCAACCACAACGTGTACCGCCGGCAAGACCTTCCCCGCGCGTTCGTGCCGGACGGCGGCGTCATCGCACTCACGCGCTCGGCGCTGATGCTGACGGTGCCCGACACGGGCACCGGCTCGCATGCGTTCTTTGGCGTCCGCCGACGCGGCATCGAAACAGGCGAGGGCGCTGTGATCGACATCGACACACCGATCGACCTCGTCGTCGCCGACGCTGTGCTGCGCGAGCGGCTTCGCGGCGCGGGCGACCCAGATCAAAAACTGGAGCCCGCGCATGCGGATCGGTAAGCGAACCATCGGCGACGGCGTGTACATCATCGCGGAGATCGGCGTGAATCACGACGGCGACGCTGAGCGGGCGCTCGCGCTCGCCAGTGCGGCCGCGGAGGCCGGCGCAGACGCGATCAAGCTGCAGTATTTTCGCGCGAGCGACCTGCTCTCGCACGACGCTTCGCTCGCGTCGTACCAGCGCGACGCGGGCGAGACCGATCCGATTTCGATGCTCCAGCGGCTCGAGCTCTCGCTCGATGAGATGCGGCGGATCATCGAACACGCGCACGGACTCGAGATCGACGCGATCGTGACGCCTTTCAGTTGCGAGCACGTCGACGCGCTGGCGGCGCTGCCGTGGGACGCGATGAAGGCGGCGAGCCCGGATGTGATCAACAGGCCGCTGCTCGACGCGATCGCACGGACCGGCCTGCCGATGATCGTGTCGACGGGAGCAGCGGACGCGGATGAAGTGCGACGCGCGAGCGAGTGGCTCGCGGCGTGCCACGATCGGCTCGCGATTCTGCACTGTGTTTCGAGCTACCCGACGCCACCGGTCGACGCTTCGATCGCCGCGTGCCGAGCGGTTGCCGAGCTCACCTCGTGCCCGACCGGGTATTCGGATCACACCGCGGGCGTCGAGGCGGGCGGCATCGCGACCAGCGAGGCTGGCGCTGCTTTGCTCGAGAAACACCTCACCGACGATTGCTCGCGCGCGGGGCCCGATCACGGCGCATCGCTCGAGCCTGGTGATTTGGCCGAGTACGTGCGGCGCGCACGCGCGGGCAGCGTAGATGGCGTGGACAATGCGACACTTGCACGCATGCTTGGTGACGGGCAGAAGCGGGCGCTGGACGTCGAGTTGGATGTGCGCCGGCTCAGCCGGCAGAGTGTTGTTGCAGCCCGTGCAATCGAGCCCGGGCAGGCGATCCAGCTCGCCGACCTGACGATCCGTCGGCCTGGCATGGGCATCGAGCCCTGGCGCATCGACGAGTTTGTCGGCCGGCGCGCGGCGGCGAGCATCGCGGCTGGTGGGTGCGTCATGGATGAACACTTCGTTGCGGCCGACGCGTCGCTCGGTGGTGCGGCGTGATTGGCGATGGTTGGGACGAGCAGCCTTCGGCGCGACCGGGCGAGGGCGAGTCGAGAGCCCCCGACGCGCCGCGTCGCGTGATGATCGTCACCGGCTCGCGGGCCGATTTTGGCTTGCTCGTGCCGGTGATCCGTGCGGTGACCGAGCATCCTGGACTCGAGGCACAGGTCGTCGCGGCGGGCAGCCATCTGATCTCGCCGGCCGAGACGTTTCGCGATGTGAAGAAGCTCTTCCCGATCACCGACTCGGTGCCGATGCAGATCGCGGGGCGAACGACGCGGCTGGACGACGCCGAGGCAACAGGCCGGGGCATCGCGCGATTCACGCGCACCCTCGCGGCCCATCGGCCGCACTGGGTGGTGGTGCTGGGCGACCGCATCGAGGCGTTCGCGGCGGCGAGTGCGGCGTCGATCGCCGGCATCGCGGTTGCCCACCTCCATGGCGGGGATCGCGCCGAGGGGATTGCCGATGAAGCGATGCGACACGCGATCTCAAAGCTCGCGCACCTGCACCTGCCCGCGACGCCGACCAGCACAGAGCGGCTTGTGCGCATGGGCGAGCTCGAATCCACCGTCCACTGCGTTGGCTCGCCAGCGGTGGATGCGATCGGCGCGATCGAGCCCATGGACGACGCGGCAGCCGCATCGCTTGGCGACCCCGCGGTACTGCTCTTGATGCACCCGATCGGTCGGCATCCCGAAGAGGAAGAGCACGCAACCGCGATCGCGCTCGACGCGATTCGGCGCGAGATCGGTGGTGACAGCGCGATCCTCGCGCTCGATCCGAACCACGACCCCGGTCGGCAGGGCGTGAAGCGAGCGCTCGATCTGGCAGCCGAGGCGGATCCCGCGGCTGTCGTGCGGCGATCGCACATGCCGCGTGAGCAGTTCATCGCGCTGCTCAAGCGACTCGCACTTCGCGGCGGCTTGATTGTTGGCAACTCGTCGGCGGCGCTGATCGAAGCGGCGGTCGTTGGCTTGCCGGCAGTCAACATCGGCCCGCGGCAGGCGGGACGCGAGACGCCCAACAGCGTGGTCACGGCAACCGCCGAGAACACCGACGCGGTTCGCGCGGCCTGGCGATCTGCGATTGCGCTCGATCGCTCCACGATCACGCACCCCTATGGCGACGGCACGGCTGGGCTTTGTGCGGCGAGCGCTCTCGCTTCGATCGACCCCACATCGGCGGGACTGCTTCGCAAGCACAACTGCTACTGAGCGACCTGATCCGTACGACATCGCCAGTCACGTGACGCACGCGAACAAGCCCCGCCGCGATAGTGCATCGCGACGGGGCTGGGAAGACGGGTGGTGCGTTCATTGGAACGCATCGCGATTGGATGGGCGCGGGCGGACCGTTGGCGGACCGCCTCGGCGCAGCCGCGGCGGCGGCGGATGCCAAGCATGAAGCTTCCGGCGGCGAGGGCGATCGTGCCAGGAGCCGGGATGGGCTCGCCGACCGCACCCCACGAGATGTTGTCGATGGCAAAGACGTCGGAGGTTTCGACGGGGATGATGCGGACCTGTGCGATGACGTCTTCGTCGAACATCACGCCGACGTAGTCTGCATGCACGCCGAACTTCGGGCCGGGCGTGGGCTCGACGGACGCGAGCAGGTTACCCTCGCCGTCGTAGAACTCCGCGACGTTGCCGGCGAAGTTCGGATCAAACCAGCCGAAGCCGAACTGGGCGACGGGCGTGGCGAGATCGATATCGATTGGGAACACGGGGGCGCGGACCTCGCCGTCGAGGCGGGGAAAGAGTGCCATGCCCTCGACGTGCGTGCCGTTCACGGGGAACAGGCTGATGTCGACGGTCGACATTCCGCGGTTGGACGTGAAGGTCAGACCGTCGAGCGAGAACGTGTTGCCGCGGGACGAGATCGAGGTGTTCTCGAAATCGGTCATCGCGTTGTTCGTCGACATTTGGCTGGCGTCGGTGACGACGGTGAAGGCGTAGGAGGACCCCGCTGTCGCGGCGATCGCCGCGAGCAGCACACAGTTCTTTGCGTTGTTCATGACTCTTCTTCAGTTGGGAAAAAACACCAACTACTCTTCTGAGCACCGTCGCGACGCCGTTGTCCTCGGCTTCCCGTTCCGGGGCGGCGTATCCTTGCCGACGTGCTCCCGATGCCTGGAATATGCCACCATCCAGCGTTCGGGCCAGGTGCTGTCCTCGATCGATACGCCCGACACGGGGGTGCGGGTCCACCCATCCGGCGAGCCGTTACAAAAGGACCGATGGCGTGTTCTAAGGTCCTAACCGGCGATATTTATCGGGTCGGCTTTCCTCGACTTTTGTCGGGCCCGTCCCCGTCACGCTCTTCGCGACGCAGGGCGCTGCCACGCTGGATGGCGGCCTTGCCGAATTTGTCTGCGATCGAGTCGGCAGCCGCGTCGAGCGCACGCTGCTTCTTCGCCTCGCCCTGGTCGAAGAGGCCCGACTGCTCTGCGTCCTCGCTTGCAAGATTGCTCGCACTCACGCCGAGCAGGCGCAACGGGCGGAAGGCGCGTGATGCCCATGCGTCGAAGATGTCTCGCGCCGCGATCGTGATCGCGTCGGTTCTGCTCGATGGCGTTGGAAGCGTCGCGGCGCGGGTGAACGTCGTGAAGTCGGGCAGGCGCAGCTTGACCGTCACGGTGCGCGCCACGCGCTGGTGCGCACGCAGCCGACGCGCGACCTGCTCGGCCTGGTCCGCGAGGATGGTGCGCGCGATGTCGGGATCGTCCACGTCGGTGCCGAAGGTGCGCTCGTGCCCGATGCTCTTGGCGGTGCGATCGGGCGTGACGGGGCGGTCGTCCTCGCCGCGGGCGCGTGCCGCGAGCTCGGCGCCCCAGTCGCCGAGCACCGAAGTGAGCGTCGCGTTGCCGAGGCGGGCGATGTCGCCGATGGTGCGGACGCCGAGCCGGGTGAGCCGTTTGGCCGCGGCATCGCCAACGCCGGGTATGGTCGTCGCGGGCATCGGCCAGAGTGTGCGTTCGACGGTGTGCTGGTCGAGCAACAGCGCCAGGCCGTCGGGCTTATCCAGGTCCGAGGCGATCTTCGCGACGAACTTGTTCGGGCCCGCGCCGATGGAGATCGTCAGCCCGGTCTCGGCATGGACCTCGCGCTTGAGTTTCGCGAGCGACTCGGCGGGTGGGCCGAGGGCTCGCTCGGTGCCGGTCATGTCGAGATATGCCTCGTCGAGCCCCATTGGCTGGATGAGCGGCGAGTATCGGCCGAGCACGGCGTAGACGCGCTGCGACAGCTCTCGATAGCGCTCGAACGAGTGCTTCACGATGATCGCGTGCGGGCAGCGTCGGAGGGCGATGGAGGTGGGCATCGCCGAGTGGCAGCCGAACGCGCGGGCCTCGTAAGAGGCGGCGGCGACGACGCCCCGCGGGCCCCGGCCGCCGATGAGCACGGGCTTGCCGCGGAGTGACGGGTCGTCGAGCTGGGCGACCGACGCGAAGAACGCGTCGAGGTCGGCATGGACGATCAGGCGGGATGGCGCGTCGGCGGGCATCGGTGCTGCATTGTCTGCACGAGGCGGTGTGCAGCACGCGATCGGAGCACGCCACGATAAGCACGGCGCAAAAAAGTGGACGGTCGCATGCAATACATGCGACCGCCCGGAGGGAGAAAGAGAGAGCTCGTTGTCGGCCTCGAGCGGGTTCGGCGTTTCGTCAACGCCTGCACGGGCCGGATGTGTCGGATGACGCTGGCGAAAATCTGATCCAAGAGCCCAAATCCACATACTTATGCGGGCTGGGGGTACCACGGGTTCGTGGCGACTTGGGGACTATCGGTTAGAGAGGCAGGGCGCCTTCAGCTTCCATGTGCTCTTGGACCTTGTTCATGACTTCTTCGACCTGGTGCTCGGTCATGTTGAGGTGCTCGAGGACGGCCGGGTCGATGTCGTTGGTGGGCAGATCGAGGCGGAAACCGTGTCCGAGGCGGGCTGCGACCCGGTCGGCGACGTAGATCACGCACGGGACCTTGCGGGCGTCGGAGGGCATCTCGAGCGGGTGGTGGTGGCGGCCGGTGACGTGGGTGAACACGTCCGGGAACTTCCACTTCTTGCAGAGCGCCTGGCCGAAGTCTTCATGGGTGGCGCCGAAGACGCGGAGCTCGATGTCGAGCATGTCGTTGGCGGGCATGCCCTCGTGGTCGGCGCCGGTCATGTCGATGACCTCGGCGAGCTTCGAGCGGTCGTACTGCATCATGACCATGATGCCGATGTCGTGGGTCAGGCCCGCGAGATAGGCCTCGTCGGAGTTGCCGATGCGGAGCATGTCGGCGATGACCTTGGCTGCGGTACCGACAGCGTTGCAGTGCGTCCAGAGGTCCTTGGCGTTGAAGGCGGGCGTGACGTCGCCGCCGCGGAAGAGCTTGGCAAGGCTGGCGGCGATCGCGATGTTCTTGACCGCGTTGAGCCCGAGAAGCACAATCGCGCGGTTGATCGAGGCGATCTGGCCGGGCAGCCCATAGAAGGATGAGTTGACGACCTTGAGGATGCGTGAGCACAGGGCCGGGTCCGACGAGATGACGTTGTGCAGGTCTTGGGCGGTCGAGGAGGGGTCCTCGACGAGCTCGATGATCTTGAGCGTCACCTCGGGGAGGGTGGCGATGTGCGAGATCTCGCGGATGGCCTGGTCGACGGCCTTGGCGCGCTGCTCGGCGGTTGCGGTGGACATCGCGTGGACTCCCTCGTGCTGGATCGGTTTGGCTTTGGTCGGGTCAGAATCCGAGGCTGCGTTTTGCCCCGGCAGCGGGTGCTATCGGCTGAGAACGCGATGGACTTGCCCGCTGAGGCGGTTTCTGACGGCGGCACTGCCGCCTGCGCGGGCGGGTTTCGGGGCTTGGCGACCCACATCGGCACGCGGCACATGCCGTCCCACGACGCGCCCAACTGGGGGCGTCCGAAAAAATCGTGCCCTGATCGCGTTTGGCGAGGGAACGATCTGCCCGTTCGCGCATCTACCAGTGGAACACCCATCCTTGTGCCACCCCCGCGGGCGGCGATCATGCCTGGCCTCCCTCCCCCTTTGGCCGCGTGATTGCCGCTCGCACCTTTTGGACATCACTTCGTCGGAGCGCAGCATCGGGCGGGGGATGGGAATTGGCGCGAAGAAACGCCGCCGGGGGTCCGTGGACCGTCCGGCGGCGTGGAGTGCTGAGGTGCGAAATCGGAGAAAGCCTGTCAGCCGGCGTTGTAGTAAAAGCGCTCCTTGGCGATCTGGCCGTTCTTCCAGGTCTGCACTGATACCTGCTCGTACCGGACGTGGTTGCCCTCGGTGTTGATGAAATCGAAGTCGTACTCGATGAAGGCGACGCCATCGTTGGTGTCGCCGCGGGTCGCGGTGGACGACACGTTGAGCGCCTTCCACTCTTTGACCGACGCGAGGAACTGCTGCTCACGCTCGCGGTTGACCGCCTTGCCCACGTTGGGCTCGCCGGCGTTCTCCTGCATGATCACGTCGTCCCCGTAATAACGATCGAAGCCCTCCAGGATCTTGCCGGTCTGCATGTGCTCGATCAGGTCGGCGACAGCCGCGTTCAAGTCGTTGGTATTCGCTGCGGTGCTCATGGGTTGGCTCCTCATTGAGAGTGTGTGGCTCGGGGTTATTGATGATCGGAAAACGCTCTACTCAACCAGATCAAAGACCAGCGCCTCGACGCCGACCGCGTCGGCCGTGATCGTGACGGGCTCGACAGACTGTGCGCCGCGCACGATGACCGCGTCGCCTTCCGAGACCTGCTCGCCCGCGACCGTCGCGCTGCCGCGAACGATCTGCACGTACGTTGCCCGGCCCGCAGCGGGCGTGTGCGCCACGGACTGCTGCACATCCAAGCGGGTCGCGAGCACGCGGACGTCTTGCTGGATCGTCAGCGAGTCGCCCTCGCCGGTGGGCGTTGCGACGGGCACGAGCGCGCCGTTGATATCGGCATCAAAGTCGCGCTGGCGGTAGTTGGGCTCCGCTCCATCGCGCTCGGGGATGATCCAGATCTGCAGGAAGCGCACGGGGCTTGCGCTCGACGGGTTGAACTCGGAGTGGGTCACGCCCGAGCCCGCGGTCATCGCTTGCAGCGTGCCGCGGGTTGCGGTGTGTCCCGCGCCGGTGCTGTCCTGGTGACGCAGCTCGCCGTCGACGACCCACGAGAGGATCTCCATGTCGCGGTGCGGGTGCTCGGGGAAGCCGCCGGAGGGGGCGACGCGGTCGTCGTTGATCACGCGGAGGGCACCGAAGCCCATGCGGGAGCGGTCGGTGTATCGCCCGAAGGAAAAAGAGTGCCGCGAGTCGAGCCAGCCGACTTGGGTCGTGCCGCGGGTCTCGGCACGGCGGACCTCGACGTTGGTTGTGCTGGTGGTTTGGGTTTGGGTTTGGGTCGTGCGCGTCATCTGCGACCTCCTTGGTCTGCCCGGCGGCTTGCGTCTCGGTAGGGCTCGGTCTGCGAGCGTTGCCGGGGGCTGCATCATTTACTTGTTTGAACAACTTTACAGTTCGATGCGGCGGCAGCCACACGGGTTACAGCAAGATTCAACGCTCTTCGGGCTCGTGGGGGCTGCGGGCCTTGGTCAACAGGGTGCTGAGTTGGGCGAGCTCTTTGGCCGACAGGTGCCCGAGCTGGTGCTGGTGCATTTCCAGGAGCGGGCCGTCGAGACGGTCGAGCAGTTGTCGGCCCTTGCGGGTGATCGAAACGCGCACGACGCGGTGGTCGACCTCGTCGGTTTGCCGCTCGACGAGCGCCCGAACTTCCAAGCGATCGACAAGCCTCGTGACGTCGGGCACGGGCACGACCAAGCGGTCGCGGATGTCCGAGCACCGCAAAAGATCGGGCGCAGCGCCACGCAAAATGCGCAGCACGTTGTACGACGAATCGGTCAGCCCGTGCGGCTTGAACAGGCGCGTCATGAACGTCGACAGCACCGCGCCGGTCCGGATCAGGTTGAGCGCCGCCTCCTGCTCGGGCACGTCGAACGGATCCACCTTGCCCGTCTGCTCGTGCAATGGCGTGCGACCACCGCCGCGCGTGGTGCGGCTTGCGGTCTGCGTTGAGGAGGGCGCGGATGTAGCGGATGGGCGCGACATGTGTTGGGACAACAGTCGGCACCACGCGCAACGGTGGCAACCAGCGTCGACCAAGCGTTACACCCCGGTTGGACGAAGGTGCGGGAACCCGAAAGAACACCTGCTCCCGCGCAACGCGCGTGTCTACATCAAACCGATTTAGTCGAAGACGATCGTCCGTCCCGCGTGCACGCGCACCTTGCCCGCAAGGTGCAGGCGGACAGCGCGGGCCAGCACGACGCGGTCCAGATCGCGCCCGGAGCGCACCATGTCGGCGACGGCGTCGCGATGCGTCACGGGCTCGGTCTGCTGGGCGATGATCGGGCCTTCATCAAGCTCGGCGGTCACATAATGCGCCGTTGCGCCGATGAGCTTCACGCCCTTGGCGAACGCCTGGTGGTACGGCTTGGCACCAGCAAACGCGGGCAAAAACGAGTGGTGGATGTTGATGATCCGATCACCGAACGCCTCGACAAAGCTCGGCGGCACGACCTGCATGTATCGCGCAAGCACAACAAGCTCGATGTCAGAGTCAACGAGTAAGCGGAGCATCGCCGCGTGCTGCGCGTCCTTGGTGTCGGGCGACACCGGCATGTGGTGGAACGGCACGCCAAGCTGGGCCGCGAAGGGCTTGGCGTCGGTGTGGTTGCTCACGACCATCGCCAGCTCGGCCTCGAGCTCGTCGGTCGTTGCCCGCCAGAGCAGGTCGGCCACGCAATGCGTCTGCTTCGAGCAGAGCACCGCGACGCGGCGCCGCCGGGCCGGCTCGACGCGGGCGTCCATGTCGAAGCGCTTCGCGATCGCGGTGAAGTCTTGCGCGAGCGCGTCGAGACCCGTGCGCAGGCCCGCGGTCTCGAACTCGACGCGCATGAAGAATTGCCGCGTGTCAGGGTCGGTGTGCTGGTCGGCCTCCAGAATGTTCGCGCCGTGGTCGGCGAGAAACCCTGCGACCGCCGCGACGACGCCGGTCGCGTCGGCGCATGCCACAAGCACTCGTGCGCGTTCAGTCACTCCATCGGTCATGGTCGCGCTCAGAGACCCATCGCCTGGGCCATCGCCTTGCCCATGTCGGCGGGGCTCATCGCAACCGTGGCGCCAGCCTTCTTGAGCGCCTCGATCTTGGTGTCGGCGCTGCCCTCGCCGCCGGAGATGATCGCGCCGGCGTGGCCCATGCGCTTGCCGGGGGGCGCGGTCTGGCCGGCGATGAATGCCGCGACGGGCTTGGTCACGTGCTCGGCGATGTAGGCGGCGGCTTCCTCTTCGTCGGTGCCGCCGATCTCGCCGATCATGAGGATGCCGTGCGTGTCGGGGTCGGCCTCGAAGAGCTTGATCGAGCCGATGTGGTCGAGCCCGCGGACGGGGTCGCCGCCGATGCCGATGCACGTGCTCTGGGCGAGCCCGAGGTTCGAGGTCTGCCAGACCGCCTCGTAGGTGAGCGTGCCCGAGCGGCTCACGATGCCCACGGCCTTGCCGGCCTTCGCCTCGCTGATATGCGTGTGGATGTAGCCCGGCATGATGCCGATCTTGCAGCCCGCGTTGGTGTACGTGTCGCTGCCGCTCTCGCCCGAGCCGGTCTTGGGGCCCGGCGTGATCACGCCCGGGCAGTTCGGGCCGATGAGCACGATCGCCGGATGGCCGGCCGCCTCGCGCTCGAGATTGACCTGATCGAGCACGGCCCGGGCGCGGACCATATCCAGCACCGGCACACCCTCGGTGATCGCGCAGATGAGCGTGAGCCCCGCGTAGATCGCCTCGAGGATCGCGTCGGCCGCGAATGCCGGGGGGACGAAGATCATGGTCGCGGTGGCGCCGGTCGCGTCGACGGCCTCGCGGACGGTGTTGAAGATGGGCAGGCCGTTGGCGTCCTTCGTTCCGCCCTTGTTCGGCGTGACGCCGCCAACCATTTTGGTGCCGTAGTTGAAGCAGCCCTTGGTGTGCGTGGCGCCGAAGGAGCCGGTGATGCCTTGGCAGATGACCTTTGTAGATGCGTCGACGAGCACGGGCATGGTGTGAGTCCTTGGGTGGGCTGGGGGGCGGTTGATCTGGGGTGGCCACTATAGAAAGGGAGGCGGCGGGGTCGCGGGTCAGCCCGCGCTAGAGTTTGGGCCCATCTCGGGCGGCACTCGGCCGCCCGCGGGCGGGCTCGGCAAAGGAGGCTGGCGATGCGTGCGGTCGTGACCGGTCAGGTGGGCATGGACAAGAAGGACTACCTCCAGGGGGTGGTCGATTTCGCGGGTGGGCAGGGCGAGACCGTCAAGCTCTACAACATCGGCGACATCATGTACGACGAGGCGCGGGACGTGAGCCCGGGCCGAATCCTCGACCTGCCCTGGAGCCGGCTGTCATCGCTCCGCCGGGCAGCCTTCAAGGACGTCATCTCCGAGGCCCCCCACCACGAGCACATGATCGTCAACACGCATGCGACCTTTCGCTGGCGGCACGGCCTCTTCGCGGCCTTCGACTTCGACCAGATGGAGAAGCTCGACCCTGACGTGTTCATCTGTCTGGTGGACAATATCGAGGTCGTCCACCACCGCCTCCACCGCGACCACGACATCGACGCGACCCTCAAGGACTGCATGGTCTGGCGC
>ERZ1740067.598-NODE-598-length-28394-cov-7.736018_pt1 | contig 28394 bp, 24 predicted proteins | sample MGYA00581736_ERZ1740067 | MGnify/ENA primary metagenome ERZ1740067 (study PRJEB43018, sample SAMN04849236) | marine metagenome | isolation source: floating plastic debris | place: Pacific Ocean | collected 2008-08-27 | study: EMG produced TPA metagenomics assembly... | reverse complement strand
TGTCCTAGGTAAGCAACGGCCAGAGAGGAGTAGTTATATCAAATAAAATGGGTAATATCGGGTAGCTCTCCTTACTGTTCCCGCTATTGGTTTGTGGTCTTCTAGTGAAACACACTGGAGAACAGCCTTATTTGTACCTTGGGTTACCTAGTCCACTGTATGAGTAACTGCTAAAACTATTTATTTTGTGGGCTCAGTAGCGCGCAAGCGAACGTAACGCCGAAGGCGTGGCTAAGGCCAAGACATAGTCTCGCCATGCGATATAAATTCGCATGCTTGCTATACTTTTGCAGGCAAACGTGCTAATTAGAGAGCACATCTTTAGAGTCATCGCTCATGCTTTCGTCGATTCTAGCCGTTCTTACTTTCTTGATATTTGGCTACACAGCGGGCTCAGTGCGCATTGTCAAAGAGGGCAATGCTGCCCTGGTAGAGCGCTTGGGTCGTTTTAAGAGAACACTGAAGCCAGGGCTGAACATGATTGTTCCTCTGTTAGATGTTGTTGTGCTGCAAGACTCAATGCGCGAGCAAACGTTGGACATTAAGCCCCAACGAGCGATTACTAAGGACAATGTGAATCTGGAAGTGGATGCAATTATTTACTGGCGCATCTATGACTTAGAGAAAACCTACTATGCCATCGAAGACGTAGAGTTTGCGATGCAGGAATTGGTAATTACCACGCTGCGTTCGGAAGTCGGCAAGATGGATTTTCAGAGCCTCTTTTCGTCCCGTGAGTCGATTAACCGAGCGCTGCTTGATGTGCTGGATGAAGCCACTGCGCCGTGGGGATTGAAGGTAAACCGCGTAGAGATTCAAAAGCTAGATCCGCCGCAAAACGTACTCGATGCGATGCAGAAAGAGCGCGCGGCGACCTATGAAAAGAATGCAAAAATTTCGGAAGCTCAGGCCGATGTAGAGTCGATGCGACTGCTTTCTCAGGCGCTAGAAGCAACGGGTAATGGGAAAGAGGTGTTGCACTACCTGTTGGCACAGCGCTATGTAGCGGCAAATCAGAAGATTGGTGAGAGCGACAATTCTAAAGTGCTGTTTATGGATCCCAAGGCGCTGACGGAAGGACTGGTCGACTTGATCAATGAGGGTGATGCGTCCAATCCATCTAGTAATTGAGCGAGCCATTGAGCGTTATACAAGTTGCCAGACGCATTAGTATAGATACCTGGGATATTTAGTGATCTGAGATCTGTAGTCGCAGGTGTCTTTTAGGCAGCTTGAATTTTTATGCTCGCATCGACAGCAATTGACACGCAAAATAGTCAGCAGTCTGCTGAAGCGCCTTTGCTAGGGCGTTCATTGGCGGCGCTGACAGAATGGGTCGTCTCAAAAGGTCAGCCTGCGTATCGTGGCAAACAGCTGCATCAGTGGATTTATCAAAAGGGGATTCGGTCGCTGGATGAAGTGACGGTGTTTTCTAAGAAGTGGCGGGCTGAGGTGGCTGATTTTCCAGTGGGGCGATCGCGCATTCACCACCGTTCCGAATCTCCCGATGGCACCATCAAATACCTGCTTCGCCTTAAAGACGGCCTCATCATCGAAGCGGTCGGTATTCCTTCTGACAAGCGATTGACTGTGTGCGTCTCCTCACAAATTGGTTGCCCGATGGCCTGTGATTTTTGTGCTACGGGCAAAGGTGGCTTTACCCGCAATCTGGAAACTTACGAAATCGTCGATCAGGTGCTGACGGTACAAGAAGATTTTCAACGGCGGGTGAGCAATATTGTTTTTATGGGCATGGGTGAGCCCCTGCTTAACACTCAGAATGTGGTGGCTGCGGTGCGATCGCTTAATAAAGACATCGGCATCGGCCAGCGCATGATTACCGTTTCCACCGTTGGCATCCCTGGTCGCATTCGCCGCCTGGCAGAAGAGCAGATGCAAATCACCCTAGCCGTTAGCCTCCATGCGAGCAACCAAGCACTGCGCCGGCAGCTTATTCCCAGCGCTGAGAAATATCCTCTTGCTGACCTAATGGCTGAGTGCCGCGACTATGTAAACGTTACGGGGCGACGTGTCACCTTCGAGTACATTTTGCTTGCAGGGGTCAACGACTTGCCAGAACACGCGTTAGAACTCGCAGGCGAACTACGGGGCTTTCAAACCCATGTGAATCTTATTCCCTACAATCCCATTAGCGAGGTTGACTATCAGCGTCCCAGTCGCCAGCGAGTAGAGGGCTTTTCAAAGCAGCTAAAAGACAAAGGCATCGCTGTTAGTATCCGCTACTCCCGAGGGCTAGAGAAAGACGCTGCCTGTGGTCAGCTGCGAGCTTCTAAGGCTGCTATGCGATAAAAGCGGCTACTCAGTGAATAAGGAAAAGTCAGCGAAGTCGGGATCGATGGGCTGCTCAGCAGGAATGAGCCGTACACTGACATGCTCAACGTCAGGGATGCGGCGCTCCACTCGATTTGGGATGCCGTAGTCATAAGCAATATGACCCTCACCCACCAGTGCTATCATTTGGCGCTCAGGCTCTGCTTCGAGTTGCGTAACGATGCGCTCTGCCATAGTTTCATCCCACAAAACCTGCGCGGCGAAAAAGTTTTCAAAGTTGAGACTGTGCCCCGCACCACCATGGGCGTTGAAAACACCTGAAATCGCATCTCTGTAGGCTTGGTCTGCGGTGTCTATTTCATCTACAGGTGGAATGTAGCGCAGGGCCTCCCCCGATAAACTCTCTAAGCCATCGGTGGCAACTTGCCGGGTGACTTCTGCGGGGGTGTTGAGAGCAATCAACGGGATTTGATTGTCCTTGGCATAGCGCACGATCGGTGCGTACAATTCCCAGTCGTAGCCCCAACGCGTTTCGTATTCGCTTTGCTCTACTAGCTCGGCCTCAGTAATGTCTCCCGCAAGATAGCTATCAAGGACCGGCTGAAACGGCCTCTGAAACATTTCTAGGCCAATGGCTATTTCGCTTTGCGTTGAAAGTGTTTCTATGATCTCTAGCTGAGCAGCGTGATCGCCTTCACTGGTGTGGGTTTCGCCGAGGTAGATGACCTGTGCGGCTGCGATCGCAGCCATCACATCAGTATTGTTTGCCTCAATATCTACACTTTGCTGAGCAATGGCTGTAGCGCTTTCTTTTATCTCTGGCGTAGTTGCCTCTGAGAGCGTAGCGTTTGCGGAGGGGGGTGCCGATGGGCTGCTACAGCCTATGGCCAGCGTCATTAGCGTAAAGCTAAGAACGCCTAAAGAATAGGGGAACCGGGCGAGTAAACGGGGGCAATGCAGCATAATGACGATGAAGATGTGCGGGAATTAAGCGCGTTCAGCCTTTCGAGCAGTGGCTACTTTGCGAGCTGTTCTGGTGGTCTGCGCTATCTTGACTTGTTGTTTTTGCAGGCTTGATAGATCAGGAGATTTGATCGAGGGTTCCACTGTGCTGTCGGTAGAGGAACTTGAGATTGTATGACGACTGGTGGGTGTCTCAATGGGGCGGGTCTCTTTCCTGGCAACCTTTAGCTGGCGGGGCTTGCGCCTAGAAACAGATGGCTCTTGACGAGGATTACTTGCAGCGAGGCTAATCCGCGATTGCTTTTGCAGCTTGGGCACTCGGTAAAGTTCGTTCAGCTCACTTTTAGGGACATCTCTCCGACCCGTTTTCAAGTTAGCAATAATCGTATCGCAGGTTTTTTGACAGCAGACAGTTGCTAACAGGCCGTCCTCACTGTATATGCCCCATTTATCGGGAGAAACTTGCTTAGAGAAAAATCGCATGGTCTTAATGTGGCTATTTCTGTAAATCTTTTTGTTAATGACCACATACTATCTCAATATTAAAAAATGTTTATTTTTATTTCCGTTTTCATAAGGAATTGTTGACATAAATCTTGTTTACCAACTTGAGCAAGTGGTTGATGAAGGAACATCTGAAATAGAAATAGACTCTTTGCGTACATGTAGGACGCTGATATGTAGGACACACATCCATATAAGGCGTCATTCCCAAATTTTCCTGCTCATGTCTCCCGCATCCACGCCCGCCTGCCCTGTTCCCACGCTCTTGCCGTTAAACACGCAGCGTCCGGCGCCTAAGCTCAAAAAAAGAGCCGTTCGCCTCATTCATGAGCTGTCTTATCGTTCGGGCATATCGTCGGCTTACGCTTGGCTCAAGGAAGGTTTTAAGGGGTACTCGGTAGCGAGTATTTTGATGTATCACAGTGTACCCAGTGCCGATGAGCAGCCCTGGATAGATCCGCGCAACTGTCTGTCGGCTGGGCAGTTTGAGGCGCAGATGCAGTTTTTGGCAAAGCGCCGGCATGTGGTGAGTGTTGATGAACTGACGCAGCAGCTCATGGCGGGAGCGCCGATTCGTCGCGGGACGGTAGCGATCACGTTTGATGATGGCTACTTGAACAACTTGCGGGTAGCGGCACCAATCTTACAGAAGTATGGATTGCCGGCAACGCTGTATCTGGCAACGGCTTACGTCAACGCTGGTGAAAATCAGTGGATTGATACGCTCTACTCGGCTTTCCGGGCTAGATCTCGTCATCGGCTGTCGTTGGAGATGGCGAATAGACGCGTCGTTTGGGATTTGGCTCAGGTGGCTGAGTGTGAGGCGGCTTATCGTGCGATCTCCTCCTATTTAATTGAGTGCCTACCTGCTGAGCGTCGGGCGATTTTGCAGATGATTGATGAGCAACTATCTCCGACGGCCTATCCGCCCCGGCTGACGATGACCTGGAATGAGGTGCGTGAGCTGCGATCTCGCTTCCCGAATATAACCCTGGGAGTGCATACTGCTAACCACATAGATCTGCGAACGCATAGCGATAGAACCGATAAAGAAATGGAGCTTTCTATTTCTCAAGTCTTGAACGAAACAGGCGAGCGTCCTCAGCATCTGGCCTTTCCCTACAACCGTTACAACGAAGAATCAATGTTTCAAGCTGCCGAACACCTGCGTTCTGCGGTGGCAGTTGCAGATGATCCGGTCGTGCGCTCTAGTGGTGGCGCTATCTCGAAAAGAATCGATTCGCCCATGCCAGCTCAAACTTCCCTCTTCGCACTTCCCCGGCTAGAGGCGCCGCAGTCGCTAACCTTGCTCAAGTCTTGGACCAATGGCGGATTCCCAGATGTGACTCGTGTGCTCTTTGGCAAAGTGTGGACGCAACCTTACTGAATCTTTGTTCTTAAGTTTTAGCTGGGTTTTCAAGTTTTAGCTGGATTCGTTTCGTGTAATTTTTCAGGTGCGAGCACGATACTGGTCAGACTGTCTTGAACTAAGACGCTTACCAAGTTTTCTGTTGTTTCTTTGGCATCGTTTAGCATGCCGTCGAGCAATAACATAGCGAGTCCATGCACCACAGACCATCTGCCTATAGCGAGTAATTTTGGGTCGCCTGCTTTGAGCACACCGGTAGCTTGCCCAGCTGTAATGATGTCTACCAAGATTTGAAATGTCCCTTGAGAGACTTTGCTGAGAGAGCTCTCTGTTGGCTCATCAGCTGGAAAGTGACCGAACATCACCCGGAAGTGCGTGGGGTGTTCGAGTGCGTAGCGGACGTAGGCTTCTCCAGTAGCCTGCAAACTTTCGATGGGGGCGGTGTTGGCTTGGTCTACGGCGGTTTGTAGATAGATTCCAAACTCGGTGAAGCCTTCTTCGGCAACAGCTGCGAGCAATGCAGCTTTGTCGTCGAAATGCCGGTAGGGTGCTGTATGGGAAACGCCAGCCTGGCGTGCTACTTCTCTGAGAGAAATACTTTTAGCATCTTTGGTTTTTAAGATTTCTAGTGCTGCGTCCAGCAAAGCCCGGCGCAGGTCGCCGTGGTGATAGGTTTGCTTTTTTGTCATAACCTTCTTGATTTGCCAGGCTTTGTTTGTTGTGCCTATTATCCTATAGAACACGTGTTGACATCGTAAACATATCTTCGCTATCTTTGAATTGTTAGTAAGTTTGCGATGTAAACATGTGAGGTTCACATGGAAAATACATATTCCTCTGAGGATGTGCAGCAGATCTTGACGATTGCGTTAGGGCGAGAGTCCTCTTCGGTGCATCAGCTGCGTGAGATGGCAAGAGAGCTGGCGATTGACGACGATGCTTTGCGCTATGCGGTAGATGTTTGGGCAGGCCAGAAAGCGAAAGTGCAGAAGCAGCAACAGCTTCGCCAGCGGTTTTACCAGCAGGCGCTGCTGCCTTATGTGACTGTCAATGCATTTTTGATTGTGCTGAATGTTTCTATTGCTGGCAGTGTGACTTGGGCGATTTATCCCTTGTTAGGCTGGGGCGCAGGTTTGTTGTTGCAGTCAATGACAGGTGGGTCGTTTGGTCCGTGCCAGCACGGGCGCGAGAACCGTCAGTTTGCCGCCTCTCAAAAAAGCGTAAGTTTGGAGGCTAAGGATGCATGATGGCCAATACGTTGAGGCACTTATCTATTGGTTCTACTAGTTTGTTTGGTTCTGCTGGTTTGTTGCGGTCTCGATATGAAATCGCCTCTAGGTCACTGGCTGCAGCCTTTGTTCAAGATCCGTTTATGTCCTATGTTATTCTGTGCGATAAAACACGTGAGCAAAAGCTTGATCGTCTGTTTGCTGCTGTTTTAAGGTGTTGTGATCGCTACGGTGGCATAGCAGTTTCTCAAAAAGGAGAAGGTGCGATCGCTTGGATTTCTGGAAAGCACTTTCCCTTATCTGTCCTCTCTCAGATTCAAAGCGGTCTCATTTGGACGCCGATAACGTTGGGATTTTCTGCCTTCGATCGTTTGCTAGCCCACGATGCCTACTGTGAGCACCAAGTGGCAGATAGGGCTCCAGAGGGATTTGCTTACCTATGGCTCCTAGGTGTGTGTCCTAGTGCCAGGGGAAGAGGACTGGCGAAAAAGCTTGTTTTCTCAGTCTTAAATCAGATGAAAGAGGCGGGCCATTCAGTCTGTTGGTTAAGAACTGACAGTGAGAAAAATTTGTTGTTCTATGAACATCTTGGCTTCACTCAAATGCATGCGGAAGTTGCTCCTAACAGTGGATTGCCTTATTGGCTCTTTGCGAAAGACCTGCTCTAAAATGCGCTTTCTAAGAAATACATGCTAGTAAACACGTGGTAAGAAGATGAACACTATTTTCTCGGGGCGATACACTGCTGATATGACAGAACCCTGCGTCGTCTTTTTGATTGGGATGCGGGTCAACCGTTTTTGGGCTTTCAAGAAATGGATTTCTACAGCGGGCGCAATGGGCCCGATGATGTCTAAGCTTGCTCGGCATCCCGAAAAAGGGCTGCTAGGCGCGCGGACTTTCTTTAGGGTCTGGCCGTTGGAAACCTGTATGGTGTCCTATTGGCGATCATTTGATGATTTGATTCGCTTTGCTCGCAGCGCAGACGATCCGCACTGGGCGGCTTGGCAGCAGTTTATGCGCTCTGTTGGTGATGGTGGCGGCGTAGGCGTTTGGCACGAAACCTACCGGATTAGCCCAGGTGAGTGCGAGGCCATCTACAGCAATATGCCGACCTGCGGATTAGCAGCAGCAACAAGCCACATGCCTGTTGCTGAGAAGAGGCGAACGGCTGCTCAGAGAATGACCTTATCAAAATAAGTTGGCTTCTAATAGGGAGAATTTCCGCAGGTATACGGATGGTTCCTCTCTTTTCGTCATTTTGGGTCAAAAGTTTGTCATTTTCACGCAGATACTTTTGTACCGAAGACATTGTTCTGTTTAGAAGAAAGAATTGATAGACCTGTAGGCAGGCAATGAGGAAGCGCATATGCTGTCGCTTCTCTCCACTATGGGTATGTTCGTTATACAAGACAACTGTAGCTATTTGTCAGTGTCTGTATCTATTCTTTCCTGGGTTGAGCGGTATGAGTATGACAGAGCGTCTCCAGCGATGGACTGTTCGCGTGGCCAAGTTATGCGCTGCTCCGGTGACTTGGATAGCTGGCGTAGCAGCAATACTATCCCCCACGGGGCAAGACTCTGTGAAAGCTCAGGTTGTCGCAACACCTGAGGGGGCAGGCACAACGGTCACAGAATCAGGTGATCAGTTTGATATTGCTGGCGGCACCCAGGCTGGTGGGAATCTCTTTCACGAGTTTGATCAGTTTGACCTGAGCGCATCGCAAACAGCAAACTTCGCTGCCGACTCAGGTGTTTTCAATATCGTGGGGCAAATCTCTGAAGCAGCGCCTTCTTACATCGATGGCACGGTGCAAATCTCTGGCAGCGACGCCGATTTGTACCTAATCAATCCATCAGGCGTTCTTTTTGGTGAAAATGCACAGCTTTCTCTCAACGGCTCGTTTACCGCGACGACGGCTGATCAGGTTGAGTTTGATGGTAATGTGCTCAATGCGTTAGCGCAAACAAATGACTACAGCGGTCTGACAGCCGATCCTTCAGCCCTGCACTTCACAAGTGAGTCTGCTGGCGCGGTGGTGAATAAAGGCGACTTGGCTGTCGATGCCGGAGAATCAATTGCGCTGGTTGGCGGTACGGTGGTGAGCACAGGCAGTATAAGCGCGCCTGGGGGCGAGGTTGAACTGGTCGCAGTGGGAGGCGATCGCACCATAAAGCTAGCAGCACCGGGCAGTCTGCTGAGTATGGAAGTCACGGTAAATGAGCTGAGCGTAGAGCCCACTGACCTATTTGAACCCACAGATCTGCCAGAAATGTTGACGGGCAATTCAGTTGAGGGTGCTGATAGTCTGGTTGTTAATGATGATGGCTCGGTGTCACTGCGCAGTAGCAAGAGCAGCCATGGAGATAACAGCATTGAAGACGTTGTTGTTGAATCTGGGGCAGTCGTTGCTTCTGGAGAACTCTCTACGGCAAGTGAGTCAGGCGATGGTGGTACGGTGGCTCTGTTGGGTGAGTCGGTGAAAGTCGTCGAGGCGCAGGTAGAGGCTTCAGGCGATCGCGGCGGGCGCATTCTCATAGGCGGCGACTTTAAAGGCGAAGGCACGCTCCTGACATCAGCACACACAGTTGTAGATGCCGGCTCTAGTTTGCTAACAGATGGTCGCTATGACGCTGGCGGTGAGATTGTTGTGTGGGCAGACGATACGGCTGCGGTCCACGGACAGCTATCAGTTCGTGGCGCTACAGAAGGCGGCTCTGTGGAAACCTCGGCCCAGTATCTAGACATCAGCGAGGTTGATATAGATGTCAGTGGCAAAGCAGAAGGTGGAAGCTGGGTCATAGATCCAGTGGACTATGAGGTGGTTGCCAGTGGTGCTGGTACGAACCAGATAAATGCTGCAACCATTGAATCCACCCTTGATATGGGTGGTGACGTTGTGGTGATGACCTCAGGGGCCGGTACAGAAGAGGGTGATATTCAGCTGCAAACATCTATCAATCAAACCAACGCAGCCAGTAACGGCAGCTTGCGGTTTGAGGGCCGGCGCTTTGTAGATAATGGGCACGAGATTAATCTAGCGAGTTCTGGTCAGCTGACGTTTGATATCAACTCAGTTAACCCAGAAGTCAATCCCGATTCCAGCTCTATCCAAAGTGCCATTAGCGCAATTGGCAATGTCAACGGTCGGCGGCTGATTCGCCTGGGCGCGGCCAACTATGACTTTGATCAGCGAATTGTTGTAGATACAGATGTGGAAATAGAAGGGGCAGATGTATCAACTGCTGTTCTGGCCACGTCAACAGCGGATGAAAGAACATTTCTGATTGCGTCAGATGTTGATGCAACTTTTCGAGATTTGACATTTACAACTTCGGGTTTGATGCCTGGGGAAGCTGGTGGCGGCCTTGTAAACTATGGAATGCTTACAGTTGAGAACAGCCTGTTTGTAGACAACAGGGCCGTGCAAAATGGTGGTGCGATTGACAGCTTCAACGGCGGCGCAATTACGGTTTCCAACAGTACATTTAGGGACAATACTTCTGCTGCAAATGGCAGCGGCGGTGCGATTCATCTTGGCAACGTCACGGGTATTAGTCGTATTCACAATACGCTGTTTGAGAATAATAATTCTTACAACGGAGGAGGTGCTATCAATGCTAGTAATGCCGATTTGGTTGTTGATAGTGGCAGCCGATTTGTTTCTAACATGGCTGTCAATGGCGGCGGTGCGATCGCTAATTACTCAAGCGCAAACGCCTTAACCATCAATAGCGCTAGCTTTGATAGCAATATCTCTCAATCGGATGGCGGTGCGCTTTTTGCTAAGGGTGATGCTGCAATTGAGATTATAGACAGCCATTTTTCTGGAAATAGAGCGGAGGGTAGCAGCAGTGATGGGGGGGCGATCGCCATTGGTGCTGGCACCTCAATACTCAGGCTGTCCGACACCGCCATAACAGATAACTTCGCTCAGCGAAGAGGTGGTGGCCTCTTTCTAGAAGGCGATACGACAGCAACAATCTCTGGGACACTAACAACAGACGCAGCTGGCAGAACAACCAGCGCGACAACTCGCTTTGTCAACAACGAAACACTAGAACACGACGGGGGAGGGATTTCGGCGATTGGGACTGCCCAGCTCAACGTAAGCGAAATACTGCTACGAGGTAATAGTGCTGGGGATGACGGGGGTGGCATTTCCATCAGCTTTGCAAGCACCGCAATAATTGACAATACAAACTTCGAAAACAATAGTGCTACAGAAATGGGCGGGGGGCTTTACAGCAACAACACTCAATCTGTCTCTTTGAGCAGCAATAAAGTCGAAGTGACTAACAGTCGCTTTATTGAAAATGAATCTGGAATTTCAGGTGGTGGCTTTTTTCAGGGGTTGTTGGGCACTGCCGTTCTACGAGAAAATCTTTTTCAATCAAACCAGGCAGCCGTAGATGGCGGTGGCATTCATATTAGCGCCAGTAATGCTGTCATTGAGAACAGCAGGATAATCGATAACGCAGCTAGATTTGGCGGTGGCGTCGAAGTGGGCTTAGCAAGCGATGTGAGATTTACAAACAGCACCTTGAGAAACAACCGCGCCACCCGTTTAGGCGGCGGTGTACAGGTAGATGACAACAGCATAGTGCGTATATCGGAAAGTACATTTGAAGGGAACCAGGCTGTTTCTGGTGGCGGTCTCTCCAATATCGGGACTAGCGAACTCGTTAACACCACACTCAGCGGGAATACCGCGAGCCAGGATGGGGGAGCGATTTGGGTTTATGATGGCGCTCGGCTGACTATTCTCAATAGCACCGTAACGGCTAATTCCGCAGGGACCATCGGTAGTGGCATTGCCGAGACAAATTCACAATCACAAATACAGAACACCATCATTGCAGCGAATCTTGGCTCTTCTTTGGATGTTAGCGGTCGCTTTAATGATGCAGGTAATAACCTGATTGGCAAAGCAGATGGCACGAATGGCTTCACTCAGAGTGCTTTGGTTGGTACAGCTGCTAACCCAATCGCTCCAAATCTAGCAGGCCTAGCAGATAATGGCGGTCCAACCAAAACGCATCTGCCGCTAGCTACAAGTGTGGCCATTGATGCGGGCGGTGCGAGCAATCTGCCCGTCAGCGATCAGCGGGGGCAGCTGCGAGTGTTGGGTAGCGCCGCAGATATTGGTGCAGTAGAACTCACCGAAGTAGAGCGCACATCACTTTCTGTCGGTGGCTTGCCGCAAACGGGTCTGCCAATAGATCCCACACTTTCTGCTACGGAGTTTGCTGAACTTGACGGCCTGCTGGCGATTCGCACAAAGCAAAGCCTCAGCGAGGCAGAGTCTTCCATTCGCCGTCTAGAAAGTTCATTTAGTCGCAGCTATGAAGACTACTGGGATCTTTCAGCAGGTCCAGAGACCGGCTTCTCCAATGTTCAAGCGATTTTGCGTCGTGCCCAAGATGAATACAAAGTCAATTCAGCTGTTATCTATGCCACCTTTGCGCCGGAGGACCCTGCTGAGGAAGACAGTTCAATGATTTTGCGTGCAGAGCCTGCTGCTGGCGACGACGACTTACTCAATTTATCTATTGTGCTTCCGGAAGGGGAGCTTGTGAGCTATCAGCTGCCAGTGACTCGCAAAGAAGCCCTGCGACAGGTTCGCTACTTTCGCACTACCGCCTCTGATGAATACGATGCTTTAGGCTATCGGCCTTTGGCCCAGCAAATGTATCAGTGGTTGCTGGCACCTCTGGAAGAAGATTTGGCTGCCCAAAATATCCACAACCTCATGTACGCCCTAGATAGCGGACTGCGAACGGTGCCGATTGTCGCTATGCGTGATGATCACGGCTTCTCTTTGGAGCGATATGGGATTTCGATGGTGCCCAGCGTAGGACTGATGCAGGCAGATTTCCCAGTTGCTGTACGTCGTTCGACGGTGGCCATGGGCGTTTCAGAGTTCGACTCCCAATCACCGTTGCCGGCCGTTCCAATCGAACTCGATGTTGTTGATCAGTTTGTTCCTGTTTCGAATACGGTACTCAATGAATCGACAACGATAGATGCGCTAAAGGTCGTTCAGGCACTAGAGCAGCCAGGGATTTTGCATTTGGCGACCCATGCTAGTTTCGATCGGCGATCGCCTGAAGATTCCCTGATTCATCTGTGGGACGAACCGTTGAGTATGAAAGAATTTTGCACGCTCGATTGGAGAAACTCAGATCTTGAAATGTTGATCCTGAGCGCATGCTCTACTGCGTTGGGTAGCCGAAATTCGGAGTTGGGTTTTGCTGGGCTCGCTGCTGCTTCGGGGGTAGATGCTACCGTAGGCAGCCTGTGGGATGTTTCTGACGTTGGCACGCTGGCATTGATGGGTGAGTTCTACGCGCAGCTCGAAAAAACAGACCTGCGCTTTGAAGCGCTGCGTCAGGCTCAGCTAGCCTTACTCAATGGTGAAACCCGCATAGAAAATGGCAACTTAAGGACCAGTCGTGGCGAGGTCGCCCTCCCCGATGAATGGAATATGCCAGATGCCGCGACGCTAGATCATCCTTTCTTCTGGTCAGCGTTTACGATGGTTGGCAATCCTTGGTGAGTATCTCCAACTGTGTGAACATCTCCAACTGTGTGAACATCTCCAACTGAGGCTTTAACCTTGTCCTCTGAATGACATCTATTAAATGACGTCCACTAAGTAACATCTACTTTCGCAGCACAGGCTTTTGCTCGTTCTCTAGCTTCGTCCGTACTGTTGCCCACGGCCAACGCCACCCCCATCCGCCGATTCTTATACGCTTTCGGCTTGCCAAATAGCCGTAGCTGACTTGTGGGTAACTGTAGCGCTTCTGCCATGCCCGTAAACTTCGGGTTATCTGTTGCTTGCTTGGCTAAAATGACGGCTGAAGCACCTGGGCGAATGAGATCAATCTCGCCTATGGGCAATCCTAAAATCGCTCGTACATGTAGTGCAAATTCAGATTGACTCTGGCTCACCATCGTAACCATTCCCGTATCGTGGGGCCGTGGACTGACTTCGCTGAAATAGACCGTTTGCGGTTTGTCCATAGCACCAGCAATAAACAGTTCTACACCAAACAAACCCCATCCACCTAGCGCAGCAGTGACCTTTTGGGCCATGGCTTGGCAGCGTTTGAGGGTCTCTGGGTGCAGCTCACAGGGTTGCCACGATTCCCGATAGTCTCCTTCTTGTTGTACATGGCCAATGGGTGGACAAAAGTGAACGCCTGAGGCAGATTGAACGGTCAGCAGCGTAATCTCTGTTTCAAATTCAACAAACCCTTCAACAATTACGCGGGCCTCCTCGCCTCTTCCGGCTTCAAAGGCGTAGGTCCAGGCAGCTTCGATTTCGTCTGTTGTACGCACGCTGCTTTGTCCCTTGCCTGAAGAACTCATGACGGGTTTTACCACGCAAGGCAGTCCAATCTCTTTGACTGCTTGCCGATATTCTTCCGCATTAGCGGCAAAGCGGAAAGGTGACGTTTTGAGCCCTAGGTCTTCAGCGGCGAGACGACGGATGCCTTCTCTATCCATGGTGAGGTTGGTGGCCTTGGCAGTGGGGATGACGCGCCAGCCTGCAGATTCGAGGGCGATGAGGGTTTGTGTTGCGATCGCCTCTACCTCCGGCACAATCAGGTCTGGCTGGACCTCAGCCACCAGTTCCTGAAGCGCCTTCCCATCAAGCATGTTTGCTATATAGCTCCGATGGGCAAACTGCATTGCCGGCGCATTTTCATATGAGTCGAGTGCGATCACTTCCACACCCAGCCGCATTGCCTCTAGGGCAACCTCGCGGCCCAATTCTCCAGACCCCAACAGCAGCAGCCTTTTTGCCTGTGCGCTGAAGGGAGCGCCCCACACTTCATCAGCGACACTGATTGAAGATTTTGAGGTATTTGGAGTCGGGATGGACTTGCTCATATCAAAAAGACCTGTGGCACTAGACGCTATTGAGAAATCGCCATGAAAAGAATCATAAGCGCTTCTTCATACTCTCAAATTCCAGGCTTATTTTGGGGGCGATCTTCCATTGAAAAAACTTCTCTATTGCCGCGCCTAGATACCCAATTACCAACGGCTTGGCAAGTGCAAAAGCGCTTAACTCTTCGTCGTTCAGTTGGGCTCAAATGTAATTTTGTTGCTGAAATTTGGGCAGTCTAGGGTCGAAATTCGGATATTTATGGCGCTTCATCTAGCGCTTACATCTGAAGCTCATCCATCGATGAACACATCGTTTCCGTCGCATTCATTCGGACAAGGCGTAGTCGTGAACAGACTCAAGTCACTATTCTCTAAAAAATCGTCAGGGGTCGGTATCGAACTAACGCCTGAGCGCATCAATATTGTGCGCCTCAAAAAGCAGGGGCAAAAGCTAAAGCTACAGACGCTTGCAACTGCTGAGGTGCCTGAAGGTGTCTTTGAAGAGGGGCAAATTGTCGACAGCCCCACCATGGCCGAAATCATTCAAGAGACCTTGGCCGAAAACAAACTCAAAGTTTCCCAGGCGTCTACAGCCGTGCCTGGTCGGGCCGTCACCCGGGTTATCTTAGTCCCTTCCGAACTAGATGATGACGAACTAAGAGAAATGGTTTTGAATCAAGAGGCCAGTCTATATCTGCCTTTCCCTCGTGATGAGGCTGACGTTGACTACCAAAAAGTCGGCTACGTTGTCGATGACGATGGTATAGAAAAGGTTCGAGTCCTGCTCGTGGCCGTCAAGCGAGATATTACCGACAGCTATACCGAGACCTTTGCTCAGGCGGGATTGAGCCTAAACGTATTAGAAACCAGCAGCTTTGCACTAATTCGCACGATTCGTGAGCAGCTCAGGCAGTTTACCTCTCAAGAAGCGGTTGCCATCGTCGATATTCAATTTGAGAGCACCGAAATTTCTATTGTGGTAGATGGCACACCTCACTTTTCTCGAACGGTTCCTCTAGGAACATCCCAAATTCAAACTGCGCTTAGCCGGGCGATGAATTTGCCGCCTTCACGCAATGCTGATTTGCTACAGGGAATGTCGATTCCGCCGGGGCCGATTGCAGGTGGTCCCAAGAGCAGTATGAACCCGGGAACTGCGGCCATGCTTCGTGTGGTGGGTGAACTATCCGATGAGTTGCGTCGTTCCATCGACTTTTATCTCAATCAAGGAGAAGACATGGAGGTGGCTCAGCTGCTATTGGCTGGGCCGGGTGGCGCGATTGAAAATCTTGATGAGTTTTTTGCTCAGCGTTTGGGTTTGCCAGCCAGCGTGGTTGACCCAGTTGATTCTTTGGCGATAGAGACAGAAGAAGAGATGTCTATAGGGCAGCGAGCAGGGCTCGCGACGGTGCTCGGTTTGGGCCTGAGGGAGGTTTAGGTTATGTATGCGATTGATATTAACTTTTTGAATGATCGCAGCGATCGCCCAGTAGATGCGATTGTTGCCGTCGAGAAACCCAAGACATCCGCCTCCGTGGGGCGAAAACTTCCCATCATTGCGGGGCTTGCTGGGGCACTGGTTGCCCTAGGCGGGGTCGGCGGCTACTGGATGATTTTGCGCAATCAGCAGGCAACCTTAACCGCACAGTCTGCTGAGCTAGATATGCAGCTCTCTGAACTGCAACAAAAGCTCGCTCAAGTAGACACCGTTCGTCAGCAAACGCAGGCAATTAACACAGAGATTCAGGCATTGGCGGGTGTGTTTGAGCGCATTCGTCCTTGGTCTGCCATTGTTCGTGACATGCAAGGACGGATCCCAGCCCGTACTCAGCTTTCTAGGATAGTGCAGAAACCGCCTACCGAAGGAGGATCTGCTGCGGGTGGTATTGAGATGGGAGGGAATGCTTGTTCTTTTGATGATGTCAACGACTTTTTGCTAACGCTGAAAAAGTCTCCTTTTTTAGACAGTGAGTCGATCCAAATCACAACGGCAAGCTTAGGCTCTTCGGTGGCAGGCCGTTGTCCTGGCCAAGCTGAGACTGAAGAATCAACAACTTTGGTGAGTTACAACATCACTGGCGATATCAAGAGTTTGCCAGCCTCGGCGCTGCTTGATGAGCTAAACCGCCAGCAGGAGTCCACCGGACTGGCTGCTCGCATCCGTGCCCTTCAAACAACAGGAGCAATTGAATAATGGCTGCCCTAGGAGATTTCGTCCCGCCAGAGGACGCCGATTATTTAGACGAACCGACAAATCCTGTGGTCTTTGGTGTAGAGTTCACGCCTACTATCATCGGGATATTGCTAGCTCTCGTTGGCATTGGTGGCGCTGCTTATCTATTCATCAATATGGTGAAGCCAGTCGCCGAGCAAAACAACACGCTGCGTACAGAGATTTCAACCAAAGAAGGTCAGCTAGTATCTCAAGCGGCGCAGTTGCAGGATATCGCCAAGCTGGAAGCTGAGCTAGAAGTCGCTATGCAGCGTCGGCGCAATATCTATGGGCTATTTGCCAACGAAAAGACAATGGATACATTGCTGCTCGATATCAACCAGCGGATTGAGAGCAGTAACGCAGCACTGGCAGGTGTGAAAAATCAGGTGCGATCGCGCGGTCTTCCTCCTCTCTTGCTCGAAGCGCAGCTACAATCTTTCGTCCCTGGCGAAAAGGCTGTTGTCTCTGATAGCTCCCTAGGCACTGAAATCAATGGCAAGCTTCGTCGCGAAGTCTATTCCATCAAGTTTTCAGGCGATTATGCTCAGACACAAAACATCCAGCGTAATTTAGAACGCTTAGAGCCGCTGCTGATGATACGCAACTTCAGTATTAGCTCCGGCCAATCAGTTTCCGAAACGATTATTGGTCCTACTGGCGAAGTCATCATCCAGCCGAAAGCAAAGCTCGATACCTCATTTCAAATCGATGCCTTGATGCCAACGGCTGATGCTGATGTGCCGCCTGAGGTGGGCGCACCTGCTGAAGAAGCTGAGGGCGGATAGCGTCTCGTTGTTTTGTATGCCGCTCGCGATTGAATTTCTAATTGACTCTGTTTATCCATCCACCGCTAGTTTTGACTCAAGGAGTGACTCCCGTGAAACGTCGTCTCAATTTTAGAAGCCTAATGATAGGGGGGGCTCTAGCTGCAATTGCAGCGCCTCTTACAGTCGCGACCTCTGCCAGCGCTGTGACGACCGTCGAAGGAATCGACTTGCGCAAAACAAAAGCTGGGTTGGCGCTGTCTCTCGATATCTCAGGTGATTCGCCTCAGATTATTACTGCCCGCTCTGGCCACACACTGCAAGCAGACATTGCCCATGCGAAGTTGGACCTGATTGAAGGTGAACGCTTCACGAAAAAGAATCCTGCTCCCGGCATTGACAGTATCAAGCTAGAAGCCATTGACCACGACCGGGTTCGACTGACTGTCAGTGGCGATGAGCGTGCCCCTATCAGCGATATTCAAAAGCAGGCAGACAACGATACGCTGCTCATCAGTCTGGATGCGAGTACGCGTGCAAAAGCGATCTCCTCTCAGCTACCTGAGTCGTTGACGACGATTCCAGGCGCGGCGGACGATGTCATTGAGCCTACGGCGCAGCCATTACAAATCACGCAGGTCACACAAAGCGATGACACCCCAGAGGTACTCATCCCTAATCCAGAGATCATCATTGAAGGCACGCCCATCAGTGCGCCAACACTGAACGTTGCTCCACCGTTCTTGCCACGTGCGATCGCCCCTCCAGTCGGTGACATTTCTGTTTCAGATATTGACTCCGAGTTGGACATCATTGACCTGGGCACAGCTGAGCGCGTACCTCGGCTAGTGCTTCGAGATGCCTCTGCTCGTGAAGTTCTCTCACTGCTTGCCCGTGCGGCTGGTCTTAACCTAGCGTTTACCAGTGCTGAACCAGGTGGCGGTGAGACGGATGCTCGCGTTTCTCTAGATATTGAAAATGAGCCTGTGCAGAACGTTTTTAACTACGTATTACAGCTCTCTGGGCTAGAGGCAAATAAGGTAGGTCGGACTATTTTCGTGGGTCCGCGACTGCCCAATAGCGCTCGCAATGTGCTGGTTCGCAGCATTCGATTGAACCAAGTCGATGTCAGTAACGCAGTTAACTTTTTGGTTTCCATGGGTGCGGAAAGTACTGTCTCAAGCGAGACAGCTACCACTAGCGTCAACGCGGTAGAAGTTGGCGGTGGTACCAACGTCAGCGAGGCAACGACGACGCAGTCTGCACTGGCCAATCAGCGAGTTAACTTCACCGACGCAGATCCGTTGCTAAGAGGTCTACAGGTCATCGGAGACGAGCGGACTAATTCTTTGACTTTGATTGGAACGCCACGTCAAATTGAGATCGCCACTGCTCAAATGGTCCAACTAGACATTCGCCGTCGTCAGGTGGCCATCAACCTCCGTGTGATTGATGTCAACTTGGATGCGACTGATAATTTCAGCTCTAGTTTTTCTTTGGGCACGGGGACAACCGGCATCTTTCAAAACTCAGGAGTGGGTATTATCGACTTCAATTTTGCTGATGGCGTGTCAGCCCTGGCTTCTGGCTTTTTACCACGCTTGCAGGCGTCGGTTACTAACGGTACAGGTAAGGTAATAACCGATCCGACCCTGGTGGTTCAAGAAGGCCAGACGGCTGCAGTCCAGCTAACTCAAGAAGTTGTGACAAATCTAACCGTTGAAGAAACGGTGGATGAGGCTGGCCGGATATCTGAGACAGTCACTATTCAAAAAGAAGATGCGGGCTTGAATCTTCAAGTACAGGTTGATCAAATTGATGACAATGGGTTTGTAAACCTAGCCGTTGCACCGTCTATCTCTGCACCTACAGGAGAGTTTCAGGCAGAGGGCGGATTTATTGCCTTGCTTTCTAGAAGACAGCTGACCTCTGGTCAAATTCGTATTCGTGACGGTCAAACGCTGGTTCTATCCGGCATTATCCAAGAGTCTGACCGGACCAGTGTTAATAAGGTGCCTATTTTAGGTGATATTCCACTGCTGGGAGCCCTGTTTAGAAGCACAACCGATACGAGCGAGCGCCGCGAACTCATCGTTCTGCTAACACCGCAGGTCATTGACGATTCGGACGAGAGCGTTTTTGGATATAGCTACACCCCAGGCGAAGACGTGCAGCAGCTACTAGAAGACAGACAGCAGAGCCAATTTTAGTAGCAGAGTGCCTCTTCGAATGGTTTGCGCGTAGTTTCAATGTTTGGCGCGTAGTTCCTTCAGATTTGCGCTAGCTATTAGTCAATATTTATAGAAGCCATTGTCTCTTTAAACGGGGGCGATGGCTTTTTTGTCAAGTCAGAATTTCTGATTTTTTGTAGGAGATCGATGAACTTTCTTAAAAAAGCCTCAAATCCGTACAAATTCAGGGTTTTCTCTGTTCATATTGCGCATGTACCCCTTAGAATGGGGCAGTAAAAATTATGAGGTTTCAGGGGTTTCAGCGATTGCTTGTGCACTGCTGGCTTGGCTCTTTTTTTACATCCTCATCTAAACTTTAAACTTTGCCATCAGGCACTGTATGCTCCCGTCAAGTTAAATCAACTAAGTCTAATCAGGGCTTAAATTAACTCAATCATCCTCCAAGGAGATAAGCATGAACAAAGGTGAACTCGTCGATACCGTTGCAGAAAAAACATCTGTAACCAAGAAGCAAGCTGATGCTGTGATTTCAGCGGCTGTAGAGTCCATTATGGAAGCTGTGTCTAACGGTGAAAAAGTGACACTTGTCGGCTTTGGCTCATTCGAGCCTCGTGCTCGTAAGGAGCGCGAAGGTCGTAATCCTAAGACTGGCGATACGATGGTTATCCCAGCGACGACTGTGCCTGCTTTCTCGGCAGGTAAGCAGTTTAAGGAGATGGTCGCCGGTAAAAAGAAGAAGTAGAGGCCTTTTTCCTTGCTGGGCACGTTTTATGGTTAGACCAGTTCATGGGGGGAACTTGGTTTGGGCTTCTCAGCTTGCCGCTTGTCACCCTAATGAACTTCTCGATTTTTCAGCTAGCATCAGTCCGCTTGGACCGCCTTTTTCTGTTCGTGAGGCGATTCAAGCGGCTTTTTCGTCTGCGGTGAATTATCCAGACCCGGCCTATGGCGCGTTAAATGCGGCGATCGCAAACCATCACAATATTCCTGTCGATTATGTCCTGCCGGGTAATGGCGCTGCTGAACTGTTGACCTGGGCTGCCCGTGACTTGGCTGAAAGGTGCACGCATACCTTTTTATTGGCACCTGGCTTTAGCGACTATGAGCGAGCCCTGAAAGCTTTTTCTGCTCGGCACTTTGCTATTGATTTGCTAGACAGTGGTGGCTGGCATATTGAGCAGTGGGACGAAACCCTGTCTGACATTTCTAAGACGATCAATTCTAAGGCGGTCAATGCTAAGACGGTTGATTTGCATCAGTGTGGATTGCTGCTGAACAACCCTCATAATCCCACCGGTACTATGTTCTCTGCGCAGAAGGTGCGATCGCTGCTTACCAAGTTCGCCCTCGTCGTTGTTGATGAAGCCTTTATGGACTTCCTGTCTCCTGATCGTGACCAGAGCGTGGTTGATGCAGTGACTGCTTTTTCTAACTTGGTTGTGCTGCGATCGCTCACTAAGTTCTACAGTATTCCAGGCATTCGCCTAGGCTACGCAGTAGCACAGCCAGATACCCTACAGCGTTGGCAAAAGTGGCGTGATGCTTGGCCTGTTAATAGCTTTGCTGTAGCTGCAGGTGTTGCTGCACTGGAAGATACAGCCTTTACGCAGCGGACCTGGGAATGGTTAGAGGCTGAAAATGCATATCTATATGAAGGGCTGGTGGCCTGCGAACGACTATCGCCCCTGCCTAGCTGTGCCAATTTCTTTTTGGTGGCGTGTGATGTGTCGGTGACGGAATTGCAGGTGCAGCTGTTGAAAAGGCACAAGATTTATATTCGCGACTGTATGAGTTTTCGGCAGCTAGGTGATCGCTTCTTCCGGGTAGCGGTAAAATCCCGTGAAGACAATCAACGTCTACTAGATTCCCTATCAGATGTGCTTCCAGAACTAAAAACTGTGGGCCATGGCAGCTGATTATGATTTGGTGATTTTGGGCGGTACGCTAGAAGGCCGTTGCGCTGCACTAAGCGCAGCAAACTACGGTGCTAGGGTCGCGCTGGTTGAGCCACCGAGTATGTTTTTGCGGCGGCAACAAGCAAAGTATCTGCTGAAAGGATTACAGCAGCTAGGCGAGGGGAAATATCGGCAGGCCGTAGGCGAATGGTTTGAGCTTTCTGGAGAGTCCAGAGCGCGGAGCAATGGGGCTATAAACTTTGATTGGCCGGGGCTTTTGCGATGGAGTGCGATCGCAGCTGAAACTCAGCAGCCAGAGGTGTCTGTGGATGCGCTAAGCGTCGCTGGCGTTGACGTCGTCTTTGCACAGCCTGAGCATCTTGCACGTCAACTTGTGGTGATTGTTGCTGGCCGACAGCTCAGTACACGTTCTGTTTTAGCTGCTTTTGGTAGTGTGCCTCTGCCAGTATTTGGGGCTTATGCATCCGCGCCAGCCTTGACAGGTATAGAACCGCTGCTGAATGTGGAGTCATTGCCAAAAAGTATCGATGTCTGGGGAGAATCCTTCGAGGCGGTCGAGTGGTCTCAGGCGCTGAATGCAGTGGGAGTGAGTGTTTCGCTTGTTGCTGATAGGTTTTTGCCAGATGAGGATAGTGAGGTAAGAGGGTGGGTGCGAACTCAGCTTAGGGCTACTGGCATTCAGCTTATGTGCTCAGCAGAAATGGTGGCTAATAGCGATGTTCAATTGAAATCCTCTGTTGGAGGGGCTTCACTATTGCATCCCTCTCTCATGTTGGGACCGACTAAACCTGCACTGACACTTCCTGCTTTTGCCTATTCTGCAAATAGGCGCTGTGCCAATGCTGAGGCAATTGATCAGACGTGTCTATCAACAAATCAATACTTGCAGACAGCTCATCGTCGGATATTTGCCTGCGGTTCCGTGCGGCATAAAGGGTTTGTAGAAGATTCCGTTGCTCAATCCGAAGCGCAAACTGCGGTGTGGAATGCGCTATTTGTGCCTAACAGAAAAGTTTTACACCATGTCGTTCCTCACAGTCATCATCGCTTTGCTCGTGTCGGGCTCACCCCTCGATTTGCCAAAGAAGGCTACACGCCTACAGGCGACTACAGTACTATGACTGCCAGCACTGCTAACAGCGCAGATCTCAGTCAACCCCTCCCCCTACCTGAATACTGCAAACTCATCTGCAAAAAAGGACGCCTTCAAAGCGTCCATTTGCTAGGAGATGGTGCTGCCCAACTCGCAGAATTAATCCCAGGCATGATTGGAAAACCCATTCACCAGCTCCTGAACTCCAGTACCCAAACACTGCCTGTCACAAAAGGCTTAGCTCGACTTATCCATATCGCTGCTAGCAAATCTCACCAAACTCAGTGGCAGCCTGGTCATTGGCGGCGCGACTGGGCCGAAAACTGGTTCAACTGGAGACGGAGTCGAAAAAATTAAATTTCTTTATTAAATTCCTTTACTTGCCACTGCCTGAACATTCGGACGAATCAGGCGTTAACCGTTTTCTAAATACGGGCTAGCGTAACGGCTTCGGCCTGATCTTGGTACTTGCCTTTGCGGGTGTCGTAGCTTACTTGGCAAGGTTCGCCTTCTAAAAAAAGCAGCTGTACAACCCCTTCATTTGCATAAATGCGACAGTCAGCGCTAGAGGAGTTTGAAAACTCTAGGGTGAGGTGGCCGCGCCAGCCCGCCTCTGCTGGAGTGAGGTTGGCGATGATGCCGCAGCGGGCATAGGTACTTTTGCCGATGCAAATAGTGGTGATGTTGCTGGGCATCTCCAGCTTTTCGAGAGCAACGCCTAGTCCATAGGAATGGGCTGGCAAGATGAAGTAGCTGCCGTTGTCGTCTTGCTTGAGTTCGGTAGGCTCTAAGTTTTCAGGGTTGAAATTTTTCGGATCGATAACGGTGCCAGGGACGTGGCGAAAGATGCGAAATTCGTTTGACGATAGGCGGATATCGTAGCCGTAGGATGAGAGACCGTAGCTAATAACAGGTGTTTCGTGGTTGTGGGTCGGTAGCTGAACGCGGCGAATGAGTGACGACTCAAATGGCGTAATCATGCCTTCGCTGGCGGCCGTCTTTATCCATGCGTCGTTTTTAATCATGTCGCCCTTATGCTTGCCTTCGTCTACGCTTCAATTGTTATCTTTACAGCTATTTTTACAGCCAATGGGACTGAGCTGATGTTCATCTGCCGCGATTCTTGCTGTTTCAATCTAAACGATGTAGTTACGGCGGAACTGTGTCACTTGGTCAGCGACATCAAGCAGTGATGCTGGCATTTGTGGCCCTGTGAAAATGACTTCGACGTGGGATGGACGCTCTTTGATCAGGGTGAGGACTTCATTCTCTGAAATGAGGCCAAAGTCAATGGCTAAGCTAAGTTCGTCGAGTACCACGAGACCGTACACGCCGCCCCGTATAGCTAGCTGAGTGTGACTCCAAAGTTCTTGTACAGCAGCTCTAGTGTCGTCATCGACTTCGGGGCTTTTGATACAGGTGGGGCGATCGCAACGCACCCAGTCCAAATTTTGACCCATATTCATGGGATTTTCGGGGCCTTGGTTGATGCCGCCCTTGAGAAATTGAACGACTAATACGGGTAACCCTTGCTCGGCAACGCGCATGGCCTGCACCATGACATTGGTGAAAAAAGTGCGGTGCTGAGAGGTAAAAACCTGAATGGTGCCTTCAATGGTGCTGAGTAGCGGATGGCGCGTAATGGCTGGTGACGGAGCAGGAGAGGTATTGACTTTATTGGTCAGTGTACTGGGAAGAACTCTTAGCTGAGAAACCATGAGGCTGTAAAAATAGCTTTGGATGAGCGTACTGGCTGCTGTTCGTTATAGAAGGCGCGGGTATAACCACGTAAAGAGCAAAGGTGATTTTTGACTGGAAGCGCTATGGGTAGCGTCCCTTTTCAGTTAGCTGCGCAATGGCCAACTAAATATAGCGTAGTTAGTGCGCTTGCGAATGTTTCGATACACAACAACTTAAATTTGAACTTTAGATCAGGTAGACAGGGTTTGGTATGTGCCCTCAGACACTATATGCTCAGGTCTGATGTCACGATTTTTGGGTTGAGCGTTTATGGCCTGGCAACGTCCCGATGGTAGAGTCCCTGATCAGCTGCGCCCAATTCGGTTTGAACGAGGCTTTACAAAGTATGCAGCGGGCTCTGTGCTGGCCCACTGTGGTAATACGCGAGTATTATGCACGGTTTCGGTAAACGATGATGTGCCTCGTTTTCTAAAAGGAACCGGGAAGGGCTGGCTGACGGCGGAATATCGGATGCTGCCAGGGGCAACGCATACGCGCAAATCTCGTGAATTTATGAAGCTATCGGGCCGGACGCAGGAGATTCAGCGGCTGATTGGCCGGAGTCTGCGGGCAGCGGTAGACTTGGCGTCCATCGGTGAGCGGACGCTGACGGTGGACGCGGATGTGATTCAGGCAGATGGCGGAACGCGGACGACGTCGATTACTGGGGCCTATGTGGCGCTTGAGGATGCGATCGCTCATCTCCTGTCTACAGGTGAACTCACCACCTCACCGCTACGTCATCAAATTGCCGCCATTTCCGTCGGCCTCATAGAAGGCGATCCCTTTCTCGATCTGAACTACCCTGAAGATTTTGCTGCCGACATTGACTTTAATGTGGTGATGAACGAAAAGCTGGAATACATCGAAACCCAAGGCACAGCAGAGGCAGGCAGCTTCACGCGCCCGCAGTTGAACGCTATGCTCGACTACGCAGAAAAGGGGATTGGCAAGCTGATTCAGCTACAAAAGTCGGCTTTGCAAACGGATTAGGACTCAAAGAAAAAGCCTCTTTGTCCATCTCAAAGCCCATCACAAAAAAGGACATAAAAAGCGGGTGAACATTGGTATAACCCGCCAGAAGTGTTACATTCCCTGATAGTTTCAACACTCTTCTGGTACGTTTCGACTATGGCGAAAGATCTGCGTGACTTTTTAAAGACGGTTAAGGCGCGTGGTCAGCTGCGAACGGTAACAACGCAGGTAGATCCTAATTTGGAGATTGCCGAAATCGCAAATCGACTCCTGCAATCCGGTGGTCCGGCCGTGCTGTTTAAGAATGTGAAGGGCTCCCCGCATCCAGTGGTTGTGAATCTGTTGGGTACGGTGGAGCGGGTCTGCTGGGCTATGGGAATGAATCACCCTCAAGAGTTGGAGGTCTTGGGTAAAAAGTTAGGTATGTTGCAGCAGCCTAAGCCGCCGAAGAAGGTTTCTCAGGCAATTGATTTGGGCAAGGTCCTGTTTGACGTAGTGAAGGCTAAACCTTCACGGGATTGGCTGCCGGCTTGTCAGCAGGTGGTGAAGCTCGATGATAATGTTGACCTCACGCAAATTCCGATGATTCGCCCCTATCCAAAGGACGGCGGTAAGGTTGTGACACTGGGCCTGGTGATTACTAAGGACTGTGAGACGGGCGTGCCGAATGTGGGTGTCTATCGACTACAGCTGCAGAGCAAGAATACGATGTCGGTACAGTGGCTGTCGGTGCGGGGCGGGGCTCGGCACTTGCGGAAGGCCGCGGAGCGAGGAAAGAATTTGGAAATTGCGATCGCAATTGGCGTAGATCCCCTCGTCATCCTTGCTGCAGCAACCCCTATCCCGGTAGATCTTTCAGAATGGCTCTTTGCTGGGCTCTACAGCGGCCGTGGTATTTCCTTGGCCAAATGTAAAACGGTGGATTTAGAAGTGCCTTCGATGTCTGAGTTTGTGCTAGAAGGCACGATTACACCCGGTGAAACAGCGACTGACGGCCCCTTTGGTGACCATATGGGCTACTACGGTGGCATCAATAATGATGCGCCGCTGATTCGCTTTCACTGCATGACCCATCGCAAAGATCCGGTGTATCTCACCACCTTTAGCGGTCGCCCGCCCAAGGAAGAAGCGATGATGGCGATCGCACTCAACCGCATCTACACCCCCATCTTGCGCCAGCAAGTTTCCGAGATTGTCGACTTTTTCCTCCCTATGGAGGCCCTCAGCTACAAAGCCGCCATTATCTCTATTGACAAGTCATATCCAGGGCAGGCCCGCCGTGCTGCCATGGCTTTTTGGACCGCGCTGCCCCAGTTCACCTACACCAAATTCGTTATCGTCGTCGATAAAGACATCAACATTCGCGATCCGCGCCAAGTTGTGTGGGCCGTGACATCTAAGGTTGATCCCATCCGTGACGTGTTCATCTTGCCGGATAGTCCCTTTGACTCTTTGGACTTTGCCAACGAACGGCTAGGGCTCGGCAGCCGTATGGGTGTTGATGCCACCACAAAGGTTGCACCAGAAACAGCTCATGAGTGGGGCGAGCAGCTTGAATCTGACCCCATCATGGCGGAGCTTGTGACCCGTCGCTGGCAGGAATATGGTCTCGACGATATTAACCTAGGCGAAGCAGATGCCAATGTGTTTGGCTATGACATTCACTAGTTTGGCCTTCACTAGGTTGGTCACACTGGCGGACTAGGTACAAGCGCCTGATTTTGCTCGAGGCTCAGCTGTAAATCAGAGAGCTGAGTAAGCTTGGTTTTAAGGTTGATGGCCTCTTTCTTTGCTGCCATCTTTTTGTAAAGTGCTGCTTGAGCAAGGTCTTCTCTATTTTTCGCGAGTGCCTGCTGTGCAACCCGATGCCAGGTGAGTGTCTCTTGTAATGCGGCTTTGTACTGAGGTAGCAGCGTCCGAGTTGCGAGGGCAACATTCTCAAGGGCCTCTGAAAACAGCTTTTGAGTAGGTTCAGGTGGTTCGGTTGTCGCTGCGCGGCGACCGAGCTCACCCACCTGGGGTAGCCTGATTTGGTTGAAACGTAGACCAAAGTCCTTGAGCTGATAGCACTCATTGCGACCGATTTTGCACCAGTTGGCAAAATGCTCACAGTTATTGAAAAATAAATCGTATTGCCGTTCGCCTATACGGCTTTCAGCTCTTGCGACAACAATATCTGCGATGAATGAGGTTGGTTGCGATTTTGTATAAATCGTTTGGCCTCGGGCAAAATCTGCTCTGGCGGTACGCGAAACTTCAGCCTTGCCCCTTTTGCTGTAATGAACAATACTGCCATCGCCACAGTCAATACCGTGGTGCTCGTAAGGCACACCTATGACATCGCGATATACGTAGACCTGATCGCCCCTTGCCATGGTGATTCACTGTAGCCATTTCACTCAAAAAACTATCACAATCCCAACGTCAGTAAGGATGCAGTTTGATTGGGTTATTACTGTGTTTTTGCTGCTTCTTTGGCCGCTTGCTGCTTTGCCATGAGCGCATGGATAGAGGACATCCCCTTTGACTGGCGCGTGAGGTTGATTTGGATGTTGGGTCCAGAGCGAGCCAGGCGAATGACGAGTCCGTCTTGCACAGGCTTGCTATCGATGCGCTGTCCGGCCAAGAAAGTACCATTGGTGCCAATGTTGTGGATTTCCCACCCGCTCTCGCCTTGGCGTAGTTCTACGTGGTGCCTGGAGACGACTGCGCTGTACAGGACGACGTCATTATTCACGGAGCGGCCAATGCGGACGACAGACTCTTCTTCAAATGTCCAGCTTTGCACGGGTGTTTTGTCGATGGGGTGAAGCAAAGACAAGGTAATGACGTTATTCAATGCAGGCACAGCGCAGCACCAATGGGGTTGTAGGACAGGAAACACACGCTATTTCAGCTAGCCATCTCAAAAAGAAAGCTGACTTTGTCGCCTTTACCGAATGCGATGCGATCGCCTGGCCGGAGCCGATGACGATTCCCAACGGGCAAAGGCAACCCGTTGATATAGGTTCCGTTTGAGCTGCCAACGTCTTCGAGAAAGTAGGTATCTCCCTCTACCCGAATACTGGCATGCACTCTAGAAACAATTTCTGAGTCTGGAAACCCGGATAGGTCGATATCGGGCGGTGTGTGATCATTAGGTTTCCCAATCCGAACTACAGATAGCCCCCTTGGCAGCTCAATTGGTGTGTCGGTTTGTACATGCTTGAGACGTACACTCGCAATTTGGAGCTGAGTCG
>ERZ1740067.597-NODE-597-length-28408-cov-11.192149_pt1 | contig 28408 bp, 22 predicted proteins | sample MGYA00581736_ERZ1740067 | MGnify/ENA primary metagenome ERZ1740067 (study PRJEB43018, sample SAMN04849236) | marine metagenome | isolation source: floating plastic debris | place: Pacific Ocean | collected 2008-08-27 | study: EMG produced TPA metagenomics... | reverse complement strand
TTTTTGAGTGATTCAGAGCTTAGCTACCTGTCTAGTTTTTCGGGTCCACTATACTACTCACTAGTCACTCGGAAAAATCTGTTATGCCATCCTCTGTCTGTCCCCGTTTGCAATTTTGCGCACCACAAAGCAAGCTCCAAGAGACCGTTCCTAGCGCGCCGCACACTCAGCGCATACGGTTAGCTGTGTTTGACTCACGAGTTCCTGATTTAGATGTTTTGCTAGCGGGGTTACAGGTGGGAGTACGGCCCTTTGTATTGGCAGGCGACAAGGATGGTGTGACGCAGATTTCTGAAGTTTTGCAGCTCCTGCCCATACACGAAATGGAAATCGTTGCACCCGGATTTAGAGGCGGTATTCATTTGGGTTCAACGGCGCTAACTTTGGGAAATTTGACCCAATACGAGCATCAGCTACGCGGATGGTTTGGTGAGGTCGACTCGCCTGAGCTATCCTTACTAGCCAGTAATGTTGCTGGAGGCGAAGTTGGCAATGAATTTATCACACAGCTAACAGCGATTACAGGGGCTACAGTTCGAGCATCTACACAGCGAATTGGCCAAGGTCAATGGCTCACCGCCACAGCAAAAACGTTTAAGCCGCTGGTGCTGAACACCTACAGTGCCACGATCTAGCAAAAAGCACCTCGCAAATTTGTCTTTTTTAGAAAGCCTATCAGACCTACCCTGATAGGCTTTTTAGTGCAGGTAACAGAGGACATACGCTCATGAAAATCACAACGCTCAGTCAGCTGCCGATAGAATCGGTTTCCCACAATCCAGCGATTAAAAAGCAGGTCATGCTACGCATGGGAGACCTGCCTCATTTGACCAATTTCTCTCAGGCGAGTTTTCAGCCAGGACAGGTCGCTGAGGCTCATGCCCATAAAGATATGCATGAGGTGTTCTTTGTGGAGAGTGGAGAAGGCGCGATTGCCATCGACAATGCATCCTACCCACTTACCCCAGGCACCTGTATAGCCGTCGCCCCACACGAAAGCCACGAAGTCACTAATACCGGTACTGAAGACTTGATCCTTACTTACTTCGGACTACGTACCTAAGCCTTATTAAGCTTCGCGTTCAGCATCGCGCGCCTTCATCTGTCGCAGTCGCAGCCAACCACCTGTCATCACACCCACTACGCCTACCGCTAGGTTGAGGATAGCAACAGATAAAGGCTCCGTCGCTGAAGGGTCTGCTGAGGAACCTATAAAAGTAGAAACAGCCCAAACAACAGACAGCAAAGCTGCCAACAACCCTGAATGAAAAATAGGCGCACGCTGCGCTACCAAAGCCGTAAGCCAACCGCTCAGCGTTGCAAAGCCCAGACTACACACCGCAGCAAAGCCCAAAAATTGACTCGTCACTTCCTGCCCTACCCCTACCGACCACGCAGTAAATAGTAAAGCCACACTGATACTCAGCGTAAGGTAGCCAACAACCAGAGAAAGTACAGTAAGAATCATATTCTTAATAAAAAAGAAGCCTTAAAATCATACATTTTTCTGAAAGGAACTTAAGATATGGTGAGTCCACTGAGTTAAAAACATAGCTTGAAGTAGACTACAACTGCAGACCATCAGCACCAGACACATGCTCTAAAGTCGTCAGAGCCGGAGGTAAATCAAAAAGTTGCTAGACATTTTCAGAACTGAAATTATGGACGCATCAAGAAGCAGAACAGATCTTCTAAAGTGGAAGCTAATTCTGGTAGCCGCACTGGGCGCTGTTGGGCTTGGGCTCAACGACAGTGAAAATATACCCATACTCTCTAGCGATTTAGTATTGTGTTTAATTCCGCCAGTATGCATATACGCTGACGCAATTTGTCAGCACTTGCAAATTCGCATTCTGATTATTAGCGATTTCTTTCGAACTTATGAAGAGGAAAATGTTTCGAAAGACATTAAGTCGCAGGAAATAGAAATCTTTCGTCGATACGAATCTTTCTGCTACGACATTAGAGACCAACACAGCTTGTTTTCTTTAGAAGACTTGGTAATACAAATCTCGACTATAGTTTTGTCTGCGCTGATAATGTTGGCGGCATCAATAATCCCGATTAGTAGCATAGACCGTTCCGCAATCGTAGTATCTGGTGGAATTGGTATTAGCCTGTCTTTTTGGCTCAACTGGAGATTTAAAAGAGACAGAGAGAAAGTGTGTAACGAATTGAAAAAGCAACCATCTGCTGTCTTTAACCAAACTTAGAGCGTATGCACATGCTATTTAGGTCTACTGTACGGACATAAACGTTCGATTCGTACAGAGCTAACTGCGTCTATCAAAAATTTAGGACTTACGGACTTATAAACTTTTAGATTGATAAATTGTACATACTATCGCTAAAGAAAAAACATGTTAGAAGCATTCAGACATGAAGTTATTGAAGCGGAAAGGACTAGGACAGAGCTTCTGAAGTGGAAATTATTTTTAGTATCAGCCGTAGGCTCAATTGCACTAGGATTCGGAGAGCGTTTTGATACCGTTATTCCTCCGCAACTTCTCTTATGCTGCATCCCCTTCATCTGTGTCTATGTAGATGCGCTGTGTAGACATCTTCAGTTAAGAATTTTAGCAATTAGCGAGTTCTACAGTAGATATTCACACGAATTCTCAAGCGAAACGTTTCACTATCTACGCGATTACGAAAATTTCTGTCGCCGGATCCGTGGAGAAACAGTACGAGGAAAAGTTGCTGTTCTCGAAGAAGAATCTAGTTCGGGTAAGTTAATACTCAATCATGTTGACGCAAGCACTATCAGTCAAAAGAAGGAGGAAAACAATCAAGAGAAGGAGAAAGGTAACGCAATAGAGTCAACAAAACAGAAGAAGAAACATAGTGTGGATATCTTTTCTCTAGAAGACTGGGCAATGGGAAAATCAACACAGGGACTCTCCTGGCTGATAATTGTAGTCTCGATTTTCTCTTCTGGTCTTACAAGCGCTTTGATACCCTTGTTTGAGAAGCAAGCTAGTCTCGATTGGTCTGAGGTTCTCAAAGCTCTTTTGTATTTTGGGTTCTTTATTTTATCGGGAGGACTAGGGCTTCACCAGTCTGCTGCTGTAGATAAGCAATTTCATCAAAAGCAAATCAACTTAATAGAGATGTCACAGCGTTTTACAGAGGACAGAGAGAAAGAAAGAACTACCTACAATGAGAGTTTTCTGTCATCAACAACTATTTAAGTTTTAAGGATAATATAAAAGTGGAAAAACCTAAGATCGGGAAACTCAACAACTCTGCTTTGAAGAAACTTGTCAAGCATCAGTATGATTCGCGTGCCCTCTCTAGAGTACAAATATTTTTATCAGAGCATCAGGTGCTCAAATTCACAACAACACAAAGTGGACTCTTCCCAGCTGCAGCTACAGCCGATTCAGAAAATACAGGCTATAAGTATGTGTGGGTACGAGACAACATCTACGTTGCCTACGCTCACTACATTATGGGTAAGCACCAAGTCGCCGCAAAAACGCTGACGGGCTTACTCACCTACTTTCAAAAGTTCTCGTTTCGCTTTACAAATATCATAGAAAACCCCGAACTCAAAGAGCAGGTAATGAAGCGGCCCAATATCCGCTTCGATGGAGAAACGCTTACTGAAATTGACGAAGATTGGGAACATGCGCAAAACGACGCACTCGGCTACTTTTTGTGGCTGTACTGCAAGCTAGCAAAAGAGTGGGACTCTGCATCACCGTTACTGTCTGTGAACAAAGATGAAAGCGCTATGCTGCTGCAATTTATGCGCTATTTCAATGCAATTCGCTATTGGGAAGATGCTGATAGCGGACACTGGGAGGAAGGTCGGAAAGTTAGCGCTTCTAGTGTCGGACCAGTCGTAGCTGGGTTGAAAGCACTGAGAACGCTTATTTCTGATGGCTATATCAACCTGAGCAAGCAAGAAGATTCTGACGCTGCGACGACGATTACGCCGCTCATTCACAAAGGAGAGTCAGCGCTAAACGAAATTTTGCCATGGGAGTGTCGCAATCCGGAAAATGAGCGTCGCTACGATGCGGCCTTGCTGTACTTAATCTATCCGCTCAAAGTGGTCAGCAAAGAACAGGCTGAAACGATTCTTTCGGATGTAAAGGAATCACTAACCGGTGACTACGGTATTGCCCGCTACCCCTACGATTCCTTTTGGTGCCGGAACTTTCAGGATTTAGACAAATCCATTCAAACCGCTAAGTACACAGGAAGAGAAGCCTGGCTAAAAGAGCATAACCGCGCTGTGAAAAGAGGAGAAGAGGCGCAGTGGTGTATCTTTGACCCTATCATTTCAGCGATTTATGGCGAGTGGTATCAAGAGAGCGGCGATACGAAATACCTTGAACAACAGACACTACATCTCAACCGAGCGCTGGGTCAAATTACGGGAGAGGGCAACACAGTCGACGCAGGAAAGGGCAACAATGAACCGGTAGAAATTCCGGCTTATCGCTGCCCTGAGCTGTATTATCTTCAGCACGATGAGTACGTACCCAATGTGTCGACACCGCTGCTGTGGACACAGGCAAACCTATGCATTGCGCTTAAGCTGATGGAACGCAGCTTGGTAAAGGATTGATTCCTTAGTTTTCGGCTAGGGTCATGCTGCTGTTACGGCTGCGAACTTGCCAGTAGCGCAGCCAGCCGCCAATCATGGCTCCGCTGATAGCGATCGCAACATTCAGTACCGCAAAAAATACAGGCTCACGCGAACCAAACACAAGGCTCGGCACAATGTACAGCAGCGTTGTCATTAGGCAAAAAAGCGCAGCGTGAAAGACCGGTGCCCGGCGGGCAAAAAACGCGGCAACATAGCCGCCCATTGCCGAGAATAGAACGCCACAAATCGCAGAAAATGCGAGGAATTGAGACGTGATGGTGCGACCTCCACCGCTGAGATAGGCGATATAGAGAAGCTGCGTGCTCAGGCAAAGGGTCAGATAGCCTAGGCCCAGGCCCAACAGCGTAAGCGCAGTATTACGAAATCGAAGCGAGAGAGATTTAGGCATAGTGTGTACAAATTGGCCTATTTACAGGTAAAGACTGCGTCAATGACTACGCTCAGGCCACGGGTCGGTGGCAGAAGAATTGATGAAAACGTATCAAGACGAGTGTTTACGATTCTGCTAGCAAGAATGCCCGCATTTCACCTCGACCTTTAATTTGTAGATAGCCTCGATCTTCAAATGTATAGGTTTCCTTTAGCTGCAAGTACGTATCCTCACTCACCTGAATGCGATTGACGATACCGTGAGACTCCATTCGACTTGCCACATTCACCGCATCACCCCACAGGTCGTAGGAAAACTTTTTGGTACCAATCACCCCAGCAACGACTGGCCCCGTATTGATGCCAATGCGCAGGCACAGCTTACGATCGCCTAGTGGATAATCCTGCGCAAATTCCATCATTTCGATCGCCATAGCCAGCACCGCCTCAGCATGATTCGCCTGTGGGCTGGGCACACCACCCACCACCATATAGGCATCTCCAATGGTTTTTATTTTTTCTAGGCCGTGGCGCTCAGCGATCGCATCAAAAGCCGAAAAAATATCGTTCAGCTGACACACCAGCTCAGTTGGCCCCGTATTTGCCGCAATCTCTGTAAATTTCACAATATCGGCAAACAGAATCGTCGCCGTTTCAAAGCGGTTGGCAATAGCCCCATGATTACGCTCATTATCTTTGAGCTGAGCTGCGATCGCAGCTGGCAAAATATTCAGCAGCAGCCGATCCGCCTTCTCCTGCTCTAGCCTCAGCCCAGCCTCAGCTTCTTCGCGATCGCGAATCTCTCGGTTGATGCGCTCAAACATCCCACGGAAGGCCACCGATACCTCACCTAGCTCATTGCAAGAGATCTTTTGCAAGCTAGCAAAATCAGGTGTTTTTCCTTCGGAAATCGCCTCACCTACCGCAGAAAGGTCGTCGCGCAGCAGCAGCAAAGGCCGAATCACAATCCGCTGAAGCACCAACAGCGTCACCAGCGTGACAAACGCCGAAATAATCACCACCAGACACATCACCCCGAAAGCGTACGCCCGCATACCGCGCTGCACCACCGTTGCATCGTGGCGAATCGCCAGCATATAGCTCATCTGCGGATCAGCACTAGGCCAGGCCACATCGTAGCGCGAGCCCTCAACAGCCAGCCTCCGAACAGCAGTCATCCTGCCCGGCTGCTCCACTGCCCCAGCTTTTGTTAACTGCCAAAAAGGTGCAATCACCGGCTCAGTAAATGCACTCGGATCAAAGACTGGCGCTTCACCCACACTATCCACAAGCCGACCATTCGCATCGTGTAGTGCCACACCCTTAATGATAGAGCCTTCGCGTAGCCGAACATGGCGCAAAATCATTTGTTCGGGCATATCGCCCACTATCTCTGCTTTGAGCGACGTCAGCACCTCTTGAGAGACTGTTTCTAGCTCACGCAGTTCTTCCGCCTGCCGACGACCATAAGAAGGCACAAATAACACGCCCTCAATCACCACAATGCTAGAAAATACCCAAGCCGTAATCTGCCGGGAAAGCCTTGAGCGGAAAAGTAACGGCGAACGGTTTTGTGAACTCGGGAAGAAAAGCTTAACCATAGCGTTAGAGTGCCCGCCGAGGATTACGCTTAATCTATAGTGCTTGTTACATTTATCTCAACAGACTAGCGTTTTTCGTTTTCTTTTCTACCCTCTCATTCGCCTTTTCTCTTGTTTATGTCTGCTCCTTTCGACCCGACTGAACCCAGTAAAGCAAACAGATCTGAAGTCGCTAAAATTCAGTCTATTTTGCAGCGGCTTCACCGCACTATGCAAATGGACGAAAAGGTTCAGCAGACAACCAACGAACTCAGAGCGTCTCTGCGCACAGATCGCGTTGTTCTTTACTATTTTTATGAGGAATGGGAAGGGCGTGTCACCTTTGAGTCGCTAAGTAGTGAAGAGTATTCTATCTTGGGCTCTACTGGGCCAGACGAATGCTTTAACGGTGACTATGCCGCGCTGTATTTGGACGGTAGGGTGAGTGCGATCGCCGATATCGAAACGGCTGCGATCGCCCCCTGCCACCGAGACTTTCTGCAAGCTATAAAAGTGCGCGCTAACCTAGTCGCCCCCATCCTAACTGGCAAAAACAAACAAACGCTGTGGGGCCTACTCGTGGCACACCACTGTCAGGGAGAAAAGACCTGGACAGACGCCAACATTGAACACATAAAAGCCAGCGCCTCAGAGCTGGCGCAGGCCTCTTCAATTAAAACGCCATGACCTGCTAACCGCTATCAGCGAGTGACTGTATCAAAAAAAGAGAAGGTCTGCGCCAACAGAACATACCTTCTCTTTCATCTATCGACAGAACGCGTTTTGGTCTAAGTTTCTAGGTCTAAGTTTCTAGATTTACGAAGCGCGCAGCGCCTGCTCTACAGCTGGCTGATACTGCGGGCAATAGTAAGCCGCGCCCAAGTTCATCATAGTGCCACCATACAAAGCAACAGAATAAGACGCCTGCTCATACGCTTCACCACTCAGCCCCTGTAGCTGGCTCAGCGCAGCATTAACCACAATATCGTAGCCATCAGCAGGATTCAAGCCATTCTCAAAATCGATACAGATGCCCTGGGCCAGCCAAACATTGCTCGCATCGCCCACCTGACTCACCGCAACCTGATAGGCCAGGTCATCTTGCCCTTGCAAAAAGGAATACAAACTATCTAGAAATGCTCTGTCTACCGCCTCTGTTTGTGCGACCGCAGCCGTCGGAGCAGCCAGCGCAAACGTACCTAGCAGCGCAAACAGCTGAAAACCGCGTTTTACAGCCGACAAATCGAAACCTTTCATGCCCATCTCCAAAATTATATTGAAAGGGAGTGCGCTAGCCCTCACTGCGTCATCATCCCCAATCAATATTGCCCCAGCCACCGTATAAATCTGATGAAACTTTATAAGCAAAATCACGGCTTTTGGCTGAGTTGCAGTCTGTGAAGATCGTATTCCCTAGTAAAAACTACAACAGCATACGATAGTTCTCTACTATAGATACAGACATCTCTTATGTACAAAGAAGGACTCATGAATACTATTCTTTCGAGGCTGCATCAAAAGATCACAGCCCAATCAACCGCTTATTTATGGATGCCAATTATCACGCTGCTCTCGGCAGTATGGTTGCTCAGCACACCACCTGCACTTGCCGCACCCACACTCTCCCATGCAGACAAAACGGCCCAGGCTTACATCATCGCGCCTACCAACGGCCAAAACGTATCGTCAGAGTTCGCTGTAAAATTTGGCCTATCGGGCATGGGAGTTGCCCCCGCAGGTATAGATAAGGAAGGTACAGGGCACCATCATCTGCTGATTGACGTTGATGAGCTACCGCCGCTGACAGAACCCCTAGCCGCCACTAGCCAAATCAAACACTTCGGCGGTGGGCAAACCGAAACAACACTTGAGCTGACACCCGGCGAACACACCCTACAACTGATATTGGGCAACTACACACACGTTCCCCACGACAATCCTGTTATCTCCGAGAAAGTTACAGTCACCGTAGAATAATCCGCAGGCCGCGCACTCACCAATAAAGAACATCACAACCAACCGCAACAGAAAAGCCCAAGCCTAGGAAATACCCTGAGCTTGGGCTTTTCTATTAGCTTTGCGTTGGTACTTCTACGGTAACAATCTATCGATCCAAGCACCTGGCAACTTCATCGAATTCCGATCTTATTGACAGAAATTGATAGTAGCGTGGAATAAATTGGGTAGCCTAACGGATAACAATCCATAGTCACCGCAACGGGTGCACTTAAAGAGCGGAACACTTTCCGTAAAATCTCTAGATGGATTGTTGAAATCAGGGTGAAGTACACATCTAAAAGGTTTTATTATGGGTAATCAGACTGCTACACAGCGGTTGGAAGAGCCTGCTGTCAAAGAGTCTACAAGTTCAGCATCTACAAGTAAAAAGTCTATAGTGAAAAAGGCAGTACTGAAGAAAGCAGCAGTCAGCTCAGAACGCACTATGACTAAAAAGAAACAGTCCAGTACAAACAAAATCGGCATTAATCTAGAGCAGACATCAGCAGACACGGATCCTTTAGCGTTTTTAGAACAGACACATCCAGCCGTGCGATCGCTGCTGGCAGCCGCGACTCCGCTTTCAGACTTTACCAGCGCCATCGGTCAGCTTAGCCTTAGAGAGCGCAAGCAAATCGTTGAACAAGCCTTAGTCATCGTCCAGGAGAACTTCGTCCACTTGCCGCTCAAAAGAGCGATGCATGGGGTAGATCCAGTCCAAAAGCTACGCCTCATTCAGCATCGGCTCTCTCAGGCAAAGCCCAAAACCATGGGCAGCGAGTCCCAGTTCCATCGCGACATGATCGACGTGTTCACCTCCGTTCGCGACCTCCATACCAACTACCTTCTTCCTGAGCCCTTCGCCGACAAGATTGCCTTTCTCCCCTTTGACATTGAGGAATGCTTCGATGATGAAGGCAAACCACAGTACCTAACTTCTCACTTTGTCCCCGGCTTCGACCACGAATACTTCAAAAAAGGCGTCACCATCACAGCTTGGAACGCCGTCCCTATTCAGCGCGCCATCGAAGTCTCTGCCGACCAGCACGCAGGCAGCAACGCCTCGGCCCGTCACGCACAGGGGATAGACGGCCTCACCATTCGCGCCCTCAGACGCTCCATGCCGCCCGACGAAATGTGGGTTATCGTCGGCTACACCGATCTAAATGGAACAGAACGAGAGCTAAAGCAGTCATGGCTTGTCGCCTCACTCACACCCAATACTGGCGGCGTTGATGCCAACGAAGTCAGCATCAACGCTACCTGCCTAGGAAACGACTTACAGGCAGACATCATTCAGCAGGCTCGTAAAATGCTGTTTGCGCCTGCTGTCGTTGCCCGAGAAAAAGCCCGAGAAGAAGCTCGAGCAGCAGATAACTTCAATCAGAGCACGCTTTCAGAACAGTCAGCCGCCAAAGAAACAGAACCTGGAGAAGTTCTAGAAACTAGGCTGGACGGCATTTTCCGAGCAAAACGAGTCTCTACACCCAGCGGCGAATTCGGCTACATCCGAATTTTCAGCTTCAACATAGACGATCCCGACGGTTTTATTAACGAATTCATTCGACTGGTTGAGCAGCTGCCTCAAAAAGGTTTGATTGTAGATGTACGTGGTAACGGCGGGGGCCACATCTACGCTAGTGAAGGCCTATTGCAGGTGCTCACACCGGGCGAAATTACGCCTGAGCCAACTCAATTCCTCAGCACCGCACTGAATGCCCGAATTTGTCAGCGACATGAAGTCGATCGCGTGGGTATTGATCTCTCACCCTGGGTAGCGTCTTTGACTAAAGCGGTAGAAACAGGCGAAATCTATTCACAGGCAGTGTCCATCACACCCCATGAGTTTGCCAACGGCAGAGGACAGAGATACTACGGTCCAGCGGTATTGGTCACAGACGCACGCTGCTACAGTGCCACCGATATCTTTGCGGCTGGCTTCAAAGACCACAAAATCGGCCATATTTTAGGGGTAGATGGGAATACGGGCGCTGGCGGAGCAAATGTGTGGGAGCATGGCCTGCTCAGCGAACTGTTAAAAGTACCTGCACCAGCAGATAGACAATCTCCTTACAAGACATTGCCACAGAGTGCCGGAATGCGTGTCGCCGTTCGCAGAACGCTAAGAGTAGGAGAGTCAGCTGGTACTCCAGTCGAAGACCTAGGCATTGTTCCAGATTCTCGCCATTCACTAACCAAGGAAGACTTGCTCGACGGTAATAAAGATCTAATCAATGCGGCCGCCAAAATCTTGAAACGGATGCCCGCATACGAGCTATCTGCGACCGTAGGTCAATCTACATCGGGGCTCTCTATTACCGCAACCACAGCTGGGTTTACTCGGCTAGATGTATATGTAGATAGCAGACCCATGCAAAGCATGAATGTGAGCAATGACACACATCAGTTTGAGATAGATCTATCCGAGAAAGCCGCTGAGCTAAAGCTGATGGGCTATTTAGAAGATGACTGCGTAGCCGTTCGACGAATTGTCATCTAGATTTTCTCTTTCTCCAGCGTTGCTCTGTGTAGTTCAAGGGCGCAACCTCCTCGCTTCTGGAGATTGCGCCCTTTTCTTATATCTGTTCTCTCGTGCTTACTTCCTGTGGCTGTGCATTCTTATGGCTATTTGAATATAGACATCGCAATCACTTAAAAGAACAACCCCCAAGCCGAGAATTGCTACGGCTGGGGGCTGTTCTTTAAACTATTCAGAGGTTCAAGGCCACTGAGGCATTGACCCTCAGGTATTATCTACCGTCTGGACATGAAAATGCGAAGCACGTACCAGAACAGCAGCATCACCGATGAGAAGAGAGACAGAGAAGCCGCCACGTAATAGTCTGTGGGATAACGTTGCATCACCTGCGACGTTTGGTACAAAATAGCAGCAGCAGCAAAAGCCACCATCGCAAACGAGAAGAAGATCCCAAGGCTAAAGCCAAAGATAAAGCTACAGACAATCAGACCCAGGGCCACCATGCCAAATATCTTGAGCGCACCGCCCAAAAAGGAAAAGTCTTTCCCAGTGGTAAAGACGACTGCCGTGAGCCCACCAAACAGAAAGAGCGTTACCAGCGCAGCAGACTGAACAACCTCAATACCGCCGCCTGAAAATAGTATGGCTATACCCAGCAAAGGCGCGAACATAATCGCCTCGCCAATGACGTATAGCCCTAAGCCCATGTACTGAGTGTTGATATCACCCGCTTTTGCGGTGAGTCCGCTAGAGAGATAGCCCAGCAGCATAAAGCCACCTAGCAGCGCCATATAGCCGAAGCTGCTACCCAGCACAAAGTTCGTCAGCGCTTGTGCAATACCCAGCTGAAAGAACAAAAACTCAACAATGATAAAAGCGCCTACCGCACCTGCAAGATGCTGATAGGTCTTTTTAATAAATTCCGCACGCTCGCTTGGACGTGCCTGGGCAACTACAATCATACAAATCGTTTCCTTCTGAAGTATTTACAGTATTGACCGATCTAAACCCTATCTACACAGGCAATAGGCCACATAACGGACAGTTGAACGAGCACCAGACCCAAAGCGTAGCGCTAAAGAGCCATCTTGATGATCAGAGCTGTGATCAAGGCTATCGCCACCAAGATAACCCTATGATATGAAAAATCACGAAATCATCGGTTTTTTCTCAATAGTTTTTATCTCAGCATGACATTCTGAGCGATAACCACCACAGCAATACTAATCATCACAACCAGCAATCCCTTGCCACCAGGCACCAAAACATCAGCCTGCTTCATACTGCCAAACGCTGATTCCGAATCATTTTTATAGCGATACTTCCAAACCATCACTGCCGGGATAATGCCAAACAGTATCGAGTTACCATACGCACCTGCAACATCGATCGCCTCAAAGAAAATATTGGGGTCCAGCACAGAGAGCGCTAGCGGCGGTGCCAAAATCAACAGATAAAAGAACGCCTGCCGCCAACGCACAGCCGAGCCGTCGGGTGACACCATCACCTGAGCAAAGACATCTTCAAATACATTGAGCAGCCCAAACACAAAGCCAATAAATGAGGTAGCGATCGCAAGCTCACTAAACACTGACACCACTACACCCAGACTCGGATGAGCCGTCCCCCGCCGTAATAGCTCGATTGGGTCTACCACGTCACCCAGTATGGTTCCTTCGCTCCAAGCAGTGTTTCCCAAAATCACCGCATTCCACAGCGCAAACATCACTAGCGGAATCAGCGACCCTATCACAATCGCCAGCCGCACCCGACGCCCGTCGCCTTCTAGCTGAGTGGTCACCACCGGCACCACATTTTGGTACACAAAAGCCACAAACATCACCGGCACTGCAGCGCCAATCGCCTCCCAGTGCTGCACCTGCCACCGCGACGGCTCCACTTGCCCCGCGCTCAGCCCTAGCAAAAGCACAAAAGCCACAATCACGAAGATTACCAATGCACTGTTGAGCCAGCCAACGAACCAAGAACTGCCCAAGTAAAGAACACCACCGAGTACAACGACAAAGACAACATGCCCGAGCCACAGCGGTACCGATTGAAGTAAATTCGCCTCGTCGCCAAAATTTTCGAGGGCTGCTGCCAAGATATCGCCACCGCGTGCAACGTAGGCAATTAAAAGGGCATAGTGAATGAAAATGTAGACGACACCAGCAGCAATTGCTAAACCCTTACCAGGAAAGAGCGCACCCCATTTACCCAGCGATGACTTAGCCCTTCCAGAGGAAGAGTGCTCAATCGTCGCCAATAAACCCAAATCCGGTCTGCCAGAAGCTCGCATCGCCTGCAAATTCGCCTCAGCAACCAGCAAGCCCGACACCAGCATATACAGCCAAGCCGACACCATCAGCACCGTAGAAGGAATCACCCCCGCCGGGTACGTCACTGCTGGCAGCGCCAAAACCCCTGCGCCTACCGTCGTTCCAGCAATCAGGGCCGCACTGCTAACAACACTCCCAGGCTGATGTACTAGCCTTACGCCACCTGCATCATCGCTTGTACTATCGACCGGCCTCAGGTTAGAAAATAGAAACGTCACAGAGGATTCAGTCAGCTCCGAAAGCAATAGCTCGCCTATCGTATCAAGTTACGTAGAAGCAAGCGTATTACTATACTTCACTTAAATCACACCTCTCGCTTTGGCGTGTTGTATAAATAATGGTCGTGTTCTTTAGCCCAGTCTGTCGGCATTTCGACAGTGCCCGATTGTTCGCTCAAAATCGTCCAAGCTGTCTTCTTTTCTCGTACTTGCTATAGTTTTCATAATAGATCCTCTGTCTATCTCGCAATGAAGCCCTGATTCAGTCTAGCGGTCGTCGTAAGTAGTCAAACATAAAACGCCAGCAACCGTAGAAAACTACTCAAACAGCTGATCTAACAGCTTCTTACTCACTACATCAAAATACTGAAAATCATCTAGGCCTCTAGCCACCAGCATCGCCCCTTCCAAAGAAGCAACAAACATCGTCGCCCAAGACAGGGCCTCTTCTGAAGCGGCAATCTCTTTATTGTCGATACCTGCTTGAATCACTTGAGAAAGCCACTGCTGCTGCGCGGTAAAAAAGCGAGCTACCTCTCCTTTTACTTCCGGTGGAACAGTTTTCAGCTCGCCTGCCAACATGCCGCACATGCACAGGCGATCGCGTTCCACCAACGTATCTCGAAACAGCGCCACGTAAGCTTCCAGCTGCTCTCCGGCAGTTGCCGCATCCTCACGAATAGACTGAAGCGCCTGATCAAAGCGATCGCAATAGCGAGCAGCCACCGACCGTCCCAACTCACCTTTAGTGGGAAAATGGTAGTGAATGCTCGCACTCTTGATGCCAATCGCCGCTGCAATATCGCGATAGCTGAAGCCGTTGTAGCCTCGCGTTTGAATAAAATTTTGGGCCACGCTCAAAATTTCTTCAGACCGAGAGACCGATGATTTGGCAGCGTCAGGCATAGAGGAAGTGTGGAGAGGTAGAGCATAGAGAACATGCTCAATTGTACAGCGCTCCAAACAGCGGCTCTAATTGTACTGGTTACGCCCAGCCATTACCCCGCCATCTACGTCCCATACCGCGCCAGTTACCCAGGCCGACTTTTCTGACAGAAGAAATGCGATCCTCCTTCGGAGGGGCCTCGCCATCGCTTCTGCCACATCATCCGCCGACCCAATCCGCCCAATCGGATGAAAACCATTGAACCCTTGCAGCGCATCGTGCACCTGATCTTTCTCAATAAATCCCTCGTATATCGGCGTTTCTACCACCGCAGGCGACACCGCATTCACGCGAATATTACTGCCGCCTAGCTCCATTGCCAAGTGCTGCGTAAAGGAATGAAGCCCTGCCTTTGCCATAGAATAGGCCGAAGATGGCGTCGCCTGCACGGCTTGCTTGGCCCACATAGAGCCCACATTGACGATGGCTCCTTTGTAACCGGCAGAGACCATGTTCTGCGCGATCCTCCTATCGGAGGGGCTTTGCCATCGCCTGCGTCACAAAAAACGTCGCCTTATTGAGATCTAGATACAGATCATAATCCGACTCAGTATGCTCCAAAAAAGCCTTTGGCAAAAAGACACCAGCCGCATTTACTAGCAGCGTCGCATCACAATGATCACGATTGATCTTAGAGATCAAAGCATCTCGCTCTTGCCGATCACTAATATCAGCCTGCTCGCCCGTCACCTGGCCATACGCACTCAGTTCGGCCACTGCCGCCTGTAGCTTTTCTGCCCGCCTACCAATAATTACCGCAGTTCCCCCTTGCTGCAGCACCCGCTGCGCCACTGCCTTACCCATCCCACTGGAGCCACCTACCACGATCAACTTTTGGTCCGCAAATTCTTGAGACATTTCAAAACCCTAAATAACAGCAACGCAGGCAACGCACACGCCTTCAACAAAAGTGGCTGCGCCAATAGACTGCCTGCAAATACATTATCTATCTACTACTTGATAGATAACTATTACTATCTACTACTTGATAGATAACTTCATAATTGAGCCATCATTATCGGTACGCTGAAACTAAGGCTACGATCGCAAGGATTGACAACGCTATAGTGATGACGAGCCAGTAATAACGAGCAAATCAAGTGTGTTAACTATGAGAAAAGGCGTCGAAGCGCAAACAGTCGAAGAGAAAGGAATGAATCAGCAAGTATGGAAAGTGGTCATCAGCGCGGCCGCTTGCGTCTTAGGACTTGTTGCCGCATTCACAGTTCTCTTTTTAGTACCTACTGCAAGCATGGCTGTAGGCATGGCCACCAGTCTGTTGCCGACAGACCACCCGCCAGTACTCATCGCTGCGCTACAAAGCACACCCTTCGAAGAACAGCCTGCTACCCTCGTTAGCCCACGAGAAGGGAGCGCTATTCCGCTCTACATCCGCCCTGCTCCAAATCAACAGCCTGTAGGCTACGGCATCAGCGGCGACTCTGTTACCATCACCGATCAGTTCGGCGACTACCTAATGGAAGACGACCCTAGCGCAACGTGGAGCCACATTCGGCTCAACAACGCTCCCTACACAGAGGGCTGGCTCAGGGGTCGATTTCTCTCTATGGATAATTCAGAGCAAGACAGTGTAGAACAAAAGAGCCTGGAAGAAGCACAAGCACCATAAACCCAGCAAAGCTCAGCAAAGTATCTCAATAAATCACCAGAGTAGCCTCGGGGACAACTCGCCAACTGACCACCGCTCACCAGCTGGCCATCACACCGATACATTTACGACTTTAGGGACAGGGTGCTTGCCCCCTCACTGACCTAGAATCGCTGTGTCATACAGCAATACAGCAGCCAGGCAACGAAGAATTCCATTCTCATTTACCTAGATATAAGTAGGGACTACATGCGTAAGAATGACTTCAAGATGGCTTCATATTACGTGCCACATACGAAAGTTGTCGTATAGAGGTTCCTGCTCATTGAGGTATCTGGCAAGAATATAAATATATCTACTGCTATCAAAACCTCTCTTATGGGACGCATTCGCACTTTTCTTGAACTTGGCTTGGCTGGTGGCGCAGCTATAGGCATATTTGCCCTGTCACGTCCTCAGTTTCTGGGAGGTGGGATGGACATGCAGCCTTCTAGCGCCGTCCCTACTATTGGTGAAGAAAGCATGGCAGCTACGCCCACACGCGAGAATAGAATTGCCTCTCAAGAGAATGTTGCGATCGCACACTTTCTGGGCATTGCTCAGTTCGTCAAAAGCCCCACTGAATATGGTTTTATCTGCGATTCGGCTAGCGGAGAAGCCAGGGGAGAAGTTGTGAGTGCATCTTTGGAAGGCGATCGCATGGAGATAGAGTATCGCTACTCTACTAGCGATACAGCCACTGGCACGACCAAGATAGGCAAACTCATCGGTACACTCAACAGCGACGGCGTCTTCGCTGGCATTTACCGTACCAGTGGTGAGCAAACAACCACTGACAAAACAACCACTGACAAAACAACCAGTAACAAAACAACCGCTGTGCAAGGAGAAATCACTTTTACATTTGCTGCCGATGGCAGCGCGAAAGGTAGCTTAGACCAGGGAAAAGGGTCTGTCCAAATTTTCTTGTAGCACTTGATTCAGCAGCGCTTGGTTGCATAGTGCTTTCCATAGCGCTTAATTCTACAACGCTCAACTCTGAGTTACGAAACACTCACTCTGTAGCCCCCTTAGCCGATGAAGCATACGGCAGTTAAAGGGGGCTTTCTTTTGCGTCTATAGCCTTTGTCATTTGGCTGAGGTACAGTTTTCTGGCTAAAAGCCTTATGTAGCAACAGGCCAAATGACTAGCCTGTACCGAATGCATCCGGTACAGGCTATATTGCCAATTCATGGACTAGACACAAACCTGTTGCATTTTACCCCGTATTGCTTTTGGCAGAAACATCTATGAGGATAAAATAGCGTCGAATATCTCGGCAAACTACAACAGTAGAGAAAAGAGTATTTTCAACAGACGGTTTAGAAAATTGTCATACACAGATAATGCAACTATGGGCATCCACAGAAACAGAGTCTAAGAATGGCTAGAGATGGCTCATATCAGAGTCGTAGACCACTACAGAATCTGTCACAAGCATATAATCTCAATTGGAATTTTCATCTTTCTTCTGACATTTTTACACACTGTCTTTTCTTACTATCTATATATAAAGAGAACTTAATTCATCTCTTCTTAAAAAACGATGAAACCCTCTACGCCAAACGATTGCAGACGAAAAAGAAGAAAAACAAAAGAGGCTAACCCACATATAAAAAGCGTAAAGTTCAAGTTTTCTTGATGCGTTAAAAACCATTCAAGCTCAGTCCGCTAGCGGGATACAGCACTTTGCAACAGTAGGTTTCGCTGTAAACAGCTCGCAGAAAGTACGGGGATTCGGGTGAATAGTTTTTGTAGCAATTACAGAAAGGAGAGATTCACGTTTTCGCCTTTTTAGATAAATGCCAAGAAAACTATTTATAAGTCAGGTGCCCCCCATGCCTCTTCTACCCATCACTGCTTTTACCCCATCTGCTGATTTTACTAAAGCCGATGCAAGAAACTACCACACAGCCACTGCGCTTTACGTTGCACCTCGAAAGAAAAAGCGAAAAGGCGGTGTCTCCGCTATGGTGGCGCTCCTACTGGCAACCTGCGGACTGTTTCTAGCGTCCTCAAAGGCGATTGCACAGACAGCCGACAACATTCGCTACGACGCGGCAACTGGCGCAGTGAGCATAGACAACAACGCCTTCGATATCCAAACCGGCGCAATGGAAAACACCTCAAATATCCCATTGCCCGCTCAGCTACCTACCCAAGTGAGAGAACGCGTAGCCCAGCCTGTAAGCGCTAACATACTAGCGCCCAATACCGTAGACATACTGCCCGATGTTGACTACATCAACCGAGCATTCAACCGCAGAATAAATAGCAATGGCAACAGTAACGGCAACGGACCGCAATACACCCTAGATGCTGACTCCTTACAGCTCACCACTCAATTCGATGTCGGCTTTAGAGAAGGCTCCCACGCCTACGGCGAAGGCATCGAAGTCACCGTCTTCGATAATGACAACAATATCCTCAGCCAGGAATCTACCTTTATTCGCGGCAGCCAAGTCACCGTTGGCCCAGACAACCAGCCCCTACCCGAACAATCTCAAATCACAGTATCTTACGGCGCTGAAGACACTGTGGAGCTACGCGTGCTCAACCTGCGCAGCAACGGTGCAGAGCCTAGCGAATCCGGCATTTACTTTTTAGAGAATGGCGACTTCATCGTTGAAGACCTACAAAACGGGGGCGACCTCGACTTCGACGACGGTGAATACGTACAAATCTCCGGCGGACGCGGCGAGGCCGATACGCTCTCTGAGCGCCAAAATATCTCCACTCGCACCCGAATCAGTGAAACGCCCACTGATCCTGAAACCCGCATAGAAGAAAGCATTGAAACCGAAATCGTTGAAAACATAGCGCAGTCAGACTCAGTGAGTACAGAGGAGCGCGACTACGGCCAAGTAGTCACACCCGACAACCCAGCCCCACGCGCTATTGGCCATGCTGAAGGAGCCCGCACAGCCGACGATGAACAGCTAATATACAATCGCTATACTGGCGGCAGCCAAATTCGCGCCGGTAGCGACGGCCTCAGTTTCACCGGTCAGCTCAAGCCCCTGCTCAACAATCCCAGCGCGCCACCGACCTTACTCTCCGCTAACGCCACCTTCAATCCCTTTGTTGGCGATAACGAAGCAGGCCTTACTGGCACTCTGGGCGTCACCCAGTTTTTGAATCCGACTCACCGCCTAGCCACCGACGCTTTTGGTAACACCATCAACGCGCCCGAAGGCAGCAGGCCCCTAGTAGAACCCGCTGGCCTCTTCACCAACCGTCGGCTCGTCGGCTACGTGCCCCCTACCCCCGATGAAACCGTGCAGGGAACCGAACAAATTTTTCCGACTAACGGCATTTTTGAGCTGCCGGATAATCAGCCAGTGGTCATCGTCCCAGCCGATGCAGAAACAGTCGGCGCAGGCAACGCAGCCTATACAGATAACGTCGGCGGCCTATTGATCGAATCATCCACAGGCGGCATCAGCTTTGTCCCTCAGTGGACAAAAGAGGGGCATGCCACCGAACCCATTTCACTGACAACAGGCGAAGCAACGCGGGCGATTTATGCATTGGTTCCTCAGCAGGCAGGCCAAAACCTTGCACTCGGTGAAACCTACGCCGTCACTGAAAGTGGCGATGGCTATAGTATTGCCTCAGGCGGCTTTTTCATCATATCTGCCGACCGACAGCCGCAGAACTTCGCCGCAGAAACATCGACAGTGTACGCGGTAGAAGACACCCTTGGTGGCCAAAATGCTGCTACCAGTGAATTCAACGGATTGCAGGGCATCTATGCTGAAACCTTTGGCGGCGATCGCATTAGCACAGTAGACGTAAACGAAAGAGACGAAGCAGACGCCAGAGTCGGCAATATCCTATTACCCACCGAAACCATCGCAGGTAATCCTGGACAACAAGCCTATGGACGCACGACTAGAGCGGCTGGGTTCTATCTGGGAGGCGCGATCGCAGCAGGCATTGGCAACCAGAGCGACACCGTGAGCCAAAGCACCACATCTATGGACCGCGTCACCACAGAGCTGCGTGTGCAAAGTACCGTCAACACCTTTATGACACCCATCATCGAAAGGGAAACAGCCCTGATTCAGCGAACCGAAACCACGCGAGAAGAAGGTACTGCCAGCTTCAGCATCAGCGAGACGGGTGAGCTGGCCAACGTCCGCTTTGCCAGCCGTGGGCCTGAAGTTGTCTCTGTTGAAACTGAAGTGACAGAGCGCGATCGCACCCGCGTTCGTGGTGAAGAAGTCCTCGTAGAGTCGGAAACCTTCGAGACGAGCGAAATCATCACCGATGAACTGATCGAAATGGACTCAGAGAGCAGCAATCACTCCGACAGCTACGCTAACTTCTCAGGCGTGCAGGGCGAGCTGGCTCTCGGCGGCATCTTCAACTTTGGCAATACGCCCTGGACCGCAGCGGCCAATACCGTACGGGCAGAGCTGTTTACTCGCGATACAGTGATTGGCAACAGCAACGGCGACGCTGAAACTGGCTGGCGCGTTGAGCTATTGTTTAATCCGTTTGGTGAAGTACAGCGCGCCGCCTACCAGTACGACGCACAGGGCAATGCGGTGCCGGTGTATCGCACTGAGGCGGTAAAGGATGGAAACGGTCGCGCAGTGTATGAAACGATTGCGCATACTAGCGGGAAGGCCGTTAACGTGATGGTCAATCAATTTGCAACGGATGATGCGGGCGATCGCATCGTGCAAACCGTAGGGACCGGAGAAGCCCGTGGCCCTGCCATTTATCTCCGGGTAGAAGACGCCTTTAATGATAATGACAGTGCGGTAATTGCTGGCGGCTTTCAGTTTTCCTTTTAGGCAAAGACAAAATAACACTCGCCACACACATCAACAATAGTTTGTAGTAAAACACTCTCCTGCTTCATCAAAGCCAGTACGGTAAGTCAGCATCAGTCATAACATCGAGCGCCACTTTTTCTTACAAAAGTGGCGCTTTGCTATTTTTGGAACTTTTCTATACGCACGTGTGTCCAGGTATAAAAGAAACTTTTAGGGATCAGTGGAAAGTAATTCCAGCGAATCTATAAAGTTAAATTTCGCTGGTCAACAGCACGCTTTTACTATGGTCATTCGGCACAACGCGTTGAAGAGCATTCCGCCACAAGGGGGAGCACGAAAAAGGCTTGTCATTGAAGCGGGCCGTACAGAGAGTCAATACTGGAAAGACCTGTGGGCTTACCGTGAGCTGTTTTACTTCTTGGCCTGGCGCGATATTTTGGTGCGCTACAAGCAAACGGTGTTCGGCGTCGCGTGGGCGCTGCTCCGGCCATTGCTCACGATGGTGGTGTTTACCGTTGTCTTTGGAAAGCTGGCACAGCTGCCTTCGGAAGGCGCACCGTATCCCATCTTAGTATTTGCAGCCATGCTGCCCTGGCAGTTTTTCTCGGGCTCATTGCAACAGTGCAGCAATAGCTTAATCAACGACAGAAGATTAATCTCCAAAGTCTACTTTCCTCGGCTAATTGTGCCAATGGGCGCAGTGATCGTCAGCTTTGTAGATTTTCTGGTGGCGGGCTCTATTTTACTAGGGCTCATGGCCTGGTACGACTTTGTTCCTAGCTGGCGCATTGTGACCCTTCCGCTGTTTGTACTGGTAGCCTTTGCCGCGACCGTCGGCGGTGGCCTCTTGTTTGCCGCGCTCAATGTCAAGTACCGAGACTTTAGATACGTTGTTCCCTTTGTGATTCAGCTGGGGCTCTACATTTCGCCCGTAGGCTTTAGCAGCACGGTCGTGCCCGAAAAGTGGCGACTGCTGTATTCTCTCAACCCGATGGTCGGCGTGATTGATGGGTTCCGCTGGGCGATTTTGGGCGAAGGGTCCACACTCTACTGGCCAGGATTCGGCCTATCTCTAGTCGGTATCGGGCTGCTCCTGACGATTAGCATTCGCTACTTCCGCAAGACAGAACGAACTTTTGCGGACGTTATTTAAAAGAAGACTTGCGAAAAAGACACCTCTAGAGAGTATTCATGGTTGATTCGGTGATTAAGTGTGAGAATTTGGGCAAGCGCTATGAGCTGCTCACACGAAGCCAGCGTCGGGGGAAACATGCGGGTACGCTGCGCGATCAGTTAGCTGGTGGACTCAGCGCGCTCGGCCAAAAGGTGCGTGGCAAAGGAAGCCGACAGAAGGCCAGTCAGGAAGACTTTTGGGCGCTGAAGGATGTTTCCTTCGAGATTGGGCAGGGCGAGATTGTTGGCATTATTGGCCGCAATGGCGCGGGCAAATCGACGATGCTGAAAATTCTCAGCCGAATTACCGAGCCCACGACCGGACGCATTGAGATTGAAGGACGTGTCGCAAGCCTGTTGGAAGTGGGCACGGGCTTTCACGGAGAGCTGAGCGGACGAGAAAATATCTACCTGAACGGGGCGATTTTGGGCATGACCCGAGGAGAAATCACTCGGAAGTTCGATGAGATTGTCGCGTTTGCTGAGGTGGAGAAGTTTCTAGATACACCAGTAAAACGCTATTCATCTGGAATGTACGTGCGGCTAGCCTTTGCGGTGGCAGCGCATATGGAACCAGAGATTTTGATCGTAGATGAGGTGCTAGCAGTCGGAGATACGGCTTTCCAGAAAAAGTGCCTGGGCAAAATGGACGATGTCGCGGCTAAAGAAGGCCGCACCGTACTGTTTGTGAGTCACAACATGGAGACGGTGCAGTCCTTGTGCAAACGGGCATGCCTGCTGGAAGGTGGGCAAATGGTGGCTCAGGGCGATACGCAAGCTATGGTTAGCCAGTATCTCAGCTCTATGCAGGCGCTGATGGACTCCGGCAAGGGCTCAATCGCCGAGCGGGAAGATCGCGGCGGCGATGGCAGTGCGCGCATTGTTTCTTTGGACATTGAAGATGCAGACGGCAGCCCGGTAATTCGCGCCGATAGCCGACTAAAGGTAACGATTGGCTACCGCAGCGATCAGCCAATTGCTTACCCTCAGTTTTCGGCCACTATTTATGACTACAACAAAAACATCGGGCTCTTTACGCTGTATAGCGAGATGATGGGCGGCCTGCCAGATAGCTTGCCAGCAGAAGGGAAGGTGACCTGCATTACCGAGCCGATTTATCTGTCGCCGGGGCGCTGCTATGTGAATTTGTCGCTGTATCGGGCCGGGGGGCGGGTGCGGGCCGATCGGCTGAGATATGCGATCGCATTTGACGTAGAAAGAACAGATATTTTCGGCAGTGGCATTTTGCCGGACCGCAACTGGGCCATGTGCCTGCGGAAGTATCAATGGTTTGTCGGAGAAGCACCTGAGACGGTGCCAGAAGTAATGGCTGGGTCATTGCCCGATAGGGGCAGTTCTTTTGGGCTACCCGCCAAAATCTGAGCGTGATTCGAGAGTGAAGCTGGTGATCGAACAATCAATGGGGCAAGAAACCATGAAAAAAGTAACACCGGATAAGGCGTTTGCTCCTTTTTTGGAGACAGAGATTGAACAGTCTGTCGCGGCTAGATTTGAAAAGCAGGTAGCTTTGTATGGCGATCGCACCGCCGTACAAGATTCTCAGCAGTCGCTCACCTACACGCAGTTCAACGGATTTGCCAATCGCATCGCTCACAGCATATTGGCCGAACGCGGCACCAGCGCAGAGCAAATCGTCCTTTTCTTTGAGCAGGGCGTGAACTTTTTGGGCGCGATTTTTGGCGTGCTAAAAACGGGCAAATGCTATGTCCCCATTGACCCCAGCTTCCCCAAAGCGCGAAATGCCTACATCTTAGGCCACTCTCAGGCTCAGCTAATTGTCACCAATACAGCAAATCTGACCGCTGCGCAGACGCTAGCGACCGAACTTTCAATCGAACTGTCAACAGAAGCAGCTCACGGCACAGAAGAGAAAAGCGCACAGCAAACTACACAACCGTGCCAAATTCTCAACATTGATGATATTTCTACCCGCGTTTCCGCTGAAAACCCGGATCTAGACGTTTCCCCCGAAGCGCTGGCCTACATCATCTACACCAGTGGCTCCACCGGTAAGCCCAAGGGTGTGTTTCAGAATAATCGCAATCTGTTGCACAACGCGCGCAACCAGATTAATGCCTTTCATTTAGGGGTGGGCGATCGCATGCCCCTCGTGCATTCATGCAGCGTCATGGGCGCAGTTCGCGTCATTTACAACGCCCTGCTCAGCGGCACCGCGCTCTACCCGTTCGATGTAAAGGCGCAGGGGCTCAATGCATTGCGATCGCTCCTCACCGACGAAAAAATCACCACCTTCCACGCCGTCGCCACCCTCTTCCGCCACTTTGCCGATATCTTTCAGGCCGCAGACGCCTTCCCCAATCTGCGCCTAGTTATTTTGGGCGGCGAAGCGATGGCCCGCAAAGACGTAGAGCTATACAAGCGACAATTCCCAGATAATTGCTTACTGTGCACCGGCCTAGGCTCCACAGAAGCCGGCACAATTCGCATATTCATGCTCGATAAAAGCATCGAGATTTCCACCGGGCAGGTGCCCCCCGGCTACGCCGTCGCAGGCAAGGACGTGCGACTGTGGGACGAAAATGGCGAAGACGTTCCCCCCGGCGAAATCGGCGAAATCGTCATTGAAAGTGAATATCTATCACTCGGCTACTGGCAGCGCAATGACACCAACGCAGAAACCTTTGCCCCCATTGCACCGAAAAGCAAAGTACGTCAGTTCCGAACAGGTGACCTAGGGCGATTTTTACCAGATGGGTGCCTGGTTCACATGGGTCGAAAAGACTTTCAGGTAAAAATTCGCGGCTTCCGAGTAAACGTCGCTGAAATTGAAGCCGCGTTGATGGATTCTGGCCGCCTGAAGGAAGTGCTAGTAGTGGGTAAGGAAAATCATGTAGGAGAGATTGCGCTAGCTGCATATGTTGTACCTCGCCCGTCCGACACCTCTAAACCAACCATAGAAGACCTCCGCAGCGCTGTAAAAAAACAGCTGCCAGACTACATGATGCCCGCAGCCTTCGTCTACCTAGACGCACTGCCTCTCACCCCAAACGGAAAAGTCAATCGCCTAGGCCTGCCCAATCCGCCCGCAGCTCAGCCCGTCTCTTCAGCAGACTTTGTCGCACCCCACACGCCAACGCAAAAGCGCCTCGCTATCATCTGGCAAACCGTATTGGGTCTGCCTCAAATCGGGATTCAAGACGATTTCTTCGAGCTGGGTGGACACTCTCTTCAGGCCGCTCAAATCGTGGCGAGAGTGCAGACAATCTGCCATGTAGACTTACCTCTTTCCAAACTGTTTGAAACACCCACCATTGCCGGACGGGCCACTGAAATAGAAAAAGAGAGTCACCAAACCGACAGTACGAGCGATTCTCTCTCCACAAACCAGATCTCACCTCGGCCAGCAGGCAGCCTCACCCCGCTCTCCTTTGCTCAGCAGCGGCTGTGGTTTTTACAGCAGCTAGAACCCGACAGCCGCGCGTACCATGTCACTCGTACCTTGCGCCTACGGGGCCCCCTCAAGCTCGCCGCCTTGCAAAAAGCGCTTACGACAATCGTCAAACGGCACGAAGCGCTGAGAACTACTTTCGTAGAAGTTGAAGGCGTTCCACAGCAAAGCATTTCGAGCGCAGGGCCCTTCGAGCTACCGGTCGATGACCTCAGCAGCGACTCACTACAGGAGCAGGCTTCCAAACTCACAGAAAGCCTCATTCGCTCAGCAGAAAAGCCCTTCAACCTTACTCGCGATTTGTTGCTGAGGGCGCAGCTCATCCGCCTGAGCGATCAAGAACATGTGCTACAGCTGGTAATGCACCACATTGCATCCGACGGCTGGTCTATCCGCGTGCTACGCAAGGAGCTAAGCATCCTGTACGCAGCCTATGCCAGCGGACAAACCAATCTCCTCGCGTCGCTAAGCGTGCAGTATGCAGACTTTGCACAGTGGCAAAGGCAGTGGCTCTCGGGCAAAGCGCTAGAAACGCAGCTGACCTACTGGAAAGAACAGCTGGCAGATATTCCACCGTTACTGGCACTTCCCACAGACTATTCACGGCCTGCACAGCCTACTTATCGCGGCGAAGAATTCACCTTTACCGTGCCGCCATCTTTAGCGGACTCGCTAAAGCAACTGGGAAAAGAGAACGGCACCACCCTGTTTATGACGATGCTGGCATCGTTCCAAACGCTGCTGTATCGCTATACGCAGCAAACAGATATTGTCGTCGGCTCACCCATTGCCAGTCGAAACCGCCCTGAACTAGAAGGGCTGATTGGCTTTTTTGCAAATACGCTGGCGCTACGAGCTGACTTCGCTGAGCAGCCGAGCTTTCAGGCACTACTCACTCAGGTTCGCGAGCGATGTCTGGGCGCATATACGCACCAAAACTTGCCCTTTGAAAAGCTGGTAGAAGAACTACAGCCCGAGCGAAATCTAAGCTACTCGCCCATATTCCAGGTCTTTTTCTCGATTCAGGAGTCGGCAGCCACAGCAGATACCGCAGCCGAACTAAAGATAGAAGCTGTAGACGGTGAGAAAGCGGGCGCTAAAAACGAAACCGCTAAGTTTGACCTGACGCTGTCAATGCGATCGCAAAGCAACAAACTGCAAGGCACGCTCAAATACAACACCGACCTATTTGCAGCGGCCACTATTGAGCGAATGGCTGGGCATTTTCAGGCCTTGCTGGGAGCGATCGCAGCCCACCCCACACAGCCCATCACCGAACTCTCGATGATGACCGCTGCCGAATCTCAGCAAATCCTCACCGAATGGACCGCAACAGCAGCAGATTACGACCAGAGCCAATGCATTCACGAACGGTTTGAAGCGCAGGTGGAGAAAACGCCAAATGCGATCGCTCTTACCTTCCCGGACACCGCCCTCCCAGCCTCCGCACATGCCACACAGCAAACCCTCACCTACCGCCAGCTAAACACCCAAGCCAACCAGCTAGCGCATCACCTCATCCAACAAGGCGTTCAGCCAGACAGCCTCATCGGCCTACACATCGGTAGATCCATCAACATGATTGTGGGCCTGCTTGGCATCCTCAAAGCTGGCGGTGCCTACGTTCCCCTCGACCCCAACTATCCGCAGACGCGTCTGAGCCAAATGGTAGAAGATGCCAAGCTAGATGTTCTCATCACAGAGCCATCTCATCTTGGTGACCTCAGCCCATCGCCTGCCAAGCTCATCGCCCTCGACACCGATCGAGCCCTCATTAGCCAAAGAAAAACAACAAATCCCCGCACGCAAGTAAGTCCGCAGAACCTGGCCTACGTCATCTACACCTCCGGCTCCACTGGCAAGCCCAAAGGCGTAATGATTGAGCACCGCGCCGTCAACAACCTTGCCGACGCGCTTCAGCAGTCGGTCAACATCTACCGCCAAGGCCACAGACTCAACGTCAGCATAAACGGTTCACTCTCCTTCGATACCTCCGTCAAGCAAATCGTCCAGCTGATGCGCGGCCACACCCTTAGCATCGTGCCAGACCCTATCCGCACCGATGGCGCAGCCCTCCTTGCGTACCTCAAAGCACAACAGATAGACGTATTCGACTGCACCCCTTCTCAGCTAGAAATACTCATTGCAGAAGGACTGCTCACACAGGACTTTTCGCTTCACCTGCTGCTGGGCGGTGAACCCATCAGCGAGCCCACATGGAAAGCCTTGCAAGCGGCCAAAAACATCCATACCTACAACGTCTACGGCCCCACAGAATGCACGGTAGATGCCACCATCTGTGAGCTAAATCGCGCGGCAGGCAAACCCGTCATCGGCAAACCCATCGCCAACGTACAAACCTACATTCTCGATCAGCAGCTACGCCCAGTGCCCATTAACGTACCCGGCGAACTGCACATTGGGGGAGCAGGACTATCGCGCGGGTATCTCAATAATCCTGAACTCACTGCTACCAAATTCATCAGCAACCCTTTCGGCACAGGCAAACTGTACAAAACAGGTGACATCGCTCGGCACCAAACCGATGGCACCCTAGAGTACTTGGGTCGCGTGGACCATCAGGTCAAGCTGCGTGGCTTCCGCATTGAACTAGGCGAGATTGAAGCTGCGCTGCAACAGCAGCCCGACATCAAGCAAGCTGTCGTAACCGTTCGAGAAAATACGCCAGGCACTCAGCAGATTGTGGCCTACGTAACTTGTCATGAACAGACCGAAAAAGAACAGGTCGAAAAAGAACAGACCAAAAAAGAACAGACTGTCATCAGTGAGTTAAAAGCGTCTCTTCAGAAAGCTCTACC
>ERZ1740067.596-NODE-596-length-28481-cov-5.490853_pt1 | contig 28481 bp, 24 predicted proteins | sample MGYA00581736_ERZ1740067 | MGnify/ENA primary metagenome ERZ1740067 (study PRJEB43018, sample SAMN04849236) | marine metagenome | isolation source: floating plastic debris | place: Pacific Ocean | collected 2008-08-27 | study: EMG produced TPA metagenomics assembly... | reverse complement strand
AATAAGAATTTTATTTGATTTTAAGTGTTCATTATTATCACTTATGGTAAATAAATTAAATATCGTATAATATGTAGAAATATAAACAAGAAATGTACAAGCTGCTATTAAGAATAGTATATCATATGGTCCAGCTAGTAGGCTGATATATGAAAGAGAGACGAAGCAAAATTCGAAAGGTCGAATGGAAATAAAAGTATGTGATAAAGATGTGGCAAGGTCTACTTTTCTCAGATATTCTAAATATTCTTTGTATACAGAACTATCTCCAGTTATTTCTTTCTGCGTAGACAAAATACATAAAATTACTAACACAATCCATGGAACAAGTTTGTGCGCTCTTTGTTGTGGAACGCACCTTATCAAGAAATAGATCGTCAGTGGAACAACTGATACATACATCGCGAACGTGGTGAACGCGATCATCAAGAATGTTTCCGCCTGCCATATTGATAAGCCGTTAAATTTGGTTGTCTCAGATTTAACTAAGAAATTTCCGCTCACGATTTTACTTTTTGCGGTTGAAGCGCCCCGGAAATCCAAATGATTCCGCGAGCGCTTTCAGTTCTGAAGGTGCGTGGAAATATGCCATTAAAACCATGACGATAAAAGATGCTGAGAAGATGATACCGCCGTTTACGAGGCCCGGGAAAAGCCACCTTGCGAAAAGACCGCTGGAGAGTGCCACGAGCCCCATAATTATTAAACGTAACATTGCTAAAATGTCTTTTGTGCCAACCCCAAGCTGTTTCAAACTCATAATTACCGGACTGGAAGCGAGCCAAATGGCAATAGTATATATGCTAATGAAGGTTGGCCAGTTTGGGGCGGATATGGAGAGTGCGGCTATACTGATGACTATTAGCATGATGGTGGAGGAGTACAAAGCTGGCTTGCTCGTGCCCCACCCCAGTATGCAGTAGAACGCAGGTGCAATGCCCAAAGACCCAATCCAACCAATTGCACACGCAGTCATTAGAAAAGCAAATGATCCTGAAGAACTAACTTGGAAAAAATCTGCGATCAGCGGTATTGCGAATATTAGAGCGAGGCAGGCAAGTGCAGAACCTAAGCTTGCCACCAGCGTCGATGTTCTCACCAGCAACCATTGGGCTGATAGGTTCTGGGGCTCTTCAGCTATGCGGCGCGCCGAATGTGGCAACAAGACCTGCAAACTACCTGCAATCAATTGCCTTAAAGATTGACTGCCGCGCAGAGCGACTTCGAATAGGCCTACTATTTCGGCGCCGCCAATGCGTAGCAATGCTATTTTTGTAACATATTCAAAGCCTTGCTGTAAAATCGAAGTACCTTGTAGTGGCCCCGCAAATCGCAAATGCGCCAGATTGAGTTTTGGCAGGGCAAAGGAAATCTTATGGCTGCGCCGCAATAAAACAAATGCATAGCAAAGTGCTGATGCGAACTGCACCGTTTGACCAATCAAAACAGCATAAAGGCCGAGGGAAGAGATAAATAGTGCAACGCACGTAATGTTTAGCGTAATAGAAGTCGCCGAAATTAAGGTGCGCTTTTCGCTGATCAACAGGCCATCAAAAGTGGCCAGCCAGACGACGGATAAAGAACCCAATGCTGCGTTTATAGCGGTGCCGATATAAAGAATAAGAAGATCGCGTGGCCCGATGGTGTCGCTTAGTGCCGTTTCGCTTAGAAAATAGGTCAAATGGCAACTAATAAAGCAAACAGCTGTTGTGACTATGAAAGCAAAACCGCTGTTGGCAGCGATAATTCTGCTCATTGTTTTTGTGTCTGCGTTTTCACCAAATCTTCCCATATCTCGAGCGTTTGATGCAGTGTAGGCTAAGTCTCCAAAACGACTGATCGCGCCGATTGATGAGATCATCGCCAATACTCCAAGCGCGCTAGGGTCTAGTGCGTTGACAACCATCCTGTATATGAAGAGCACCCCAACGAGTTTCGTCACGGCTGCCAAGAAGGACCAGAGGATGTTCTGTTTTAAGGAATAAGCCAATTTATCAAGCGCTCAGCGCTGGAAGAATGCTTGTTTGTAAAAGACCGCATCCACGTAAATGCACCGTCCATTAGATCCTAGAGCTTGTGAAATACTTCCAGCATACTGAAAGTCAAAACCCTTTAGGTAATTTACAATTTCTGAAAAACTTGCTTGATTTTCGTACAGGGTATCAAAATTTATTTCTGTAAGAACTGCGTGTACAAGTCCCAGGGTGCTATGTGCGCCTTTTAGAACTTCTAATTCAAAGCCCTGAACGTCTAGCTTCATCAGGATGCAGGATTTTTGTTCCAGGCTTTCAATGTCAACAACATCGTCGATGCGCCGCACCTCTATCTCGATCTGTTTTTGGTCACTTATGTCAATTGTTTCAAAAATGGCGGCATCAACTTGCGCTTGAAGCAGTGAGGAGGACGGCAGATGATTTACATGCATATTGAGCTTAGCCGACGTGTTTTGAGAACCCAACGCAAATGGATGGATGGTGATTGAACCAGTTTTCCACTTCCTGCGAAGCCGTTCAATCATTTCGGGAATAGGCTCAAATAGATCAGCGGTTACAGGATTGCCAAAGTCATTGGAGAATTTTTCAAAAAACTGCCCCTCGTTCGCACCGATATCAATCACGTGATCGAACGGAATGTTCATTAATCCAAGCCATTTATGACGCGGTGATTGACTTACATGAATGACTTCATATCCCACAGTGCGAAGTATCCTCCGCAGCAATTTTCGCCAACTAGCTAGCAAGGGGTTCGCCCCTTCCGTTGGCTGTTGGTTTGGGTTGACTATCAGATATATCCATAAAACATACTCCAAAGCTGCCAATTATGAGGCCAAAAAAACAGGACAATACCAACACTAAACCTGGTCGCGGCGTCGTCGGCGAACTCATAGCAACTGGACCAGAAACGGTGTCAGTTGCATAACTCAAATCTGATTCGGCAAGCATCCGCTTGCTTTCTTGTTGCAGGATAATTTCTAATAGGATTTGGCGGTAATCTTGTACTTGCTGCTCCGAGAGTTTTTTCGTTAGGTAGTCTAGGTAGCTCCCACTTCTGTTTACTACCCGCTTGCGTAAAATTTCATCGGCTTCATGTGTAAGACTTGCCAATAGCTTAACGGCGACGGCGCTATCCGCCATGGTCACTAGAACTGTTGTGACAGGGCTGTCTCTAGATTCCCTAATGACAATCATTGTTGATAGCATAGTCTGCAATCTTGCGCCGTCCGGCCTTGTCCAAGGTGCAGGTTTTGCACCCAAAACAACTTTAATGAGGTGCTTTACCCTGACGGAAAACCCCTGAGGTGCGCGCCATTTATTCTCGTCCTCAGACCACTCAAGCGGGAACAGCGCCTTCATTAAGTCTTTTTGTTGAGCAAGTTTAACTGCAACTTCTCTCGATTTTAATAGCTCAAGAAACTGAGTAAATTCTGATTCCTCTCCATTTACCTGTATTCCAGCCGCTCCGGCTAAACCAAGCAAATTACCCGGTAACTTGGATTGCGAAGAAGAAACGGGTACGAGCTGAACATACGCAGTATACTTTCTTTGAGCAAAATGCAGATAAGCGACCGCGAGTATTATGCAGAGAGCGATCATGAGCACAATCACCCGCCAACCGGATACCATCCTTCGTAATACGTTCTCAACCACTATATGTCGGTCAGCCATTCAGGTAACAATCTGCCAGTTTTCTTTTCAGTGGAGCGTCCTCATTAATAAGTATGTCGGCACTTTAATTGCAAACGGATTGTGTTCGATTTTTCTGATGCTGAAGCAAAAATGCATGTCCATTTAGACACGGCTTATGGCGGCGAGTCCCGCAATTTTGACTGGTGTTTCTGTTTAATGGTCCAGCATCTCCACAGCCCGTCGCTTGTGCTCAGGCGCCAAGTGCGCATAGCGCAGGGTCATGGTATAATCAGAATGTCCAAGCAATTCTCTGATCGTATTCAGATCTACGCCGGCCATCGTCAGCTTTGAAGCAAAGTGATGTCTCAAATCATGCCATCGAAAGTTCGCAAGCCTAGCGTCTCTTAGCAGTTTCCGCCAACTGCTATTCACATTGTCAAAGCGTCTGCCAACTTCATTGGCGAAGACCAGCTTGTAGTTCATGGGAACGAGGTCTCGCCATTGTTGTAGCGTTTCCAGCGCCTCTGTGTTGAGAGGGATGTGCCGTGTGCGTTTTGATTTTGCTGTGGCGGCGGTCACTGTCACGAGAGCTTGCTCTAAGTCGGTGTTTTCCCAGCTGAGGTCGAAGAGTTCGCCGCGGCGCATGCCGGTGTTCATGGCGAGGAGGACGAGGGGGCGGAGGTGGTCTGTGAAAGGGGCTTCGTCTAGGTCTGGGAGGAGGGGGTAGCCGCGTTGTTCGCGCCAAGTGTTGGCGCTTTTGCGTTCTTTGCGCATGCGGGTTTCTCTGTCGATGAGGGCTTGGCGCAGGCGGTGTTCTTCGTCTTTTGAGAGGAAGCGGACTTTGCCGATTTTGTCTTCCTTGGCTTTCTTGACGGACGCGATGGGGTGCTCTGGGAGGAGTTCCCACGTGACGGCGCGGGCGAGGGCGGCTTTGAGGGCGGTAAGATCTCGGTTGACGGGCGTTTGGGCGCGCCCGGCCGCGATGCGTTTGGGGCGCCAGCGTTCGACGGCGAGTGGTTTGATTTTGGTGAGGGGCGTGTCGAGGAAGTCGGCGAAGGATACTTTCAGGCGCGTTATGGTGCTTTCGTGGGCCTTGAGGTTTGCCTTGGCCCATTTGGCGTAATGCTTGTCAATGAACTCTCGGAAGAGGAGGGGTTGTTGCGCTCTGCGGGCGGCGCGTGGGTCGGCGCCTTTGGCGACATCGGCGAGGATGAGTTTGGCTTGCTCGCGGGCCTCTGTCGGAGATAGGACGGTGGAGAGGCCGATACGGTGGCGGCGACCTCTGGCATACTCACAATAGTAGATCATACTGCCAGATTTTTCGACACGCAGAAGCAGGCCGCGCAGGCGTTCATCGCGAACGTCGAAGGGGCGATCGGACGGCTTTAATTTGGAGACTAAGCTCTGGCTGATTGTTGCTTTCATGGCATTGCCCCGAAGACCTAAAAATAGGGCAATACCGGAAACGCAAGTGCACAGCAAGTGCAGATTTACGAAAAACTATGCAACAGAGTGAAACAGGAATAGACAGGGGTGGTGAAAAATAATATATTAAAATCAATAATTTATGATATAAATTTTGTTTATTTCTGTTGCATTTGATTTTCCACTTTTTTGCCCTCCGAAAACAGAGGTCACAGGTTCGAACGTAGTCTAAGTTAGAATTTTAACTGGTGTTAGTTTGCTGCTGTATTAAAAGCGCCTAGGATGAATTTTCCGATCTTGAGGGCGTAATGTCAAAAGCAGCTTTAATCACTGGCGTAACTGGTCAGGACGGGGCGTATTTATCGCAGCTTTTGCTGGATAAAGGCTATGTGGTTCATGGCGTAAAGCGCCGTTCGTCCAGCTTTAATACGGGCCGTATTGAAGACCTCTATCAAGACCCACATGAGGCCAATCAGCGCTTTGTTTTGCACTATGGCGATATGACGGATTCCACCAATTTGATCCGCATCGTTCAAGAAACCCGGCCGGACGAGATTTATAACCTGGCAGCGCAAAGCCATGTCAAAGTCAGTTTTGAGACACCGGAATATACCGCTAATGCCGATGCTGTCGGCGCACTACGGATACTGGAAGCGATCCGGATTTTGGGGCTAGAAGAGAGGACGCGTTTCTATCAGGCATCGACCTCTGAGCTTTATGGCTTGGTGCAGGAAGTGCCACAATCTGAGACAACACCATTCTATCCACGTTCGCCCTATGCTGCAGCTAAGCTTTACGCCTATTGGATCGTGATAAACTACCGCGAGGCCTACGGCATGCATGCCTCCAACGGTATTTTGTTCAATCATGAAAGCCCGCTTCGCGGCGAAACTTTTGTAACGCGCAAAATCACGCGGGCCGTCGCGGCCATTAAGTTAGGCAAGCAAGATAAACTCTATCTCGGCAATATCGATGCCCAGCGCGACTGGGGTCACGCGAAGGAATATGTGCGTGGAATGTGGCTCATGTTGCAGCAGGATCAAGCTGATGATTATGTGCTTGCCACGGGGATCACGACGCCGGTGCGTACTTTTGTGGAATGGGCCTTTGAAGAGGTTGGGATACACATAGAGTGGCGAGGCAGCGGCTTGGATGAAAAAGGCCTTTGCGCGGAAACCGGCCGCACGCTGGTCGAAATCGACCCGCGCTACTTCCGTCCGACGGAAGTGGATTTGCTGCTTGGCGATCCAACCAAAGCAAAAGACAAACTGGGGTGGGTGCATGATACCAGCCCAAAAGAACTTGCTATCGAGATGGTCCAAGAAGATTTGAAGATTATGCAAACCGAGACCGTCATCAAGGATGCCTGATGATCTATGATCTGAGCGGCAAGCGGGTATGGGTCGCTGGTCATCGGGGCATGGTCGGCTCAGCCGTCGTTCGTCGACTAAAGCGCGAAGCTGTTGGAGAGATTCTGACTGCAGCCCGCCACGATGTGGACCTTACTCGACAATCCGAAGTTGAAGCTTGGATGGCAGCTAACAAGCCCGATGCGATTGTCGTGGCGGCGGCGAAGGTTGGGGGCATCTATGCCAACGATACCTGTCCAGCCGACTTCCTCTATGAGAATTTAATGATTGAAGCGAATATCATCAAAGCCGCAGCGGACCTGAAAACGGACAAGCTCCTCTTTCTCGGCTCAAGCTGCATTTACCCAAAAATGGTGCCGCAGCCGATGAGCGAGGATGCTTTGCTCACTGGCCCACTTGAGCCGACCAATGAGTGGTATGCGATTGCTAAGATTGCTGGCATCAAGCTTTGCCAGGCATACCGCAAGCAGTACGGCCACGACTTCATCTCCGCCATGCCCACCAATCTCTACGGCCCAGGCGATAACTACGACCTGCAAAATAGCCATGTTATCCCCGCTCTTATCCGCAAGGCTCATGAGGCTAAAGAAAGCGGCGCTGAAGAGATGGTGGTCTGGGGCACGGGTACACCGCGGCGCGAGTTCATGCATGTGGATGACCTAGCCGATGCGCTCGTGTTCTTACTCACGTCTTACTCAGGCTATGAGCACATCAATGTCGGCGTGGGCGAAGATGTGACCATCAAAGACCTGGCCGAGAGCGTCTGCCAGGTCGTAGGCTTTCAGGGGCAACTCAGCTTCGACACAACAAAACCAGATGGTACACCGCGGAAGCTCATGGATAACGCGCGTCTGATGGAGATGGGGTGGGTTTCTGGTATTGGGCTAAGAGAGGGTTTGTCTGACGCGTATAGTGCTTTCACGAAAGAGCTTGTGAAGCTCTAGCGCCATATACCGCGTGTATCGACAACGCTCTTCTCTGCAACTTTCGCCGCAGGGATCTTCTTGAATGCGCGGTGGTCCGCAAGCGTCACAATGATATCGGATTCTGTTAAAGCATGCTCAAGCGAGACTAGCTCAATTCCCGCGCCTTTGATGTCCTCGGGAAGGGTATCGATATGCGGTTCGACAGCGATGACTTTGCCCAGTGCCTTGCTGGCAAGTGTTGATGCAATTGTGACTGCGGGGCTAGCGCGCAGGTCATCTACATTTGCTTTGAAGGCAAGACCCAAGCAAGCAATGGTGGGCGACTTAAAGCGGCGTGCAAGGGCTTCTACTTTGTCTATGATGGCCTGGGGTTTTTTATCATTTATCGTGCGTGCTAGGGATATCAGGTTTGCATGCTCGGGTGCGCGCTCTGCAATGAACCATGGATCAACGGCAATACAGTGACCGCCCACGCCAGGCCCAGGCTGAAGAATATTGACCCTAGGATGTTTGTTGGCCAGCGCGATCAGGTCCCAAACATCCACATCGACCGCGTCGCAGATAAGCGATAGCTCGTTTGCAAACGCAATGTTGACATCGCGAAACGCGTTTTCTGTGAGCTTCGCTAATTCCGCTGTTCGCGCATTGGTTTGGTAACAGGCACCTTGAATAACTTGGTCATACAGCGCTTGCGCTTTCTCCCCGCAAATCTCGGTCACGCCGCCGATGATCCGGTCATTCTGAATGAGTTCAATCAGTATGCGGCCCGGTAAGACGCGTTCCGGACAATGCGCCGCATGATAGGAAACGCCGACGTCGCCGGAGGCTTTTAGATCTGGTCTCTTGTCATTAATTAAGGCGCACATCGCATCCGTCGTGCCGGGTGGAACTGTGGATTCGATAATGATTAGATTCCCGCGTTCGATACATGGCGCAATCTGTTCAACTGCGTTTGCGACCGCTTGTAAATCTGCTGTGTTCTGCTCAGTCAGCGGCGTTGGGACTGCTACGATGAAAATATCTGCCGCCTCGACCTCAGTACTCACCGTTAGCCGGCCCGATGAAGTCACGGCCTGAACGAGCCCATCTAGATCCACCTCCACAATATGGGCCTTGCCGGTCCGAATGGTCTCCACAGTAGCCGGATTGACATCGACTCCATGAACTTGAAACCCACTGCGTGCAAAGACAGCGGCCGTCGGTAAACCAATATAGCCAAGTCCTAAGATGCAGATTTTAGGGAAGGCTGGCATGCTCTAACACCTTTCGAATCCGATCCGCTGCCTTGCCGTCTCCATAGGGATTATGGGCCGTCGACATGGCGTTGTAGGCGGCGGTATCTTCAATCAGCCTTACTGATTTCTCAACGATTCGGGCTTCATCTGTCCCTACCATCTCGACCGTGCCAACCTCTATCGCTTCCGGACGCTCCGTTTTATCACGCATGACTAGAACAGGTTTGCCAAGGCTTGGCGCTTCCTCCTGGATGCCGCCGGAATCGGTTAAAATGAGATGGCTCTTATCCATCAACGCCACAAATGCGGGGTAGTCCAATGGCGCAATGAGATGAACATTTGGGCAATCTCTTAGTCTGCCGCGAACAGGTTCTTCAACATTTGGGTTCAGGTGAACCGGATACACGATCTTTACATCGCCGCGCTGGGCCAGTTGCACAATCGCATTGCAAATCTTCTCGAACCCCGTGCCGAAGTTCTCTCGCCTGTGGCCGGTGACGAGAATGATCTTCTTGTCGTTGCCAATAAAATCCAACTGCGTTTGGAGCGTAGAAGACAGCTCTGCGTTTGCTTCTATAAGGGACCTGGCTTTGAACAGGGCGTCGATCACGGTATTGCCGGTCACGTAGATGCGATCTGTATGAACCCCTTCATGGATCAAGGCCATCCGTGCGCGCTGCGTTGGCGCGAAGTGATACTGCGTGAAGATACTGGCAACACGGCGGTTGCCCTCCTCAGGCCATGGCGCAGATACATCTCCGGTTCGAAGGCCGGCTTCTACATGGGCCAGCGGTATCTGAGCGTAGTAGGCGGCGAGCGACGCCGACAGGGTTGTATTGGTATCGCCATGGACCATGACTAAATCGGGCTTCGTCTGCGCAAAGACTGTTTCAAGTTTTTTCAGAAGCGCTGCGGTTACATCCGAAAGAGTTTGGTTGGGCTGCATGACATCCAGATCAAAGTCTGGGACGATGCCAAAAAAATCTAGCACTTGATCGAGCATTTCGCGGTGTTGACCCGTTACGCAAACCTCAACGTCAATAGTCTCGCTGGCGTGCAGAGCTAAGACAACGGGCGCCATCTTTATCGCTTCGGGGCGGGCGCCGAAAACACAGAGGACTTTCAAGATGCGTATGGCCTTCGATGTGGTCGCTGGGGTGAGCGCCTAAATGGCCATATACCCCTTAATGTTAAAAGAGGGATTATCTTTTTTTGGACACCTCGGCCTGTTTTAATAGAGGCGAAGCACTGGCGGCTTAGAGGCGCGCAGTACCTTTGAATCGCAACTTTGGCACCGGTCACCGGGCAAACTGCGATGCAGGCGTTAAAAAACGAGTGATTTGGCCAAATAAGGCTTGGCCAAATCACTGGATATGAGGGACTTGATCTTCGGCTACGCGACCGCTCTTGCCAAGGCGCAATGGGACCAAAGCTCTCCTAGCGCTCCTACTAGCGCATCAATATCTGCCGTTGTATGCAGCGGTGATGGCGTTATGCGCAGCCGCTCAGTGCCTTCGGGGACCGTCGGATAATTGATCGGCTGCACGTAAATTCCGTGGTTATCCAGCAGATAGTCGGAGATGAATTTGCACTTCTTGGCATCGCCGACAACAACGGGGACAATATGGCTCTCATTGTGCATATGCGGAATGCCGCTTGCGTCCAGCTTTTCCCTGAGCATGCGGACATTTCGCCGCTGACGCTGCCGTTCGAAATCGCTTTCTTTCAAATAGCGGATGGAGGCAGCTGCGCCTGCGGCCAGTGCCGGAGACAAAGCGGTTGTGAAGATGAAGCCGGATGCAAAGGAGCGCACAAAGTCGCACAGATTGCGCGAGGCGGCGATATAGCCACCCATCACGCCAAAGGCTTTGCCGAGTGTTCCCTCAATCACCGTGACCCGATCCATTAAGCCTTCGCGCTCCGCGATGCCGCCACCGCGCGGGCCATAAAGACCAACGCCATGAACTTCATCCAGATAGGAGAGCGCACCGTGCTTTTCGCAAACGTCGAGGATCTCGCGCATGGGGCAAATGTCGCCGTCCATGGAATAGACGCTTTCAAAGGCAACGAGTTTTGGGGTTGCCGGATCAACTTCTGACAAGACGCGATCCAAGTCTTCCGGGTCGTTGTGCTTCCAAATGTGCTTGGGCGCGCGGGAGTGGCGAATGCCTTCGATCATTGACGCGTGATTGTCTGCATCGGAAAACACTTCAATGCCTGGAACGCGAGCGGCCAACGTGCCCAGCGCGGCCCAGTTCGACACATAGCCAGACGTGAAGAGAAGCGCATCTTCCTTGCCGTGCAAGTCAGCCAACTCTTGCTCGAGCAGGACATGATAGTGATTGGTGCCTGAGATATTGCGCGTTCCCCCCGCGCCGGCACCGCATTTGTCTAGCGCTTCATGCATCGCTGCCAGTGTTGCCGGATGTTGCCCCATGCCAAGATAGTCATTGGAGCACCAGACCGTCACTTCGCTGGTTTCACCATCGCGGTAACGCGTGGCGCGCGGGAAGTTACCCTTATGACGCTCAAGGTCGGCAAAAACGCGATAGTTCCCTGCCTCGCGCAAGCCGTTGAGCTTGTCTTCAAAAAAATCTTCAAAGTTCATAATACTGCTCCCCTCCTATCCTGACCGGCGGCATTATATCCCTGCGCGAGAAGCAAGGTATGCTTCTTCGCACATGTCTTCGTTTTTTCCTGCAAATTGGTGCGAGCCTTGCGCGGACCGGGTAAGGCCCACCGCCAAAGCGCACTGTCGGCAACTGGTAAAATCATAAACCAATGCTCAAGAACGCCTAGACCCAACAGCGTTGTGAGCATCACGCCCGAAAGCTCATAGTCTTTCGGCAGCCCATTCGATACGAGAACGATGATTGCAGCGGTGAACACTGCATTTGACACAACCATAGACAGCCAAAAAACAGGACCTATCCGATCGCTGCGAATATAGCTCTGCAAATGGGCAATCGTGGGTGGCATCATGTCCGACGCGAATTTCGGCGCACCCGAAAACAAGGTCAATTTTGCGCTCAGGCGCATCAGCCAAAGGAGAAAGAATGTTGCAAAGGCCGTGGCATGTCCGCCAGGAAGCGTAATGATGCCAATTAGGCCAAGAGTCGCCGCCAGCGCATATTCATGGTGGCTCATTGCTTGATAAGCCAGCCGGAACCGTTCCGAACTATCAACGCCGGGTGGGCATCCGCGGATGCGTGGCCCCGTTACAATCCCCGTTAGAAACGTGAATTCCACCAAAGCCCATACTGCCAGTGCCGACAGAAAGCCAAGATAGGTTGCATGCTCGCCTGTCCGAAAGAGATCCGGGTAGCCACTTATCACAACGCCAAGGATGCCAAGCCCACCAAGCGCCAGCATGCCCTTAAGGCGGTTTGCCCGGCTGCCATGTGTTCTCGTCGACAGCCACAACACAGCGCCGGTGGAAAACCACCAGGCAAAGATGACAAATACTATGGGGACAAGAAGGCTCATGGCGTTGTTTTCAAGTCCTACCAAGCCGGAACCAGATGGCTGGTTTCCGGTATTTCATTGTTGTTTGTCGGCAGCATATACAGGCGGCCGAAATTATAGGCGGCGGCAAGCCCTAGGCCGGCTTTTTTGACCTTAGCGAAAAGTCCGCCTTTTTTGTCCGCTTCGCCCATAGCGACAGCAATCTCATTCAGGCGCCTTAAGCGCATGCGAAACCGAGGGTCGTCCAGGTTCAGGGTGAACGGGAAGCACTGTTTGGTGATTTCGTTGCAGATATGGAAGACCCTGAAATCATAGTCCTCAATGCCAATGCCAAGGGCTTTGTGGAAGTGCGGCCGTGCGTGATCGCGCACGAACATGGTCGCGTAGACGGCGCAGAGGAAGAACTTGATCCAAAGCTTATTGTGCCCGCGCAAGAGCGCTGGGTCAGCCCGCATGAGAAGCGAGAAGGCTTCGCCATGACGGAACTCATCATTGCACCATTCTTCAAACCATTTGAAAATCGGGTGGAAGCGATTTTCCGGATTACGCTCTAAATGGCGGAAGATGGTGATATAGCGAGAATACCCAATCTTCTCAGAGAGATAGGTCGCATAGAAAATGAATTTTGGCCGGAAATAGGTGTATTTCTTAGCCTTAGTCAAAAAGCCTAAATTCACGCCAATATCAAAGTCTTTGAGCACATCGTTGATGAACCCGGCATGGCGTGCTTCATCACGGCTCATATAGGAGAACAAAGCTTTGATGTCTGGGTTTGTGCCGCGGCGTTTCATTTCTTTGTAAAGCACGCAGCCTGAGAACTCGGCCGTCAGCGAGCTGACAAGAAAATCGATGAATTCCTCGCGGAGGCCATCGGGAAGATCGGTTAGATCGACATCGTCCCAAGCTTCATTGCGCTTGAAGTGACCCTTGTTGGGATCTGCCTTCATTTCCGCGATGAGCGGGTCCCACTCGTGGCGGACAAGCGAGATATCTGTCTTATCCAGCTTGTCAAAATCCGTGGTGTAGAACCGCGGGTTGAGCAGCGTCGTTTCCTGCGCGTACTGCGTCGTTTCGTTTTGCTCTTTGCGTATGGTCGTCTTCTGGTTCGGTTGGATCATCATAGTCTTTCCTCCGAAAAGCTGAATTCACACAATTCCATAAGTTCAAAGTCACCGGTTGCGCGGGTCCAAAGGCGTTCAAGTGGCCCCGCACGTTTCACAGTCGCCTTGAGCCGAAAAGTATGGGCATCACCATAGGGAACCTCGATGGGTTAGCAGTGCACGGTACCCTCATCGCCGGGGTTCACCGTCACACCGTCGTCGAAACGCACATGCGCGTGTAGGCTTTCAAACGTGTTCTGCACTTCGACGGTACAGTCCACCGTGAGTGTCTTTTGCAGGAGTGATTTTAGCGACATAACGACTTATCCTTCTTGCGTTTCGTCTACTGGGAGCAATGCAGCAAAGCTGTTTGAAGCGACCTGACCAAAAGCGCTTAGCCCGATCACCATGCCTGTCTCAGGGTCAATAAGAGACAACTTCCCATCTTCGGTTGCCACCAAGCGATAAGGCAAATGCCCGGCGACGCGATGCGACATGCGATTGCGTGTCATCGAACGTATTGACGTACGAATAAAGGTACCTTCCCCAAGGCCATAGCTTCGTATGGCCACCTGCGTGTCGGCATCTATTGCCCGAAAGCTGCCACCGGCTTCTGCTTCAAAGCGTATGCTGCGTTCGATGGCTGGTTCGGCTGCACTGCTCTGCGCTGGTTTTTTGCCGGACAGCACAGTTCCAGTGACCAAAATCAAGGCGATAACAACAACGCCCAAAGCGCCATACAGCGGTGCAGCGTGAAGCCCGTTGGGTGTCTCGTCTGTCGACATTTTGCTTTCTCCCCCTCTGATCTAACTCTACGCCGTTGCAGCCGGCGTAGGGCGAAGGACGCCGCCCACGGAGTGTTTGGTTGGAGTTCTCTGACGATCTTTCAGGACCACTTGAGCTGGGTCTTGCCCATGCGCTTCTCTCAAAGCATTTCCCAAAATTTGAGCCACTTGGGCGACGTTATCAATGCCGCGCAAAGCCGGCTCTGGCTTTGCAAACTTCCAAGGGCGGGCATGGGGCCACAAGACGGGCCATGAGATCTTCGTATGTTCTTTGAGACGCAGTGCGATGATTCCATGGCCGTTCTCATATGACGCCGCGTCCGCAGATAGGATCTGCGAGAATGGGAAGTTAAAGGCGATGGGAAGCGCAATGCCGAAACGCATAACAACGCGTTTCGTGGTGATCGTATAGATCGTTGTGCGTTCTAAAACATGGGACAGCCACCAGCCCATGGCAAACAGAACCGCCGCAAGGCCAACGCTCCATAAAAATGCGCCAATCACCTGAGCGGTAGAGCCGCCGTCATAAATGGCTGTGGCCACATTCCAAATGAGCACGAGGAGAAAGTAGAAGGCGAATTTGCGCAGATGCAGAACATTGCGCAGGATCGACGCCCGCTTCGGTCGTCCTTGCCAAAGAATGTTCTCTCCTTCCGGAAGCTCTTCGGGCAAACCTGGAATTGGTTCAATTTCGCAGTCTTGTTTGGGTGTATCGCTCATACCAGCGGCTCCCCGCGGCCTGGCATGCCGTAGAGGCCGCCGCCGCCGTAATAGGCCATGATCTTTTCTTCCTCGAGCATGGTGATCCGATCAGGAGACGCCAGCTGCGGCACATCTTTGAAAAGATCCGAGGCCAGCGCGTCGACATAGTAGACTTTGCTGCGTCCGCCGCGCGCATTTTGCAGTTTAGCGAAGTGGAGTGGGATTATCCGCCGCTCGTCACCAACCGACATTTCAAAGAAGCGGATCATTGATTCTGCTTGGTCGACCCACACATCCGTAATCTGGCCGACAATTTGGCCGTCAGCGGCCATCACATTGACGCCGATGGGATCCAAATCGCCTTCAGCGATCTTGAAGTGCGCTGTACGGGCAATAGGAATGATCTTGTCTGAGCCATCTGCCATGGCATCGGGGTAATCCGGCCGCTCTGCCCAGGCTGCAGGGCCAACACCGTCTTTCAGCGGATTGCCAGTCGGGATTAGCGGCGCCCCCGCAATCGCCGAAGCGCGCCGTGCTGCGATGGGGCGTTTGTCTCTATTGTCGGGATTCGGGTAGACTCTGGTCCCGTGTCCATGGCGCAGTTTGAAGACTTTTGGTTTTGGCAGGCTCAGCCATGGGTCTTTATTATATTTGCCGGTGACGTCCTCTTCGAGTGGATAGCCTTCGCGCCGACTTTCTGCCTGAAGATACCAAATAAGACCGGCAAAGAATAACCAGAATGCGTAAAGGACGAGCTGCGCAACGTCGATACTGCCTACTATTTCAACCATGTCATTGCTCCATTTCAGGCTAGCTCGATAAGCGCGCTAGGCCGATTTCTGCTCCGTGTTGGGGGTTTGAATGTCCTGAAAAACGCACAAGCGGTCCAATGGCGACAATGCCGGCGACAAGAAACGCGATATCCAGGTGATAGACGACGCTGTAGCCGAAGGACGCCTCTGAGAGGACCGCGCTGAAACCAATGTCTTGGAGTGCGCTTACAGCGTCGCGAATAATGCCGCCAGCGGCCAATCCTAAGCCGACGGCGGAGGCCTGGACTGCGCCCCAAGCGCCCAAGGCAAGGCCAGATCCATTGGCATCGGCAAGGCCCATGCAGGCAATTAATGTCCCGACTGTAAAGATGCCGCCGCCAACGCCAATGAGGCCGGCACCAGCGCGGAACAGCGTTGGCGAGTCCAGTGGCGCGGCGAAGACAACCGCGGAAAATGCAAAGATTCCAAGCACCATTCCCAATGCCGATAGGCGGTGCGCGTTAGCGCTGCGGGCCAGCAAATGGGCCGCCAGTGCAAACCCCATCAATGTGCCGCCTGCAAACCAGGCCGTGAGCAGCGTTGTTTGCGATACGCTGAGGCCGAGCACCTCGCCACCATAAGGCTCGAGCAAGACGTCCTGCATGGAGAAGCCGATTGTGCCAAGGCCGAGCGCCAGAAGAAGGCGAGCGCTTCTGCTTTCGCCGCGAAATTTGGCCCAGCTTTGCGCGAAGCTGGGATAGGATTTTGCAGGGTCGGTGAGGGCGGGTTGCCGCGCTTCCTGCTTCCACAAGGCGACGAGATTGAAGGCCATTGTGGCGACTGCGGCACCTTGCACCACTTGGATAAGGCGTTTGGCGCTAAAATCTTGAAGTAAAACACTAAAGACAAGCGCGCTAAGCAGCATGCCGACCAGCAAAGCCACATGGATGAGCGCAACAACACGCGGGCGGCTGTCTTCGGGCGCTAAGTCAGTCGCGAGAGCAAGGCCAGCGGTTTGAACGGTATGAATGCCAACACCGGTCATTAAAAACGCAAGCGCTGCAGACACGGGTCCTAGCCACTCAGGCCCCGTCGTCTGTGACTGCAACAGCAACAAGGCGAAGGGCATGACGGCAAGGCCGCCGAACTGCAAAATTGAGCCAAACCAAATATAAGGGACCCGGCGCCAGCCGAGGAACGAGCGATGTGTGTCTGATTTATAGCCAATCAGCGTCCGTGCCGGCGCGAACAGGAACGGCAAGGACACCATGACTGCAACGAGCGTCGCTGGGACGCCAAGCTCCAGGATCATCACCCTGTTCAAGGTTCCGGTCAGCAAGACAGCAGTCATCCCGACGGAAATCTGGAATACAGATAGGCGAAGCAGGCGGCGCAATGGCAGCGTATCGCTGGCCACATCCGCAAACGGAAGAAAGCGCGTTCCAACGGAGCGCCAAAAATCCACACCATATGTGGTCCGCTGCGTCATTTGGCTGTCAGCTCCATAGCTTGAGATTGATAAAAAGCTGAAGAGATGCGCTGCGTCCGCTTAATCTTGGCGCCGTCGAAATGCTCGGACGCTGCGACGGTGTCGGACATTTTCTTTTCACTCACCGGCACGATTGCAGGCGATCTGTCATTGCGGGGGAACAACTTGCCCGTGACATGCATGGCACTGAGCAGCGGCGTCTTTGGCGCGACGGTAAAAAATACGGCTTCATTCGCCCGCGCCGAGAACACCGTCAGCAGATCAACAATGGTCTTAAACGGATAATGAATGAGGCTATCCATGGCGATGACGTAGTCGAACTGACCAAAGCTTTCTTCGGTCATGTCACCGGTGCGGTAGTCGATGCTCCCACCGCCCAAGTCTTTGGGCGTGCGTTCCTTGGCCACGTCTATTAAGGCGGGGGATAAGTCGACAGCCAACACATCCGCTCCGCGTTTGGCCGCTTCAATGGACAAGACGCCGGGACCGCAGCCTGCATCTAAAATGCGCGCACCTTTGAGATCTTCTGGCATCCAGCCCAGCAGTGTATCGCGCATGCTTTCCCGTCCAGCGCGCACCGTTTCGCGGATTTTGCTCACGGGTGAATTGGACGTTAGCGCGACCCAGTTGTCAGCGGCTGTTTGTCCAAAGTAGTTTTGGAGCTGGCCGCGCCGGGCTTCATAGGCGGTGTTGGGCATGGGCTTAGTCAAAGCCGAGGAAATCAAAGATTTCCCGGTCCTTCATGGGGGTTGGTGTAAAGAGTTGGCCACCTTCCCAGAGCGTTTCTGCCAGTTGCAGATATTCATCTTGAACAGCAGACAGCTCTGGAGAGTCTTCCATCTCAAAAAGGGTGGATTTTTTGAGCCGCGAGCGACGGATAACGTCCAGGTCAGGGAAATGTGCGACCCGGCCAAGACCAACCGTATCGTTGAAGCGATCAATTTCGTCAGTGGCTTTGGACCGATTGGCGATAACGCCGCCGACGCGGACTTCATAGTTCTTTGATTTTGCGCCAATGGCAGCCGCAATGCGGTTCATGGCAAAGATGGAATCAAAGTCATTTGCCGTTACAATCAAGGCGCGTTCGGCATGCTGGAGAGGCGATGCAAAGCCGCCGCACACAACATCGCCAAGGACGTCAAAAATCACCACGTCTGAATCTTCAAGCAGGTGATGCTCTTTCAGCAGTTTGACGGTCTGGCCAACCACATAGCCGCCGCAGCCCGTGCCCGCTGGCGGTCCGCCGGCTTCAACGCACATCACGCCATTATAGCCTTCATAGACAAAGTCTTCCGGGCGCAGCTCTTCGGAATGAAAACTGACTTCCTCCAGCGCGTCGATCACTGTCGCGACTCGCCGCTTGGTGAGTGTTAAGGTGGAATGATGGTTTGGGTCGCAGCCTATCTTACGGACGCGCTTACCCAGCTTTGAAAATGCAGCGGACAAGTTCGAGGACGTCGTCGATTTGCCGATGCCCCCTTTGCCATAGACGGCAAAGACCTTGGCCGTGCCAACATCTATGTTCGGGTCCAAATGCACCTGCGTGCTGCCCTCGCCATCTTGCCCCGGCAAAATCGAGCGGCGGGTGTTTTTGAACTCGTCTTTTTTCAATAGGACGTTCATGAGGCCTCCACGCCTTCTAGGCGGTCTTCAAGGTCGTCATTGGCAGCTTGCAAGGCTTCCAAGGTTTCTGCGTCGGGCTGCCAATAGTTGCGTTCGCTGGCTTCGATAAGGCGTCCCACCATCCGGGCTGATGAGGCAGGATTGAGATCAGCCAAACGTTTGCGCATGGCATCATCGAGAATGAAGGTTTCGCTCAGCTCTTGGTAAACCCAAGGTTGGACTTGGCCTGTCGTTGCGGACCAGCCCATGGTGTTGGAGACTTGCGCCTCAATTTGGCGCACGCCTTCATAGCCATGATCGAGCATGCCTTCGAACCATTTCGGGTTGAGCGAGCGGGTCCGCGTTTCCAGCGAGACTTGTTCGCCAAGCGTGCGCACTTTGCCTTCGCCCTGGGTCTGATCGGAAATATAAACCGGGATGTCTTCGCCGCCTTTGGCCAGCGATGCAGATTTTGAGATGCCACCTAGCGTATCGAAATAGTGATCAATCGTGGTGACGCCGAGCTCCACAGAATCAAGGCTTTGATAGGCCATATCCACTTGGCCCAGAACGTCTTTTAGGAGGTCTGTTTGCTTGGTCGTCTTGCCTTTGCGGTTGATGGCGAACCCTTTGCGGTTCGTATAGGTGTCACCAATCTCTTGATCATCCGTCCAGGCGCTTGCCCCGATCAAATAGTTGACGTTTGCCCCATAAGCGCCTTCGCCATTTGAGAACACGCGCAAGGCCGCGTCTTCCAAGCTGCAGCCCTGGGCCTCGGCATAGGCAAGGGCATGTTTTCTCACATAATTTTGCGCTTCTGGCTCGTCCGCCGTAGCAGCTAAATAGCTGGCCTCTGCCAGCATGCTCGCTTGCATCGGCAGAAGATCGCGGAAGATGCCTGAAAGCGTCATGACAACGTCGATGCGGGGTCTGCCAACCTCTTCGAGTGGTATCAGTTCAGCGCCGCAGACCCGGTTATAGCTATCGAGCCTTGGCCGTGCGCCCAAGAGCGCCAAAGCTTGGCCGATGGGCCCGCCGGCTGATTTCAGGTTATCTGTTCCCCATAGGACCAGAGCAATGGTCTCGGGCAGCGCCTGGCTTGTCTCCAAATGCCGTGCCAGCACCAGCGCGGCTTGGCGCGCGCCATCGACGACGGCAAATTTGCTTGGGATGCTGAAGGGGTCAAAGCCATGAATATTGCGCCCTGTGGGCAGCATATCAGGCGTGCGGATTAAATCGCCGCTTGGCGAAGGTTGCACAAAGCGTCCGTCTAGCGCTGTGACGATGCCGTCGAGCTCTTTGTTTTCAGAGAGATGTGCATTCACGCTGACCAGTTGCCGGATAAGAGCGTCTTTCTCATCCTCATCGGGCACAATCACGGTCTGCCCGCTGGCAATTTTTTCCAGTACGTCTCGGCTTGGCGTTGGCGTGTCGTCCGCCTCGGCGATGAGCTGCAGCATGTCAAGACGGGCAGCAGCGTCCATGGGTTTGCCTGCCACATGGAGGCCTTGCGGGATCAGCGCGTCTTCAAGTTCGTGCATGGCCGCCAGGAGATGCTCTATTGTCCCATCTTCGTCATCGGGTGACAGAGCATCTGCCAAATCCAGCTGTTTGGCTTGGGCGAGGATTAACTCAAAAATGCTTGCTCGTTCTGCCGCATCGTTGGGCGTTAAAGTGCGCCATTGGTCAAGGCTGTCTTTCAGGTCCGCCAGCCCTTTATAGAGCCCAGCCTGCGTCACCGGCGGGGTGAGGTAGGAGACCAGTGTCGCTGACGAGCGCCGCTTTGCGATGGTGCCTTCTGACGGGTTGTTTGCAGCATAGAGATACATATTTGGCAGATCGCCAATCAGGCGCTCTGGCCAGCAATCGCCAGATAGTCCAACTTGCTTCCCAGGCATGAACTCTAGAGCGCCATGGGTACCGAAATGAAGCACAGCATCAGCCGCGAAATCTTCGCGTAAATAGCGATAGAATGCCGAAAAAGCATGTGTTGGTGCAAAGCCCTTTTCAAAGAGCAACCGCATTGGATCGCCTTCATAGCCAAAGCCAGGCTGCACGGCGACCAAGACATTACCGTATTGCTTGCCAAGCACGAAGATCGATGAGCCGTTGGTAAGATCGCGGCCTGGCGCTGCGCCCCATTGCGCTTCAATATCAGCGAGGTGCGGCTCCCGGCGGACATGGTCGTCCGTCGGGATGAGCGTGTGCACATTGGCAAGGGCGCCATGCATCTCTGCATTGCCGGTCAAAACCTCTTGGCGCAGTGCTTCTGAGTCAGCCGGCAAATCCTCAATGGTGTAGCCTTCTGCTTTCAACCGGGTAAGCGTCGCATGGAGGGACTCAAAAACCGATAGGAAAGCGGCTGTTCCAAGGTTGCCCGCATTTGGCGGGAAATTGAACAAGGTGACCGCAATTTTGCGCTCGGCGCGTTCGGTTTTGCGCAATAGAGCGAGTTTTTCCGCTCGACCGACAAGGCTGTCAATGCGCTCGGCATTTGGCAGCATTTTGCGGTTTGTCGCATTTTGCGAGCGCCCACCGTACAAGACCGATCCGGTTGCACCATCAAGCTCAGGGATTGCCACCATCAGCGTGGTTTCAATCGGCGTCAGACCGATGTCTGAGGCTTCCCATTGCTCAAGCGATTGAAACTCGGAGATGTAGGCAGACAGATAGGGGACGTCGAGGGTTTCGAGCGCTTCAGCTGCGGCCGCAGTATCACTAAAGGCGGGTCCACCGACCAGAGAAAATCCAGTGAGAGAAACCAGCGTGTCGACGGTGACGCCCGTCTTGCCGCCAGACAAAAAGGTCTCAATGGCTGGCCGCATATCGAGCCCGCTGGCGAAGACCGGGACAACGTTCACGCCGCGCGCTTCAAAGGCGCTGATCACGGCATCATAATGAGCGGTATCGCCGGACAGAAGATAGCTGCGAAGCAGTAACAGACCGACTGTCGCTTTGGCATTTTTTGCCTTAGGCAGGTCCGCCACGCTGGTAGAGACTTTGCTCTTTAGGCTCGGATGATAGACCCCCGTTTCGGCATATTCGACCGGGTCTTCATAGGTGAGCTGATTGCGCAGCGCTTTGCGGTCCCCAGTGGCGTAGCGATCCACCAGCATGCGCACCATGTTGGCGATATTGTCTTGGCTGGCGGCGAGGCGATATTGCAGCGCAAGGAAATAAGCCCTGACATCTTGCGCAGTCCCCGGAATGAAGCGCAAGATTTTCGGCAAACGCCGGAGCATCCGCATTTGTCTTTCGCCCGCCGTTTTTGGGCTTGCATTGCCCTTTTCGCTGGAGCCGCGGAGTTTTTTAAGGAGGGCAATGGGGCCGGACTGCTTTCCGTCCATGCGAAAGTCGCCCATGGCGGTGTTTTTCATCACATCGCCGGCAGACATGCAGCACACCATGGCATCACAATCATCGCGCCGTGCTTCGAGGTCGGGCAGAACCGCCTTTACATGCTCTTCGACGAACAGCATCGAGGCGACGATGATATCGCCCTTTGCGATATCGTCCTTGCAAGCCTTCAGTCTTGCTGGATTGTCTGCCCAATCGGTTGCGGCATGGACAGACAGGTTGAGGCCTGGGAGATCTGGCCGCAAAGCGCTCCGCGCTTCATCCACCGCGCTCGACATGTGGTTGTCGAGCGTGATCATGACCACGTTGACCGGCACAGGGGCGCGGCGCTTATCAGCGGCTGAAATGGGATTTCGCTTCATAAAGCGTCTCCATGGATATTTCAGCCAAACCGCGTTCAGCGGCATATTTTTCAGTGTTGCGACGGGCTTTGCCGCGCACGAAGAAGGGTATTTTCTTCAGTTCTTTCTCGGCATCGCCAAGCCAGATAATCTCATCTTGGTCTTCTGGCGTGACAGCGGTTGCTTGGTCATGCACCGGCGCTGCGTTATCTTGCTCGCTGACCGGGCTAGGCACCGTGCCATGTGCTAAATGTGACGGGCCTGCAGCATCGTTGAATTCAAAATCATCCCGGAACATGTGAAGGAGATGCTCTTCCAGCCCCATGGTAAGCGGGTGGACCAGCGTGTCGAACAAGACATTGGCGCCCTCAAAGCCCATCACCGGAGAATAGCGCGCCGGATAGTCCTGAACGTGAACGGGCGCTGAGATAACAGCGCACGGAATGCCCAGTCGCTTGGCGATGTGGCGCTCCATTTGCGTGCCGAGAACCATTTCCGGCTGCAACGCTTGGATTTGTGCTTCAACTTCCAAATAGTCGTCCGTGATGAGCGCGTCGCAATCATAGAGTTTTGCGGCATCGCGAACATCGCGGGCAAATTCGCGCGAATAGGTGCCTAGGCCAACAACCTTGAAGCCCATTTCCGTTTCTGCAACACGGGCCATGGCAATGACATGGGTCGCGTCGCCAAACAGGAAGACACGTTTGCCGGTCAAATAGGTGGAATCAATGGACCGCGAATACCAAGGCAGCCGACTCTGCGCTAAGGCCAGAGCGCTGTCTTCATCAAGACCCGCCAGATCGGCAACTTCGCGGATGAAGTCCTTCGTCGCATTCACCCCGATGGGCACCGTTTTTGTGAACGGCTGGCGGAAGCTGCGCTTGAGCCATTGTGCGGCCGGGTTGGCGATTTCTGGGTAGAGAACCACGTTGAAATCGGCTTGCCGAAGCGCCAGCAAGTCGCGCACTTCCGCATCCAGCGGCGCCACCACATTGACATGGATGCCCATGGCTTCGAGTAACCCAACGATTTCGGTCACATCATCACGGTGACGAAAGCCGAGCGCCGTGGGGCCTAGGATATTGCAGGACGGGGCGGCATCAGCTGCTTTTTCTGCCTCTGGCCCATGCGGCGCCAATGTGCGCACCAATTGATAAAAGGTTTCTGCGGCGCCCCAATTTTCCTTCTTTGAATAGGAGGGCAATTCAAGCGGTACAACAGGTATGGGAAGGCCGAGCGTTTTGGACAGTCCGCCGGGGTCGTCTTGGATAAGTTCGCCCGTGCAGCTTGCGCCCACGATCATGGCCGATGGCTTAAAGCGGGCCTCAGCATCGCGCGCGGCGTCCATGAAGAGCTCTGAGGTATCACTGCCAAGGTCGCGGGCTTGGAAGGTCGTGTAGGTCACCGGCGGGCGCTTTTGGCGCCGCTCTATCATGGTGAAAAGCAAGTCGGCATAGGTATCGCCCTGCGGCGCGTGAAGCACATAATGCAGGTCTTGCATCGCAGTGGCGATGCGCATGGCGCCCACATGGGGCGGTCCTTCATATGTCCACAACGTCAGCTGCATTGGCCTTACACCTCCAGCCGCGTTCTGCGGTTGAGAGGGCGAGCAAAGAGCTCGGCGAGGTCACCGGCTTGCTCATAGCCTTGGATAGGTGTGAACACGAGCTCGATGGACCATTTGGTGGTAATGCCTTCGACCTCCAATGGATTGGCCAGCCCAAGCCCGCAGACCGCAATATCGGGCCGCGCCGCGCGGCACCGGTCCATCTGTTTGTCGACATGCTGGCCTTCGCTGATGGTGACCTCTTCTGGCAGTGCGGCGATATCATGCGCCATCAAACGTTTGTCGAGATAGGGCGTCCCAACTTCCAACGCCGACATGCCCAGCTCATTGCCCAGGAACCGGGCCAGCGGAATTTCCAGCTGCGAATCTGGGAAGAAGAAGACCCGCTTTCCTTGCAGGTTTTCGCGGTGCAGGCCGACTGCGCGCTCCGCCCTTTTTCTAGGTGCCTGCGTTACAGTTTCAAAGGTCTCTGCATCGACATTGAACGCATCTGCAGCCGCTTTCAGCCAGGCTGTTGTGCCATCCGCGCCCAGCGGATAAGGCGCTTGAATAAGGGTTGCGCCGCGCTCTTCAAGCGCACGGACTGTGTCCGTCAGGAAAGGCTGGGCAAGCAGTATCAGCGTGTTTGGCCCAACAGGTGGCATGTCATCGGCCAGTCTTGCCGGCAAAAACCGCACGGGCCCAATGCCAAGCTGGTCAAACAATCGGCCAAACTGATCTTCAACAACATCGGCCAAAGCGCCAACCACCATCAACGCGGCAGGGGCACTGTCAGGCTCCGGCGGCAACAATGGCACCAGGGCGGCGAGGCAGGCATCTTCGCCTTGTGTGAAGGTGGTTTCGATGCCGCTGCCAGAATAATTCAAGATGCGCACTTGCGGCGAGTGGATTTGGCTCAGCCGCTGCGCCGCGCGGTCTAAATCCAGCTTGATGACCTCTGATGGGCAGGAGCCGACGAGGAACAACAGCCGAATGTCTGGTCGACGGGCCAACAGCTTTTCAACCACGCTATCAAGCTCATCATTCATATCAGCGAGACCTGCTAGGTCCCGCTCTTCCATGATGGCTGTTCCGAAGCGTGGTTCAGCGAAAATCATAACGCCGGCTGCAGATTGCATTAGGTGCGCGCAGGTCCGAGACCCGACAATAAGGAAGAAGGCATCTTGGATCTTCCGGTGCAGCCACATAATGCCGGTGAGCCCGCAGAACACTTCTTGTTGGCCGCGCTCCTTTAGGACAGGCCGATCAACGCACCCGCTTGACGCAGGAAGTGGCAGCGCGCGGCGCGTTTTTTCGTGCAGCAATGTCATACCGCGACCTGCCCGGCTTGTGCCATCAGAGGGTCTGTTTCAGCACTGGATTGGAGCCTGGCTGCGCGCAGTTTCAAAAGGAACTGCACCGCGTTGACCACATAGGCTGCATACGCGGCCAGGGCGAGCCATAGAAGTGCGTCTGGGGCCAGCAATTTGCCAAACAAGGCTGCCAGATACGCTGTATGCAGCGCCAGTACGGCCATGGAGAAGACATCTTCCCAAAAGAAGCTTTTGGCGAACAGATATTGGCCGAAGATCACTTTTTCCCAGATCGCGCCCGTGACCATGATGACGTATAAAATCATGGTTTTGATGACGATTGACAGGGTCGCAGCATCATGGCCAGTGCCGGTAATCAGAGCGCGGATCACCAGGCCCAAGGATACCAGGAAGACAGCAAATTGAATGGGCGCCAGAATCCCTTGAACAATTGTCCATGCCGACTTATCTCGGCGCGCGCGCTGGGATGGCGTGTACAGCGGTGGCCTCGAACTGCTTCGAGCGACTTTTCTGCCTGCTAAGATCGCCAAGAGAAAACTCCATCAAATCCCGACCACCAACGCGATGTGTCAATAGCTTTTGACAGAGAAAACTGTAATTCTGTGGGAACAATATTGTCAAGCAAACTTGACGTAAAAAAAAATAGACAACATAATCCTATCGTGGGGTACAGAAGGATCATGCTGCGCGTGGTTTCTTGGGCGTATGAATGTGGGGAGCATTTATAAATGAGCTTTGAGCGACAAGGAGCCCCGGGTGCGCCAGAAGATGCTTTGGCCGCGCGTCCATTCCCAGGCCTATCAACACTCAATCAAGCGTCGAGCATTCCGCTGGATATCCATGATATCGGACCGCCGTCGATATTGACGCAGCAGGATATAGAGGCGTTCGTTGATCTCCTTCTGGCATGTCCTGAAGACGAAGTTATTCAAGAATTTCAAGGTCTTATAGCTTTAGGATGCCCCGTCAGTCACGTTCTGGGTACTTTTCTTGCCGGCTCTGCAAATGCGCTCGGAGAAAGGTGGGAGCAGGATACTTGCTCCTTTGCAGATGTGACGTTGGGCATGGCTGTCATTCATCGTCTTTTGCGCCAGTTTAGCGATTTGCTCATTGGCGAGGTGCCGTCTGTATCGGGGGCACCGACGGTCTTGGTCACGCCGCTTCCCGGGGAGACTCATATATTCGCTGTGGCTTTGCTTGCAGAGTATTTTCGCGCTGCAGGTTGGCGAGTGTTGTCGGGAATCAACGCGAAACTGCGCAATATACTTGAAAGCGTAGCGGCGAATCAGGTCGGCGTCGTCGCCATCAGCGTGACTGGGCAAGACAAGATCGCGCCAACACAGAAGTTCGTGCAGCAGCTACGTCACCGTTCGAAAGATACAAACATGCGGGTTTTGGTGGGTGGACCACCGTTCATGTCTCGACCTTCATTGCAGCGAGATGTGGGCGCGGATGCCACTGCGGTTGATGCGCTGGCAGCTCTTGAAACCGCGCGCCACCTTCTGGCGACACCGACAAAGGGTGAATGAATGATTCGTTTGATTAGCAATGGGGATACGGCGTACGTAGGCGGCCCGACGAACGCCCTGTTCTCATTATTAACGTAACAACAATCGCGCTTGCCGCTCGGTCCGCCACCTTACGCTTAGTGGTGGGCCAAATTGCAACTGGATGACATGGTGTCTCAATACGCCGACATTAATTTTGCTGAGCCCGACACTGTGTTGGATGGCGTTGCCAATGATCGGACAGCCCGTGTCTTGGCCAATGCGGCCGATATTACCCTCATTATAGATCCAGATGATGTTGTCAGCGATGCCTCCTTTGGTTTGGAAAGCGTCTATGAAGGCGGTGGGGAGCAGTGGAAAGGGCGCTTGTTCGCGGATGTCGTCACGCCAGAATGCAAAGGGAAGGTTGAAAAGCTGCTTGCTGCAGCTCGAGATGGCAAAAAACCAAGCCCGCGCGAAATAAATCATCAATTGGCGTCCGGCAGCGTTTTGCCAGTGCGCTATACTGCTGTATCGCTCGGCGAAGATGGCCGTGTCATCGCCTTTGGGCGCGATATGTCAGGAATATCTATCCTGCAACAAAAGCTGATGGCATCCCAGCTTACGGTTGAGCGGGAATTTGCCCGCCTGCGCGCCGCTGAAAGCCGCTATCGCATGATTTTTCAGCTAAGCGATATTCCTTACATACTGGTGGATGCGGCAACACTTCGCGCGTGCGATATCAACCCCGCGGCGCGGCGCATTCTGGGCTTTAGCAATCAGCGCATCGAAGACGCAAAAATTGCCAGCTTGTTTGACAACAGCAGTGCTGAAGTCTTGCATCAGCTGCTACGCGCCTCCGTTGATGATGGGAGTGATGAGGATATTAAAACGGTGCTGCGTGGTGGTGAGGCCATCACGATTGCTGCATCCCATTTTCGCCAGGAGCAGAAGAGTTACCTCTTGCTGCGCTTGTCTTCGGATTCCGGCAATGTGTTGGCGTTCTCCAGTGCCGCGGAGCTAAAATTCCTCAATATCATAGATCGCATAACAGATGCCTTTGTCATCACAAATGCATCGCGTGAGGTCATTGCGGTCAACAGCGCGTTCGTCAATCTGATCGGTCTCTCGTCGCACAAAGAGGCGGAAGGGCGGCTGATCGATTCTTGGTTTGATCGTCCCAATGTGGATTGCAGTGTGTTGATGGCCAATGTCCGTGAGCATGGCAAAGTGCGGCGCTTTGCGACGGTATTGCGAACCAGCTATGACCAGTCTGAGAATGTGGAGATCGCTGCTGTGCAGACGACCCACCGGGGCGAAACTGTTTATGGCTTTGTGATCAGATCAATGTCGGCGGCGCTGGCTACATCGGAGGCTGAAGGGCAATCTTTGTCCCAAAGCAACGAGCAGGTTGCGAGCCTGGTCGGCCATATGCCGCTGAAGGATATCGTCCGCCAAACCACTGAAATGATTGAGAAACTCTGCATTGAGACCGCCCTTGATTTGACCAAGGGGAACCGCGCTCTTGCTGCACAAATGCTTGGGCTAAGCCGTCAGAGTTTGTACGCTAAACTCGGCAAAAGTAAATCAGGCGACGACCAACCGTAATTGTCATTTAAAATTGACAGTAGAACTGTTGAATTTAATTGACACTTTGGCTGCGGACCCATAGCCTTTCCGCTATGTCGCAATCGCAGTCAGTCCAGTCTGTGCCGCCACCTTCGCGGCTTCTCCGTTCGGCGCCGCCGAACCGCTTTCCGTCGCCGTCGGCAACGCTGGAATTGCTTAAGCCAATTACGTGGTTTCCACCCATGTGGGCCTTCATGTGCGGCGCTGTCTCCAGCGGTGTCTCACTTAGCGATAACTGGCTCCTGGTTTTGGGGGGTATCGTTTTGGCCGGGCCACTTGTGTGCGCCTTGAGCCAGGCAATCAATGATTG
>ERZ1740067.595-NODE-595-length-28536-cov-5.150486_pt1 | contig 28536 bp, 24 predicted proteins | sample MGYA00581736_ERZ1740067 | MGnify/ENA primary metagenome ERZ1740067 (study PRJEB43018, sample SAMN04849236) | marine metagenome | isolation source: floating plastic debris | place: Pacific Ocean | collected 2008-08-27 | study: EMG produced TPA metagenomics assembly... | reverse complement strand
AAATGAGACCCCCCTCCGCCCTTCGGGCACCTCCCCCTCCTTGAGGGGGAGGAATAAGCCATCGGTGCCGCTGAGATTTCTTCCCCCGTTTCGGGGGAAGTGGGCCCGTGCCGATAGGCACGGGGTCGATGGGGGCCAGATCGGTAGGTGATCTGGCTTAAAGTCCATAAACACTCGATTTCGATAAAGGTCTGTAGGGTGCGGTGACTACTGGATACGGAGACATCGCTCCCCCACCAATTACGGCGACCCCGCCGCATTTATGTCAAAAGATACCTTAATCCGGGCACGGCTTTGCCTTGAGGGCGCGGCATCCTCCTTAACGTTAACCGCTGGGGCGGCTGATAAAGGAGATTGATCATGCTCTTGAGAATATTAGCCCTTTCCGTTGCAGGGTCAGCCATTGGTGCAACTGCCCAAGATGAGATGGGCGCCTTACTCACCGCGTCGGAGCCCGCGCCGGCCGCTGTCGAGGAACAGGCGACAGCCGACGAAATCGCGATGGCTGACGTGGCCCTTCTGGCCGAAGCTGTCTTCGTCGCTGCCGATTTAAACGGCGATGACAAGGTCGATGAGCAGGAGTTTGTGGCTCAAGGCGAAGCAGCGGCGCCCGCGCCCACCGGTGAAGAGACTGCTACTCTGTCGGCTGCGGATTATCTTGTGGCCAAGTTCAAAGCGATCAGCGGTGAAGACCATGAGGTGCCAGCTGATGAGCTAACGCTGGCTTACGGTGCAGACTTCCAGACGGCGGATGTGGATCAGAACGACGTCTTGGAGGGGGAGGAGCTGGCCGTGTTTGCCGCCCTCCGTCGGGGTGAGCCTGCTCTCTAAGCAGTACCCCAACCGTTTCACCCCTGCCCACAAGGGGGTGAAACGGCCCCCAACCGATTCGGATTCCGGCTGCGACGGGGCGCCCCGCGCGGCCCTTTTCGGGTTGAGAGATCACCATCTTATTTCTCACCCTAAACCATCTGTCATTCTTAACAAAAGTAGGGGTCGGTTAACCCCACGGTAAGGAAGCTGACCGATGTTTTAACCCTGATTTGTTTTTAGGCCCTGCCATGAGGATGCTATGCCGCTGAACTTGTCCGCCCCCAACTTAACTGAACTAAAGCCCCGGATCTCTGTGATTGGTGTTGGCGGGGCCGGGGGCAACGCGGTCAATAATATGATCACCGCCTCTCTCGAGGGGGTGGAGTTCTTAGTCGCGAACACCGATGCGCAGGCCGTGGGTTTGGCGCAAGCGACCAATAAGATACAGCTTGGCACATCGGTGACCCAAGGGCTTGGCGCTGGCTCTCGTCCTGAGGTGGGCCGGGCCGCGGCCGAGGAATCACTCGATGAGGTTATGGACCTCATTGATGGTTGCAATATGCTCTTTATCACGGCGGGCATGGGCGGCGGTACGGGCACCGGCGCAGCGCCTGTTATTGCGAAGGCCGCGCGGGAGAGGGGCATTCTTACAGTTGGTGTGGTGACCAAACCCTTCCAGTTTGAGGGCGCCCGCCGCATGCGAATCGCTGAGGAGGGGATTGAAGCCCTTCAAGAGCATGTGGACACTCTCCTCATTATTCCGAATCAAAACCTTTTCCGCTTGGCGGATGAAAATACCACATTCCAAGATGCGTTTGGCATGGCCGATGAGGTTCTGCATGCCGGCGTTCGGGGAATCACTGACCTCATGATTGTCCCTGGGCTTATTAATCTTGACTTTGCGGATGTGCGGGCCGTCATGTCCGAGATGGGGAAAGCCATGATGGGGACCGGTGAGGCCACCGGCGATGAGCGCGCCAGTGCGGCGGCCGTGGCGGCGATTTCCAACCCACTCCTCGACGAAACCTCTATGAAGGGGGCGAAGGGCGTTCTCATCAACATCACCGGCGGTCTCGACATGAAGTTGTTCGAGGTAGATGAGGCGGCGAATCGCATTCGGTCCGAAGTTGATCCTGACGCGAACATTATTGTGGGCTCCACCTTTAATCAGGATCTTGAGGGCGTCATGCGCGTCTCTGTTGTTGCGACCGGTATTGAGCGGGCAGATGATGTCAAACCCTCCTACCCGGTGCAGCGTCCGGAAGCGGAAACCGCGCCCAAAGTGTCAGCGTCTAAAATCTCAGAGCCTGAGGCGATTATTGAACCCGCCGAGGCGGTGATGGAAGAGCCCCTCATTTTCGATGATGCCCCCCTGATCGAAGAGGTCTCAGACGATTCGTCTCATTCGCTTCCTGTCAGTGCGCAGACCACTCTTCCCGCCGCGGCGTCGGTTCCGCCGACAAAGTCAGTTCCCGCCCCGCAGCCGGTGAGCGAGAATCCGGTTGGCGACGTTCATGATCGTATTCGCCGCATGCTGACGGAGGATAATGCCGTTCCCTTAAGGGAGCAGACGGCGCAGCCTCGCACGCCAGGCAATCCGTTTCGCCGGCTAGCAGAAGGTCTGCCTATTGATCAGGCGATGAACCGCCTCAAAGAGACCTTTGGTCAACGGAGCGGTCAGGCCGGTTTTTCTGGGCCTCGCACCCCGCCCGCGCGGGACGCATTCGCTGATGAGGATCCCGATGATCTGGAGATCCCCGCATTCTTGCGCCGGAGCAATGGGGGTAAGTAAGAACCCCCTTCGCAAAGACGCGGAACCCTCCTACATGGGCAGTCATGACAATGACCGCAAAAGAGCGGGCGGCTACGGCCGCCCTTGAACTCGTTAAAGACCGCATGCCCCTGGGCCTTGGCACCGGGTCACCGGCAAAGCACTTCATCGACGGTGTGGGCGCGAAAGTGGCGCAAGGGTGGGACCTTAAGGGCATTCCCACCTCCCAGGCTTCGGCGGACCAGGCCGAAAGCGTGAGTATACCTCTGATCGAGCCAGACGAGACAACAATTATCGATTTGGCGGTTGATGGCGCGGATGAGGCTGACCCCAATGGCGCCCTTATCAAGGGGGGCGGCGGCGCCCTGTTGCGCGAGAAAATCATTGCCCAGGCGGCAAAACGTTTCATCGTGATCGCAGACGCATCAAAAGATGTGCCCCAGCTTGGAGCGTTCCCGTTGCCGGTGGAGATTGATCGCTTCGGCTGGTCGCTCACGGTGAAGGCCATTCGGCAGACGCTGGCGGATCTCGACTATGGCACCCCTGACCTTACGTTGCGCGCTCAAGAGGAGGGGGGCTTTTTCCTTTCCGACGGTGGGCATTATGTCGTGGATATGGCCCTTGGTCGGATCGCGGACCCTGGCCTTTTGGATAAAACCCTCACCATGTTGCCGGGTGTTGTCACCACGGGCCTGTTCGTCGAGCTAACCGGCAGCCTTGTTTTTGGCACTGCCGATGGCGTGAGTGTGCGGCACCTTACATAGTGGGTTTGGCCTTCGGCGCGGGGGCTGCTAGAGGCGGGAACCCGCTTTTTGGAGCCCCCTATGACCCCCTATGAGACGTTGAAAACCGCCATTAGCGATTATGGTGAGGCGGCGATGGAGAACTTCCTGCGCTGTCGCGCTTTTGGTCGGGCGGTGCATGAGGGGTTGCCGAGTTTTATGGGGTGTTCGGAAAAATGTGTTTCCCTCGTCCCGGCCGATGGGCCGTTTGATCCGTCAAAGCCCTATGGGGATAAAGCCTTCTCGTTCCAACTCGATGGTGTCATTCGCCTTGAACCCATCATGTTCGGCATATGTATCATTGTGCCGAATGCCGAGGATTCTGGTTCCCTATGGCTGCGTACCGGTGTGCGTGTGGAGGTGACCGGAGACACGTTCGATGTCTTCGTTTCACATCAACCTATGGTCCGTGTGCCTCTTGAGTTTGAAGGGCAGCTCGCCCCGGTGCATGAAGCCATTTTAAAAGAGCTATTATCCGTGTTCCGCAAGGATCTCGCCCGTTTCAATGATGAACGTTACGCAGGCGGTATCGGCTTCCTCCCCGAAAAAGCGCCTGCGTAAACTGAAGACTGAAGGAATTTTTGTAATGGCATTTGACTATGATCTTTTCGTGCTTGGTGGTGGCTCAGGCGGCGTGCGGGCGGCGCGCATGTCCGCTCAAACGGGCGCTCGGGTGGCCCTGGCGGAGCAGTCCAAAATGGGCGGTACCTGCGTTGTTCGGGGCTGCGTGCCGAAGAAATTCATGGTCTATGCCAGCGAGTTTGCCGATGCGTTTGAGCACGCCAAAGGCTTTGGTTGGACCGTGGGCGCGCCAGACTTTAGCTGGGACACGCTTCGCGACCGGGTCCAGGCCGAGGTGACGCGCCTCAGCGGTATCTATCAGAACATCATGGACAAGAATGATGTAGAAGTCTTTCACACCCGAGCAATTATTAAAGATCCCCATACGGTTCACCTGGTGGATGAGGGACGCGACATCACCGCCGAGCGGATCTTGATCGCGGTCGGCGGCACCCCTTTCCGTGATGAAGCCATTGACCCGTCTGGGATTGGGATTGTCTCGGACGACGTTTTTCACCTGCCCGAACAGCCTAAGCGCATTGTGATTGCGGGGGGCGGCTATATCGCTATTGAGTTTGCGCACATCTTTGCGGGGCTCGGTACGGAAGTGACCCTTGTTTACCGTGGGGAGCGGCTGCTTAAGGCGTTCGATAAGGAGATCTCCGAGCGGGTGGAGGCGAACCTTAAGGCCCATGGTGTTCGCTATATCTCTAATACGGTTTTCACATCGTTGACGGAGGAAAATGGCGAGAAAGTCATTGAACTGGCCAACGGCGACACACTGCGCACGGATGAGGTGTTCTGGGCGATTGGTCGCCTCCCGCTGACCGATGGCTTGGGCCTCGAGGATGCAGGCGTGAAACTTGATGGCAACCGCGCTGTCATCGTGGATGAGGATTATCGCACGTCTGTCCCCTCCATCTTTGCGATTGGTGATGTCACCAACCGGGTGAATCTCACCCCCGTCGCCATTCGGGAGGGGGCGGCTTTTGCCTCGACCCAGTTCGCCGGGGTGCCCAAGCGAATGGACTATCACTTTATTCCGAAGGCTGTCTTTTCCCAGCCCCCTGTGGGCTCGGTGGGCCCGACCGAAGCCCATTGCGTGGCGATGGATCATGATATTGATGTCTATGAGGCTGACTTCCGCCCAATGAAGAATGTGCTCGCCGATAGTGATGAGCGCATGCTGATGAAGCTGATCGTTGATCGCAATAATGACCGTGTGGTGGCCTGCCACATGGTGGGCGCCGATGCGCCGGAGATGATCCAGATCGCGGCGATTGCCGTGAAAGCGGGCCTCACCAAGCAACAGTTCGACGAGACCTGCGCGCTTCACCCGACGGTGGCCGAGGAACTCGTGACGATGAGCAATAAGCGCACGCCGACTGGGTATAAATAGGGTGCATTGACACCTCTCGAACCAGCAGACCCCACTGCTTGTCCGTGGGGTCTACCTGTCAGAAAAATACCTCTCAGACCTATGGACACCACGCATAAAGCGTGGGGAACGCCGAGCTCAAGAAAAAGTCTAACACCCCCTTGACCTCACCGCTTTCCTTCGCCATACGGCGCGTCCGGACGAATGAGCGTCCGTGAACAGGGAAGGGCTTTTATGCCTCGCCATCGCTGCAAACCATTTCTGAATTCGTAGCGCCCTGACGACTTAACGTCTCCGGGGTGCCCAGACACCCATTGGAGACGGACATGACCCTCCGTACATACCCCTTTGGTTGGCTCACGCCGCACCTCTTGCCGGCGTTGCGGGCCAATCCTGAACGGCTTGATGATTATCTCGCCCTCACTAGGGCGGATTGGCACTATGTCGGCCTGATCGTCGCCCTTATGGGTGAAAACCGCGCGTGCCCGGACCATTTTGCTGCCGTTGAACGTGATCTGCTTTGGCGATCGCGGCGGGAGATGCTGGCCGACGTCGCGCCAGGGGTACCGCCAAGCCTCATTAAGCTGCTGCCAAAGCTGAGAGGTGCTCTGTGGCGGCCACCCAGCTATGAGCGGCTTGCCGATCTGTCGCAGTCGCCTGATGGGTTGAAGGCATTGCGCTCGCGGCCCTCCGTCAGTCGCCGGTTCGTGCGAACACTGCATAAATTGCCGCCTATGTTGCGGCAGGAGGCGCTCTTACGCCAAATCACGGAGAAGGGAGACGTTGAGCGTCTGAGCTTTGCTGTCGATGTGGTGTGCCGTGTTCGGACAGACCTGACCCGCGATGAGGTGATCCGGTCGTTGGCTCACTTGAAAGGGACGAAGTTCAAACAGTGGGTCGGCCGCCACTATCAAAAGGCGCCGTTCCCCGCCGCGCCATGGGATGGCACCGATGACCTCACCCCGGTGCGCGACTATCGGGCGCTTAAAAAGCTGGCGCTGGAGTTCGATAATTGCGTTCGGGACTATCACTTGGATGTGCTGGAGGGGCGGAGCTATTTCTATCGCTTCGCACCGGCCAATAGGCCGCTTGCAACGGTGGAGCTGCAAGCCTTCCCGCGCATTGGGTGGATTGTCGGTGATATTGAGGGCGTGGAGAATGAGACTGTGCCCAATGCAACGCGGGCGGGCATTCAGTCGGCTTTTTCCACGGCCGGTATCCCCTCCATGCCGCGGGACACCCGTCGTTGGGACTTCTTTTAAGGGTTTCCCGCCTGCCTCCATTGCCCCCGCGGCCGCTTTCCCATAGCTTAACAAAAGGTCAAGAGTTGCCGCGGGGTCTTTGGGCATGACGTCAGAAGTGGTGTTGATGAACCGGCAGGGGGTAGCGATGGCGGCGGACAGTGCTGTCACCATCTCCGGCCCGAACTATCTTAAGACTTACAACAGTGTAGACAAACTCTTCCCGCTGGTGAGTGACCAGCCGGTTGGGGTGATGATCTACAATAATGCCGAGCTGATGGGCACACCGTGGGAGACGCTGATCTCCCTTTATCGGGACCAGGCGCGGGGTAAGGGCTTTGACACCGTCGACGCCTATGCTCGCGATTTTATTGGGTTTTTATCGGCGAATCCGGATCTTTTTAGCACTGAGCACCAGGATCGCGAGTTCTGTAAGCACGTCGCGGTGGTGATGAGCATCGTCGCTCAGGACTTTGACTATCAGGTTCAGCAGTTCGAGCATGCAAAGGCGGGACGCCTCAAGGAGCATGCTTCGGCGATCTTCGAGTTTGTCGTGGGCCAGTTGCACCAGGACTATACCAAGAACCTTGATGGGAGCCCGCGGACGGACCTCAGTTGTTTCGCCCAAGGGACCGCTGACAAGGTGGCGCGGCGCTATGGCGGCCCTATTGCCGAGATTACCGAGAGCATGGTCGCGGCGCTGCGGGCCGACTATGGTTCGCTCACGGTCTCTGACGCAACGATGAAGCAGCTTCAGGACATCGCTATTTATAGTGTAACCAAGGACGCCTTTTTTGAGCACTATACCGGCGTTGTGTTTGCGGGCTTTGGCCGGCGGGAGACATTCCCCGCCATGCGGTCATACCTTGCATCGACGGTGGTGATGGGCACGCTCAAGAACCGGCAAGACCGCTCGGCTAATATGACAGCTGACAGCGGGCCGGTCGTGCAGCCCTTTGCGCAAGACCGGATGATTCGCACGTTCCTTACCGGCATGGATCATGGCCTGCGGATGTTCCTGTTTGGCGAGACCCTGCGCCTGTCGATGCACCTTGTGACCGATGTAGTGGGCCGCGCGCCGGGCCTTAGCGATGATCAGCGTCAGGCGCTGTTCACCGACTATTCGGAGAATAATCTCGGCTCAGCGGTCCAGGCGTTTTTTTCGTCTATCGACGAGTTTCAATATCTTAGTCACACCGCGCCAATCCTGCGGGCAATTCAAACGTTGCCAAAGAAAGAGCTGGGGGAGACCGCTGCGTCCCTCATCAAGCTCAACTCTTTCCAGCAAAAGGTGATGAACTCTGTCGAGACGGTGGGCGGCCCGATTAGCCTTGCGACCATCACGCGGAACGAAGGATTGGTCCTCGGTAAAGAGCGGGCGGAACTCTAAGGAGCTGATGAGATGACCCAAGATCGTTTGTCTCAGATTTGGTCTGGCTTTTCGAAGCATAGCTCAATCGACTTGTCTGGTACGTCGGTGGAGATGACCCAACGTCCGTCGCTGGCGCGGCACGCGGCCGACCGTAGCCAGGACGACGCGGATGATTTGGGCCTCGCGCAGCCCATCCGTGCCGCGACGACGGAGGCCGGCAGCCCCGACCCAGTAACGGCCGCGCTGACCGCGATGCATAAGGAAATGACGGCATCCGCAAAGCGTCCCAAGCGGGGCAAGGCCGCGGCGGCAGCGATGCAGGCCGCGCGGGAGGCGCACACGCAACTACCGGAGTCCAATATCGAGCGGACCCTGTTCGCCGATTTGGCTTTTACCCGCAGTAAAACTGCCCGTGAGGGCCAGGATTACATTCGGTATGCCGCCGACCGCCAGGAAGAGTGGCAAAAGGGTCGCCGGAAGAAGTGGTTCTTCGGCCTGTTTTAGGTTTTGTCGAGAATTTTGGCATTTTATCGTTCACCACGCTTTATGCGTGGGGTCTAGGCCGCCGCCCGGTTGCAGGCCTGGTTTCTTTCGCCGCGTGAGTTTTTGATGTTCAAGACGCCTTTGGACCCCAAGGACCCTTCGGGCCGAGGGGAACGCTGGGGCGGTTCATTGTAAAACCCTCTCAAAACACCAAAAACATCACGGCGCCGCCGACCGCGAGGAAGGGCCCGAAGTGAATCTCGGTTTGAGCATTCACGCTTTTCCCGCGAAGGGCGCCAATCCCAATCACCAAGAGGGCGAATAGGGATCCAATCAAAATAATCCCCGGCAGGGCGTAGGGGCCGGTAAAGGCGCCCATGGCGCCGAGCAATTTTGCGTCCCCATGGCCAAGGCCCTCATGCCCCCGCAGGGCTTTGTAGCCAGCGGCCAAGGCGGCGAAGGCGGCGTAGCCAATGGCGGCGCCTAGCGCACTGTCGATGAATGGAACGAACACCGACCCAGCCCCAAACCCAAGCCCCAGGACAAGCAACGGGAGGGTGATGCGATCGGGCAGGTACCCTGTTTCCCAATCAATCGCGCCCAGAGCCAAGAGCGCCAGAAGAAACAAAAGACTCCCCGCAAAGGCAAGGGCGTTTCCTGCGGTGAGGGCGGCGGCGACCCCGGCCAAAAGGCCTAGCCCTTCGATAAGAGGGTAGCGCACAGGGATCACCGCGCCGCAATGCTTGCACTTTCCGTTCGCCAACAAATAGCCGACGAGGGGAATGAGGTGGGGGATCCGAATCGTCTCCCCGCAGGCAGGGCAGTGGGATCGGGGCAGCGCAAGCGAGTAGCGGGCGGGTAGGGCCTTGGGCGGTTCAACCAATCCCCAAATCGTTGGTCCTCGGTGAACGACAACTGTCACAAAACTGCCACCAAAAAGTCCTAGCAGGCCGGCGACAAGGACAAGAAAACTCTCTGGCACGCCGGTCATGAGATCGCCTTGAAATGCCTAGGCAATTTTCTCTCTACACAAACAAAAGCGCACTGAGGACGCATGTTAGCATGCCTTGACAGCGGGTCGCTTAGCGATGGGTAGGAAGTGAACGGAATAAGACCCTCAGCAATTATCGTCATATTGTCACATATCATAACGTAAACGTCACAAAAGTGTGAACAACGGGTTGTAGTCACTTCGCGGCGGGAGTCCGTGGGGGTCCCTTAGTGTATCAACCTTTGCAACTGCCTCAGGGGGCATAAAGCATGAATTTATCTTCTCAAATCCGCACTGGTCTTCTTCTGTCCAGCGCTTGCGCCGTTCTCGCCGCCTGCTCGGGCAGTGGTAGCGTTCAGAATGCCGGAAGCACTCGCAGCGTAACCGTTAACCCCGGCACCGGCAGCGGTGGAAACACCAATGTTGCGGATAATGTCTTGAATTTCACGGGCACCACCCCTTGTGCGACCGGTACATCGGCGGTGACACGGCCCCTCGGCGGTAAGCAGGTGACAGCGTGTGAGCTTGGCGGCGCTACCCTGACAGGGGCTGCCACCATTGGCGGAGACGGCAACGCCTACATGATCGCTCCGGGCACTACCTTCTTCGTTGGGGATAACCTCATTTCTGACCCTAGCGGTTCGGCTGGTACCCTCACGATTTTGCCTGGCACTGTTATTTTCGGCGCTGACTCCGAATCAACGCTGGTGGTTTCTCCCGGCTCGCAGATCATCGCTGACGGTACAGCATCTGCGCCCATCATCATGACTTCCGCGAATGACCTTCTGGACGCTGACCTCGCCACCGGCGATCTCACCGCTACCCAGGCGGCCAGCGACGGCGTCTCAAACGGTAACCCATCAGCACGTGGTGAATGGGGCGGCCTTGTGATTAATGGCTTTGCGCCTATTAACGCTTGCCTCGGCCAAACCGGTGCAACAGCGGCATGTACGAAAGAGGGTGAAGGCTTCTCCGGCCTGTTCGGTGGGGATGCCTCCAACGCCGCGGATAGCGCTGGTATCCTTAACTTTGTCCGTGTTCAGTTCCCTGGGAACAACTTCTCTTCCACGAACGAGTTGAACGGTATCGCGTTCCAAGGGGTTGGTAGCGGTACGCAGGTCACTAACGTTCAGGTCCACAACTCTTCTGACGACGGTGTCGAGTTCTTCGGCGGGACCGTGAATGTCAGCAATCTCGTGCTCACCGGGAACGGCGACGACTCCATGGACTGGACCGATGGCTGGACCGGCGCTGCGCAGTTCGTCGTTGTGGTGCACACGGATGGTGATGCCGATAACGGCTTTGAAGGTGACAACTTTGGCGACGATGCGAACGCCACACCACAGTCGACCCCCGTCGTCTCCAACTTCACCATTGTTGGTCTGCCAGCTGACCCTGAAGGGGAAAGCGATGACGGGATGGAGCTTCGCGCCGGCACGGGCGGTGAGTTCCTGAACGGTATTGTTGCAAATATGGGCGAGAAGGGCCTTGATTATACCCTCGAAGGCGCATTGGCCGGCCCAACGATGAACTCTGTGTTCTTTGGCGGCAATAGCAGCACCCAGGTTGACTCCGACGCCGAGACCCAGGCGTTGTTCAATGGCGGTGCCAATAACCGTCAGAACCCTGCGAACTCTCTCGACGGCCTCTTCACGGGGAATACCGAAGAAGCAACACCAACAACGGCGCTTACCGACTCTCGCCTTGATGTGACCGGCGGCAGCTTCGTCGGGGCGTTCCCCTACAGCGTTCGCTCTGTGGCGGACAGCTTCATGGACGGTTGGACGCTCAGTGCACCACTTCCCGTCTCTACGGGCGATGGCTGCCCAACGGGTACGTCTGAATCACCTGCGGATGCTGGTCTTGTCGGCACGGGGACTGCGTTCCCGAACCTCGCACGGGTTTGCTCGCTCACCGGTGTGATCGAAAGCGACGTGCAGCTGACCCGCGGAAATCTCTACCGTCTTAACGGGGCGGTGTTCGTTGGTCGTGACATTGATAGCGCAGGGGGTGTTTCTGCTTCCTTGACCATCGATGCTGGTGTGACGGTGTTCGGTCAGGACTCTGAGAGCTACATTGTTGCCACCCGCGGCAGCCAACTCTTTGCCAACGGCACGGCCGCCAATCCGATCGTGATGACGGCACGCGCTGATGTTGAAGGCACAGCCACAGCGACGGATCGTGGCCTTTGGGGCGGTCTGGTGATCAATGGTCGTGCACCGATCAATGCTTGCCTCGGTGAAACTGGCGGAACGGCTGCTTGTGTGAAAGAGGGCGAAGGCGTCTCCGGTCTGTTCGGTGGCGCTTCTGCGCCTGAAAACATTGCAGACAGCTCCGGGACCCTTCGGTACCTGCAGGTTCGTTTCCCTGGGAACAACTTCTCCTCCACGAACGAACTGAACGGTATCGCCTTCCAAGGCGTTGGCAACGGCACCACGGTTGAGTTCGTTGAAGTCTACAACAGCTCTGACGATGGTGTTGAGTTCTTCGGCGGGACCGTGAATGCGAAAAACCTTGTCCTAATCGGGAATGGCGACGATAGCCTCGATTGGACCGATGGCTGGGTTGGTAAAGTCCAGTACGTCATCATTGGTCACACTGACGGTGACGCCGACAATGGCTTTGAGGGCGACAATTTCGGCGACGACGTCATTGCCACGCCGCAATCCACGCCAACCATCTCTAACTTCACCATAATCGGTCTACCGAATGATGCCGAAGGTGAGAGTGACGATGGAATGGAACTTCGCGCCGGGCCCGGTGGTGCCTTCTATAATGGTATCGTGGCCAATATGGGTGAGAAGGGCATCGACTACACCGTTGAAGGGGCTCTTCCTGGCCCGGTCATGGACTCAGTGGTCTTCGGTGGGAACGGCACGGTTGTGAACGCTCCCTTCCGCAATATCGATACCGACACAGCGACCCAGGCCTTGTTCACGGCGGGTACGAACAATGAAGATCTCGGTGCGACAGTACCGCTGACAGGCGATACGGAGGGGTCTGCGTTTGACCTCATCCCAAGCTTTGGCACGGCGCCAACACCAACGGCGATCACTGGCGATGACTTCCTTGAAGATGCTGGGTTCGTCGGTGCCGTCGAAGACGACAACGACAATTGGTACGTTGGTTGGACCTTCGGCCTCTAACGCGATGGGCTCGGCGCTTTTGGGTGCCGAGCCGCCCGTATGGTTGAATTCAGGAATTCGCCCTTAGAAAATTCAAGGGGCAGAGAAGGTTTAAAATGAAAAGAGTGGAAAGATACTTGCCGTCAGCGATGCTCGCGCTCGCTATGGTAAGCGTGGGCGGGGTGGCCGCCGCTCAGGAAACGGACGATGTGATCGTGGTTCGCGGTGCGTTTGTTCCTGATGAGAAAAAATCAACAGCTGAAATCTCCAACTTGCTGGACGCAGAATCGTTTGAGCGGATTGGCGATAGCGATATTGCGGGTGCGTTGCGCCGGGTGACAGGCCTGTCCATCACCGGCGGGCGGTTCCCGGTCGCTCGTGGCCTTAACGAGCGCTATACCTATGTTACGCTGAATGGGGTGCCGATCCCGTCGCCAGAACCGCTTCGCCGGTCTGCGCCGCTCGACATTATCCCCACTAGTGTTTTGGAAGGCTCATTGGCTCAAAAAACATTCTCGCCACAATTCTCTGGTGAGTTTGGTGGTGCGGCGATTGACCTACAGACGGTTACCCGTCCTGCGCGCGACTCGCTGAATTTAAGCGTTGGTTTCTCCGTAGACACCCAAAGCACGTTGAAGAGTGGTTTATTCCACGAAGGGTCAAACACGGACGTGTTTGGTTGGGACGATGGTCTGCGCGACCTTCCTGGGCTGGCCGCTGATGTGGTGGCCACCGGTGCACCCGCCGATCAGGATGCGTTTGACACGAGCTTTGAGCAGGAAAACACCCTCCTCATTACGGAGGGTGAGGTGCCCGCCAATGGGGATGCCTCCGCGACCCTGTCAAAGCTGTTTGAGTTCGATAATGGCGGTGCCCTCGGCACCGTGACCTATGTCGGGTACAGCAATGACTGGGAAGTTCGTCAGGGCGAAGCTAACCGGATTGATACTTTTGCTGGTGGCGAATTCTCTCTGGCCCAGCGTCAGGACTTCACCTTCGATGAAACGCGTCAGAATATTCAGCTCAACGCCCTTAACTCGACGGGTTATGAGTTTGCTGACGGCAATCATGAAGTTGGTCTGACAACTTACATCCTCCGGGATACCCTTAAACGGTCTCGGATCGCTGAGGTGTTTGCCGTTCGTGACGTGGGTGATGACCCCCTTCGTCAAGAGAACACCGACTGGCTCGAGCGGGAAGTTTGGCAAGCGCAGTTGAGCGGGGAGCATGTTTTCCCAAGCCTCATCGATCTCGAGGCGAGTTGGCGGTTGGCCTATGGTGAGGCAACTCGGGAAGCCCCTTATGAGCGTCGGACAACTCGGCAGCTTAACCCTGCGACGGGCGTGTTCCAGTTCTTCAACAACGATAATGGCAGTAACACTGTCATCTTCTCAGACCTGAAGGACGAGAACCTCTATGCGGGGCTCGACTTTGTTCTGCCGCTGGTGGTGACGGATCGGGCTATCGACCTTAAGTTTGGTGCGGCCTACACTGACAATAGCCGTGACACACAACGGACGGTGTTTAGCTTTGGTGGTGACCAGACGCCAAATTCACCCGATCTGATTGGGGCACGGACTGACTTGATTTACAGCGATCCGGTTCTTGGTAGCTCTATTCTCGACATCGAATACACCAACACATTGCAGGAGCCGAACGCCTCGTCCGGGTCACTGGAAGTGTTGGCGGCCTATGCCATGGCTGAAGTCGACCTCACGGACTTCCTCCGGGCGTCGGTCGGTGTTCGGTTTGAGGATAGTACCCAAGAATCGACCACTGAGCTCACAAGCCGGCCTGAGCTTGCAACATCTTTCCCCGCCATCGAGGAAGACTATCTGTTGCCAGCCATTACGGTGACGTGGAACCCGGTTGGTCAGTTCCAGCTGCGGGCCGGTTTCTCCCAGACGATTGCCCGTCCTCAGTTCCGGGAGTTGGTGTTCTCTGACTTCCTCGATCTGGACTATGATATTGTTCTTCGCGGGAACCCGTTCCTTGAGAACTCCGAGATCGACAACTACGACGCTCGGGTTGAGTGGTACTTCAACCGCGGTGAGTTCCTGACGCTTGGCGCTTTCTTTAAAGAGATCACCAATCCGATTGAGCAGTATAAAACCAGTGGTGAGGACGAGGCGTTCAGCTTCCTCAATGCGCCAAGTGCCGAGCTTTGGGGGATTGAGGCTGAATTCCAGAAGACCTTTGATTTGGCGGAGATGTTCCCGTCCAAGGATTGGTTCGATGGGAAAGAGCTCTTCTTCCTGACCAACTACACTTACGCGCAGTCTGAGGTTCAATCCTCCGATGACCTTATCTCCATCCCATCTGCGGATGTGGGCGGGGTGGCTGAGCGGTCCCTGGCTGCGTCGACCCTGGTGCGCGAAGGGCGGCCAATGGTGGGTCAGTCTGACCACCTGTTCAACCTTCAGATCGGCCTTGAAGTGCCTGAATCTGGGACCAAAGTGACCGCGCTGCTCAACTATGCCAGCGAGCGGGTTTTGTTCGCTGAGGCGCGCGCTGACGACAACACGCCGCCAGCAATCATTGAGCAGCCCCCTGTCTCCCTCGACCTTGTGATGTCTCAGGATATTGAGGTTGGCGGCGGCATCTACGGTCTTGGGATTAAAGTTCAGAACATTCTGGGCGAAGATTTCAACGCCTTCCGTGAGGATAATGCGGGCCTATCCCTGCCGTTCCTCGAATATGACCGTGGGACGACGTTCTCCATCAGCTTGGATCGCGACTTCTAAGACCACCTAATCTGTTCGGAAGAGGGCGGCGCTTGCCATTGCGCCGCCCTTTTTCGTTGTCACTTTTTATTTAGGCGCGGCATTGGTAAGGACCCCGTGAGGGCTAAACCGCTGATGGGGCTAGGGTAATGAAGGTTTAGCGCCCATTAACCGTAACGGCCCGAGAATACGCTTATGCGTCTGTCTTGCCCCGGCGAGATGGGCGGATGGAAGGCACCAACTGTAGGGATAAGGTCCTGGCACAAGCACTGACCAATAACACCGTCGCGGCAGGCACGGCTGCGCCATCGGGGTCGACGAGGGGCCGGCGACCGCCGCGGCGCCCCAAGGGCTCCCAGGTGGGCATCCGCCTGGTCGAAGGCGCCTATGTCATGCTGCTGGGGTTTTTGGCAACAAAGCTGATTTACATCCTGCTGACGCCGCTTGCGTCCCCTGAAACCCTGCCATCGGGTCGGGGGCCAGGCCCGGCGCCTGTGGATCTCACCCTGTTGTCACGGTTCGACCCCTTTGTGGGGGTGGTGAAACCAACCCAAAAACCAACCTATGTCGCCGCCCAGGAGACCAAGCTCGATCTTAAGCTCGTTGGGGTCACCTATGTGGACGAGGATGGGCGGGCGACCGCCACAATCGAGAAAAGCGGCGGGGATCAGCGCCCTTATTTCATCGGCGATGCGGTGGTGAATGGGGTGACCATCAGAGACATCTTGCCGGAGCAAGTGATTCTCTCCCGCAACGGTATTGCTGAAACCCTGAGCCTTGAGGGGCGCGACCCCCAGGCGGCGGGTGCCCGAACGCCGGTTCGCGCCCCGACGGATGATCGCCCCGGCATTCGGACGGCAGCGTCCTCCGGCGCGGGTGGCAACGCCCCTGGCGCCTTTGATAATATTACGCAATTTGTGCAGCTACGGCCCGCGGCCGGCGGGCTTGCGCTCTATCCCGGCTCTCAGCCTGATGCCTTTCGCCAGGCGGGCCTTCGCGATGGCGACATTTTGGTGGCCGTGAATGGCCAGCCGGTGGCGTCTCTTCTCACACAAAATCCAGCAGGGTTGGCCGAGCGACTGATGTCCGGTCCGACCCGCGTAACAGTTGAGCGGGGCGGGAACCCGGTCGAGCTGTCGATTGATCCCACAAGGATAGTACAATGATGCGTAAGTATGTGCGCCAGTTCCTGTTCACCGCCGCCAGCGGGGCTCTTGCATTGGGTATGGTAGGGGGGCTGCCTGCGATGGCCCAGGGCGGTGGCGGTGCCACCCTCAATTATGAAGGGGCGGATCTGGCCGCGGTCACGCGAGATGTCTCCCTCCGAACGGGCCGTATTTTTGTGACCGACCCCAGGCTATCGGGGCGGGTGAACATCGTCTCGCCACCGGATCTGTCCCTCAGCCCTGACGAGGTGTGGCAGGTGTTCCTCGCCACATTGCAAGTCAATGGCTTTAGCGCGGTGCCCATTGGGGATCGCGAGTACAAAATTGTCCCCAGCCAACAGGCCATTCGCGAAGGCGGCAATGGGCAAAGCCGCACACTGACGAGTACGGTCACCCGGGTGATGCCCATGCGGTTCGTCACCGCGGCCTCAGCGGCCTCAAACTTGCGTGGGCTGGTGGGGGAGACGGGGCTCGTTACCCCTATCGTTGAGAGTAACGCCATCATCGTGGTGGATACCCCTTCCAACGTTGAGCGGATCGCCTCTCTTGTTAAACAGATTGATGTCGACGACTCGATCGTCCGCACACTCCCGCTCGAAAACGCATCGGCGTCGGAGTTGAGCAATACGCTCCTCGAAATCATTGGTGCCCAGCCTGGCGACGGCCGACGTCCAAGTCAGGTGAGTGTTGTCGCTGTGGATGCGTCGAACTCGATCATTATCCGCGGGCCTGCGGCGGAGGTGAACCGCTTTACCCCCATCGTTCGGGAACTTGACCGCGAAGGGGCGGGGCGCGTGGCGCTTGATACTATTTACCTCAACCATGCGGATGCGGAGGAAATCGTTCCCATCCTGCAAGAGCTGATCGAAACAAGCTTTGGCGGGGAGAATGGCGGTACCATTGGAGGTATCAAGCCCTCGATCGGCCTTCACAAACCTACCAATGCCTTGATCATTAACGCGCCGCCAGAGGTGCAGCGGGTCATCCGCTCCATCGTGGCGCGCCTTGATATACGCCGTCCCCAGGTGCAAATCGAAGCAGTGGTGGTGGAAATCTCCAACAACACTGCAAAAGAGTTGGGCGTCCAATATATTTCGGGGGGCGACAATATCCCCGTTTCCGCGGCAAGCTTTACCGGCACGTCGCCGAATATCGTATCTGCGGCAGGCGCGGCCTATTTCTTGGGGCCTGGGGCTGAGGGCAGTACACGCACAAGTTTCTTGCGTGATGCTCAAGGGGATTTTGTTACAGATGACAATGATAATCCGATAACTGTTACAGAAGAAGTCTTCGACTCAAACGACCCCTCCAACGCCATCGCTGGCCAACTGGTTGAGGCGGCGGTCTCCGAACTTCTCAGCTTCAACGGCTTTCTCATCGGTGCGGCGAACCAGAACAGTAATGGCGACGTGTTTGGTGTCGTGCTTTCAGCGATCCAATCCGACGGGCAGTCCAACGTGCTGTCCGTCCCCTCGGTGACCCTGCTCGATAATGAAACCGCCATGTTGCAGGTGGGTCAGGAGATTCCGATTGTGACGGGGCAGGCGACGGGCGCTGACTTCCAAAATACCTTCCGCACGGTGGAGCGGAAAGATGTGGGGAACATTCTTGAGGTCACCCCTCAGATTAATGAGGGCAACACGGTGCAACTCAAACTGCGCCTAGAGGTGTCTAGCATTGGCGCCTTTACGTCCCTTACTGATGACATCATCACCAATAAAAGCACGATTGAGACAGTGGCCCTTGCCGAAGATGGGCAAACCCTCGTCATTGGCGGCCTGATTGACCAGGATCGTCGAGATACTGAGACCAAGGTGCCGCTGGTGGGCGATATTCCTCTCCTCGGCAATCTGTTTAAGGGGCAAACACGCTCTAACGAGGAAAACACGCTGATGATCTTCATCCGGCCCACCATCCTGCGAGATGGGTTCGCCGCGGATCAGGTGACGGCGCGGAAATATGATTATGTCCGTCAGCAGCAGGAAGAATATCGCCGCGGCACGTCGCAGGCGCTTGACGATGTGATGCAAAACTATTTGGGGCCAGGCAATTATGTCATCCCAGAAGCCCTCCCGACCGCGCCGGCCGCCCCGGTTCAGGGGACGCCAGCGGAGGGGGCAGGAGCTGAGTAATGAGCGCTGACGGAGGAGAGCCTGGGGAAGTCCTTGACGGCGGAAGCGAGACAACGTCCGCGCCGTTACGTTTTACCTATGGCTTTGCGAAGGAAAATGGCATCGTCCTTCTCGATGCGAATGATGCCCAAAAGGCTGTGGTGGGTGTCCGCGCCGGGGCTGACGGCCGGTCGGACGTTGACCCCTGGGCCCTGGCGGAGGCGTATCGCGCCGCGGGGCGTCCCATCCAGATTGAAAATCTCCCAGCAGACTTGTTCGAACGCAAATTGTCGGAGATTTACTCTGCCGAGGGGCTGACCGCTGCCACCTTTGAGGGGCAAGAGGGCAGTGATGACCTCAGCGAACTGGCGGAGGGTTTGCCTACCACTGCTGACCTTCTTGATACTGAGGATGATGCGCCGGTCATCCGCCTCATCAACGCGCTCATTGCCGAGGCGGTGAAGACCCGGGCATCGGATGTCCATATTGAACCCTATGAGGGGGCCCTGTCTGTGCGCCTGCGGATTGATGGGGTGTTGCGGGAGATCCTGTCTCTGCCGGCGCGCCTTACGCCGGTGATCACCTCCCGGATTAAGGTGATGGCGCGCCTTGATATTGCAGAGAACCGGGTGCCCCAGGACGGTCGGATCAGCCTGTCCATGGGGGGACGTCTTGTAGACGTGCGGGTGTCGACCTTGCCTTCCCGCTTTGGGGAACGGGTGGTGATGCGCCTCTTGGATAAAGAGCAAGCGCAACTCGACCTTGATACCCTTGGCATGCCCACGGGGATTCTCGACCGGTTCAAGCAGCTGTTGAAACGGCCTAATGGTATTATCCTTGTCACCGGACCCACCGGGTCGGGGAAGACGACAAGCCTCTATGGTGCCCTGACGCTGCTTAATGATCCGGGGGTCAATATCCTCACCGTGGAGGACCCGGTGGAATATGCCCTTGATGGGGTGGGGCAAACCCAAGTGAATACCAAGGTGGGGATGAGTTTCGCCACTGGCCTTCGGGCCATATTGCGTCAGGATCCTGATATTGTGATGGTGGGCGAGATCCGCGACGTGGAGACCGCACAGATCGCGGTGCAGGCATCGCTCACCGGACACCTTGTTCTGTCTACGGTGCACACCAACTCTGCCGTGGGGGCGGTTACGCGCCTCCGCGATATGGGGGTGGAGCCGTTCCTTCTCTCCTCGACCATTGCGGGGGTCATGGCCCAGCGGTTGGTCCGTCGTCTTTGTGAGCATTGCAAAGAACCGCGGGAAGCCACCCCGGCGGAGCGACGGATGATGGAGGTATCCCCGACGGAACCCCTTACCGTATACGATCCAAAAGGGTGCCCCCGGTGTAACCAGATCGGGTTCGAGGGGCGGATCGGCATTTATGAGTTGCTGATTGCCGACGAAACCTTGCGCCGTCTTGTCCATGATGATGCGTCCGAGCAGGCGATGGCCGCCCATGCCTTTGCTGATGCGCCAACCTTGGCGCAAACAGGCTTTACCCATGTGCGGGCGGGGCTCACCTCCTTCGCTGAGGTGATGCGGGTGGTGCAGGAGGAGGGCGCCGCGTCGTGACCGCATTTCGGTATGAGGCTGTCGACACCACCGGCCGGAAGAAAAAGGGGGTCATCACCGCTGACACCCAGCGCCGTGCTCGAAAGGATATCCAGGCTGCGGGCCTGACCCCTATTTCCATCAAATCCGTCCGTGGGCGTGAGGGGACGGCGAATGCGACCGGTCGGACGAAGAACCCGAACGCGGCCGAACTCTTCGCCGGGACACGACAGCTTGCAACGCTGATCGATGCGGCGACCCCCGTTGAGGAGGCCCTGGCCGCGGTGGGCGCCCAGATGAAGGGCTCACCCATGTCGGATATCCTTCTTTCCGTGCGGGCCCGGATTATTGAAGGGTGGCGGCTGTCTGATGCGCTTGGCGAGTACCCTAAGACCTTCAATGCCCTCTACCGCGGGATTGTCGCAGCGGGGGAGGCGTCGGGCAATCTCGGGCCCGTCATGCTGCGCCTAGCGGATATGGTGGAAAAGAACCGTGCCATGATGATGGGGGCGATCACAGCCCTTATCTATCCTGCGGCGATCCTGGTGGTGGCGGTCCTTGTGGTGGGGGCCCTCATGCGGTTCGTGGTCCCCCAGATTGTGAGCCAGTTTGCGGGCCGATCTGAAACGCTGCCGTTCATTACCCGGCTTGTGATTGGTGCGTCCGATTTTGTGCGGGATTGGGGGTGGCTTGTCGCCCTCGCGTTTATCGCGTCGGGCCTCATCATCTGGCAGGTGCGGAAGCGGCCTGCGCTTAAGCGAGCGATGGACCGGTGGTTCCTTTCTTTGCCAGTGCTTGGTGGTCTCTTGCGTGATCTTGATACGGCGCGATTTGCACGGACCCTGGCAACGCTTTTTGCGTCCGGTGCGCCATTGCTCGATAGCCTTCAGGCGGCCCGGCGGACGGTGACCAATGCCCATATTTATGACCGGCTTGATGTGACCCTGACCTCCGTGCGGGAGGGGGCGTCCCTGTCGGCGGGGGTGCGCCGGGCTGAGGTCTTCCCGCCGATGATGGCGTCTATGATCGCGGCGGGGGAGCGGTCGGGCGCGCTGCCGGAGCTGCTTGAGAAAACGGCTAATCAAATGGAGCAGGGGTTTGATGCAGCGGTGACTGTGGCCCTGCGGCTGCTGGAACCGGCGGTGATCGTTCTGCTCGGGGCGGTGGTGTTGGTCATTATTATGGCCATCATGATGCCCATTCTACAAATTAATACCTTAGCATTATAAGGCCCTCTAAGGGGACCTTCGGGGTACGGTGATGGAGTTGATGATGACAAGAATGGCAGATGAGTGTCAGCGAGTTAAACGTCGCCCGCAGGAGCGTGGGTTTACCCTGGTTGAGCTCTTAGTGGTGATCGTGATTTTGGGCGTCCTGTCCGCGATTGTGGCGGTGAACGTCCTCCCCGCCGGTGACACTGCGCGTGTGCAAGCCGCCCGGACGCAGATCGACGTGTTCGCAAACGCGCTCCAGCAGTACAAGCTTGAGGTGGGCAGCTTTCCGTCGGAGGACCAAGGGCTCGACGCGCTTGTTAACCAGCCCCAGGGGTTGCGACGCCCGGAGCGGTACCGCGCCGGCGGCTATCTCGATAAGCCCAACTTACCCTTAGATCCTTGGGACAACCCTTACCAATATAATGTACCCGGAGAATTTGGCGCCTTTGACGTCTTCTCTTACGGTGCGGACGGCCGACCCGGTGGGGACGGCATCGACGCAGACATTGGTAGCTGGCAATAAGCTGAGGTCTTTTGAGCGCCATGCAGCATTCTTCGCTCCCCACGGCTCAAGCGGTCCGTGGGGGGCGTGTTGACGCTTCATCTCGAGTTCATTCGCAACGCGGCCTCACCCTCGTTGAGTTGTTGGTTGTACTGGTCATCATGGCGGTGGTGTCAGGCCTCGCTATCGCTTCTATCCCCGACCCGGAGAGTGAAGTCGAGAAGACTGCCCGTGCTTTTGCGTCAAGCGCTGACCAATTAGCAGACGCCGCCATTATCAGTGGGCAACCGATGGGTCTTCACGTGACCGCCAATGGCTGGCGCGCCCTGCGCTATACGGAGGGGCAATGGACATCCCTTGGCGTGCGAGAGGCATCGGGTATCGCCCAAGAGGATGTTCGCCTCGAGCTTGATCTGTCCGACGCGTTTGTCCTGCCTGAGCCTGAAGAGGGGGGGGATTTTGTCCTTGCCGGCCGGAATGGCGGCTCTTCCGCTGACCGGGAGGAGGCGCCCGCCATCACCCCCGGTATCATCTTTGATCCCGTTGGGGAGGCGACGGTCTACACCTTGACGGCCCAGGGGCAAAAGCGGGTTTGGGCGGTGGCGGGGGGACCCTTGGGCGAGACGGAGGTGACCCGCCGTGAGCCATAAAGTATGCCCTGGTCCAATGGATCCACTCTCAGCTCCCCTTTGTCATCCCAGTTTGCCCACCGAGCAAGACCGGGATCCATACGGTGGAGATGTTGGTATGGAGCCAAAATCCCATCGTCTAAGCTTATGGACCCCAGACAATCGCATGCGCGATTTCTGGGATGACAGGGAAAGACGGCATCATCCAAGTACCCAGCGTGGCCTGACCCTTGTGGAGGTGTTGGTTGCCATGCTGGTCCTCGGTACGGCGGTGGCGAGCCTTTTGGCGCTTCTAAACATCCATACCCAGAATACTTTAGCGTTGGAGGATAACGTTCTTGGCCGCATCGTGGCGGAGAATGCGATGGTAACAGTCGTCACCCAGGAGGCGACAGGACGCCGCCAGGATGACGGAGAGGAAACGACCCTCGCTGGTCGGGAGTTCACCTGGTTCGTCTCCCGAACGCCATCCCCTTATGAGGGCGTGGAAATCATTCGCGTCAGTGTGATCCGTGCCGATACGGAACGTGAGGTGGCGAGCCTTCAAACCTTAAGGCGGCAAACCCGATGAACGCCCAGCGTGGTCTTACCCTGGTTGAGCTGCTGATCGCGCTCACCGTCTTTGCGTTTGTGGGCAGCGCCGCCGTCGGGGTTATGGCGCTGGCGACAAATGGCCAGGAGCAGTTGGAGGAGGTCACCGCAGAAGTCGCAAGCCTTGAGCGGGCCCGCAGTCTTATCCGCTCGGACCTTCTCCAAGTGGTCAACCGCCGCTATCAGGAGCCACTGTCCTTTGGCACCGTGCCCGCCATGGTGGGAGGCTTGGAGGCAGAGAGTGCCCTAACGGTGCCGGATGGGGAAACCTTCCTCTTAGCCTTTGTTCGCGACGGCTGGACAAACCCCGGGGCAGAGCAGCCGCGGGCCAGCCTTCAACGGGTGCTGTATCTTATCAAAGACGATGCCTTTATCCGCCGTACCCGCCCTTATCTTGATGCGACGGGGGAAACACCGTTTAGGGATCAAATCCTCTTTGAGGGGCTCGAAGATATTAAGGCGGAGTTTAAGGTGGGGACCCGCTGGGTCGACGATTGGACCACCACCGGGGAGCCTTTCCATCCTGCGGCGTTTCGGTTGAGTTTTGTTCATCCCCGCTATGGCGAAATGGAACAGCTATTTTTGATTGGGGGCATTCCATGATGACCGCAAACCGGAATGCGCAGCAGGGGGCGGCCCTCATCATTGTTCTGGTGATGGTGGCAGCGGTCAGTGTCATTGCGTCTGGCCTCACCATCGCGATGACAAATGCGCAGCTCAGGACGGGGGCCTCGCAAGACCGGGACCAGGCGGTGTGGCTCCTTCTCGGGGCGGAGGAGGCGGCGCTCCATCTGTTGAAAATTCAGGATGCGGCGCGCCCCAATATCGACACAGCGGAAGAGCCTTGGCTGTCCCAGCCGCAGGTGCTGCCGCTTGATGATGGTGTGCTGACGGCCTCCTTTCGGGATCGGTCTGCATGCTTCAATATCAATGGTCTGGTGAGCGAAGAAGAGCAAACGGGCCTCACCGCAAATGCCGGCGGCACCAAGGCCTTTGGCCAACTCGTGGCGCAGCTTGGTGCCGACGCCCGCACGGGGGAGGTGCTGGCGAGTGCCGCCGCTGACTTTATCGATGTGAATGACTTCCCAGAGCCCGGGGGCGCCGAGGATTTTGTCTATTCGAGGCGGGAAGTCCCTTACAAGACTGCTGGCACGCCCCTGCAAAGTGTGACGGAGTTGCGGGCGGTGCAGGGCTGGTCCCGCTCCGTTTATACCGCTTTAGCGCCCTATCTTTGCGCCCTACCGGGGGAGCCTGGTCCCAGCGTTCTCAACTTAAACACCCTGGTGGTGGAGGATGCGCCGTTTCTTCATGATGCGCTGGGGGGCGTATTGAGCCTTGGGGATGTGGAGCGGTTGATCGAGGATCGGCCACCAGATGGCTACACCGAGGTGCAGGCCTTTTTAGAAAGACAGGATTTTCAGTCGCTTTCGACACCATTGGGATCGGAAGTCGCTAGCAGGCTGGCAACCTTTGCGTCATACATCGAGTTCAATAGCCGTCTTACCAACGGCGAACGCGAGTTTGTGATGACGAGTGAGATCAGCAAAGCCTCTGGGGACGAGCCGCGGGTGGTGCGACGCCGCCTTGGGGGCGCACAATGACCCAAAGCCTTCTCATTACCGGCGCCACGCCGGACGATCCCCTCATCTGGGCGATTGCCGAAGCGGACACGCTGACCAAGTCCGGGACAGCGAATGACATTGGCGGCATTCCCCGGGCGGTCGGGTCGACCGATCAGCTCACGGTGATTGTCCCCGGCGACCGGGTGGCCACCCGCCGCATCCCGCTACCGGTGAAAGGCGATAAGGCGCTGAGTGAGGCGGCACGGCTTGCATTTGAAGACGTCCTGTCAGGGAGCGTCGAGGACGTTCATTTTGCCTTTGGTGACCCCGATGAGACGGGTGCCCGTCTTGTGTCCGCGATGCCGGTGGATCGCTTGGAGGATTGGCTGGACGCCTTCGAAGAGGTGGGCCTTGACCCCGATATCTTCACGGTGGACCATCTTGCGCTGTGGACGGAGGGGTATGAGACCATCACCCTCGAATGGGGGGCATATGCTGTTGCGCGGCTGCCTCAGGGCGGCTTATCCGGTGAAAAAAGTATTGTCCGTATGCTTATGGACAAAATGGACCGTGGCGGTGCTGTCCTTCCCATGGTGTTGGCGGAGGCGGATAGCACGGACATAAAGGCGGCCGGCCCTGATGGTCTGGTGCTTACTGATGAGCGTGCGCTGGCGGCATTTTACCTAAGCGGGTTTCCGACCCGCATTCCGCCCTCCTTCCGGCGCGGGGCCTATGCAAAGCGCCGCGACTGGGTGGGCATAACGCGGCCATGGCGCTTGGCGGCGGGCCTAATGGCGGCCTGCTTCGGAATGTGGCTCCTTGGGGCGGGGGCCGATGGTCTGCGCCACCAGCGCGCCGCGGAAACCCTCCGGCAGGAAGCAACGGCGCAGTTCACCGCGGCCTTTCCGGGTACTGTGGTGCGGGACCTTCGCCGCCAAGCCGCGCAGCGAGCAGGGTCGGGTAGCGCCACCGGTCTTTTCCTCCGCCTTAGCGTTGATTTGACCGCGGCAATTGAACAAAGCGTCGCGATCCAACTTACAGGTCTAACCTATACAGAGGATAATGAGTTGGTTGCCGACCTTCGGTTTCCGGATGCTGCGTCCTTGGAGCGGTTAAAGGCGCTGCTTGAGGATCGCGGTGTGGTCACGAGAGAGGGGGGTAATCTTCGTCGGGAGGATAATGGCGATTATTCCGGACGTCTCTTTTTAGGAGGGCGAGGATGACAGCCTGGTTCACAGCGCTTTCCCAGCGGGAGAAACTTCTTATCGTGGGCGGTGCCGCCCTGATTGGGGTGGTCCTTTTTGCAATGATGGTCATGGGCCCTGTTTTGCGGTTTCAGTCGACCGCTCGGCTTGCCTATGACGATGCCTCCACCACTTATCAGTTGGTTGCGCGTGCTGCTGAGTCGCCGTCGGGTGACAACAGCCTTGATAGTTCGGCCATGCGGTCGATCCTTACCCGGACAGCGGGACGGAGTGGGGTGGTCATTAACCGGATTAATTCCAATGGCGCTGAAATTGACCTGTCGATTAGCAACATCAATACCGGTCGCCTGTATGGCTGGTTGGGTCTTTTGCAGTTGGAGCATAAAATTGTTGTGAGAGAGGCGCAGATCCGCCCCTCCAATGATGGCAGCACCGTGACCGCGCGCCTGACAATGGCGGAGGGGCAATGAGGCGCGGTGGGCTTCCAGGGATGGCGCTCCTCTTTTTAGTGGGGATGCTGATTTCCGGGGTGGCGGCGCTGCCCCTTTCCCTCGTCTTGTGGGCGGCGGGCGCTCCAATCGAGGCGGAGCGTATCCGCGGTACCATCTGGAATGGTCACATTGAGAATGCTTGGATTGCTGGTTATCCGGCTGGCACAATCGGTGTGTCCGGTGATTTGATGACCCTGCTGAAAGGACAAGTGGCGGCTGACCTATCCGTGCGGGGATCTATTGCCAACGGCCGGGCGTCGGTGGCCCTTGGGGTCAATGAGATCAATTTCCGATCAGCAGACCTGGCCGTTGAACTTAGCCCCCTAGAGCTGCGGGACGCCTTCGGGGCACCGATGGAGGGGCTGGTCCGGCTCAAGACCGATGGTCTGACCCTCACCCGGGAACAGTGTGCGGAGGGTCGCTTGGAATTCTCAACCGATACCCTCCAACGAACCGCAAGGCGCTATGGTGGTGAGGGCTTTGCGCTTCTCGGCACAGGACGGTGTGAAGAGGGGGCCTTTGTTCTGCCGCTAAGGGGCGAGGGGTCAGAGGGCAGCGCGGATGCCATGATCCGGGTCAGCCTTCAGGGCTATACGACAGAGCTGACGGTTGTGCCGCGGGACGAAGACCTTGCGAATGCGTTAGACCTTTATGGCTTCCAGCAGCGCGGCAATGCCTTTACCCTGGTGCAGCGAGGAACATTGTTTTGATACGTAAAGGATCATCTTTCGGTTTGGCCGCGGCGTTCGTCGCGCTCGCCGGCTGCGCCACGCCTTCTCAGAAGAGCGATGGTCCCTCGCGGTTGCCTCGTCCTATTCCCATGGCAACCAATACCGAGGCGCCGGACCTAGGCGTTCTTGGTCCCTATGGTGTGCCCCAGGGCCGCTGCGGGATGATCTTGTACACCCTGGCGGGCGCGACGCCGGTGCCGATATTCCGCTCCACGGATGATGGCAACGCGTTGATGGATATTGAGGGGACCCTTACCCAGTTGACCCTCGTGGGCCGGGCGGGGGAAACACGCATGGCCATTCCCGGCAGCCAGTATTTTCAAGGGAACCTCAGCACCGGGATGGGGGTGCAGGTCGCCGCTGTGACGCAGTGGGGCAATAGTTTCCGCGGTGGCGCCTACGTTCAGCAGGGGACCATCACCCTCACGGCGGCTGACGGATGGTCACGGGTGGTGCCCGTTGCTGGGATTGCGGGGTGTCGAATTTCATCGGCTGGCTGATAGATGCACTTGCGATTAATGCGATAATCTGCACAAGGTTTCGCAGTGGTCGAGAGTAGAATGTATGACAATCCCCGCGCCCCAGTCGCCAGCCAAGAATGATCAACGACCCGTTGGTCATGAGACCACTCACGGTGCTAATCGGGGGGCCAATCAAGGGTCATGTCACGGGCATCACCACCATCATCATCATGTTTCAGCTGACGGTGGCGATACGCGCCGTTTGATGATGGCCCTTTGTATTATTGGCGGGTTTGCGGTGATCGAGGTGATCGGCGGGGTCATCTCCGGATCCCTCGCGCTTCTGGCTGATGCTGGCCACATGGCGATGGACGGTTTTGCCATCGCGCTTGCCCTCTGGGCGCGCCACCTGGCCGCCAAACCCCCAAGCCGCCGGTTTCCATTCGGGCAAAAGCGAGCGCAAGTTTTGGCCGCGTTTGTTAATGGGCTAGCCCTGTTTGTGATTGTCGCAATCCTCCATGGAGAGAGTATTGGGCGGTTGGGGAGTCCGCAGGAGGTTGGTACAACGCTGATGATGGTCATAGCCGGAATTGGTTTGGGCGAGAATATCCTGGCCTTTTGGGTGCTTCACCGGGGGGATCAGCATGATGTGAACATGCGCGGCGCCATTCTCCATGTGATCAGCGATATATTGGGCTCGATCGCAGCAATCGTCTCAGCGATTGTGATCATGACCACCGGATGGTTGGCGGCGGACGCCTTGGTCACCATGGTGGTCTGTGCGCTTATCGCGCGATCAGCTTGGGGCCTTGTGAAAGAAACGGGGATCGTGCTTCTCCAGGGGGCGCCCCCTGACCTTGACCTCAGTGACGTTGAGGCCACCATTAAATCGCAGGTGCCGAAGGTGGTTGCCGTCTCAGACGCACGCGTGTGGATGCTGACCCCGGATAACCCTCAGCTGACCATGCGGGTCACCATTGATGAACCTCAATGGGCCGATATCACCTGCGAGCGGGTGAAAACGCTTTTAAAAGAACGGTTTAACATCGACAACTCAACGATCGAGCTGCGCTG